>Ga0209966_1000426_pt1 | contig 12056 bp, 14 predicted proteins | sample RhisoiCoNPM_FD_187575 | JGI IMG/M metagenome (GOLD analysis project Ga0209966, IMG submission 187575) | Arabidopsis thaliana rhizosphere microbial communities from the Joint Genome Institute, USA, that affect carbon cycling - Rhizosphere... | ecosystem: Host-associated > Plants > Roots >... | reverse complement strand
TTTCGCATTCTTCTCATCTATTGAATATCCTCTGAATAAACTTACTTGATATTGCCACACAACACGTCGTATCATTATATTAGACTGCAAAAGCGATGTACAGTTAGTACATACGACCAGGTCGCATCGCTATAGATTTGGCAGAGCCGACATCTCTGTTTCTGCGACAATTTGGTAGAATATTTCGTGATGTGCCAAATTCATTAACAATTTCTATTCTAACTGTTCTGTTTAGATTCTTGACTTCTTGTGCAATGTGATTGCATTTAATCGAATCCCCATTCCCAATCTTGAGAACCTTTTTACTGGATTTTATACAAGAAAGAATATTTGTAATGAATTTTATCGCATCCTTCAAAGAGCTTTGGACAGTACTGTATAATTCTGTGTGTAAATATAACACATAGATTCCAATCCTATTTCCAGGATCTACTCCAACAACTAAAATATCCTCAAAATAGTTACCATTCAAATTTTTTAATAACATTGCCTTAAAAAGAGGTGGAAATGTGTCAAGCTGAAAATCATATATTAAATCCTGTCTTGTAAATAACGATGCTTCATTCTTGGTAGTTATGATTATTTTTGCATTCGTCCTGGAAGCCTCTTCTGGTGAGAGTGATGAAAAACTGATATTCATGGATTTAAGCATGCTGACAATTTTATAATATGGTCGACCTTCTACGGTAGCTACTACAATCTGATTAGAGTCTTGCTTTGTCTCTAAGGGTTTTCCATTCAAAATACCTGAGTTTTAATTATTATTAAATTTTTTGAGTACTGAATTCAAAAAAAATCCAGTTACTAGATTTTGTCGCCTTTGTTTAGCACAGAGTCTACTACAAACTTTACAGATTTATCAAATGAAAGTTTCGTATTTTCTTTAAGTTTTGTCAAATTAATTTCTGCATCTTCCAAAATTTTCTGAGATTTCTCCTCTGCCTCCTTTTTGGCTGTAGCTATAATTTTTTCTGATTCAGTCCTTGCTACCTCTATTACCTTTTCTCTGAGTTGTGAAATCTCTTTATCAGAATTGGTCAAGATTCTCTTTTTCATATCCTGAACTTTCATTGACAAATTATCAATATCCTTTTCCAGCTCAGACAGTGCTGTAATAATTTTTTCTACAGCGGCCATATACACTATCAGAAAATCCGGCAACCATATATTAACTCTGCATTAACTGCTATTCCTCGCTGATTCATGTTGTTAGATTAAGTATTGCCTGCGCAATATCCCCTTTGGTATCAGTCAGGGCAAGTACCGCCTTTTCCCTTGAACTTGAAGCTTGCTGCATTACAAGGATGATGTCTTCCTCACTGAAGGTTGGAACTTCTCTTTCTTTTTCTTCAATATCCCCCGCAATAATTTGAAAAATGGTGCTTTCTTTACCCTTCCTTTCAATTACTTGTGGCTTGATTAAGAAAATCTCCTTCGAATCAGTTCTTATAACAACTTCTTCAATATTTGTCATTTCTTGCATATTGAGGCCCATCTTGTCCAACATCCGCCTCATATCGCGATTTCCGCGCATCATAGATTTTGTTGCTCCCCTCTACTTTTTATTCCTTCTCTAATTTTTACTGCCACATCTCCAATTCTGCCGTCTAATCGCGATTGACTAACTACCGATTTTCCTACCGCAAGTACGGTGTTGCTCTTATCTATAACCACTACTTCTGATCCAATATTGATATTTTTTCCGTACCATTGCACATGTTTGCAGAATAGAGACCTGCCCTCACTTACAAAAGGAAGGGCATCCTCGATTGGAATGATACAGTTCTCTTTGAATGTGCTGTAGTTCAAAAAGACAGAAGCACCAAAGATAGTAAGTGCTATTCCTCCGTCTGATCTTAAAGTACCTATAAGTTTGTCTTTAATTCCGAAACTCTTTATCCTTCCAGTTTTTCTAGAGTATGTGAATTCAACGTCCTTTGGTAAAACATTTGAAACGCCCTTACCAAAGAGTGCATCTATATGAAAAGATATTTTTTCGGTCGAATTCATGAATTGGTTACCTGTATTTTGTCTCTGTATTTAACATAGCTGGAATTGTCCAAGATTTCATAAGCTCGAAATTCTAAAAAAATGAGTCTGCATTGTCTTTGACATATCATCGCTCTGATATCCTTCATTATAACTTTGGGCCTATCAATTGAAAAGTGAAGATTCATCCAATAAATTAGAAAAAAATAAACAAGATGCTCAAACATCAGTACCCATCTATGGCTACTTGCGAAATATGCGGAAATCAGATACTCGAAAAGGTTGACAGAGTTTATGTTGAAGGCAACTTATTAACAGTGTGCAAATCGTGTTCAAAAAGGGGCAAACCATCAAGTTACCAACAAAATACCCAAAATGCGGGTAGACCATCAAGTTACCAACAAAATACCCAAAAAATAGGTTTTCCGAGGCCAAAGAAAATAGTAAAGACTGAAAAAATCACATTAGATGATGCTAGAATTTTAGTTGGCAATCTTTCTGAAGTCATTCGAAAATCCCGAATGGCAAAGGGACTTACGCATGAACAGCTAGGACTTTCACTAAATGAAAGAGCATCATTGTTACGGAAAATAGAAAGTGGCTCAATAAAGCCTGATGAAGAACTAACCAAAAAACTAGAAAGGTATTTTCGGGTACCTTTGTATACTGAGGTAGACACCAGTGATTAAATCTGCGTTACTTATTACTTATCCAATTAGACACATTGCAGATGAAGCTAGGTCATTGGCAGAATCTGCGGGTTATACAGTAATACGTACTGTAACTCAGAAGCATTTAACAAGATCAAAATTTGGTATTGGTAAGGGAAAGGCAGATGATGTTAGTCAACTCATCAAGTCATTGGATATTGAGTTTGTAATATTTGATGAAGTTTTGAAACCAACACAACAATATAATCTGGCGAAACTGTGTGAGACTGACATTGTTGATAGGGAGAAACTAATTCTTGAAATCTTTAGATTGAGATCAAATACAGAGGAATCCAGGATACAAATCAAACTTGCCGAATTACATTATGAAGCAGTAAGAATTAAAGAGAAGGTGAGACTCTCAAAGCGCGGAGAACAACCAGGCTTTTTTGGATTGGGAAAATATGATGCAGATGTACATCTATTGGACATAAAGAGAAGAATATCCATTCTAAGAAAAAAACTCCTGCGAGAAGAAAAAAGAAAGCTTTTACAAAGGACTAGCAGGGCAAGATCCGGTTTTCCAACTGTATCATTAATAGGATATACCTCAGTTGGTAAAACAACTCTGTTTAATCTTTTGACAGGAGAATCAAAATTGGTGGGTATTGAATTGTTTACAACTCTTTCAACATCGAGCAGGGTTGTGAATATCGACGGGAATAAAATAATGTTTTCAGATACGGTGGGATTCATAAGCAAACTTCCTGCGTACATGATAGACGCCTTTAAATCGACTCTTCAAGAATTAATCTTTTCAAATGTCATCTTGCTAATATTAGACATCAGTCAGAGTTATGAGATGATTAAAAAACAGCTCTCTAGTAGTTTTACTGTCTTGATCCACTTGGGAGTATCAATCGGAAAAATAATCTATGCACTCAATAAGTTGGACCTGGTAAATCCTGAAGAGGCTATGGAAAAGTGCAAGCAGCTGGGAATATTTAATGAAGGTAACAACAAAGTCGTAATGATATCCTCAAAGACTGGGTTAAACATTAATGTTCTCCTGAATACTATCTGCTCCAAAATCTTTGTGGATACAATGAAAGTGGACAATAATTAATGTCCATTGCAGTCCTACGGTTGGGCCACAGGCTTGTAAGGGATGATCGCACCACCACTCATGTTGCGTTGGTGTCAAGAGCTTTAGGTTGTAAGAAGATTTTCATGAGTGACGTGGATGATTCCATACTTGAGACCATGAAAAAAGTTTGTGCTGATTGGGGTGGCTCCAGAGAATTTGATATTGAAATTATTCAGAATTGGAAACCAGTCATAAATTCTTGGAAAAAGAACAAGGGAATCGTTATACATTTAACCATGTATGGGGTAAACATAGAAAACTTATCGCTTGATTTTGGATCCAACAGAAATATACTGGTTGTCATTGGAGCAAGCAAAGTTCCGAAAGAAGTTTACTCCTTGGCCGACATGAATATTGCAGTTGGAAATCAACCGCATTCAGAAATCGCAGCACTAGCAATTTTTTTGGATAGATTCTTTAAAGGAAAGGAGTTAATCTCTACATTCCAGAACGCAAAAATGTCGATTATTCCATCTTCCCATGGCAAAAGAGTTAAAATAAGAAAGCCAAAAAACTGAAGTTAAGACCTGTCCAATTTACTTCAATTACATAAAATGAAGGTCAATGGACTGAATATTTGTGCGGGGGTTGCCAAGCTTGGTCAAAGGCGTGAGATCAAATCTGACGCGACGCTCAGATGAACTGATCCTGCTGGGAAACCTCATCCCGTAGGGGTTCGTGGGTTCAAATCCCACCCCCCGCATTAAACCTCAAATAGAAGTATCCAATCCGCGTCATCCTTTTCCATACCACTCAGCGTTTTCTAGTATCAGCACGATTTGAATGGGAATTACTCGAATCAATTGGAATCTATCAAAACCATGACTAGAATTAAACCTTCATAAATTTGATCCACGATGACTACACTCTTATTTTTACCGACTTTATTGAGATGGCATAAACTTGATTGAATTTTTATTTATTTTGAGTTACAGACAGAGATATATTTCCCCAACATTCAATTTGCTAATAGCGGGGTGGGGAAGCCAGATATCACAGGCTAAGTTATCCCGGCGGGCTCATAACCCGCAGAGCGGTTTCCATTAGAGTAAACCTTGATGGCCGTAAGTTCAAATCAACCCCCCGCTATATTTTTTAGTATTCTCAAAATAGGAGGTAATCTGGTGAATCTTTCAAAAAGATTTTAACCATTCTGAATTGAGAGGCTTGAAAATTTTTGGAAGATATGGATAAGTCTTCTCCAATCCAAATCTATGTAATGGTTTTGTCAAGTGTCGATGGGCTTTTAGGTTTGGTAGATATGTCCCACTTTGTAGATCTCTTGAGTTAGTAACAACTACTTTCGAATCCCTTTTATCTCCACAAATTTTGCATTGAAATCCCTTATTTTTCCCCTCCGATTTCATTCTTTTTCTACACTTATTGCATAATGGATTGATATTGGTTACTTCATCGACTATATTTAGGATTGAAAGATATTCAACATTGAGTACGTTAGAGCCGTTGGAATTCCCCTTACTAACTGAAATACCAATGTCTATATGATCTCCTTCTATCAATTTAGAAGCAAGTTTTCCAAGACCTGTAGGTTCGTACACAGCCACCTGATATTTATTGTTATTAAAGTTTGATACCTCAAAAAAGACATGTCCTCCACGAATAATTGTTGGTCTTTTGGTAACAAAGCATCTTATATATCCTGAATTATGGGCTCTAAGTTTTTTTATGGATAAATCATTTTGAAGATGCATATTTGTACCCTGGTTTGTCCTAAAAACCATATATCCATTAAGTCTTTCAAGGGGTAGAATATACTCTAGTGCTCTTATAACAGTAAAAGGGTCTTCTCCTCTAATCCCACAAAAGACAGGGTCCGGACCGTGTGGAGTAACTAGCACTCTGTCATGGATACTATCATAGCTGTTAAAAGTAAATGGATAAGTGTCGGTGTTTATCTTCAATACCTTTGATCTGTCAATTTCTCTAGGAGATCCACAAAACTGTTCTTTCCTGTAAGCAATTGCCTCGTACGTATGATCACATTCCAGCAAAGATCCAATTGATGCAACTGCACCGATGATCCCCAATCCCTCACCAAACTTGAAAGTTTGTATAGAAAGCTGTGAAGCCAAATTCTCAGTCTCTTTGATATCAATGACATCATACATTGTTCTGCTACTGAACTGCCTCAAAGCAAGTGGTATGTCCTCACCCTCAAATATTGCTACTCCTGGATTGGCACCATTGGACAAATCAGATTCTCTTCTCACTGTGTCTAGCAAATATTCTATTATCTGCTCAGGCTGCTCCGATTTGACCCTAAGGCAAACGGCTGCATTGCCCCTAGTTTTCCAAGGTATATTTGGATTCAATCTCACAAGCAGTGGGTAATCAATAAAAATAGAATCCATCTCATTTTTCAGTTTGCAAGTTATCTTATAGGCTAAATTTGTAGTACATTTTCCTCTTTGCGAATCAGTATCATCAAATCCAATATGAACAACTTTCATATCCTTAGAAGCTAACTTAAACATGTAATTGAGACATACAGGTTCATGCAAGCGATATTAATTTTGTTACAAAAACCCAGGTTTCAGCTTATACTTGCATAATCATCGAGAAAAATCTCATCAATTAGTGCTCTCTAAAAGGTGAAATAAGATTATCAAAAACAAATAAAAAACTTGACATCGCACTTTGTTTCGTAACTGTTGGTAATTGAATTATGAAAACTATCCCTGTTATTGTTGGTTATAGTTTGATTATTGTATTTTCATTTTACTTTTCTCAATTTGAACTTCCCACATTATATCCAATGACATCTTATGCACTTGCATCAGACCAAAATCAGGTAGGATACGACAAATTTGGTACGAGGGAAATCTATCCAACGAAAGAGGATGGTAGAGAGTGGTATGTAAATATGAACAATCCAATGGACGATGAGAATTTTTCGATTACCTTTGGCCCAAATATTACGAGTCAAGAAGATGGTTCGTGGAGAATTTCTGCTCCAGTAGTTAGGATGAATGTAAAGACAATAGAAGGCGAAACAAAATGGAAGAATGTGGAAATGACAGGCTATGCAAAGATCCACTCTGTAATTCAAAATAGCAGCAACAAAGTAATAGAAAATGATTTAACCTGGTATGCCCGAGGCGGTAAGCATAATCAAGAAATTCCGTGTGAAGCAACGGCCTATATGGGAGGACTATATGACACTGGTAAAGTAGGCTGGAAAAAAGAATTATGGTTCGTCGGGGGATACACAGACGAAAGACACGCTAACAAAGTTACTACACCTCTTATGGATAGGTGGATTGGATGGAAGATAGTGATGTATAATATTAATAATAACTCCGAGGTAAAATTGGAATCATATCTTGATAATACAAATTCCAACTATTGGGTCAAGGTCACCGATCTTGTTGATGATGGCGGCTGGTACGCAAAAATGCCCGATTCAGATTTTTTTGCTGCTGACTGTTCCAAAGACAAGGACTTTATTATTACAAACTCTGGATCAACGGCAACATTCAGATCGGATAACCTGATTTGGGATTTTAAAAATTTGAGTGTTAGGGAAATTGAGCCATCTAAATCGTCCTACCACTGACAATTGAATCTTATCTATTCCTTATTTTCATAAATAAACTCATGATTATTATTTCAAAATGCGTGTAATTGAAATCATTTACTATGATTTGGCAAATTGTTCTATTATCTTGTCTATTTCAATTTTTATCTTGTGTTTTGCAAAAACACCAAATACTGCTCCTATTTTTCCAAATTTAAGGTCTACATCTATCTTTATTTCTGTACTTGAATCGGATTTTGACTTTAACTCTATTATCAAAACCGTTCCCCTTGTATCCCCTTCAATAACTTCGCTTTTGAGCAATCGATTAGGTTCCAAAAAGTGTTTTACTTTCTGTTTTATTTCTTTTCCTGATATTGAAACGATCTCTTCCGTTAGTATGTGTTTGTCGGATTGTTCCACAATTTTGAAGGACTTATATTTGTCAGGAAATAATGTCGGTAGCTTGCCTATATCTCTAATTACGGAAAAAATTCTTTCCTGAGGTATATTAACACTTTTGGATGATGTTACTCTAACCATGAGTCATGTTATTTCTGCGGATTTTTAAACAATATGTTTCTATATATGCATTCAATAAACTATCAAGTGGATGAAAAAAATTCGAAATGAAACACTTTTATCGTGAGTTTGAAGTGGATTGTGACATAGATAAAGTGTGGAAATTTTATACCAATATAAGACACCTTGAAGTAATTAGTCCGGAAGAGATAAAATTGAATTTGATACACTGCTCTGATGAAATATTGAAAAAAGGTAGTGTAGCATGTTTTAGCGGTAAACTAATAATAAATGCAAAGTGGTGCTCAAGAATAACTTTTTTCGAAAAATATGAGTACGTGGATGAAATGGTTCGATATGAAAATAGAGATCCACCTTTTAAAATTTGGAAGCATAGACATACATTCAAGGAAATGAATTATCACAAGACAGGAGTAATGGACCAAATTCAGTTTGAGTTACCATATGGAATCCTAGGCAAAGTATTGGAATCTTTTGTTGTATTCCAAATAGGTAACATTTTCAACCACAGGAAACTAATGACAATAGAGCATCTTGGAAGTTAATTACTATCTGATCTGAAATTATTCTCATTCTTGAGCCGATTCTTAATTAGAAAGAGCGAGATACATAATGCAGACAATGAAAGTCCTAGCATGGTACCAAAAATAAGATCATATGCTAATGACGATGGAAAATAGTGAAATTGGTTATTATGTGAATCAATTAGAAATAGGTGAGTTTGCATGAATAAACCTGCTATTGTCGGACCTATTGAACTACCTATGATTCTTAGTAAGTTACTAATACCAAGCGAGATTCCAATTTGATTGAATGAACTTTGCATCATTACGATATTAGTACTACTCACGTTTGCTAAAGAAATCCCAATTGATATTATTACTAAATATACAGATATATAGAATTCATTTGGTCTAATAAAAAAAAGCAAGAAAAAACCTAATGACATGGCAATAGTACCAATCACAAGGGGAGTTGTCTGCCCAATTTTAGTTATAATTACGCCTACCAGAGGACCCAATATTAAAAGTACAAGTGCAAACGGCAGTTGCACTAGCGACATCTGAATCGCACTATTATCAAACCCGACGGGATATGGACTTTGGGCCAATATAGGCAGTGTTTGAAAAATAGTAAACATTGACATTCCTACGATTAGTAAAATTATATTTGAAGACAAAATCCTTTTATCTAGGAATAATTGTGAAGTTATAAGTGGCGCCTTGGTTTTTCTTTCGAGCAGAAAAAAAGTAATAAAGCTTGCAACAAAAATAATAAAGAAGATTGCGGCCGAATTAGGAATCCCAAATAGATTTAATTGTTTATCATTATTATCAAAACTGTCAGTTCTGAGAGATGTGATGAATAAAAGAAACGTAGTAATGGTAACTCCTAACAATATCGCACCTCTTAGATCAAATTTTTGCCGCGATCCATCTTTGTTAGTATTGGAAACTTCGTGTATGTTTTTTTCTTTTGGGATAAATCTCAAAATTATGAAAATCAGAATTATGGCTATTGGGATAATTGAAAAAAATGTCAGTCTCCATCCAAAATATTGTACTATAGTTCCTCCAATTGCAAGTCCAAGTACAGAGCCACCAGCAAACATGGAGCTAATAATACCTTGACTTACTGCTAGTTTATTTCTCGGAAATTGTTCCCTGACAAGCCCGAAAGTAACAGGAAATACGGAAATTCCAATTCCTTGCAAAATTCTTGATATTAGTAACATCATAAAATTCGAAGAGAACGGAGAAATGATAAGTCCAACCGTATATATTGAAATGAGGATTATCATGATTTTTTTCTTTCCATATACGTCTGATAGTTTTCCACTTACAGGTGTCATAACTGCGCCTGCGACAAGATAAGCACTTAGTATCCAAGATGAGGTATTATATGATAAATTGAATTCATGGATCAATTGAGGGAGGGCAGGAAGAAGCATCGTTTCTGTGTACATTGATATGGTAGCAATTGAACTGAGAATTGCTAGCGTTATCCAAATTGAATGACTGCTATTTTTTTTCCTAAACAAGGATTATCATTTTGTTTACTCTAATGTCCAAAGATCAATATAATTGATTTTCCATAATATGAAATGTATTAAAGATGATGTTGTAAATTTCAAATTAACCAATAGCTTCGATAATAAGGATTTTACTATATCGTCGGCCAATATTCCCTTCAGATGATAAATTTTCCATCTATATTTTAATACCTGTTGGGTAAAACAAAAATCAACATAGAGATTAATGTCTTCAATCGATGAAATAAAGAAAAAAATAAAGAGTAATCTGTATCAATTCATCAATTCTAATGATATAAAATTTTCCAACAATGTCATAGACGGATCCTCGCCGCCATCAGTATTTGTAGGAGAATTTGGATATCCAAATGTAAGAATCGGCCCAATGATTCCGCCCTATCATGGGGAAACTGTAATTTTAGACAGACCTGAAATGTGGACAGGAAAGTCGTTGGAGGAAATAGTCAATTACCGGATCAATCTTTTAAAAGGAACAAAAATCCACAAAGTGAATGACCTTTCGGGCCGCTATATTGAATATTTACAGGAAATGTCACTGTCAAAAAAAGTAGTTGACAGTACTATGACTCTTGAAAAAATTCCAAAGTACCTGGGTGAAACGAGTTTAACCCTAAAGGAATCTGAAGAAATACCTACATTGTTTTCGGCCCCAGTAGTAGATTTCAAAATTGTTTCATCAACCTCCGACAGAAATATTGAAAAAAAATACTATGATGATGACATACACGCATCTGACGCGATAATTGACCTTTATGAAAATAGTGTAGACATAAGTCAAATCTCAAAGGTTCTAAGCATGGGAATGCTTGGCAGGAAAAAAAATCGTAGATTGGTCCCTACGAAATGGAGCATTACGGCAGCTGATGATATCCTTTCCCAATATTTGATAAACAAAATCAAGGATAATCCTCCATTGGACAATTATTTTGTATTTAACTTTAGTCATCTAGATAATTATTACTCGTTGATTATGATTCCGAATGAAGTTTGGAGTTTTGAAATGATTGAGTCATGGATTGATACTAACGGTAGGATACACATAGGTTCAGATTATGAATCGGGAAAAAGGATAGATCATTATCCCTCAATTGCCGGTGCGTATTTTGCCGCAAGATTAGCTGTGGCTGAATATTTATTCAAGATTAGAAAAAAGGCATCAGTATTGATTTTGAGAGAAATACATCCTGAATATTTCGTATCACTTGGAGTCTGGCAGATTAGAGAAGGTATTAGAGAATGTCTTAGAAAAAAAGGCAGGATCTTTGAAACTTTTCATTCTGCTTTGTCGTATGGAATTTCCAAAACTTCGTTATCAGAAAAAGAGTGGATAAAAAATAGTTCTACTATTAAAAATAACAAGCAGACAAGGATGACTGATTACACAATCTGAGTGCAATGAAAAGTGGTGAGTGGCTCGAATTATTGCTCTAAAAATTGAAATTTAATCTGCGATTAGCATCAATGATGAATGCTGTACAAGTGATTTCATTTAGGTGAGTAACGCAAATGTATCTCACGGTAAGCACACTAGATACTTGGGGGTTTGTTCGCCAATTTTCTGATCCTTTTTCTTTACGATGTCGACGTCCATCAATTTTTGGCATGTATGTTCCGTCATGATCTTGGCATCATTTGCATTTAGTGTCTTGGCAATTTCTTCATTCTTAGTAAACGGGTTCACAATATCAGGATATTTGAGAACATCTTCTGATATGATTTTACAGTTGAAGATCTTATTACATTCTTCTTCATTAATGCCCTCCATTTTGCTTGGTTGTTCGATTGCATAAAGTCTTCCTGCAAAAACATGCATTGAAGCTAAAATTAGAGATATCAGGATGAACCCTATAGCAATAATTTGATTATTCAAGTAAACTGTTGTATCTCACGTCATTTATTTGAATTAGGAAAAATTCATTGTTAATAAATTTAGGTCCGATGAATGTAAAGAAATGTTATGTGGTATTGTTATGTTAAACCGATTATTTTAGCCAACTCACTCGATTTTCCATCTGTGTTTTGATCAACATGTGTATTTTTATTCACAATTAATAAAAAATAGTTCTTATTCGTCGCTACAAGTGAAAGTGTAAATGGTATTAGAATGTTCTACTGCTAAGAAGGGATATTTAGTTA
>Ga0209966_1000424_pt1 | contig 12190 bp, 13 predicted proteins | sample RhisoiCoNPM_FD_187575 | JGI IMG/M metagenome (GOLD analysis project Ga0209966, IMG submission 187575) | Arabidopsis thaliana rhizosphere microbial communities from the Joint Genome Institute, USA, that affect carbon cycling - Rhizosphere... | ecosystem: Host-associated > Plants > Roots >... | reverse complement strand
CGCGCAGCCACCGGTCGTACCAGCGCAGGTGCAGCTCGTCGAAGCTCGGCAGCGCGGCGTCGTGGCCGAACTCCACGTCGCCAGCGTAGGAGAGCTCCATGGTCTTGCCGCCGTGCGTCCACGGGCCGACGAGGGCGCGCACCGGCCGGCGGCCGCCGGCGCCCAGGCCGACGAAGTTCTGGAAGGTGGCGCGCGTGTAGGAGTCGTACCAGCCGCCGACGAGCAGGATGGGCATGTCGGGGACGCGGTCCCAGTGGCGGCGGAAGTCCACGCTCGGGTGCTGCCAGTAATCGTCGTAGTCGGCGCGGCTCAGGATCTCGAGCGCCCACTTCTCATAGGGCGGCACCAGCGCGAGCTGGGTCTGGCCGGGGCGGAGGGGCATGCGCTCGAGCCAGTCGGAGAAGCGCGGGGCGCCCTGGTTGAGCGCGGCCCGCACCCAGGGCTGCGCGGTCAGCGCGGCCTGCGTGTTGTAGGCCGAGTGCCAGAAGGCCCAGGCGAGGAAGCGCAGCTCGAGCGCGCCGCCGTGGCGCACGCTGGATTCGTGGGCGTCGGCGCCGCTCATGTTGGGGATCATCGTCGCCAGGCCCTCGGGGCCCATCGCGGCCAGGGCGGTCTGCGTCCAGCCGGACCACGAGGTGCCGAAGGTGCCCACCGTGCCGTCGCACCACTCCTGCTTGCGGACCCAGGCCAGGGTGTCGGCGCCGTCCTCGGCCTCGGGGATGAGGAAGTTCACCTCGCCCTCGGAGCCGAAGCAGCCGCGGCAGTCCTGGTTCACCACCACGTAGCCGCGGGTGGCGAAGAAGGCGCACTGGCCGGAGGTGGCCTCGGTCTCGGTCTTGTTGTAGGGCGTGCGGTGGAGCAGGACCGGGCGGGGGTCGTTCACGGGGCGGCCGTCGCGGGCCGGGCGGTAGATGTCGGTGGCCAGGCGCACGCCGTCGCGCGTGGCGACCATCACGTTCTCGGTGAGATGCACGTCGAGCTCGGGGCGGGAGGCGCGGGCGGAGGGGTCCAGGGGTTTCATCGGGCCGGATTCTGCCACGAACACTTAGCCCTTGAGTTTTGAATTATTCATAATATCTTTGTATTCATGAATGGAACGAAACCACGGCATGAGCTGAAGGTGGCCGATGAGGTGTGGATCGTGACGGCCCTGCTTCACCGGGAGCATCCCGAGCGCGATGACTTCACTGTCGCCGAGATCGTGGAACGCGCTCGAAAGGAGGGTCTGACACCGGAGCTGCGGCCGGGCGTCTACGTCCACGCGGTCGTGCATTGCGTGGCCAATCGTCCGCCGAATCCTGGCCGCTACCGGATGCTGCTCGAGACAGGGCCCAACCGTCGGCGTCTCTACCGGCCCGGGGACCCTGCGGATGAAGCTCGGCGGGGCGGCAAGGTGACGCCCGGCCGCGCGGCGATTCCCGCCCGGTACCACCGGCTGCTGGACTGGTACGAGAAGGAATACGGCGGCCGGCGCGGCCTCAAACCCGAAGCGGACCCGCTCCTTGCCCTCCGCGGCTCCGGCCGTGACCTGTGGGCGAGCGAGCCGGCCGACCGGTACGTGCGCCGACTGCGGGAGGGCTGGGAGTGAGCCGCGTCTTCTGGGATACCAACCTCTTCATCTATCTCATGGAGGGCGCTGGCCCACAGTCGGAACAGGTCGCCCGGATCCGAGAGCGCATGCTGGAGCGCGAAGACGAGCTCTGCACCTCGACCCTCACGCTCGGCGAGGTGCTCGTGAAGCCGGTCGAGCAGGGTGATACGGCGCTGCGCCAGCGCTACGAGGACGTCCTCTCGCGCACCGCGCGCCTGATCGCGTTCGACCGGGAGGCGGCTCGGCGGTACGCCGAGATCCGGCTCATCCGCGGCATCCGTCCTCCGGATGCGATTCAGCTCGCGTGCGCCGCCCAGGCCGATGTCGACCTGTTCATTACCAACGACGACCGCCTGAGCCGATTCACCGTTCCGGGCATCCAGTTCCTGGTGTCGCTCGATCGCGCCTTCCTCTGATGCGCCGGGCAGAATTCTGCGGGGCTCACTTGCCGATGGCCGCTCGGCCGCGAATGCCTCACCTCGCTCGCGCGTACGATCTCGGCGGCGAACGCCTCCAGGGCCTCCCAGTCGTAGGGCCCCTCGCGGAGCGCGATGCAGAGCCGGGTGCAGTCGAGCGCCCGGAACTGGTCCACCATGGCCCGCGCCTCCGCCACCGTACCCCGCAGGTAGCCGGTGCGGTCGACGCAATCGGCGTTGTCGCCCCAGTGGCCTCGGAAGACCGCCTCGGCGCGCGCCGCGGCCTTCGCGTCGGCCCCGAGATAGAACCCGAGGTTCACCGTGCGCAGGATCGTCTTCGGGTCGCGCCGTTCCGTCTCGCACCACTGGTCGAGGACCTGGCTCTTGTGCTGCCACTCGGGCGGACCGATGTAGGCCGCGTTCCATCCGTTGCTGCGGGTGTCCGCGATGAGGACACGCTGCAGGCGGAGGATCTCGGCCGACCATCGCACCGGGGACCGGATGAGTGAGCAGCCTCACGTCGGGCGCGCGAGGTAGAGCACCGCGCCGGTCAATCCCTCCGGGTAGCGGCGGGCGGCCTGCTCGATCGCGTCGGCGATGCCCTGGAAGTCGTCCGTCCGGAACCGGGACGAGACGAGCACGATCCCGGCGTGGTCGACGTTCGCGGCGATCGCCTCGGTCGCCAGGGCGACGAAGTCGGCCACGTCGCAGGTGACGATGGCGCGCGCCTGATCGGTGGCGTATCGGAGCTGCGCCGCGTCGGCGATCTGCGTGTTGCCGGCTTCATGCGCGCTGGTGGCATCCAGCCCCCGCGCCCGTAGCAGCTCCGCGATCCGTGGTGAGAGATTCTCGTCCAGGTAGAGCTTCACCCGAGCGGGAGGACGCGAACCAGGCCGGGATGGCGGAGCGCGAGGGCCTCCGGGGTGAGCGCCGCGTTGGCCTCGACCTCCCGGCGGATCTCTTCCGGGTAGCGGCTGCCGTACATCACCGCCGCGGTGATCTGGGCCTGGGAGAGCTGGCTGAAGGCCCGGCGGACGCGCTCGAGGTCCTGGTCCTGGACGTGGTCGCGCAGCACCTCCCAGACGGCCAGGCCCGTACCGGCGACCTTCGCGGTGCGGCCCGCGGGCTCCGAGGCGAAATAGATCCCGGGGCACTCCCGCATGCGGATCCCCTCCTCGATCAGCTCCTGGGCGACTTCGGACACCGACCGGCGGCCGCGGGCCGCCCAGGCCTCCAGATGCTCGCGCACGGACTGGCGGAGGCGCATCGTGGTGGAGACCGTCGCCTCGGGGTAGCGCCGGGGACGGCGCTTGCGAGCCTGCCCGTCTCGGTCTCGGGGAGGTTTGGCGGCCATCTCTCGCCGAGCTTACCCTGTAAGACAGGCGAATACAATGTACTCTCTCATTTTGTTCTATTCGTACATCTGTTCACGTATCTTGAACAATGAAGATAATCGAACACAGGGGGCACCATGGCCCAGGACACGGAGGTTCTGAAGCGCGCACTCGCCGGCTTGCGTCGCACGACCGGCCTGACGGCAGAATTCGAAGCCCGGCAGCCTGGGAACCTGAAGGGGCCTCGGGCGGACGTCGTCATCGAGCTCGAGGTGGGCGGCAAGCGTCACCAGCTCTATGCCGAGGTCAAGGCCGTCGACCGCCCCGTCGCACTGGCCGCCGCCAAGCATCGACTCGAGGCCTACGGTCAGAAAGGGGTGCTGGTCACCCCCTATCTCACGACCGCCCTCGCCCGGCATTGCCGCGAGTCGCTCGATCTGCAGTTCATCGATACCGCCGGCAATGCCTACCTGCGTGCACCGGGGCTCTACATCTTCGTCCAGGGCGAGCGACCGCCGGAGCCCCTCACGGGAGGAGCTGGAAGGCCCGCGCGGGGCGGCACCGCCACCGCCCTTCGCGCGGTGTTCGTTCTGCTCTGCAGGCCGGAGCTGCTCAACGCCCCCTACCGGGAGATCGCGGCGGCCGCAGGAATCGGGCTCGGGACGGTCGGCTGGGCACTCTTCGATCTCGAGCGCCGGGGCTATCTCACCGCGGCCGGGCAGCGCCGGAATCGCCGCCTGCTGGAGCCCACCCGGCTCCTCGACGAATGGGCCACGAACTTCCCGATCCGGTTGCGACCCAAGCTCAATCCGCGGCGGTTCCGGGCGGCCGACCCCGGCTGGTGGGAGCTGGCGCATCTCCCCGCCGGCGCGCGCTGGGGTGGCGAGGTCGCGGCGGCGAAGCTGGCCGGCCATCTCAAGCCGGGCACCGTCACCATCTATGTGGAGCCGGCCCCGGCTCGGGATGCCCTGGCCTCGCTCGCGCAGGAGCATCGCCTGCGCGCCGATCCGCAGGGCAACGTCGAGATCCTCGACACGTTCTGGGCGCTTCCTGAGCAGGACGGCCTGCCGGGCCTGGTGCCGCCCTTGCTCGTCTACACCGATCTCATGGCCACGCTCGATCCGCGCAATCTCGAGGCTGCCAGGCGGATCCGCGAGCAGCACCTCGAGCATGCTGTCCGTCGCGCCTGATCGGCCCGTCGATCCGCTGGCGATCGCGATCCTGAGGCAGGTCGATCCCGTCGCCCGGGCGCTCGGCGTCGAGTACCTCGTGACCGGGGCGACCGCGCGTGACATCGTGCTGGTCGGCGTGTTCGGTCTGGAGACGGGCCGGGGTACCCGCGATGTGGACCTGGCCATCGCCGTGGATGGGTGGCCTGCGTTCGAGGCGATGAGGACTAGCCTGGTCGGAACGGGTGCCTTCGTGCCGGATCGGCAGATCGTCCACCGGCTCTTTCATCTACGCGGGGAACAGCGCGGCTATCCGATCGATCTCATCCCCTTCGGCGCCATCGAGGACCCAGGTGCGACGATCGCCTGGCCTCCGGACCGATCCGTCGTGATGAGTGTGGCCGGCTACCGCGAGGCCTTCGACGCGGCGGTACCAGCCGAGGTTGACCCGGGCTTCGTCGTGCGCGTCGTGTCGCTGCCGGGGCTGGCCCTCCTGAAGCTGATCGCCTGGGCCGATCGCGGCGCGGCGGATCCCCGCGATGCGATCGACCTCGCCATGCTGCTGCGCCGGTATCACGCGGCCGGAAACGAGGATCGCCTGTACGGCGCCGAGATCGCGGTCCTGGAGGCTGCCGGCTACGACGCGGATCTGGCGGGCCCGAGACTGCTCGGTCGGGACGTGGCACGGATCAGCCGGGCCGAGACGAGACGCACGTTGCTGGCGCTGCTCGACGACGAGCGGAACCTGGAACGACTTTCCCGGGCCATGGCCCGGGAGATGGGCGCCGCCCGGGATCCCGTCGCCCTCGCACGAGGGCTGATCGGTCAGTTTCAGGTGGGACTCCAGGAGGGCTGAGACGGATGCCGACGATGCCCTGGCAGGGTATCCTGCTCGCGATTCAGCCACGGATCCGCCTCACGCGGTCGTTCGACGAGCGCACGCACACCTACCTCGGCTACGCGCTGCGGCTCGACGGCACGATCGGCGATCGGCGCGGCGAGTTCCTGGTAGGCATCGGCGCCGGCACCCAGGCGAAGCATCGCTTCCGGGCGGGCGACGTTCTGAAAGGCGAGTCGCAGCCCGTGGCCGACCCGCGCAGCGAGCCGGTAGACTACTACAAGACGGTGCGGCTCGAGCTGCTGGAGCGCGCGCCCGAGACCAACCCTCCGCCGCCGCCCTGGCTCGGCGTGCCGCCCGAGCTGCCGGTGTACCGGGAGCGCGGTCACCGGCGTCTCGATGCCCAGACCTACGACGCGAAGTGCCACGCGTGCCTCTGGGGATGCCGCATGCCGGTCGATATGATCGTGGACCCGTGGAAGCCGCGCGACGACGTCCGTTACCGGTTCGAGACCTTCTGCTACGGGCCGAAGTCCTGCGCGCTCTACCGGGCGGGCGCGCGGCGGAAGGTGCCCGGACGCAAGGGGGTGACGTGGGAAGAAGCGGACTGGGTCGACAAGGACGCCACGGCGCACCGGGGACCGCACGAATGAGGGGCTCGCCCGCCATGGACAAGGAGCTCCATGGCGTGCCCTACAGCGCCGCCAGCGCGCGGGCCAGAAGGAGTCGAACCCGCGGGCTCGCGACGCGCCGCCATGGCCGCGTCAGCGTTCGCTCCAGGGCACGAAGGCGGGCCTGCTCGACCCCGAGGTAGCGCTTGGCCGCACCGGCAACCGCGGGGTCGATCGACGCCTGCGTGCCGCGAATCAGGAACTCACGAAGCAGGCCCATCGCCACCTCCGCATCGTGCAGGTCGCCGATATGATCCTGCAGCGCCACCAGCGCCTCGATGGCGGGGGCTGGCCCGGGACCCAATACCTCGCTGAAGAACTCCAGCAGATAGCGCAGGCGCTTGCCCTCGATCCGGAGCGCGTGGATGGTCTCGAGAGACGCCCAGCCCAGCACGGTCTCATAGGCGCGCACGTTGCCATAGTGCTCCCAGACGGCGGCGGGCAGGAGGTGCCGGACCAGCTGTGGCCTGGGTGGATCGCCCGCGTCGACGTCCTTCACGCCGGCGCCTGTGGTGGAGAGGAACGCCCCGTAGCTTTCGGTGAACGATCGGTAGTTGTCCGCCTTCAGATAGGCGACCAGCTCGTCCCGCGCGACACGACGCCGTCGCTGCCAGTCGTCGAGAACGGGCGTGAATGACCTCGCGTCGGCCGGGCCGAGTGAGGCCCCGTGTCGCTCCGCCGCCTCGATCAGCACGTCCAGGTCGCGGACCGCCCCGAGGCGCTCGGCCGCCGTCTTCAGCTCGTCCCGGAAGGCGTCGATGGCCTTGCGCCGGAACTGGGGAGCGATGATCCGGAAGGCGGCCCGCTGGCGGCGGGTGGCGACTCGCATGCGATGGAGGGCTTCGATGTCCTGGCCCTCGAGGGTACCCGCCTCGCTGGCCCGCATGCGTTCGTAGTGAAAGCGGAGGATCTTTCGGCCGGCCTCCGCTAGCGGCTCGTCGGCGCGGACGCCAGGAGTTTTCTTCTTCTTCCGGGGCGCCGCCCCGCGAGGGCTGTCCAGGATGGCCAGAGCGCGCTCGAACTTGGACGCTGGCTGCGGCTCGAGCTCGAACGCACCGAGGCCGGCGTCGATTGCCCGAAGATCGTCCAGCGTGCCGTCTCCCGCGAGCTCGATCTCGACCTCGTGCATCGCCGTCCGGTGTCCCTCGACATCGATCTCGACGGTATCGAGCGACAGCTCGCCGACGGCACGTCCGTCCCGCTCCACGGCTCGGAGGACCCGGTGCTGGCGCAGGGCGAAGAGCTCGGCGAGCGCCTGGTCCTTGGCCAAGCCGCTGACGACCTCGCGCGCCGGGCCGTCGGGCCACTCGCCGGGTGGCCCGTATCGCGCGATCTCGCATTCATACTCTTCACGCCGGTGGACCCCGCCCTCGGCCCGGGCCAGCTCCTTGACGGTCACCACCCAGCGCTCGCCTCCCTCGGTCTCGCGCAGCCGGCAGCTGTAGCCCGCGCGCAGGAGAGCACGCTGCGCCGTGTCCAGGTAGTGATCGACCAGGTGTCGTTCGCCCGCGGGGTGAAGCGCATAGCCGTCCACCGCTCCGAGCTCGAGCAGGGTGACGAAGACGGCCGGGCGAGCAACCGTGTACTTGGCTTCTATCTCCACCGGGGTGTACCGAGGGAACGAGAAATACCCTACGGGCCAGATTATACTCGCCCGCGGGTGTGAGATCGCAAACCCACACACTCCTCGTCGTCGAGGTCGACATGACTGGCTCGGTTCCGCTGCTCGAGTGGATGCAGACGTACCGCCGGGCCTCCCATCCTTCACCCCTTTCGATGTTTCGCTCGTCGCGCAGCTCTGGCCGGGGGCCCTCGGCATCGCCCTGATGAGCTTCACCGAGACGATCGCGGCCGGACGCGCGTTCGCGACGAGCGAAGAGCCTCCGCTGCGGCCGAACCAGGAGCTAGTGGCGACGGGACTCGCGACTGCGGGCGGCGCGCTCCTGGGAGCCATGCCGGCGGGTGGCGGCACGTCCCAGACTGCCGTGAACCGCCTCGCGGGAGCCCGCACGCAGTTGGCCGAGCTGGTTACCGCGGCGGCCACGCTCCTCACGATGCTCTTCCTCGCGGGCCTCATCGGGCTCTTGCCGCACACGGTCCTGGCCGCGGTGGTCATCGTCTACTCGATCGGGCTGATCAAGCCGGCGGACTTCCGGGCCATCCTCGCGGTCCGACGAACCGAGTTCATCTGGGCCCTGACCGCGCTCGCGGGCGTGGTCCTCCTGGGGACCCTGCAGGGCATCCTCGTGGCCATCGTGGTGTCCCTGATCGCTCTTGCCCAGCAGGCGACCAACCCTCCGGTCCACGTCCTCGTCCGCAAGCCCGGCACCAACGTCTTCCGGCCGCGCTCGACGGAGCACCCCCAGGACGAATCCTTCCCCGGTCTCCTGATCCTCCGCTTGGAGGGCCGCGTGTTCTTCGCCAACGCGGAGCGCATCGCGGAGAAGCTGCGGGCGGCCATGGAGGAGGCGGCGCCGAAGCCGAGCGTCGTGGCCCTCGACCTCAACGGCGTGCCCGATCTCGAGTACACCGCCCTGAAGATGCTGATCGAGGCCGAGCAGCGCCAGCGCCACCGCGGGATCTCGTTGTGGCTGGTCGGGCTCAACCCGAGCGTGCTCGAGGTGATCCAGCGCTCGTCGCTCTGGCCGACGCTCGGCCGCGACCGCATGCACTTCAACGTCGAGGTCGCGGTCGCTCGTTACCTGGGGGCCGCGCCGGATGCCACCGCAACCGTGAGATCGGCGGGCGGCTGAGCGGGAAGCGCAGCCCGCACTTCCCGGCGACTTCGTTTCCGCGGTCCGTCAGGATCTCGAACGTCAGCTGGCGGGTCCGGATCAGCTCCCGGTGTGTGCTCGGGCGACAAGAAGCAATAGGCGCGACGATTGACATGGCTGCGAATCGCGCCGATGATCGCTGAGCCGATGAGCGCGTGATGACGCGCGGCGAACGCTTCGCCCCTCCCAGTGACAGAGGACGACTATGGCGACGTACTCGATCGGTGATGTCGACCGGCGTGAAGTCCTGGCCATGCTGGCCATTCTGGCCGCGTCGGCGGTAGTTCCACCACGCGTCGCGTCTTCCCAGACGGGACTCGCACGGACACCCGGTCAGATCCTCGGCCCGTTCTATCCGCTCAAGTCGCTCCCGGCCACGTCTGATCTGACCCGCGTGCCCGGTCGACCCGGGCGCGCCGAGGGTCAGGTCCTCAACGTCATGGGGCGCGTGCTGAATCTCGCCGGCCAGCCGGTCCGCGATGCCACGGTCGAGGTCTGGCAGGCCAATGCCCACGGACGGTACACGCATCCGAGCGACCCCAATCGGGCGCCGCTGGATCCGAACTTCGATGGGGCTGCGACCCTGAAGACCGATGTGGAGGGCCGTTATCGATTCAAGACGATCAAGCCCGCCGCGTACCCCGCCGGACCCAACATGATGCGGCCGGCGCACATCCACTTCCAGGTCACCGGTCGGGAGGATCGGCTCGTCACGCAGATGTATTTCGCCGGCGATCCGTACAACGCGACGGATGTCTTTCTCAACAGTGCGGGGCGCAAGGAGCTCCTGATCATGCCCCTGCTCGAGCCGACTGCGGAGCTCGAGCCGGATTCCAAGCTGGTTCGATTCGACATCGTCGTCTACAAGGGGTGACAGTCAGAAACGGCAGCGGGGTCAGTTCCAGAGGCGGGTGGAGAAGTAGCGTTCTCCCAGGTCGTTGAACAAGGTCACGACACGTCCCGCTCGCTCGCGACGGGCGATACGTTCAACGCCCACCATGTAGGCCCCGGACGACTGGCCCACGAAAAATCCGGCACGGGCTAGCCTGACGCACATCGCGTAGGCATCCTCGCTGGTGACCGGTATCCGTTCGTCGATGACCGCCTCGTCGAGGATCGCGGGAACGATATCCCCAGGCCCGAGCGGCTTGAGCCCTTCGATCCCGGGGAACACCTCCGGGATGACACACACGACGCGGATCGCGGGGTCGTGCTCCTTCAGCCGGCGCCCCAGGCCGGTCACCGTGCCTCCCGTCCCGACCCCGACGACAAGATGCGTCAGCCGGCCTCCGGTTTGCTCGAGGATCTCGACCGCCGTCGTCTCGTAGTGGGCGCGCCAGTTGTCCTCGTTGCTGTACTGGTCGCAGAAGAAATAATTCTCCGCGTCGGCGTCATGCCGGCGGTGGACCTCCCGCAACGCTTCGTCGTAGCCCTTCAGCGCGTCCGTATAGGTCAGCCGAGCGCCGTGTGCCAGCAGGCGCTTCTTCCGTTCGGTGCTGGCATTGTCGGGGATGACGATCTCGACCGGGTAGCCGATGATCCGACCCACCATCGCGTACGCGATCCCCGCGTTGCCCGATGAGCTGTCCAGGATGGTCTTGCCGGGCCGCAGGCGGCCATTCGCCAGGGCCGCGAGCAGCATGTTCAAGACCGGCCGGTCCTTGAGCGAGCCGCCCGGGTTGAGGCATTCCATCTTGGCCAGCACCTCGACGCCGGGCCGCTCGTCGCCGAACACGCTCACCGGTACCAGCGGAGTGTTGCCGATCGCCCGGAGCGCCGGGTAGCGGGCCAGCAACGGTTCGATGCGTCGGTCCCACGGCATGGGAGAGCCGGCCGGGTCAGCCGCTCACCGGCGGCGGGGACAGACCGCCGCCGGTGAGCGAGCGTCGCCTATCGGGGCTGGGGAACGATCCGGATGTACGGCTTCGGGGACTTCCAACCGCCCGGGTAGGCCTTCTTCGCGTCGTCGTCCGAGACCGCCGGCGAGATGATGACGTCCCCACCCTGCTTCCAGTTCACCGGGGTGGCCACCTTGTGTTTCGCGGTGAGCTGGCAGGAGTCCAGGAGGCGCAGGACCTCGTCGAAGTTGCGGCCGGTGCTCATCGGATAGGTCAGCATCGCCTTGACCTTCTTGTCCGGCCCGATGACGAAGACGGAGCGCACGGTCGCGTTGTCGGCCGCGGTCCGGCCCTGGGCTTTGTTGCCCGCGTCCTCCGGCAGCATGTCATACGCCTTCGCCACCTTGAGCTCGGGGTCGCCGATCAAGGGGTAGCTCACCGCGTGGCCCTGCGTTTCCTCGATGTCCTTCGACCACTTCTCGTGATCGGGAACCGAATCCACGCTGATCCCGATGATCTTGCAGTTCCGCTTCTCGAAGTCGGGTTTCAGCCCCGCCATGTAGCCGAGCTCGGTCGTGCAGACGGGGGTGAAGTTCTTCGGATGCGAGAACAGGATGGCCCAGCCGTCTCCGATCCACTCGTGGAAGTTGATCCGGCCTTGCGTGGTGTCCGCGGTGAAGTTGGGAGCCTCGCTGTTGATTCTCAATGACATACCGACCTCCATTTCGTGAAGAACGTTGAAGCATCGACCGTTTCCGCCGTCTGCCGGAGCGCGCCAGGAAGTCCCCCTTGTCTACTCTCAGGGCCGGGGAGAGTCAAGGCGCCTTCGGGCAGCCGCCGGCCTGGTCCCCGCCGGCGCCGGGCTCGGCGCTTGCGTGGCGCGCGGCGCTTCGCCTATCCTGCACGCGCCGCGTGCAGGCGGGGCCCGAGCGGTGACGCACGAGGATCCGGCCCGCCGCACGTCGCTCCGGAGTGAACCCTCCTTCCCGGGAGGCAGCCATGGCCAGATCGCCGTTCTCGCCCGCCCAGCTTGATCGCCGCCAGCTCCTTCGCACGTCTGCCGCGGCCGCGGGACTTTCGATGATGCCGGGTGCGCTCGGCGCGCAGACCGGGCCCTGGGCGGAGCGGCCGGCCGGCACGCCGTCGCAGGTCACCTTCGTGGTCTGGCAGTACGGCAAGATCTACGAGCAGATCGCCAGGCAGTTCGAGCAGGACTGGTCGGTCAAGATCAACCAGATCATCGAGCCCAACGTCGAGCCGCAGGTGGCGAAGCTCACCGCCATGTACGCGGCGGGCGACACCGTCGACGTCTCGCAGTCGCCCATGCAGTACCTCGCGAGCTACATCGACCAGGGCATCGCCACGCCCATCGACGGGCTGCCCGGCGTCGATCAGTACGTGAAGGACTTCACCCCATTCACGAAGGCCATCGCCCAGCGCGACGGCAAGACGTGGGGGCTCCCGTACTTCTCCACGGTATGGGTCTTCATCTACAACGACGAGCTGCTCGCCCGAGCCGGGTTCAAGGGCAAGCCCTTCAAGAGCTACCCAGAGCTGCT
>Ga0209966_1000423_pt1 | contig 12225 bp, 9 predicted proteins | sample RhisoiCoNPM_FD_187575 | JGI IMG/M metagenome (GOLD analysis project Ga0209966, IMG submission 187575) | Arabidopsis thaliana rhizosphere microbial communities from the Joint Genome Institute, USA, that affect carbon cycling - Rhizosphere... | ecosystem: Host-associated > Plants > Roots >... | reverse complement strand
GTCGCGGGGAGCGGTCACGACCGGGCCGCGGATGACGGCCAACCTGTCCGCGAGCAGGCCCGGCCGTTGAGCCGGTCACCGCGGTGACCGGCCGGTGAGCGCCCGATGACGGGCCGGCACGTCCCGATCGGGATCAAGACCTCGCCACAGGCCGTCGACTGGTCCACGCTCGACGCCGCGTGGGCGCGGATCGGCGAGCACGACGTGTTCGAGTCGGTCTGGATGAACGACCACCTGACCGACATCGCCTTCGACACCCACGGTGCGAGCCTGGAGTCGTTCACGACGATGGCGACGCTCATCCACCGGGTGCCCGGTCGATGGGTCGGTCACTCTGATGCAGCCGCCTTCTTCGCTGCGCTCAAGATCACGGTGCCAGCCGTAGCCCTGTTCCACGCACCAGCGCGCGCCTTGCACCATGACGGCGTTGAGATCGCTGCGCGAGAGTTTGACGGAGCCTCCCGCACCGACGCCGGCCGGTACTCGGCGGAAGAGCTCATCCATCAAGCGTGGTAAGCGAGGTGCCACCTCCGCCAACGTGAGGTCTGTGCGGATCAGCCGCATGCCGCAATTGACATCATACCCAACGCCTCCCGGCGAGATGACGCCTTCACGCACATCGAACGCGGCAACCCCGCCGATGGGGAATCCGTACCCCCAATGGCCATCCGGCATGCAGAGGGCATAGCGTTGAATGCCTGGCAGGCAGGCGACGTTGGTGACCTGGTCAAAGACGCCCTGATCCATCGACTGCAGAATGCCCGGCGTCCCATAAATACGTGCGGGCACGAGCATTCCCGATTTTTCCGACGTCGGAATTTCCCAGACTTCGTCGGTGATCCGGTTCACCTTCATTCCTGTGTTCAATTGCATTCTTTATCCAACAGGTATTGCAGGATGTTCAACAAGCTGGCAGCCTTTTTCAACATTCTGCTACACGTCGACGACCACTGTGGCTTTCCAGAGCGGGCCGTTCTGCCCTACCTTATAGAGGTGTCTCGTAATGCCTTTGACATCATTGCGCAAGGTTTGCAGGGTATGGTCAACTGGGGCGCCTATCAGCGAGGCCTCGATCTTCCACTGCCCATGTTGATGAGTCAGGCTTAGCGACGCCTCGTGGAACACGACCCCAGCCGCATCTTTCCAATACACGATTTCCGACAACCACTCAACGAGGAGATCATCTAGTGCGGCGTCCATCTTGACAATTCGGCGATTCCAAGAGGCACCGACGGTCTGCGGATCGGCCATCGTCTCGAGGAGAGCACGCGTGGCCCCTTGAAACAAGTCCTCAATCGAGTCGCCTTCTGCTTCGAACGCGATGTCGGCCAAGGCAACATCTTCAAGAAACCGGAACTCGTATGACATGGAGGACCTGTCAGAGAAAACGGTACGGGAGTCCCCGTCCGACATACATGTGGGTGCGTCGTTCAGATCCTAACGACCAGGCGCCGTTGGTCACAGTCCGGCGGAGCAGGCGGTTAATCGAGCTCGAACGTTTTGGGATAATTCGTGAGGTTCCGGCAGCCGTCGGCAGTCACCAAGACCATGTCTTCGATCCGAACGGCGCCCAAGCCCGGATAGTAGAGGCCGGGCTCGACGGTCACGACGTGGCCTTCCAGCAGCAAGGAACCCGTCCGACTGATGCGAGGAGCTTCATGGATATCCAGGCCGACACCGTGACCTGTGCCATGGAAATAGCCCTGCATGCGCCCGTTCACCAAGCCAGTCTTGTAGCCGGCCTTCTCGAACCGGTCGCAAATTCCCCGGTGAATCTTCATACCGTCGGCACCGTCCCGGATTTTCGTGATGGCTTCTTCCTGCGCGTCCAGCACGGTCTGGTAGAGTTTCTTCAGCTCCGGACTCGGAGTGCCACGGATCACGGTCCTCGACATATCGGCGAAGTAGCGTGAGGACGCCGACCGCGGGAAGACGTCGAAGATGATGCTGCGATGTGCCGGTAAGGGACCGCTCCCTTCATGATGCGGATCACAGGCCTGCTCCCCGCCCGCGACGATGGTATGTTGCGCGACGCAATCGCGTTCCATCAGCTTCACGTTGATGACCTTCTTGATCCGTTCCGAAGTCAGTACGCCGTCCTCCAGCCACACCTGCCCCTGCTGGATCGTCGCCCGCCGCAGCAGCTCATGGGCGGCGGAAACCGCGTCCTCGGTGGCCCGCTGCGCCTCTTCAATGTGGCGCACTTCTTCCGTGGTTTTGACAACGCGCTGTTCGTAGAACGGGTCCGGTTTGGCGTGCACCTGATAGCCGAGTTCCTGAAGTCGCGCCGCGTGGCTGTAGGGAAAGTTCGCGGGAACCAGCACTTGCTTGATCTTGGCCTCCCGCAGCACGACGTGCACAATGTCGACGCTGCCCGGAGTGGCCACGCCATGGTCTCTCGCGCGGCGCTCGATCTCCGAATAGGACAGCACCCGATCGACCGCGGCCTGGCTCTTGGCCCGATCCATTTCTAGATCGTTCATGATCATCAGGCGCTCGCCCTTAATCTCCAAATAAATAAAAGGGTCCGGCGCAATGAACTTGGTGGCGTGGTAGAGGTTTGAATCCAGCTCGCTGGCTGCGATGAAAACCGTGGCTTTATGTGATTGTGACGCCGATCGAGACATGAGACGGTGACTTACTCATTGGCACTCACACGAGCGGCGCTCACACACCTGTCCCGCCCGCCGATCGAGCAGAATCGGTTGTACGCCTTCGGCGGAATGTAACATGGGGTCCGCGGAGGGTCAAGGAACCGCCGGAGGAGTTTCCGCAGGAGGAATGGAGTCCTTCGACACCGTCTTGTTGTCGTCCGGCGTCACCAAATCAATGGGGAGCATGACCGTGTTTTTCAGCAAATCGACCGCCAACTGGGCGAGGCCACTGACGCCGGTGGCAAAGGACTTCATCGGCAGGTAGGTGACTTCGGGATCTTCGATCGCCCCCTTGACCGCAAACATCGCCGTCGCAACCCCCTTGCGTTCACCCGCAAACAGACGCCCAAACAACGGGATCGTCTTCAAAAACTGCGAGTACGATCCGAAGGGACTCACGGCCCAGACCATATCCACCTGATCGGTGGGGAGATCGTAGTTGCCCGCCGCAGTGATTTTCACGATCGGGCTGTCGATGATGAGATTCTCGGTTTCAAACAGGCCGTTGCGGATCGTGACCGTGGCCGTGATCCTGTTATAGGGCAAACCTTCCTTCTCCAGGTCCACCTTGCCTTGCAGTACAGCAGGCAGGTTCAAGATGCTGATGATCTTCCAGATGGCACGTTCCTCTGACTTGAAGATCCGGCCGTTCTCGAGCAGAAGATCGGTCTTGCCGTTGAGGGTCGGATAAATGCCATGGGGGTTCCGTCCGTGCCCGCGCACGGTGCCGGTCACGCGAGCTTCTCCGGTCACGCCTCCTTGTTTTGAGCCCGCCAGCCGGTAGATGTCCTCAACCAGCAGCCCGGTCGCCCGCAACGAGATTTCAGACTCGGCGGGCTCTCCGCGCGGCAACTGCACGACCATTCGGCCAGCGATGTCTCCGTTGGTGGACTGTCCCGACAATCGATCCAGATCAAGGACGCCGTCCTGGATGGTCAGTCGCGCGGAAAGGGCGCCGAACTTCAGATGTTTGTAGCGACCTCGCGCGATGGAAGCGGTCGCCTGGACCTTACTGGTCGCCGCCAGCCATTCGAGCAGATCACGGATGGGCGCACGCTGGCCTTTGGGAATCAGGAGATCAATGTCCATCTGGTTGGACTCCATTTTCGCCGTGATGACGGGTTTGGTCGTCCAATTGCGCATGGTCCCTTCGAGCGTGAGGTCGCTGTCCATGAGGTGGAACGAGAGACGTTTGAGCTCGGCCGTGTCGCGCGCCAGCAGCAGCCGTACGTATAGATCCTGGATGGGCCCGCCGGTTCCCTTCACCGTCAGTAATCCGTTGCTGAGCGCCAACCAACCGGTAGTTTTCCACGTCCGCCAATCTCGATCTTTTCCCTTAATGTCCAGCGAGAGTTCGAGATTGCCTGCTTCGAAGCCGCCTTTAGCGATCCACTCTGGAACCGTCGACAACGAGACCGTGCCGGTGGCGAGGGCCGCGTCGATGACGAACTTGTCGCCGAGTTGCATTTTCCCTTTGATAGGCAGGCGCAGCGGTGGTGCAGAGAGTTCCACTCGGCTTAACGTCACCGACTTGGCCTGAAGAATATCGCCTTCGAAGGCGATCGTCACCGGCGCGCCGGTCGGTTTCTCAAGAACATTGGGAATGGTGACCCTGGACTCCGTCAATCCGACTTCTCCGCGCAAATGCGGCTTGCCCGTCGCGCCTGTGACCACGACGATGGCGCTGGCCAATCCTTCTATCGTGCCCTGGGGCAGAGCCTGGGTCGGCAGGAGTTGCGTCATATGCACCGCGTCTCCAGTGACGCGAACCGCCAAGTCGCGGAAGAGGCTCCCGCTGCCACCGGTGATGCCGCCTTGCACCTGCACGGTCAGATCGCCGAGATGCGCCGTCACCTGATCGAACTGGGTCTCCCCTTCGGCCAGGACAAAGCGGCCTTGCAGCGCCGTCAACCGTTCGGGCAAAAACGCATTCGTCAGGTTGACGTGCTGGGCCTTAATTTCGCCGCCGGCGAAAGTCACCGCGGTCGGCGGGCCAACCAGGCGAAAGACCGGCATGGCCATGCCTTCGACGTCTCGCGAGGAGGCCAGCACACGGGACAACAGCTCGGACTTGACCGTCGTGGCCAGAAACTGCAGGAGATCGGCCGCCGCCATCGTGCCGCTGATTTCCATCTCTACCCAGGGTCCTTGCTCGAGAAATGAGAGCTGGCCCTTGCTGTCCGTCATGTGAATCGTTCCGTACAGCCCGCTCAGCTTGGACATTCGAATTCTTCCCGCTTCCACGATGATCTGCGCGTCCAGGTCTTTCGCGGGCACGCGGCTTTGGCCAAGCAGGGCCTCTCCATTTTGCAAGTGAAACTCTCCCGTCACCGCCAGTTGGGGACCACCCACGGAGGAGCCGGTCACGGTGGCTGATACCACTTCGACGACACCCTTGATCTGGCGTTCTTCCATGATTGAGGGGAGTTGCGGATGGATCCAGGCCGGTGGAATCTTTGTGACCAAGTCGCCAATCTGAATCGGAGATGACGAAAACGTCACGGCAAAGGTCGGCTGAGGTGCGAGGAGCCCGGAGAGGCTGGCCTTACCGGTCACGACAAGTTGGTCCATGTTGCCGGTCAGATCCGAGAGCACCACATCGTACCCGGCGACACCGGGAAAGATTTTGACGGAGCTGCGTGCGTTCACACGCCCCTGCAATGAGTCCGGGACCGGTCGCGGACCGAAGAAATCCGCCGCCTCGCGGAGGCTCAAATTGGCGGTCTCCACCAGCCCGTCAAATTGAATCGGAAAGGCAAGCCGCTTGGCCTCTTCGATAGCCAGCGTTTGCTGTTCAGCTTTCCGAAATGTGCCCGCCAAGGACAGGGCGGAAAGCCCCTGGGTGCTATGGTGCGACGCGGAAAAATGGAGATCCGCCTGCCCGCGCTCGAGAAAAATCTCCAACGCCGCTTCAACAGACTGTAATTTCAGCGTCCGAGGACCGTCCGGCCGAGCTTCATCAATGATGACGACCGTGCCGTTCACCAGGGTCGCCTCTCGAATGCGGAAGATTCGGGTCAGCATCTGCAACGCTTCCTCGTCGCTGGCGGGAATCGGCCCGTCTCGATTCAGCAGATTCCAATGCCCCGAACGATCCCGGCGCAGCGTCAGCATCGGCTCTTCAATGTGGAGCCGTTTTCCGACCACCTGTTTCCGCAACAACGGCACAAGGCGCAGCACGAGATCCAGTTTCTTCGCTGACAGCAACACCCCTTCCTGGTCACGATCATGGATGACGATCTGCGTCATCTCGAGGCGGATCGTGGGAAACAGCACGAGCTTGACTCGATGGACATCGATCTTGTGGCCGAGGTTCTGTTCGAGCTGGTGAAGAAAAAAGTCCTTGAGATAGTCTTCACCGGTCAGATACGGAGAAAACCAGAGGAAAGCGATGCTGCCGATCACCAGCAACGCAAGAAGGGCGACGACCACTCGTGTTAGGGACACCACAGCATCTCCACAGTGAGCCACCGACAGGCATCGCCTGTTGACAATATTCGGACCGCATCGGGACGAACGCCTGAGGGTGCGCGTCCCGCATGAGAGGTGAATCGGTGAGCAGATTGTTTTACAGCCCGAACCTCATCTTACCGAATCAGTCCCATGAAAGCTAGAAAGCCCGCGAACCAACAGGGGATTTTGACCTTTGGGCTTTCGAATTCTCCTGGTGACCATGCGGAAGACCCGCTATAATCGCCGCGGCTTCTCTGTCTCTGTCGCTGCCGCTCATCGTGACTAAATCGGACCGCACGCGTTCACTCCAGTCGCTGGTCCTCGCCCTGCTGTTCGGCACGAGCGTCGTCACCTACATCGATCGGGTCAATATCTCCGTCACTGCCCGCCAGATGATGCCGGCCTTCGGCCTAACGGAGCAGGAGATGGGCTGGGTCTTTTCCGCGTTCGTCGTCGGCTATGCCTTGTTCCAAATTCCTGGAGGTTGGCTTGCGGACCGTTTGGGCGCCAGAGTCGTGCTCACGGGTGCCTTGATCTGGTGGTCGGTCTGTACAGCCCTGACGGCGTTTGTCGCGGCCTCGCCATTGGCCGAAATGATCGGCATCGTTGGCGCGCTCCTGTTCGTACGATTCGCCTTGGGGCTGGGAGAAGCGGTGGCGCTTCCCTCCTTCAATCGCGCGGTCGCGAATTGGATGCCGCCGGATTCGCGTGGCTTAGGCATCGGCATTGCGATCGGCGGAATCGGCTTGGGTTCGGCGCTGACGCCTCCCCTAGCCGCATGGGTCATGGTGAATTGGGGATGGCAAACCGTATTTTACCTCTCGGCGGCACTAGGGCTGGTGATGGGACTGTTGTGGTGGACCTTGGCGCGCGACCGGCCCGATCAGCACCCCTGGGCGCACCACTCTGCTGCTCTCACAGACAGTGGACGGTCCGACCGCGGGTCCACACATTTCTGGATGTCGCTCTTCAAACACTCTACTATCTGGTGGTTAGTATGTAGCTATAGTTGCCTGGGCTATGTCGCTTATGTGTACCTCTCGTGGTTCTATCTGTACCTCGTGAACGTCAGAGGGTTCGACGCGCTCCAGGGCGGACTCTATGCGTCGGCCCCCTTCTGGGCCATCCTGATCGGTTGCCCCTTGGGCGGCTGGGCCACAGACCGATGGAGCGCCAGACAAGGAGTCACTCGCGGACGGCTCCTGGCAGGGATGTCGGGAATGGCAGGCGCAGGCTGCGCGATTGCAGCCGGGGCGTTCGCCGATTCCTCACTCGTGGCGATTGCAAGCCTTTCCATAGGGGCCGGCTGTCTCTACTTCGCCGTCGGAGCCTATTGGGCTTCGACGAGCGATTTGTCCAAAGCGCATGCCGGCGCCTTATCTGGGCTGATGAATACGGGAGCCAATCTTGGTGGAGCCCTTTCCCCAAGCCTGACTCCTTGGATGGCCGCCCAATGGGGTTGGCCAATCGCGCTCGCCGTTGCCGGGGCGGTTGCCCTGGTCGGCGCGGTGCTCTGGCTCAAGATTGATCCCGCAAAGGCATTGGACGGCTAATTCACGGCCATTGCCTCCTGGCGCATGCCCTTGATAGATTCGTCCGATGACGATGGAATTCAAAAAAATCGATCCTCGCGTGACGATTACGACGAAGTTCGGCGAGATCAAGATTCGCTTTTACCCTGAGGATGCACCGCGTCACATTGAAAACTTCATCAACCTCATCAAGATGCAGTTTTACGATGGCACGACCTTCCACCGCATTGTACCGGGGTTCATCATTCAAGGCGGCGATCCGCTGAGCAAAGAACCGGATCGGCTCAGGCACGGTTCGGGAGGTCCCGGTTACTGGCTGAATCCCGAACTGAGCGATCGCCCGCACAAGCGCGGAGCCATCTCGATGGCGAAGACCCCTCGCGACGGCTCGAGCACGCGTGATTTCAACGACAATGGCTCGCAGTTCTTCATTTGTCTGGCGGACAACAGCGGGTTGGATCGAAGGTACAGCGTGTTCGGAGAAGTCTTCCGGGGAATGGAGGTGGTTGACAAGATCGCCTCGGCCGCCCGCGACGAGTACAATAATCCTCTCGACCCGATTCCGATGACGATGACGGTGAAGGAGTAGGGTAAAATCTCACCGACGTTTTCCACCAGGCTGCTCAAACAGGTCATCCAACGAGGCCGCAGGGAGATTGGACAACGAGGCGTACGTTGTTCAGTACGTTGAGTTGGACAAACGCCCGGGAACGAAGTTGGGGACCTGTTTCAGCAGCCTGAGCTAGAAGAATGACATCGAAGCGTAGGTGACCGTGGAGTTGTACTGATCGGTGATGCCACGGTCGTAGCGAAGGACTTGCCCTTTCTCGGCCTGGATCAGCCGAAGTAGGCAATAGATGGGCGAGAAACCTGAAATGCGCCGCTCGTCCTTTTCTTTTTGGATGTAGCCGGCGAATTCTTCCGGTTTGAGATCCTCGACGAACTTTAGCATTTCAAGGTCGTACTGCATAGACCGGTGGAAGGAGAAATCAGTCGGCGGCGCTTTATCTCCGTAGCGCATGCCCAGGTGGGCCAACTCGCCGGCAGCAATCACACAGGCCGTTTTGCCCGATACCGAGATCGCCTCACGCAATGCTGCCAGGAACCGGTCGACCGACCCTCGCACGGATGGATCATTCAGGCTCATCGCGGAGAACGACGATAGGACCGGCACGATCGTCACGGCAGTGGTTGCTCCTGTGTTGGTCTGCACAAACGGCAACTGAAACTCGATCGCGTGCTCGGACAGATGGGCCACATCCTCGGAAAAATATTCCGGCACGAGCACCTTGAGTCGCTCTACGATGGCACGGTCTACCGGCACGATACCCAGCGGCGTCTCAAAATCCTTGTCAGTTAATGCAAAGGGCTGCTCGAGTCCGGCATGGGCGGTGCCGATGATGACCAGCACGTCCGGCTGTTGAGCTTCCTGGAGTTCTTTATAGGCCCAGGCATAGATCGGCCCGGCATGTTTGAGCTCATAGGTCGGAGCCACCAACCCCGTGATCAGCTTGCCCTTGTTCGCGGATGGCTTGAAATCCGGTCCTTCCTTCGACGAAAAAAATCCATCGATCTGTTTCTTAAGTAGTGCCCCGTCCGCTTCATAGCTCTTCCCCGCAAAGACGGCGGGACGCACCGCGGCCTGTCGGTAGGCGGCACGGGCCTGTTCTTTGGCCCCCTCTGTGCGGTCGCCCTCGAGGAACAGTTTGGCCTCGAGGTCCACGACCAATTGCTCCACTTTGGCCGGCAGCAGAAATTCGCCGAAGCGCTTGAGATAGAGAGAGCCGATTGCCTGGAGGGAGTGGTCGCCGTCGAAATGTTGAATGATAAAAAAATAGTTGAGCGGGAGGACGAGTTTCTCCTTGCTGAGGCCGCTCGGATCCCAGAGCACCACGTACTGCTCCTCGCCCTCCTTGACGGGGGAAAACTGCAGATTCCTCAAGACAGGGTATTGTTTGGGATCTTTGGCAGTGCCTGTAGTCATGATGTCGGTCGAGACAAAGACGGCATTTTAGCGGATGGGTTTCCTACCCTGCAACTGCCCAAGTGCGTGTGTGATTGGTTCCCAGGCGGAGGGAGGGCACGCTATTCCAACTGCGACGGGGCGCTCGAGGCCCTTCGACCCAACAGAACCAGCGCGACGACGGTTAGAATGAACAGCCACAATGTCGGACGGCCGTAGGAGGCATCGGAGAACTCGATGAGATCGGTCAACCGGCCGATCAAGAGCGACATGCGGGCCATGACGGTGTATCCGAACGCTGCACCGAAGGCGATCATCAGAAAGATGATGCCGGTCCTGGCCACCACTTTACCTGGACCGCTGTGCTCGATCGAGAAGAAGAAATAGAACAGAACGGAACTGACGCCGATCAGGATAATAATGGCGTTGAGATTGCTGGCGGGATTGAGCAAATTCATCGAAAACGTCAGACCCTCACCGCCGGCCATGGAGAGCAGCGGCCTGACGGTATCTTCGACCTGCTTTAGGATGAACGATGATATGGTTCGCGGAATGGCCAGGCCTGATCCGAGGCCGACGATGAATGCGAAGGCGTACCGCGACATCCAGGCCGCTTTCGGCACGTAGCGCGTCAGCATCAGCAGGCCGATAGCCACAGGGATCAACAACCCGATCTCTCCCTGATCGACGATCGGCCTGTAGATTAAATGCACGATCACGGAATCCCACGTCTTGACAATCGTGTACCCGACCGATACCCCGACATAGAGATGCTCGGCCAGCTTGAACAGCGGATTGTCTTTGTAGAGAAACGAGAAGATGAACAGGGTTAACCCTGTCGCCATCCACGCGCCTAGAGTGGTCGCCTCCATCTCAGAGTCCCCGCCTCATACTTGTCTCTGGCCTTGCTGGTGCCGGAGTGAAAAGTAGAATAGATTGCACATCGCGACGAGGACGATGATGGCAAAATGGGTCGCCGACTGCGCGTCCATGCCGGCGACCGCACGGCCCTTTTGTCCGACCAGGCTCTCATATTCCGCCGCGCCGCGTAGACCGCCGATCAAACCGTTGATCTGCCCACTCCGTAGCAGTGGGTAGAGACCGGGCGCGATCACGCCTGTGCAGCCGCCTCCCAGCTCGAACTTATATTTATCCTTGCCGAAGACGTACCAGGCCTCAATACCGGGATTGCCGGCACCAAGGCTGATCGCATACGCAATATCTTTTAAACTCTGGACACCCTCCAACACCGGAATGCCCTTCGTTGCCTTTCCGCTATAGTCGCTCGGAAAGGCGGTGTAAAGATCCTGACCCATGTTGATGATGACGGCCGTGCCTCCGGGACTCCAGCCGAGAAAGACATAGTCCTTGCCATTCTCTTTGCCCATCTCTTGGGCGACCTGCGTCAACAGCTGATCGGCCATGCCAGTGCCAGACACCCACAGTGTCATTGCAACGACCCGAAGATTTTTCCTGAACGCATGACGCAACAAGGCGATGGCCTGGGGATGCAATTCCGGTTTGGATGCGGGGTCAAAATCGATGGACAGCAGAAACACCGAACGCTCGGGCAACGCTTCCATGTAATCGTAAATGCTGCGCACCTCCGGCGAAATCTTGATCGGCAACCCAACCGGATACAACAGCGGCAGCAGCGTGCAGAGGCCGATCACCAGGAAGATGATCCGCCGGTCGATCTTTAACATGCGTTCGGAGAACGTCATGTCAGGTCCCTTTCCGCTTCCTGCCATCCATGCATTGCGGGAGGCGCCGAGCGGGGGGAGGGGTTACACCCACCCACCCTCCGATTGCTTGGCAATCGATTTCCCGGGACGCGGCTTGCACTTTTTCTCACCCGCCCCAACCCTGCGCACGCCGAGACGTGCGATTTGCCCAAGCGCTCGCAGCCTTTCCCAGCCACTCTCTCTTCAGGGTGCAGGGTTTGTTGATCTCCTACTGCGCGCTTGGACGAGCACCGCCTATCTAAGAATACGATGGATCTGGTGTGCGCGTTCGGCGAGCAAAGGAGATCAACAACCCTCACACCCATCATTCTTTCCCTCCGCCCAGATACGAGCGTTCGACGCCGAAAATAATTTTGAACGAGAGCGCGATGGCCCCGAGACTGACGCCGATCAGAATAGCCCGGCGGACCGAGGCGTTGAGCACATTGAGAATCCATTGGGAGACATCGCCGCTCAGTGGAAGCAGATACTCCCCGAGTGGTACCCGGCCCATCATGACGATCACCGCTGCCACCAACAGCACGGCGGCCTCGCGGCTTCTTGCCCGGAACGACCGGTACGCCGCAGAGGCGATGAAGAATGCCAGGATGGCGAACATCGTGCCTTGCAAAGGCACCATCATGAAGCTATAGACCCAACCGAACCCCGTCATGGTGCCGTCGAGACTCTCTTTGCCCCAGGCCATGGCTCCGGCGGCGATCGTCACGAGCATGCCGCCATAGAGCACGAGGCTGTATCCCCACCCGGCTTCCTGCCGGCGAATCTTGACGGCGTGCTGATGGAACAAGCTCGACACGCCGAGCACCAGGGCAAAGCCGCCGATGATTTGCAGCCACTTCGTGGCCGAGGTCAGCAACAGTTCGGACGAAGGATGAGGG
>Ga0209966_1000417_pt1 | contig 12327 bp, 7 predicted proteins | sample RhisoiCoNPM_FD_187575 | JGI IMG/M metagenome (GOLD analysis project Ga0209966, IMG submission 187575) | Arabidopsis thaliana rhizosphere microbial communities from the Joint Genome Institute, USA, that affect carbon cycling - Rhizosphere... | ecosystem: Host-associated > Plants > Roots >... | reverse complement strand
TCGACCGCGTAGTTGATCAGGGTCGACCGGACAACCTGCGCTTTCGGAGCGAGCGCGTTGAGAAGCTTCTGCTCCTCGGTCGTCAGGGTGTCGGGCTGAACGATCACGTCGGGAGTGACGGCGCCGCCGCCATATACGATGCGGCCGGCGTCGGACTTGAACTTCGGGCGCGACTTGCGAACCGAGTCGGTTTCCATCGAGTCGGGAAGAACCTCGACGAACGACCCATCGGGAAGAAGCTTGCGCTCCTTCTGAATCGAGCGACCGCTCGGAGTATACCACTTCGCGGTCGTCATCTTGAGAGCATAGCCGCCCTCGAGCGGATAGACCGTCTGCACGAGTCCCTTTCCGAACGATGTCGTGCCGACGATGACTGCGCGATCGTGATCCTGCAGAGCGCCCGCGACAATCTCTGATGCCGAAGCGGTGCGTCCATCAGTGAGAACGATGAGCGGAATGTCCGGAGCGATCGGATTGTCATTGGCGGTCAGAACTTCCTGGAATCCGGCGCGACCACGAACGCTCGAGATCTCCATTCCCCGCTTGAGGAACAGGTTCGCGACCGAGCCGGCCTGATCGAGATATCCGCCGCCGTTGCCGCGGAGGTCGAAGACGATTCCCTTCGCGCCTTCGCCCGACAGGCGCTTGACCGCAGCCTCCAGCTCTTCCGTCGCCGTTTCGTTGAACTGCTGAAGCGGGATGTAACCGATCTTTCCATCGAGCATGATGGCATAGGGAACGGCTGGAATCCGCACGTCAGCGCGAGTGAACGTGATTGGAATGGGCTCGCCGACGCCCGCCCGCAGGAATTTCACGGAGACCTTCGTTCCCGGTCGTCCCTTGAGAACGTCGGATACCTGCGCGGTCGACCACCCGCGCGTGTCGGCGGTATCGATCTGCACGATGCGGTCGCCCTCGATCACTCCGGCCTGTTCCGCGGGCGTATGCGGGAAGACGCGTTGAACGGTGACAAAGCCCTGAACCTCTCCGATCTCCATACCTACGCCACCATATTTTCCGCCTGTCTGGGCGTTGAAAGTGGCGAGCTCCTTGGGTGAAAGGAGCACCGAGTATGGGTCATTGAGCTCGTGCACGAGACCGCGTGCTGCTTTCTCGTAAAGCGTAGCCGCGTTGACGCTGTCCACGAATCGGTTGGAGACGATCGTGAGGACCTGGTCGAGGAGCCGGGCTCCGTCGGCGGTCGAGCGTTCCTGCGCGACAAAGCCGCCCGCGAGAAGGGGGGCAGCGATGATAGCGGTGAAGAGAAGTTTGCGACGTCTGGTCATGCCTGGCCTGCGGTATATGGTAGGGCTGTGACTGAAGGTACTAAATACGCCCGGAAACTGTGAGAGTTCCTGTGAGCGGGAGGTGTTTCAACCGGTCTTTGACACCGGAAAACCATCAGACGTTTCGGCTTGCGAGCGCGTAGTCCACCAGCCAGTCGCGATTGACCTGCCGAAACACCGCACTGCGCACTACGCCTGCCGCAACAAGCATCTCGTGTGCCGGTTGAAGCACTCGCTGAAGGTGGGAGGGGTATCGCTGGGTGAGGGGGAGCTGTTCGGCGAGCTCGTCGAGCGCCACCCGCCAGGCCACCATCCCCATTTCGCGCGCGACTTCCATGAGCCGGTACAGTCGCCTTGCGACCGGACTCGTCAGCGACTGATAGAGGGGTGACGACAAGGTCACTGTGCAGCCGGCGGCGATGTTCTCGCGAATCAGGGGAGAGATTGTGACGCGCGCGTCACCAGGCTCGGATGCCGTCAGCACAGGGAAGAGCGTGAACTGCTCACGATCGGCCAGCCGTCTTCTCTCGATCGAGACGGAAGTGAGAACGGTGAAGCGATCCTCGAGTGTCGATGCGCGCTTGACGGCTACGTAAACACCAGAAGACTCGAGAATCGTTCTTTCGAGGCGCGTGAGAGCCGATCGAAGCTGCTCATATGTACGCCCATCGACCTTTCTTCCAATCGAGCGAAGAAAGGAATGAAGGGTGAAGCTGATGGTTCCATCCGCCGGAAAGCCAGCTTCGCCATAGCGATGGAGAATCTCCACATACACATCCTGATCGAATGTACCGGGCAGCCTGTCGCCTGGTGACGGAAGGACTCTCCAGCGCCCGCCTGAGGGCGGCGAGTATGTTATGGTCGACTCGTCAGCCGAATCGCTTAGCCGAAAGAGGGGGAGCGCTTCGAGGTTACGGTCCAGGTATATGGCCCGGTTAACTGAGCGTCGACGGGCAGCGATGGGCATGTCGAGTGAAACTGCTCCAACCGTAGTGGCGCGGCAAGGAGCGGGAAAATTCGTGGCCCGTTCATTGATTAAAGCAGCGCGACGGCAAACATCCATCCGGATTCGATGAGCATACTCAAATACACTCTTCTCACCATCCTGATTGTGCTGCTCCTCGCGATGGTGCTCATCGGCATTCTGTCGGTGACGCGCGGAGCAACGGTGCGAACTGTGATCGCCGAAGGCGACAGAGGCGGTCCGCCCCAGGTCAGCGATCCACTTTTTCCGCGGACGATCGAGCTTTTTACCGGCACCCACATAGATGCAGGCAACAGAGTCGAGATCCTGCTCAATGGAGAGGGCACGTATCCGGCTTTATGGAAGGACATAGCATCGGCAAAACGAACGATCACTGTGCAGATGTACTACTCTCAGCCGGGAGCAGTGGCGGATACACTCGCGAAGTATCTCTCCGAGCGAGCGCGCGCCGGCGTGCGCGTGCTGCTCCTGCTCGACGCGTTCGGGTCGCAGCCGCTGAAAAAGGAATGGATAAAGGGATTGCGTGATGCCGGCGTCGAAGTGGCATGGCTGAGGCCGCTTCAATGGTACACGCTGCACAAGGCGACTCAGCGCTCTCACGTTCGAGTCGTAGTGGTCGATGGTCGCGTTGGATACACCGGAGGGTTTGGGCTCGCCGATTACTGGCTCGGTGACGGCAGGCACAAGGAGCAGTGGCGGGAATCGAATGTGCGATTCTTCGGACCGACGGTAGCTGCGCTTCAGGCGGCGTTCGCATCGGGATGGGCAGAGACAACCGGTGAGCTGCTCACGGGCGATCTCTTCTTTCCCCCGGTTGCATTCGAAGACAGAGGGAACGTCAATGCAGGACTGATGCACAGCCTGCCAACAATCGGCAGCACCCCCGCGGAACGGTTCCTCGCGCTCACGATCGCAGGGTCACGAAAGACACTTTACATAACCAACTCGTACTTCGTGCCGAACGAGGATTTCTGCAACCTTCTGATAAAGGCCGCGCATCGCGGAGTCGATGTGCGGGTGCTCACCGTAAGCAAGGAAACCGACGTCAAGACGACGTGGTACGCAGGCCGCGCGCTTTACGAAAAGCTGCTCGAGGGCGGGGTCAGGATCTACGAATATCAGCCGGCGATGATGCACGCGAAAACCATCGTGGTGGATGCGCTGTGGAGCGCAGTCGGCTCGATGAACTTCGACAACCGCTCGATTGCGTTCAACAACGAATCGCAGATAGTCGCCCTCGATCCTGATGTCGGGAAAAAAATGGAGGAGATCTTTCTCGAAGATCTGAAATACTCGAAGGAGATGAAGCTCGAGGAATTCCGTCAGCGGCCGTGGACGGGAAAGGTTCTCGAGTGGGGAGCACAGAAGCTCAGGCGGATTCTCTAGGGGCGTGAGGGGTGAATCGCCGGTTCCATCCGCTCATTCGCAAATGGTTCGATGAAACGCTGGGAAAACCGAGTGAGCCTCAGCGGAAGGGATGGCCTGCAATTGCGACTGGCGGTCACACGCTCATTCTTGCGCCGACAGGGACGGGCAAGACGCTCGCTGCTTTTTTATGGGAGCTGAACGCGCTCATCGTAGAGGGGATGAAGGAGCCGCTCGCGAACGGCGTGCACCTTCTCTACATCTCGCCTCTCAAGGCTCTCAATAACGACATACAGCGGAATCTCGAGATGCCCCTCGCTGAGCTGAGGAGGCGCTTCGAGAAGGAAGGAAAGTCGTTTCCAGAGATTCGTGTGGCCGTGCGGACTGGTGACACGCCTGCTTCGGCACGCGCGAGGATGCTTCGAAAATCTCCCCACATACTCATCACCACGCCCGAGTCGCTCAACATCATGCTCACGAGCGTGCGGGGACGCGGGATGTTTCACTCCACGCGAGCAGTCATAGTCGATGAGATACACGCGATTGCCGGCAGCAAGCGCGGCTCGCATCTGGCACTGACGCTGGAGCGACTCGAGGCACTCACGTCACGATCGCCGCAGCGAATCGGATTGTCCGCCACGCAGCGCCCGCTCGACGAAGTAGCGCGATTTCTTGGCGGCTGTGAAAAGACGGTGGGAAACGAGGCTGTATTCCGCCAGGTGACCGTCGTCGATTGCGGCCTCACCAAGAAAATGGAGATTGCGGTTCAATCACCGGTTCCTGATCTCGGAAATGTCGGTGGAAGTGTCTGGCCTGCAGTAGTTCCTCTTGTTCTGGACCACGTACGCGCCTCGAAGACCACGCTCGTCTTCGTCAACAACCGCGCGCAGGCCGAAAAGATCGCCGCACGCGTGAACGCTCTTGCCGGAGAAGAAATCGCGCAGCCGTACCACGGCTCACTTTCGCGTGAGCGGCGCCACATGCTCGAGGAGCGTCTCAAGGCGGGCGCATTGCGAGCGCTCGTTACCACAAGCTCGCTCGAGCTCGGCATCGATATCGGCTCAGTCGACCTGGTGATTCAGCTCCAGTCGCCGAAGCGGGTTGCAGCCGCGCTGCAGCGAATCGGACGCGCTGGACACACGCTCGGCGCAGCGAGCCGGGGCATTCTCGTCCCAACGTTCCGCGACGATGCAATGGAGACAGCAGCGATCGTCGCGGCGATGCGAGGTGGTGAAGTAGAGCCGACACGTGTCGTGCAGAACGCGCTCGACGTTCTCGCGCAGGTGATCGTCGCCGCGGCGTCGGTCGATGACTGGGCCGCGGGCGATCTGTTCGACCTCGTGCGACAGGCGTATCCATATCATCGTCTGACGCGAGCGGCATTCGACGAGGTACTGTCGATGCTCTCGGGAAAGTATCCGTCGGATATCGCGAGCGAGCTCGAAGCACGAGTCACCTGGGACAGGGTGACCGACCGCGTCACGGCCGATCGTGGTGCACGAATGACGGCCGTGATCTCCGGCGGAACGATCCCTGATCGCGGCCTTTATACCGTGAACCTTCCGGATCGCACGAGGATTGGCGAGCTCGACGAGGAATTCGTGCACGAGTCGCGTGCCGGTGACGTGTTCCAGCTCGGATCGACAACCTGGCGTATCGCGGCAATCGAGCACGATCGCGTGATCGTCAATCCTGCGCCGGGGATGGCTGCGCGAATGCCCTTCTGGCACGGCGAGTATGGAGCGAGATCACTAGAGCTGAGCCATCGCGTTGGTGAGCTTCGCCGAGAGTTGGCTGACGGGGCTTCCGCGGAATTTCTTCGCGACAAGTACGGATGCGACGCCGCGACTGCCAGCACGCTCGAGCAATACGTTCGAGCACAGCGAGCGGTGACGGCGATCGTCCCCGATGACCGGAACATTGTCGTCGAGCATTTTCGCGACGAGACAGGATCCGTCAGGATCGTATTTCACGCGGCGTTTGGTGGTCGTGTGAACGCGCCGTGGGGAATGGCGCTCGCACAGAGAGCGCGTGAAGCGCTGAACGGATCGGACGTGCAGGTGCAGACGACAGACGACGGTGTAATGCTGCGGATGCCCGATCTCGGCAGCCCGGTTCCTGTAATGAGCCTGATGGGTCTGTCAGCAAAGGAAGCTGAACAGTTGGTGATGGAGGAAGTCGGAGGAACATCGCTGTTCGGGGCGCGCTTCCGGATGAATGCAGCGCGAGCGCTTCTTCTTCCGCGCGGAAATCCACGAAGGCGAATGCCGCTGTGGCTGCAGCGTTTGAAATCACTCGATCTTCTTCAGACCGTGCAGCAGTTCCCGAGCTTTCCGATTCTCGTCGAAACGTATCGCGACGTTCTACAGGACGCGTTCGATATGGACGGCCTCAAAAGCGTGCTCGATGAGATAGAGAAGGGCGCGATAAGCGTGCACGTCGTGCAGACGGAAACTCCGTCCCCCTTCGCGGCGAGCCTTCAGTTCGGATTCGTGATGGACTGGCTTTACGGCGATGACACGCCGCGAGCGGAACAACGCGCAGCGCTTCTCTCGCTCGACAGGTCGCTGCTCGGCGAAGTAATGGGAGAAGAAGCAGGCGATGACCTGACGCTCGATGCAATTCGCCAGATCGTCGCCGAGCGCAGTGGATACGCACCGGGAAGGCGCGCGAGAAGCGCTGACGAGCTCGCGCATCTTCTCGACAGGGCAGGTGATCTGACCGAGGCGGAGCTAGCCGCGAGAGTCGCGACAGAGGAAGAAGGTGCAAGAGGGAACCCGTTCAACGAGCTCGTCTCGAGCCGCCGAGCGATAATGGTTCGTCTCGGTGCTGAAAAAGACTGGCGCTACATCCTGATGGAATCATTTCCGCGGTATCTGTCAGCGTTTGGAAGCGACGTCATGAGCACAGTGCTGGTGCCTGCGACCGGGGGCAGCGGTGCCGGCTTCGTGGACAACCAGGTCGAGCTCGACGCAGGCGAAGTCATTCCCCCGGTATTGCGTGACGCGGTAATGACTCCGGGTGCCGCGAAGCGCGAGGTGCTTGCCCGTTTCATGGCGCTCTCGGGTCCGGTCACGGTTCAGGAAATTCACGAGCGATACGACTGGGACGAGCGCTGGATCGAGACACGTCTCACGGAATGGCAGCGAACCGGAAAGCTCGTACGCGGACGCTTTCGAAGTGAGCGCGCAGATCCCGAGTGGTGCTCGAGGAGAATCGCGGAAGTCGCGCGCCGACGCGCGCTTGCTGCGCTCAGGAAGCAGATCGAGGCGGTGGATCTCGCCGCGTATGCAGAGCTGGTTCAACGCTGGCAGCACGTGGATCCGCGTGATTCGTTGAAGGGAGCAGAGGGAACTGTGACTGCACTCAGGCAGCTGTATGGCATCGCGCGACCTGCGAAGTCGTGGGAGAGAGATTATCTGAGCGCACGAATTCCCGGATATGACGCTTCATTCCTGTCGCCGATTCTTGCGAGCGGAGAAGCTGTGTGGGTGGGCGAATCGGCGAGTGACCCAAAAGGTGATCAAACCAATCTCGCGCGCGTCCGCTTCTTCGCGCGCGGCACGGGATCGATGTGGATCGGCAACGAAGCACGTGACGACGTCGTGGCTCGCCTGAGCGAAAACGCCAAGGCCACGATGGAGGTAATTCAGCGTGAAGGAGCTCCGTTCACGACCGACATCGAAGCGATCACCGGCTTCACTCCTCTTGGTGTGAAAGAAGCACTGCGCGAGCTCGTTGCGGGCGGATTGATAACGAACGACACTGCTGAGGCGATGCGGGAGGTGGTTCGGTGGCGCCCGCTCATGCCGAAGGGCGGTCCGGATCCGACGCGATGGCTGCCACTCGACTATTCGCCATCTCCAAATCGCAGGATCGTGCAGCGTCGTCCGAATCTCCGCCGGCTTCCCAAGTGGCGAAGGCCCGACAGGCCGGGTGGCTCGACGTCGAACTGGGGTGGACGATGGACGCTCGTGCACCGACTGGGGGTGCTGGGCCGGATAATGACGGAAGATGAGAAAGCTGCTCAAATAGCGCGATACTGGCTTGATAGATATGGTATAGTGTCGCGAGAAATCTGGAGAAGAGAGCGACCGCTCGTATCCTGGCGAAGCATCTACCATGAGCTCAAGCGAATGGAATTTCGCGGCGAAGCCAGGCGCGGCTATTTCGTCAGAGGGCTGAGCGGCGCCCAATTCGCCACGCCAACCGCGCTCGATCTCCTTCGCAACGTTGCAGCTGAAGACGTCTCCGACAAACCTCACGTGATTCTCGCCGCCAGCGATCCCGCCAACGTTTACAACCTTCCAATGGACCTTGCCGATCGTGATCCCTTGTCCCGGCCGAGGGGCGCCGGTGCGCTGCTGGTGACTCACGGCGGGAAGGTAATTCTGGCGATCGAGGGGCGCGGCCGCCGAGTCGTGGCAGCCGAGGGCGTGAGCAGGGAAGAAATCAGGCGGGCGAAGGAGCTCGCGGCAACACATCTTCGCGGCGAGAAAAGCGCGAGGTATCTGATGCTTCCCGACATTGGAGATTCACGAGACAGATCATGACCGAAACAGCATCGTCACGCCCGCAGCGTGTCACATCGGTGGACCTCGTTCGCGGCATCGTGATGATTCTGATGGCGCTGGATCACACTCGCGATTACTTCAGCAATCTCCGCTTTCAGCCGGAAGATCTGTCGAAGGCAACGCCATTTCTCTTTTTCACGCGATGGATCACGCACTTCTGTGCGCCGGCGTTTTTCCTCCTCGCCGGCGTTGGAGTGTCACTGGCGATGTCACGGGGAAAATCCATCCGCGAGTTGAGCTGGTTTCTCGTCACGCGGGGACTCTGGCTCGTCGTCCTGGAGCTGACGATCACTCATTTCGGATGGCAGTTCTCGATGGACTTTCCGCAGTTCCTGCTGGTGCTCTGGGCGCTCGGATGGTCGATGGTGATTCTTGCGGGTCTCGTCTACCTGCCGAAGAAAGTGATACTCGCGATTTCTCTCCTCGCCATCATCGGTCACAATCTTCTCGATGGCATCAATCCGGAATCACTCGGCGGTTTTGCACCTGTGTGGCATCTGCTTCACGTGCCCGGTCTTGTCATTCAGGATCCGTTCGTCTTTGTCGGGTACCCGCTGATACCGTGGTTTGCCGTCATGTCGCTCGGCTTCGTGCTCGGCGATGTTTTCAAATGGGAGCCTGAACGGCGCAGGAAATTTCTGATTCGAGCCGGAATCGCCGCGACGGCTGCATTCATCGTTCTGCGGTTCATCAATGGATACGGCGATCCACGGCCATGGTCAGGCCAGCGAAGTGTGGCGCTCACGATTGCTTCGTTCGGAAATGCATCGAAGTACCCGCCTTCACTGATCTACCTGCTCATGACGCTCGGGCCGGTGCTCATCGCTCTGGCACTGATGGAACGCGCGCGTGGTGCAGCATCGCGAGCGATCAGCGTGTATGGCCAGGTGCCGATGTTCTACTACATACTGCACCTGTTCCTGATCCACACCCTGGCGTACGGCTTCGCTCTCTGGCAGGGTGGCGATGGAAGCTTTCTCAGTCTGGACGTGCAAAGCTTCCCGGCATGGTATGGGACAAATCTCGCGGGCGTATATCTCGCCTGGCTCGTTGTCGTTGCGCTTCTCTATGTGCCGTGCAGATGGTACGCGGCGCTGAAGGCGCGGCGCAAAGACTGGTGGCTCGGCTACATCTAGCGGATATCTGCGCGGCCGAGTGCCGCGCGTACTGCTTCGCGCATGGCAATGACGGCTTCATCGCGCGCGGCCGGACTGTCTTCCCTGATGTGCAGCTCGATGCCGTCAGCGACAGGCGCACGCCGCCACTTGTAGGAGTGCGGGTCCTCGCGCTCGACGGTGTTGTCGGCGCCTGATGTAAGGGCGGGAGCGAGCGACGTCGCGATTCGACGCTCGAGTGCGTCGCCTGTGACGTCCTTCATCTCTTCCTTGATCTTCTCCAGACTCTGTCCTTCACGCTGACGAATCTTGATCGCGAGAAGCTGAAGAAGATGACGATATCCGTACGTCGCAGCGGTACCCGTTCCCTCGGGCCGGTCGAGTAAACCGTTCGCGACGTAGAATCTCACCGAGCGTGCGCTCGGAGCTGCGCGTGCCGACGCATTGGTCGGCCGCATGCCAGCCGCGTCAACTAAGGCAGTGACGTGGGCTGCGAGACCTCGTGCGTTCCAGGGAGCATGTCGCGAATGGGCGCGGAGGAGAGTGACAGGCGATTCAGCCATGTTGATAGGATAACATTAAAGTCATCTGGCCGCTCGTCGTGCGGCAGGTCGCCCGCCGGACTCAGAACAGCCAGCTCGATGTCGGGTTTGACGCTGCGAAATCCGCGAAACTCTTCGACCGGCGCGATAGATCCTTCCTCTCCCCACACGAGAAGCGTCGGCTGGGTAAGACGCCGCAATGCCTGTCGTACATCGATGTTGAGATTGCCCGAGATGAATGCAGCGGGCGCATGACGGGCGCCGCGCTGATGCGACGTCCAGTAATAGATGTCGACCAGATCGCTCGTGACGATGGTGTCATCGGCGTATGTCTTTTCCAGCCAGTATTGAATGCTGCGACGAGAGACAAGACCATTGAACATCGCTGTTCCGACAATCGGTGTCTCTACCGCAAGGCGCCCTGCTTCTCCGCCCACGCCAGACAATTTGTTCAGTCGCACGAGACCGGTTGGAGCAATCAGCGCGATCGCCGGAAATCTCTGCGGATCACGAGCGCCGAGTACGATGGCGTATGCTCCGGAGAGTGAAGTCGCAACGAGAACGCACGGCTCTGCGATGACCTGATGAACGAAGTCGGAGATGAGCGAGATATACAAGCGAGCCGAATAACGGATTGCCGGCCGATCGGACCTTCCGAATCCGAGAAGGTCTATCGTGTAGACAGTGTTCGCACGCGCCAGGTAATCCGCGTTGTCGTGCCACTCGTATGACCACGCGGCGGCGTGAATTCCATGAACGAGAAGAATCGGCGGTCCGCTTCCTCGTCTGGTGAATGCGATGCGGTGTCCGCGCCAGTCGAATCCACCTTCTTCGCCGCCGATGAGATTGGAGAGCTTGTCTACGCCTTTGCGCGCGAATGCGTTGTAGGCAGCAGCCGCGCCCAGGATTGCACCGCCCGAGAGCGCGAGCTTTCGCCAGCGGCTGTCGTTCTCAATCATGACTGGTCCTGAGCATTTCTGACTGAACAATAGAGCCGGCGATGCGAATCGGGGAGATGTCCCGGTTCACATGCCGGCTCATGCGGCCGTCGAACGTGGAAACCAGTAAAGCGCGGTACCTGGTACCGATGTCAGCGTCGGCCGCGACTGGATTTCGACGCTCGTCCGCGTGAAGAGCTCTTTCGTGCTCCACCGCTGCGTGAAGAGCTTGTTTTTCGTCCGCCGCGACGTGCTGCTTTCTTCGCGGCGCGGGGGGACTTCCTGGCAGATGAGGATTTCTTCGCTCCACCTCGCGATGCGCCGGCGCGCTTGCTTCCACCGCCACGGGATGAGGCTCCACGCGAGCTCTTCTTTGCGGTGCTCTTTTTTGCGGTGGACTTTTTCGCGGTCTTCCTGCTGCCCGACGACTTTTTCGCTGCAGACTTGCCAGCCGAAGTCTTCCGCGCGGACGATTTCTTCGCCGCAGGCTTCGGTGCACTCTTCCGTCCGCCGCCGCCACCCGATCCGCGAGCTCCCTTTCTTCCGCCGCCGCGTGCCGTGCCGCCGCTTCCACCTGAGGCAGACGTGGCATCGTCGTCCATATCGGAATCGTCAGCGAAGATCAGAATTTCCTCGGTGACAATCTCCGGTTCCGGTGTTCGGGGAGACGTTGCGGCCATGAGCTGTTTTTCACGATTGGCTGCAGTCGATCCCTTTGGACGACCGCGGCGGCCGCGCGGCGCGCCACCACCGAAGAGGTCTTCTTCTTCCTCCTCCTCCTCGAGCTCCTCCGCATCGGCGCCAACGGTTTCTTCTTCGTCGTCATCGTCGATGTCTTCGGCGCTGTCCCACAGTCGATCGCTGTGATCCTCGTTTATCGCCCAGCCGCCGTCTTCGTCGTCTTCTTCATCCTCGTACGACCGCTTGCCGCGGCCGAAACCGCCGAGATCATCAGAATCGTCGTCATCGGCGAATCTGTACGTCTCTCTTGTCTCATCACCGCTCGGCATACCTTCCCCCTTGGTGTTACATGGTTCCATTGTTCAGGCGCGATCGTTCGGCCGGTCACGCTGCAGAAGATGTGCCCCAAGCTGCACGCGTGGTCGCAATCGCTTCATGGAGAGCGAATACTGCACTGATCAAACCGCGTCAAGTAGACGCGGGTTACTTTCGTGTCGAGCGGCGCGCGACGGCCAGCGTGCTGTCGATGTCGTCCTTGTGGCGCTCGTATTCCGGAAGCTTTCTGGCTGACTCCGCGGGGTAAGCCTGGATGAGCGCCGCCTCCATCTTCGGAAGATCGGCGTCCCGCTTCTCCAACCGGGCAACCCGGACGGCGAGAGTGAGCCCAAGAAGATTAGTCGGACTTTCGCGGAGAATGGTGTCGGCCTGCGCACGGGCGAGAGGCAAATCCCCCGCGACCTCGGCGACACGGCGGACGTTCTCGACCCGGTCCGCGTCGGTGAAGCCGAGGTCTCGGTTGAGACCGTGGCGCACGTTGTCACCGTCGAGCAGGACAAATGCG
>Ga0209966_1000416_pt1 | contig 12351 bp, 16 predicted proteins | sample RhisoiCoNPM_FD_187575 | JGI IMG/M metagenome (GOLD analysis project Ga0209966, IMG submission 187575) | Arabidopsis thaliana rhizosphere microbial communities from the Joint Genome Institute, USA, that affect carbon cycling - Rhizosphere... | ecosystem: Host-associated > Plants > Roots >... | reverse complement strand
CGACGCTAGGTCAGTGACCGAGTTGCCGGTCAGCCGGCTGACGTACCTGGCTTCGCCACGTTCGGATGCAGCGCCTGGCGCAGACGATCCCTGTCGGCACAGTGCGATCATGATCCCGTCGGGTATTTCGTCCGGGTCCCGGAAGCATCAGCATGCCGATGGCGGCCTACAATCGCCTGTGGATGGTCTACAGCCTCGCCGAGCTCGGCCGATTCGCAGAAGCGACCCGGTATGCGGCGGACGTGCTCCGGCTCGCGGAGCCGACGAAGCGTCCGTTCGTCGTCGGCGAGGCCCACCTCTGCGCAAGCTGGATCCACCTCCACAAAGGTGACTGGACTCAGGCGAGCTCATCGATCGAGCGCGGTATCGCGGTGGTCCGAACGGGAAACGTCGGCCTCAACCTTCCGGGAGCCATAGCTTTTTCCGCCTGGATCCTCGCCCGGCTGGGTGAGTCCAGGGAGGCGCTGACCCGGCTTCGAGAAGGCGAGCAGCTCCTCGAAAGTCAAGTGGCGCGTGGACTCGGGGGCTACATGTCGCTGGGACAGGCTGCTCTGCTCCTCGGCCGGCTCGACCAGGCGCGGAGTCTGGCCGAACGTGCGATCAGACACGTTTCGTTTCGCCGCGGCACCGTCGCCCATGCGCTGCATCTGCTCGGCGAGGTCGCGACCCATCCCGACTGCTTCGATGCCGTCCGCGGCGAGGTCCACTACCGCGAGGCCCTGGCGCTCGCCGAGCCGCGCGCCATGCGCCCGCTCGTCGCTCACTGCCACCTCGGCCTCGGCAAGCTCTACCGGCGCACGGGTAGGCTCGAGCAGGCGCACGAACACCTCACCATCGCGGCGACGATGTACCGCGAGATGGACATGCAGTTCTGGCTGCAGCGGGCGGCGGTGGAGACAGGGGCGCTCGGACTTCGATCCATGAGAACGGCGCCCGGCCGCTGAGCACGCCGAGGGAGTGACCGCCCCGCGCGCGGACCCCCGCAACTCATGAGGCTGGCCCCGCTCGCCGGCGCGGGGAACACAGAAGGTGGAGCTATGACCATGGATCGGCCGAGGCCGAGCGAGTCCGGCGAGGCCTGGGCATCCGGAGACGCGGCGAGCGGATGGAAGAGGGGAGCGGCGGCGCGTGCCCGGGCCCTGGATCCGCTGACCGAGCTGATGCTCGATCTGGCCGGGGTCACCATCGGCAGTCAGGTGCTCGATCTGGGGGCGGGCACGGGTGACCAGACGTTGTTGGCAGCCCGTCGCATCGGCCCGGGTGGCATGGTGCTGGCGACCGATATCTCTGCCTCCATGCTCGCGCTCACGCAGGAGGCAGCCCGCGCGGCCGACTTGTCGAACGTTGAGACGCGGGTGATGGATGCTCAGCGGATCGAGCTGGAGGCCGGCTCGTTTGACGCGGCAATGGCGCGCTTCAGCCTCCAATTCATCCCAGATGTCCAGCGAGCGCTGGCTGAAGTCCGGCGGGTGGTGAAGCGCGGCGGCAGATTCGCGGCGGCGGTCTTCTCGGCTGTCGAGAGGAACCCGTTTCGCGCCGCCCCGTACGCGATCGCCAGCCGTCGGGCCGGTAAGCCGTTTCCCGAATCAGGTCCCGGACAGTGGGCGCTCAACGATCCGACCACGCTGCGGGATGCGTTTCAGCGGGCCGGGTTTCGGGACGTGGACGTTCGGCCGGTGCCCTTCGTCTACCGATTTCCATCGCTGGCGGACGCCCTGCGCAATGTGCAGGACGCACAGCCGCTGCTCGTGAAGCTCCTGGGTGAGTTGAGCGAGGATGACCGGGCCGCCGCGTGGGCCGAGATCAACCAGACGCTCCAGCCCTTCGTGGGGCCGGATGGATTCGCGGCGCCGGGCGAAGCCCTGCTCGTCGTCGGCGTGGCCTGACTGGTCACGCACCTGCGCGGCGGCCGGAAGACTGGATGGAATGCGACCGCATTCCGTCCGCATGCGCTGTGCTGCCGGTGCTCGGCGGAGAGGAGCGAAGGATGCCGAAGTGCCCGAAGTGGCCCGGGAGTGACCGGTCCAAGACCAAGAGGAGGCAGGGATGACGATCGAGACGGTGAGCTTCGTCCAGATCATAACCGCAGTGACGGCAAAGGGTGCTGTGCTCTATGGCTTGACGGCGAACGGCGCGGTGTACGAGTACAACTTCAGTCGGGAAGTCTGGATTCCGATTCCGATGCGGGCGCTCCCGGAGAACGAAGTGCAGCAAAGCGTCATTGGCCTCCGCGGTCCAAGCCGCACCACCGAGGAGGGATGACGGCCCTCGTGCAGGAACCCAAACATCACGCCGGCGAGGCGAGCGGGTCGGGCCCGCCACCTTCCTTCCGGGCCGCGTACAAACCCCACACACCGGGCACGCCCTTGAGCTCGTGCGAGCCACGGTCGGCGAAGGTCAGGCCGGATCCGAACATGAGGTCCCGTACGGTCTGGGATACGAGTACCTCCGACGGATGGGCCAGGGCCGCCACGCGAGCGCCGATGTTGACGGCGAGCCCTCCGAGCTTGACCCCTATTCGCTCCACCTCACCGGTATGGAGCCCGGCGCGCACTTCGATCCCGAGAGGCCGCACCGCGTCGGCAATCGCCATGGCACAGCGGACGGCGCGGGCGGGCCCGTCGAACGAGGCGAAAAAGCCGTCGCCCGCCGTGTCAATCTCGTTCCCCCGATAGCGGGCGAGCAGCCCTCGCACCGTCGAGTGGTGCCGCAGCACCACGTCGCGCCAGCGCCGGTCGCCGAGCTCGGCGGCGCGCCGCGTCGACTCGACGATGTCGGTGAAGCGGTGAAGAGGATGGTCGCGAGGATGCGGTCGAACGACGCCTCCTCCTCACCGATCTCGGCGAGGAATCGTCGCACCTCGGCAACGATCGGCTCGCCCCGCGCGTACCAGTGGAAGTGCGGCCCACCGCGGCTCGAATGCTCGATGACGCGGGCGCCCGGGATCTTGCGGGCGACGAAGTGCCCGGTCTCGGGGAGCACCTCGTAGAAACGATCGCTGTCGACGAGCACGAGGGTGGGAACCTGAATCGTAGAAAGTACGGCGCGGATGTCCGTGTGCAGGTAGCTCGTGAGCTCGGCCGCCAGCCCGCCGGGCGTGACCGAGCCCCGAGCGTAGCGGGCGAACCACTCGCGCTCCGGCCCGGCGGGGGCGTCCCACCAGTCCAGCGTGCCCCAGGTGTCGCGCACGGCCTGGATCTGCTCCTGCCAGCGCGCCCGCGAAGGCATCCAGGGCGTCTCCTCGGTCGGGAGGTAGGTGACCTGCGGGTCGATGAGGATGAGTGATCTCGTGCGCTCGGGATACGTGGCCGCGAAGAGTGACGCCACGATCGTGGATTCGTACGTGGCCATGATCGACGCGCGCTCCGACCGCGTCGCCTTGAGCACCGCGAGGACGTCGTCCGTCAGGTTGTCGATGTCTGGCACGGACCCCGGCGTGAACCGCTCGGAGCAGCCCCAGCCGCGGCGGTCGGTCACGATCAGGCGGGTGTACCTTGCCAGACCACGCAAGAAGCGGGAGAGCGCGGCACTCTCCCAGTTCACGTCGACGTTGGAGCAGTAGCCCTGGAGATAGACGAGGTCAGTTGAACCCTCTCCGCAGACCTGGTAGGCGAGCGAGACGTCGCCGTTCCATGCGAAGCGTGTCTCGGGCCGGTCCATGCCCCATAGTCGTGCAGCGGCCATGCCGGTGCAACCGGTCCTGGAATACGCACAGCGGGATGCCGGGGCGCCCCGGCGGTACCCTTGGCAAGATTCCTGGGCTAATTGTCATTGCTGCCAGGTGCAGGCCGGTGAGACAAGAGAGCACCCGGGCAGCGCCCGGGGAAGGAGGCGGCCATGGCTTCTCGGCGCGTCGTCATGCTCGCGATGCCGTGCGCGGAAGTGGTCGAGGTCGGTGGGGTCCTCGACATCTTCTATGCGGTGAACGAGCGCCTCGCCGAGGCGGGCGCCTCCGATCAGGGCTACGCGGTGGAGGTGGTGTCCCCGGTACCCACGGTCTGCGCCTGGCCCGGGCTCCGCCTGGTCGCCGATCGCTCGTATCGCCCCGTTCGTGGCCCCATCGACACCCTCATCGTCACCGGGGTTGACCGGCCGGACGACGCCCGCCGGGATCTCGACCTCGTCCGCTGGCTGGCCCGGACGGCGCCCCGAGTCCGGCGGATCGTGGGCCTCTGCACCGGCAGCTTCGTCCTGGCCGAGGCCGGACTCCTGGACGGCCGAACCGCCACCACGCATTGGGCGTTCTGCGACGAGCTGGCGCGGCGGTTTCCGCGGGTGACCGTCCAGAGCGATCCCATCTTCGTGCGCGACGGCGCCGTCTACACCTCGGCCGGCGCTACCGCCGGCGTGGACCTCGTCCTGTCCCTCGTGGAGGAGGATCTCGGCCGCCGCATCGCGCTGGCGGTGGCACAGTGGATGGTCGTTTTCCTGAAGCGACCGGGCGGCCAGGCTCAGTTCAGTGCCCAGCTCTCGACGCAGATGGCCGAGCACCAGCCGCTGCGGGACTTGCAGGCGTGGGTCATCGAGCATCTCCGCGCCGATCTGTCGATCGACTCCCTTGCCCGTCGCGTCTCGATGAGCCCGCGAAACTTCTTCCGGGTGTTCGTGCGCGAAGTCGGGATGACCCCCGGGCGCTTCGTCGAGCGCGTCCGGGTAGAGGCGGCGCGGCGCCTGCTCGAGGAGACTTCGCGCGGGGTCGGGGACGTCGCCGCCGCCTGCGGGTTCGGTAGCGATGAGACGATGCGCGTCGCGTTTCGCCGCGTCCTGGGCGTGAGCCCCCGGGGCTACCGGAGCCGATTTTGCACGACCTCACCGTCGTAGGCGGGGGCCTCGGCGAAACGCTCTTCGGCATCCTGTTCGCCCTCGGAGTGCCGCTCTGGCTGGCGGCAGAGGAGACGGTTCGCCAGGCTCTCGTGTCGAGCCGGTACGAAGGTCATACCCACTCCGGACCAGGTCAGAGAGGAGGAAGCCACGATGAACCAGGCGACCGCGATCGGCGATACGGCCCTCGGAGATCTCCGTTTGGCCCTGCGCGGCGGCGTGCTGCTTGCGCGGGATCCCGGTTATGACGATGCGCGGCGGATCTTCAACGCCATGATCGATCATCGTCCGGCGATCATCGCGCGCTGCGCCAGCGCCGCCGATGTCGTCGCGTGCGTGGACTTTGCCCGCGCTCGCGGCCTCGAGGTCTCGATCCGGGGCGGGGGCCACAATGTCTCCGGCAAGGCCGTATGCGAGGACGGGCTGATGATCGATCTGGCCCCGATGAAGAGTGTGCGGGTGGATCCCGTTCGGCGCACCGCGCGGGCCGAGCCCGGCCTGACGCTCGGTGAGCTCGACCGCGACTGTCAGCGGTTCGGCCTCGCTACCCCCACCGGGATCGTCTCGGCCACCGGCATCGCGGGACTGACGCTGGGCGGCGGCATCGGCTGGCTCGGCGGCAAGCACGGGCTCGCCTGCGACAATCTCCTGTCCGTCGACATCGTGACCGCCGATGGCAAGCTGCTGAGCGTCGGCCCGACCGACTACCCGGACCTGTTCTGGGCCGTGCGCGGCGCCGGGGCCAACCTGGGTGTCGTCACGTCGTTCGAGTACCGCCTGCACGAAGTCGGGCCGGTGCTCGCCGGATCGGTCGCGTGGCCTCTCGCGCAAGCGAAGCGCGTGCTGCGCTTCTACGAGGAGTTCGCAGGCGGATGTCCCGACGAGCTCAGCGCCAACGCGGCCTTCGCCACCGCCGACGATGGCGCGCCGGTGCTCGCCATCGCGGTGGCCTGGACCGGGTCGCTGGATGCCGGCCGTCAGGCCCTGAAGCCGCTGCGGTCGTGCGAGCATCCTCTGGCCGATGCCATTGCCCCCATGGGCTATGTCGACCTGCAGCGGGGTGGTGACGCTGCCTTCCCCCGCGGCCGCCGGCACTACTGGAAGGCCGGGTTCCTTCGTCGGCTCGACCCGGAGACGATCGACGTGCTGGTGCACTTCGCGGCCACCCAGCCCACGCCCCACAGCATGATCGCGCTCCAGCAGATGCATGGGGCGGCCGCGCGAGTGCCACCGGCCGAGACCGCGTTCGCGCATCGTCACGAACAGTGGGATTGCATGGCCCTTACCCAGTGGGACGGGCCGGCCGACGACGAGAGGAGCATCCGCTGGACGCGGGCGCTCTATGACCGGCTCGAGCCCCATCTCGAGCGTGCCGTCTACGTGAACGATCTCGGCGAAGACGAGGGGGACCGCGTCCGCGCCGCCTACGGAACGAACTATGACCGGCTCGCCACGGTCAAGGCGAAGTACGATCCCGACAACTTCTTCCGCGGGAACCAGAACGTGGCCAACGCGACCAGGATGTACCGAGGAGATTGACTGAGCGACGATCAACAGGAGGGTGTGATGAGTCGAGCCGATATCGCCGCAGTGAATCGAAGCTTCGAGGAAGCCACCCGCAAGAGCGACATCGATCGCATGGCGTTGCTGTACACCCAGGATGCCATGGCTCTCCCGCCGGACGGGCCGGTGGTCAAGGGACGCGAGAACATCAAGCACATGTGGGCCTCTACGATCAGCCAGATGGGGCTCAGGGAGATGAGGCTCGATACGATCGACCTCGAGATTGCAGGCGACGCAGCCTCCGAGGTCGGCGAGGCGACACTGAGCTTCGAGGCCGAGCCGGGGAAAAGACAGACAGCAGTTGTGAAGTTCGTCGTGGTGTGGAAGAAGGTTGATGGGCAGTGGCGGTTGCATCGTGACATCTGGAACGCACAGGGAGCATAGACGAGCCACCGCGGCCGCGACTCCGAACCGAGCTGGCGGCATGTGAGACCGGGATGCGACCAGATCTGACGCTGAGACTGCCGACGCAAGAGGAGGAGGAAGAAGTCCTCCGGGCTCATCGGGCCACTTCCCCCGACGTTCCGTCCTTCCTCCATTACTACGAGGAGGGCATGCCCTTTCGTCGCTATCTCGAGCTCCTCGCCGAGCAGGAGCGGGGCGTGAACCTCCCGTCGCCGGACCATGTTCCGGCGACGTTTCTGTTTGCGTTGGTCGGCAGCCGAATAGTGGGGCGCGTCTCGATCCGGCACTCACTCAATGACTTTCTCCATCGTCTCGGCGGGCACATCGGCTACGTCGTGGTCCCCGAGTTTCGAAGACGTGGCTATGCCACCGAGATTCTCCGCCAGTCGCTGCACATCGCTCGCGAGAAGTGCGGTGCTCGGCGCATTCTCGTGACGTGCGACGACGACAACATCGGATCGATCAGAACGATCGAGAAGAACGGCGGCATTCTCGAGAACGTCGTCCACGGCCCGGATCTCGACAAGCCAAAACGCCGCTACTGGATCGACCTGACGTAGCGTACGGGACGTAAGAACACCCCGGTATTTCCTTTCCGGATGTCGCGGCAATTACTTTGGAAATTCGACCGAATCCTGTCGGCATGCGCTTTGCCTGTTGCCCTCAGCAAGGAGGAGCGCCGGATGCCAAAGTACCCCAGGTGCGGGCAGGTGAGGGCGGCGGTTACGGGCCTGCTCGTGGTGATGTTGGCGGTTGGCTGCGAAGCAGGCATCGCGCTCAACGCCGTCCGCTCGAAAGGTACCCCGGGCGCCCTCAATACCAAGGGTTCCCTCCGTGTCATCGCTCCGGCGTGCATCAATGGCTTCGACTCCTGCGAGTCGGTGGCGCTCGTCGAGAAGGCTACGGATCTGGAAGCGTGGGCGTTCACCTACAGGGAAAGGCAGCGCGGCCCCTTCGGCGTCCCGGTCGGAGAACTGCCGATGACGCTGTACATCGTGGGCCCCAAGAAAGCCTGTGACGTCGTCGAAGGCATGGCGACCACGCGGGAGGGGACCGACGTCGCGATAAAGGGCATCTCCGAGCCCTGTCACGGCCCATTCTTTTTCGTCAAGAATCGATGATCCTCGCGGCCTCGGCGCGGGCAAGGCGGTCGTCACCGGCAACCAAGTTAGCCGTCGCACGGGCCTCCGGGTGCGGGCACACTCTACCGGGTCGAACTACCCCGTCGCGTAGATCCGCCGACCCCTCATGTATTGGGGGGCGCCGCAGAGACGTCGGCCAGGGCAGTGCGTGAATCGCGCTCTACTGCGATGTCGCCGAGTGTGAGTATGCCCACCACCTGGCTGCCGTCGGCCACCGGGATGCGGCGGATCGCCTTCTCGCGCATGACGCGCACCGCGTGACCCACGCTGTCCTCAGGTCCGACCGTGACGACCTGGCGGCTGCACACGTCCTCGACTCGCGTCTGGGCCGGATCCCGGCCTTCGGCCAGCGCGCGCACCACGATGTCGCGGTCTGTCAGGATCCCCACCAATACGCGGCCGGCGTCCGCCATCACCAGCACGTCGCCGATGTCATCGCGCCGCATCACCTCCGCCGCCTCCAGTACCGTCGCGTCGGGCTTCAACGCCCGCGGGCAGGGGCTCATGACTTCCCGGACGATGTCGCTGACGCGATGGTCCTGGGTGAATCCCGCTCGATGTGCGCCGGCGGATACGGTGCCCGTCTGACTCCGCTTGGATCGCTCGTCCATAGTCGTCCTCCCTTTAGCCCGGCTGATCAGCAAGGACCATGCCGCGATTAGAGTTACCCGCCAGCCTCCAGGTGATGGCATTGCCGCTGTGCCGGCTGGCGGCGCTCATTGAGCCAGATGCGCGGGTTCCGGCCATCAATTCGTGGTGCGGGCTGTTGCTGTTCGGGACGAGGTGTTCTGCTTCGGCTTGCCGGGATCGATGGATTGGGGTCGAATTCAACGGCGCACGGCGTTCCTGGGACCAAGCTTCGACGGGTAAGACTCCGGAGGGTTCGTGGCGCGGGAAGGAGACACGATGCGAAGCGCTCGTGAACGTCGCTCGATATGGATGGTCGTCGCCGCCGTCTCCCTCGCCTGGGGCCTGGCCGCCTGCGCGAACAACCTCGCGCAGGAGCTGGCGTGGGAGAGGTGGAAGAAGTGCCGCGACTACCCCGGGCTCATCTTCAACACCATCGACCGGGATGGGGAGATCTGGGTCAAATTCGCGGCTGGCGTCTCGGACCGCGACCTCGAGCCGTGGCGCGCGTGCCTGCGACAAGCCGAGGCCGAGCAGGCGGAGCGCGGTCTCGGCGCAGGCCGAGCCCCTCGCTTGGCCTCGGGCCCGGCACCGACGGCTGGGACTCCTCCACGGTTTGCGCCGGAATGGAAGCGCGGTGACGAATGGGCCTACCGGTGGCAAAGTCCCCTGGGCCAGGGGACCTTCATCTGGTCCTTCGATCACGAGGACACGCTCGACGGGGAGGCCTTCTACGTCCTTCGGTCCGGTCCCACGCGCGACATCTACTATCGTAAGAAGGACCTCGCGTACTACATGGACAAGGTGAACGGGACGGTCGAGTACCGGCACACACCGCCGACGCCGTGGGCGCCCTGGCCGTTCCGCGCCGGCGCCAGGTGGGAAGTGCGCTTCGCCGCCGAGCAGCCGGCCGAGAGCCAGGTCGAGCACCACGTCCGCGTCTGCGAGTCCTCCGACGATACGATCACCGTACCCGCCGGCACCTTCGACGCTGTCAAGGTCGTCTGCCGACATGCCGCGACCGGTGCCCTATCGCTCGAGATCTGGTACTCGCTGCCCGTGAAGCAGATGGTCCGCGAGAGGAGCGTCTTCGCCTATGGCGTCCGGGAGCGGGAGCTGATCGCCTACAAGGTTCGCTAATTGGCCGGCGCTCCGCGAACGGCAGCGGTCGCCGGCGCGCGGTAACCCGACCGCGACACGGAACGGCGTCGCGATCTCGCACCCGGAAGGACCGTTCTGCCGCGCTCTGACCTCGCCGGCTCGGCGGATCTGCCGCCGATCAGTGGCCGAGGGCCTTGCGCAGGTCCTCGCCCTGGGACTTCCACCACTGGTGCAGGATCGTGATGTCGGTGCCGACCGAGAAGTGCCGGACGCCCATGTCGAGGAAGTACTTGGCCTGATCGGCGGTGGCGATCTCGGCGCGGGGCGGCACGCCCATCTTGATAGCGGTCTCGAACACGCGGCGCTCGACCACGCGTAGCTCCGGGGAGTAGCGCTCGCCCGGCCGTCCCATGCCCATCGAGTAGTCGGAGCCGCCCCACTGCACCATGTCGATGCCTTGGACCTTCAGGACCTCCTCGAGCGTGTCGACCGTACCCGGCTTCTCGATCATGATGGCCACCACGATGTCGCGCAGGGCCTGGACGTATTCCTTGGTCCCGCCGTAACCCATGTAGGTGAACCGGCGGGTGGCCACCCCGTAGGTGCCCTTGTCCTCCGGCGTTTCCGCGCGCACGATGCGCACGCACTCCTGCACGTCGGCGGCGGAGCGACAGTCGGCGAACAGGATGCTGTGGAAGCCGGAGCCGATCGCGCGCTGGGCGAGGAAGCCCCGCGGCTCCTGGTCGACCTTGAGCTGCATCGACATGTTGTAGATGTCGCTGGCCCGGGCGAGGTTGTCGAGGTCGTGGAGGTCGAAGGGGCCGTACTCGCCCACGAACTCGACGTAGTCGTAGAGTCCCGTGTGCCCGATAGCTTCCACCACGGACGGCCAGGTGGTGTGGATGTGGGTGGACAGCGTGGGCTTGTCGGCCTTCAGGAGCTGGCGCAGCTTGTTGGGTCTCATTTCGTCCCTCCTATCGTGTCCAGCCCAGCCAGTCACAGGCCGCCCGGCCCATGACGAGGTCGAGGTCGCGGCCCTTCAGCCAGGGCAGCTCTTCCGTGAACAGCGTGACGCACTGGCGCCACGGGCACGGCATGCGCGTGATGTCGGTGCCCCAGAACCACCGCGCGGGGCCGAAGGCGTCGTAGAGGCGGTGCAGATTGTCGTGGATGTCGCGAAACGGGTAGGGCTGATCGGAGTAGCTCGGCGCACCGGTGGCCTTCATCGCGACGTTGGGATATTTCGCGAGCGCGAGCACCTCCGCCAGATTCGCCCACCGCTCACTCGGGCTCGCGTTCCCCCGCGGGCGACCGAGGTGATCGAGGATCAGCTTGAGGTTCGGGTACCGCCGGGCGACCTCGGCGACCTTCGGAAGGAAGTTCGCCGCCATCATCGCGATCGGCAGGCCGGCCCGCTCGGCCGCGGGCCACAGCCAGTCGACGGTGCCGTCCGTGGGCCACTTCTCCTGCTCCGGGCCGATGAAGGTGAAGCGGCAGCCGAGCATGCCCGGGCGCTGCTTCCAGGTGTCGACCAGCGCGCGACTCTCCGGGTTGTCGAGGGGGAAGTTGCCGAGGATGGCGAACCGCTCGGGATGCGCACGTGCCGCGTCGATGCAGAGCTCGTTCGCGTTCGGATCCCACGGCGTGTGCGGCGTCAGGATGGCGGCGTCGACTCCGCCGGCGTCCATTTCCTTCAGGGCATCGTCTTCGAGATAGGCGGGAATCTGCCGGTGCCACGGGCTGGTGGGGTTGCCCGCGTTCCAGAGGTGAATCTGCGCGTCGACGATCAGCATGGTCGACTCCTTGTCGGCGCGGTCGGCGCTACGGCCGGTCTGGCCCGTTGGCGATGGCCATGCGCACCGCGGCCTCGGCCAGTAGCGCGGCCGGACTCACCAGATCCTCGGCCTCGGCGTCCTCGCCCAGCAGCAGGGGGATCTCCGTGCAGCCGAGGACGACGCCGTCCACGGGTACGGCCCTCAACCGATCCACCGCGGTTCGCGCCGCGCGCGCATCCGCCGGGCCATTGCCGCCCTCGGCGACGGCACGGATACCGGCATCGAGCGGGGCCTGCGCGGTCGGATCCACGCCCTCGCACCGGATGCCGCGCCGACCGAGCGCATCGACATGCGGCTGCGGCGGGCCGGCGAAGCCCAGCACGCCGGTGCGGCGCCATCCTCTCCGCGCGACCTCGTCGGCCGTGATCTCGATCATGCTGAGCACCGGCCGGCCGGCGGCCTTCTGGATCGCGTCCAGCCCGACATGGGCGGCGTTGCAGGGGATGACCAGGAAGTCGGTCATGTTGCCGAGCCAGGCGGCCGCCTCGACCAGCGCGGGATCGACCTCCATGGGCAGGATGGCTCGGCCGTCGGCATCCAGGCGGACCGGTGGCCGCCGGTGATACCAGACCACCATGGGCGGGTAGCCGCGGTTGAAGTCCTGGGGAATGAGCTGCTGCGAGATGCGGTGCACGCGCGCCTCGAAGTCCATCGTCGCCTGCGGGCTGATGCCTCCCAGTACACCGATACGCTTCATCTGACCCTTCGCCCCGGAGAAAGCGTCCGGGCCCTCCCCGCCGCCGAGATCATGACGTCTGTCCCAGCGCGTCCAGCAGTGCGCGCTGGCGGCTCAGGCGTGTCGGACGCTCCTGGGCGAACCGCTGCACCCCGGCGAAGATCGAGTCCGCGTCCAGGCG
>Ga0209966_1000415_pt1 | contig 12374 bp, 8 predicted proteins | sample RhisoiCoNPM_FD_187575 | JGI IMG/M metagenome (GOLD analysis project Ga0209966, IMG submission 187575) | Arabidopsis thaliana rhizosphere microbial communities from the Joint Genome Institute, USA, that affect carbon cycling - Rhizosphere... | ecosystem: Host-associated > Plants > Roots >... | reverse complement strand
TCCGAATCACGCCGAACAGGTTGACGTCGAAGAGCGACTTCGCCTGCTCCAACGAGGACTCTTCCGCACCTGCAAACAGACCCACTCCCGCGTTGTTGACCAGCACGTCGATGCGCCCGGCCTTGGCAAGCACGTCGCGCACCGCAGCGTCGACGGACTCGGCATGGGTCACGTCGCAGATCAGGCGCTCGACACCCGTGGCCTTCTCCGCCGGCGCCCGCCGGTAGGTGCCGAAGACTCGATATCCCGCCGCTTGCAAGGCCCGAGCGCTGGCCTCGCCGATGCCCGTCGATGCGCCGGTGACGATCGCCACAGGCTGCCCCTGCTGCTTCTGATTGGCTGACATCTTTGACTCTCTTTCCGTCGTATGAGGAGACGTTGAAAACCCGCCGTGCTTCTGCACTTGCGATGAGCACGACGGCAGCTGCGGTGCGCCGCTTCCTTGGCTAGGCGACGACCGCCGCCGCTCTGCTTCCCGGATCGACGTACAGGCCTTTCTCCGCCGGTCTGATCCTGAACCAGATGGCGTACAAGGCCGGCAGGAAGACGAGGGTGAGAACCGTCCCGCCGAACGTCCCACCGATCAAGGTGTAGGCCAGCGTTCCCCAGAACACGGATTGCGTGAGCGGGATGAACGCCAGCATGGCGGCGAGCGCCGTCAGGATGACCGGCCGCGAGCGCTGCACGGTCGCTTCCACCACGGCGTCGAAGGGCTGCAGCCCATCCTTTTCGTTGCTGCGTATCTGGCCGATCAGGATGAGCGTGTTGCGCATCAGGATGCCTGACAGCGCGATCAACCCGACCAAGGCATTGATGCCGAACGGCTGCTGGAACATCAGCAAGGTCGGAATGACGCCGATGAGCCCCAGCGGCGCGGTGGCGAACACCATGACCATCAAGGAGATGGAGCGGACTTGGAAGATGATCGTCAACAGCGTGAGCGCGATCATGATCGGGAACAGCGGCGCCAAGGCGCGATTGGCCTTGCCGGATTCCTCGATGGAACCACCCTCTTCGATCCGGTAGCCGGCCGGCAAGTTGGCGACGATGGGCTGAAGCTCCTTCCACACGGCGGTCGACACGTCCGGCGGTTGCAGGCCCTCGGCAATGTCGCTGCGCACGGTGATCGTCGGGGTGCGATCGCGGCGGCGCAGGATCGGGTCTTCCATGCGAACGTCCACCGTGCCGATCTGCGACAGCGGAATGCGTTGGCCCGCCGATCCCACCAAGGTGAAATCGGCGATCTTGCTCGGGTCGAGCCGCGCATTGCCGGCAGAGCGGGCGGCGACCTGCACCGAACGGATGTCTTCGCGGACGTCGGTGACCGGAATGCCGCTCAACAGGAACTGCAGCTGTTGAGCCACGTCGCTGGACGTCAGGCCGATGCTCTGCAGCCGGTCCTGGTCGAGCGAGAAATGGAGCGTCGGCACGCGCTCGCCCCAATCGGTATTGACTGTCCTCGTCTGGGGACTGGACTGCATCACGGCGCGCACCTGCGCAGCGATGTCGCGCAGCTTGTCGGGGTCGGGCCCCATCACGCGGAAAGCCACGGGGAAGGGCGAAGGCGGGCCGAACACGATCTGCGTCACCCGCACGCGAGCCTCAGGCGCCAGACCGTCGGCCACCGCCGCTCGCAACCTCGACTTGAGCGCCTCGCGCTCCTCTTCGCCTGGCGTCAACACGACGATCTTCGCGAACGAGGGATCGGGCAACTCCGGTGACATCGCGAGGAAGAAGCGCGGCGCCCCCTGGCCGATGTAGGCCGTCACGACCTTGGCTTCGGGTTGCTTGGCCAACCAGGTCTCGACCTTGGCGGTGGCGGCACTGGTCTGCTCGATCGACGTCCCATACGGCATCTGCACCTCGACCAGCACCTCGGGTCGGTCGGACGTCGGAAAAAACTGCTTCTTCACCACGCCCATGCCCAGCACCGCGACGACGAACGCGGCGATCACGCTGACCGCGACCAGCCATTTGCGCCGGATCACGACACCAAGCAGCCGACGGAAGCGGTTGTAGTGCGGCGTGTCGTAGATCGCCTCGTGTCCGCCCTCGCGCGTCTTGATCTCCGGGAGCAGCTTCACCCCAAGGTAGGGCGTGAACGCGACCGCGACGATCCAGGATGCGATCAGCGCGATGCCGACGATCCAGAACATGTTGCTGGTGTACTCGCCGGCGGTCGACTTGGCGAAACCGTTGGGCATGAAGCCGATCGCGGTCACGAGGGTGCCGGAGAGCATCGGCGCGGCGGTATGGCTCCACGCATAGGCGGCGGCGCGGATGCGGTCGTAGCCTTCCTCCATCTTCACGGCCATCATCTCGATGGCGATGATCGCGTCGTCGACCAGGAGCCCGAGCGCCAGGATCAACGATCCCAGCGTGATGCGGTCGAAGTCCTTGCCGGTGGCGGCCATGACGATGAAGACGGCGGCCAAGGTCAGCGGGACCGCCGCCGCGACGACGATGCCGACGCGCCACCCCATGCTGAGGAAGCTCACGAGCATCACCACGCCGAGGGCGACGAAGAACTTGACCATGAACTCGTCGACCGACGCCCGGATGTTGACGGACTGGTCCGTGACCTTGGACAAGCTCATGCCGAGCGGCATTTCCGCGTTGATCGCCGCCGCTTCAGCCTCCAGCGCCTTGCCGAGGTCCAGGCCGTTCCACGCCTCGCGCATGACCACGCCGAGCAGCAAGGTCGGTTCTCCGTTGTTGCGGATCAGGAAGGTGGCCGGATCTTCGTAGCCCCGCTTCACGTCGGCGATGTCGGAGAGCTTCAGCGTCCGGCCTTGCGCGACGACAGGCGTGTTGCGGATCGCCTGCAGATCGTCGATCGCGCCGTCCAGCCGGATGAAGACCTGCGGGCCCTTGGCCTCGATCGAGCCGGCCGGCGTCATGACATTGCGGCTGTTGAGCGAGGCGAAGATGTCTTGCGGTGACACGCCCAGGGTCGCGAGGCGCTCGTAGGAGAACTCGACGAAGATCCTTTCCGCCTGCTCGCCGATGATGTTGACCTTCTTGACGCCCGCCACGTGGAGCAGCCGTTGGCGCAAGACCTCCGCATCGCGGACGAGGTTCCGATGGGCCTCGCCCTTCGCCTTCACCGCATAGAGCGCGAAGGTCACGTCGGCGTATTCGTCGTTCACGATCGGACCGATGGCGCCGCGCGGCAGGCCGTGGGCCTCGTCGCCCAGCTTCTTGCGGGCCTGATAGAACTGCTCGGGTACCTCGGCGGGCGGCGTGCTGTCACGCAGGATCACCGTGGTGAACGCCAGCCCGGGTCGCGTGAAGGTCTCGGTCCGGTCGTACCAGCGGAGTTCCTGCATCCGCTTCTCGAACCGTTCGGCGACCAGTTCCTCCATCTCCTTGGCCGTGGCTCCCGGCCAGGCCGTGACGACGGTCATCTGCTTGATCGTGAAGGACGGGTCTTCTGCGCGCCCCAGCGTCAGAAAGGCCACCGCCCCGGCGATCGAGATCGCGAGGATCAGGAACAGGGTGACGGAGCGCTCGCGGACGGCGAGCGCGGACAGGTTGAAGGCGCTCATCGCTGCTCACCACCGTTGACGGCCGCGCTTCGTGCGGTCTTGTCTTCGGCCACACGCACCTGCTCGCCTTCGTGAAGCAGGTGCGCGCCGAGCGCGACGACGCGATCGCCCGCCTTCAGATCGCCCACGATGGAAGCAGCTTCGTCGCTGAGGCCGGCGATCTGCACGGCACGCCAGGTGATCCGGGGCGTCGGGCCTTCGACCAGCCAGACGCCCGGCCCCTTGCCCGGATCGAAGATCGCGCCGATCGGAACCTGCAGTGCCGGCGCCGCTTTGCCGTCCTGGATCTGGATCGCGATGGTCGAGCCCAGCGGCGCTTCTGCCAGGCGGCCCTCGAGAACATACCGGGCCTCGAAGGTTCGCGTCTGTCGGTTCGCTGCGTCCGACAGCTGGCGGAGTTTTGCGGAGCCCGTCAACCCGTTTCCATACAAGCTGGCCTGGGCGGTCGAACCGATCGCCGGCCGCAGCGACTCGGGAAGCTCGATCACTGCTTCGCGGCGCCCCGCGTGCGCCACACGGACGACGGCCTGACCGGCGTGGACGACCTGGCCCGGCTCCGCAAGGGCCTCGACCACCACGCCGTCGGCGTCGGCGAGCAGCACCGCGTAGCTCGCCTCGTTGCGGGCAACGTCGGCCTGCGCCTCGGCCGCGTTGAGCTCCGCTCGGGCCGACTCCGCGGCGGCCTTGACCTTGTCATAGGCCGATGCCGAAACCGCGCCGGCCGAAACCAGGTCGCGGTGCCGCGCCTCGTCCTCCGCGGTTTGACGCGCCCGCGCGCTGGCCGCGGCAACGGCCTCCTCAAGTGCACGGTTGGCGAGCCTCAAGTCCGTGGGATCGATGCGCATCAGCGGCTGGCCGCGCTTGACCGTCTGGCCGGTATCCACCAGGCGTTCCAGAACCTTGCCCGGGACGCGGAAGCCCAGGTCGCTCTGCACGCGGGCCGCAACGACGCCGGTGAACGAGCGTTCGCTATGGAGGGCCGCCTCGACTGTGCCAAGCCGCACCAGCGGACTCTGTGTCCGCGGATCGGTCGAGGACGTGGCGTTGCTGCAGGCCGCCAGCAACAAGGGCAACAGCCCAAGAACGGCGGCGAAGGGGACAACACGGCGCTGAAGCATGAGGGCCTCCGGGAAACGAAGGCCTCAATCCTATAACTAGTGACCAACTATGTCAATGGTCACATTGCAACGACTCACGGTCCCAGGCTGCGCAGGACGAGGTTGGAGAGCTGTGCCGGCGCATCCTCGACGACGTCCAGGTTGTACTGGAGCATGAGCGGATTCACGTACGGCTGCATGACCAGATAGATCGCATGCACCGACTCGTCCAGCGGTGTCTTCCTTTCGAACTCGCCGCTTTCACGCCCTTCACGGACGATCTCCGTCAGGATCCTCTTGATGCGGTCGCCATGATCGCGCGCGGAGGGCCACTGCTCCGCGCAGGCGTGCGCCGCAATGTCATACAGCTTGCGGTCGTTGAAGAACAGCGTGACGCTGGTGGAAACCAAGCTCTTGAACATGCGCCGGAACTTCTCCGTCGGCGTGGGGGCGCCGGCCACGGCGGCTTCGACCGCCGCGACGATGGAACCCAGGGTGTCGGCGCAGATGGCCTCGCCGATGGCTTGCTTGGAATCGAAGAACTTGTAGATGTAGGCCTTCGAAAAGCCGATCGCCTTGGCCAGGTCGGAGACCGTGGTCTTTTCGTAGCCGTAGTGGCTGAAGTGCTCGCCGGCGGCCACCACGATCTGCTCTCGCACTTCGTGTTCGACGGGGCCGCGGGTACCTGGGCTGGAAGCGTTGCTCTCGGACATGGCGACACGATACCTCGTGGCTGCCCTCTTGGCAATTGGTGACTATATTGGTATATAGTCACCATCACTGCCAGCGAAGGACCCGTATGTACCGCCACCACCGCCCTCTTGCCCTCCTTCTGAGCACCAGCGTCTTGACGGCCTGCGCCGTGGGCCCTGAGTACAAGCCTCCCGAGGCGACAGTCTCGACCCACTTCCTCGGTCACGACGGCGTCGCGAGCCGTCCGGCGCAAAGCAAGGCCGACATGCAGGCATGGTGGGAGGGATTCGGGGATCCGCTGCTGACGCGCTTCGTCGCCCTGGCCCTCGAACAGAATCTGGACATCGCCCAAGCCGCCGCACGCGTCGCGCAATCGCGCGCGTCCTTGCGCCAGGCCGATGCCACGCTGCTTCCTTCGGCCGCGGCGAGTGCTCAAGCCGCAAGGGCCTACCAGTCGGTCGAGACCCCGCTGGGGCAGGTGCTCGATGCCACGCCCGGTTTCGATCGCAATGGCAGCGCCTACGAGGCCAACGTCGGCGCGAGCTGGGAGATCGATGTGTTCGGCGGCTTGCAGCGAGGGCGCGAAGCCGTGCGCGCCCAATACCAAGCCTCCGAAGCCGGCGCGGCCGCGACACGGCTGGCCGTGGCCGCGCAAACGGCGGATGTCTACGTCACGATCCGCGGGCTGCAGACGCGCATCGCGATCGCTCGACAACAAGCGCAGACGCGGCGCCGGCTTCTCTCGACGGTCAAGCTCCAGTACGAGAAGGGCATCGCCGCCGAGCTGCAGCTGCGACAAACCGAGGGGTCGCTCGCGCAGGTCGAGGCGCAGATCCCGGTCCTGGAAGCGGGGCTCGAATCGGCTTTGAACGCGCTCGACGTGCTGCTCGGCGTGCCGCCGGGAACCTACCGCGCAGCACTCAGTGCGCCGATGCCTGTTCCGGCCGCTCCGGGTCTGGCCGAGACCGGCACCCCTGCGGAGATGATTCGTCGCCGACCCGATCTCATCGTGGCCGAGCGTCGCCTGGCAGCGGCCAACGCGCGCATCGGCGTGGCGATCTCGGAGTACTACCCCAAGCTTTCGCTCGGCGCGCTGCTGGGCAGCGCCACCGTCGTATCGGGCGGCAATCTATTCACCAGCGGGGCCGCCCAGGCCCAGGGCGTCCTCGGTCTTCGCTGGCGGCTGTTCGACTTCGGCCGCGTCGATGCGCAGGTCGCCGCCGCGCGCGGCCAGGAGGCCGAAGCCCTCGCTGCCTACCGCCTGGCCGTGTTGCGGGCGACCGAGGACGTGGAGAACGCCTTGTCAGCCCTCGTCAAGCGCGAAACCCAAGTCGGCATCCTTGCGCAGGGTGAAGCGTCTCTCGCACGTGCCCGCGAGACTTCGCTGGCCGCCTACCAAGGTGGCGTGGTCAGCCTGATCGAGGTTCTCGATGCGGATGGCCAACTGCTGCAGGTGCGCGACGCGAAGGCGCAGGCGCAAACGGAAGTTGCGCGCGCGGCGATCGCCTCCTTCCGATCCCTGGGCGGCGGATGGAGCGAGAACGGCCCGAGTCGTCTTCGTGATTCGTTCGAGACGCCTTGGCGTCAGCAAGCGAAGCAATGAGGTGATCCTTCTGCGACGAGGCCCCAGAAGTCCCCATCACATAGAAAAACGGGCCAGCCCTTGTGGAGCTGACCCGTGGTTCTAGAACGATGTTCTTGGTGCGGCTGGCAGGATTCGAACCCACGACCCCTTGGTTCGTAGCCAAGTACTCTATCCAACTGAGCTACAGCCGCGTAAGCCGCGCAGTATAGCAGGACGCGCCGGGCTGCTCGGCTCAGCTCCGTGCGGCGGCGCGCCAGCAGGCCATGGCACGCTGCGTGTCGCCGTCGCGCTCGGCCAGGGTAGCCAGTTGCAGCCAGGACGCCCGACGCACGGCAGGTGGCAGTTCCGCGTCGTCGGCGCTTTGCTCCAAGCACTGCCGCGCCTTGCCCCAGAGCTGGCGGTCCATGAAGGCCCGGCCGGCTGCGTAGGCCAGCGCGCCTTCGCCAGGGAAGGACTGCAGCGCCGCCTCGATGCGCGCCAGCCATTCGACGCCGATGGCCTCGGCCGCATCGGCGAGCGCGAGGGCGACGGTGTCGCGCTCCTCGCGCGACAGCTGCGCGAGCCGCTCCCAGAAGGGGCGCAACCACCCGCGCGCCTCCTCCGCGGCGCCGCAGGCGGCGATGCGCCGCGCGCCGTGGGCCGCGACCACGACGTCGCGCCGGTCGGCGGCATCGAGCTCGCGCCAGGCGCGCCGCAGCTGGTCGGCATCGCGGGCCCGGTCGAGCGTCTGGGTGGCGAGCGAGCGCAGCAGCCCCTGCGCCGCCAGCGGCGCGAAGCCCTGGTGCTTGGCGAGCAGCCGCGCGGCGCGCAGCGCCTCCAGCGGTTCGTTCGAGAAGCGCGCCGCCTGCAGCTTCAGACGCAGCGCCTGGGTGCGCCGCGCGACGCCGCCGGGCAGCTCGGCGACGAGGGCGAGCGCCCGCGCGGCATCGCGGTCGTCGAGCGCCCATTCGGCCGCGAGCAGGCGGGCGCCCTCCTCGGCGGTGCGCGCGCCGGGATGGCGCTGCGCGAGTTCGAGCGCGCGGCCGAGCTGCTCGTCGCGGCGCACGCGGTCCTGCAGGCGGTGCAGGCTGGCGGCCGACAGCAGGTGGCCGAGCACCGCGAACTCGGTATCGCGCTCGAGTTCGGGCGTGTCGGTCTGGATCGCCACGGCGCGCTGCGCGGCCTTGTGGGCGCGGCTGTAGCGGCCGCCGAAGAACTGCGCCAGCGCCTCGCGCAGCGCCGACTGGGCGATGCGGTCGCGCCGCGCGACGCGCCACTCGCGCGCGCGCCGCGGCAGGCCGACCAGCGTGTGCGCGGCGTTGAGCAGCGCGTTCAGCAGCAGGCAGAACAGCAGCAGCGCGACGATGAAGAGGTTGAACGAGACGTCCAGCCGCCACGGCGCCCAGTAGAAGGTGACGACGTTGTCGTTGCTGCCGAACAGCGTCGCGCCGACGACGGCGACGATCGCCAGCAGCAGCAGCCAGATCACCGCACGCATCGCGACGCCGACGCCCTCAGCGCCCCGCCGCCGCGGTGGCGATCGCGGCCAGCGTGTCGTCGGGCCGCGGCACGCCGCCCTGGCGGCTCTGCGCCAGCACGCTGCGCAGCAGCTCGACGAGCTGCGAGGTCTTGCGCGCGCGGCGGTCGAAGTGGCGCTCGGCCACGGCCAGCGCGGTCTGCAGGTCGGTCTGGGCGATGTCGAACTGGCGGCTCAGCAGCGCCAGCCGCGCGTTGAGCAGCCGCAGCTTGAGGTTCTCGCGCAGGAACCAGCTCTGCTCGGGGGCCAGCAACACGGCGTCGGGCGTCTCGATGCGCGTCACGCGCACCAGGCTCGCGACATCGGCCCACAGCGCGCGCAACCACTCGGCTGCGGCGGCGGTGAGGCCGCCGACCGGTTCGGGCGGCGGCGCGGCCGGCTTGTGGCCGCCGGCGCGCGGCACCGCGACGGCACGGGCCGGCGCCGGAGCCGAAGCGGGCGGCTCGAAAGCCAGCAGCGGTGCATCGTCCACGAGCCGTACGCCCTCGTCGAGCTTGGCGGCGAGCGTCGCGAGGTCGCTCACGCCGACCGCCTTGATGCGGTCGACATCGCGGCCGATCGCACGCCGCACGGCGTCGAGCCTCGGCTGGCCGACGCGCGCCAGCCGCTCGTCGGCGGCGCGCAGCGCGCCGACCACCGGTTCGGCGCCACCGGTGATCGCAGCCTGCTGCATGGCCACGCGCACCGCGGCCTCGATGTCGGCCAGCAGGTTCTCGTCGCGCGAGCGCGACAGCGACAGGATCAGCTCCTCGTACTGACCGCGCTGCTGGGCGACTTCGGCCACGCGCGCGTCGAGCAGTGCCGCCTTGGCCACGGCGTCGCGCGACAGCTCCTGCGCCTGGCGGGCCAGCAGCGCGGCTTCGGTCGCCTGGGTCTGGCTGTCCTGCTGCCGGCGCACCAGCTCCTGCTCCAGCGACTGCATGCGATCCTCGGTACGCCAGACCAGGGCGGTGGCCACGGCGGCCAGTGCGATCGCGGCCCAGGGCAGCCAGCGCGAGGCGCCCGCCGTCGCGGTCGCGGGAACGGGGGGCGGGGGAGGCGCTGCGCGATCGGCGTCCGGCAGGGCCGGATCGGCAGGCGTGGGCGGCGCAGAGGCCGCCACGGGTGGCAGGTGGGGCTCGCTCACGATGGCCGCGATTGTATCGACGGCCCTCTGGGACTACGGCGTCAGAGACGCCAGCGCGGCGAGTAACGAATCGAACACCGGCGCCACTTCGCGCACGTCGCCGAAGCCGGTGCGGCGTGCCGCCGCCGCGATGCGCGGGTGCGACGCCAGCGCGACCGCGCCGTGCCAGGCCTGCCGCGGCGTCGGCGGCAGGTAGCCGAGCGCCTCGGAACTGCTGAACCACCAGACATGCTCGTGCGGCGCGGCGAGAGCCTGCGCCCACAGCGCCTGCTCGTCGGCGCCCCAGTTCGGCGGTCCGCGGCGGTAGACCGCGAGGGCCTCGACCTGCGCACCGGCCTCGCGCAGCGTGCGGATCAGCCAGTCGCGGCCCTCGCCGTCGCTGCCGGCGGCCTCGGCCGCGGCGCTACCGCCGCGCAACACCAGCACCGAGCGGCCGGCCCAGGGGCCGAGCGGCGCGAGCTGCTGCCACAGCGCCTCGGAGTCGAAGCTCGCGGCATCGGCCGCCGGCTCGACGACGCGCTCGACGCCGGCGGCGCGCAGCGCGGCAGCTGTGCCGGGGCCGGGCGCCGCCGCGGTCAGCGCCGCGGGCCACGTCGCATCCGAGGGCCGGCGCGCGAAGAACTGCGCCACCGCGTTCGGACTGACGAAGACCAGCAGGTCGCGCGCCGCCAGCGCCCCCCAGGCCCGCACGACCAGGGCGCCATCGTCGACCGGCGCGACGCCGATCAACGGCAGCGCGGCCGCGTCGATGCCGGCCTCGCGCAGCCGCTGCACCCACGGCCCGGCCTGATCGGCGGGCCGCGTGACGAGCAGGCGTCGCGCGACCACGACGTCGGGGGCGCTCAGACGGCCGGGGCCAGCGCGGCCAGCAGCGCCGCCCCGCCGCCCTCGCGCAGCCGCTCGGAGACGAGGCGTCCGAGCGCCTCGGCCGCGGCGACATCAGCCACCGCGGCGCTCGCGTCGGTACGGACCAGCGCCGCCGGCGCGTCCTCGGCGCTGCCAAGCGCCGCGTGCAGAGCGAGCCGGCCGTCGGCCTGCCAGCGCGCGTGCGCGGCCAGCGGCATGCTGCAGCTGCCGCCGAGCGCGCGCGACACCGCCCGCTCGGCATGCACCGCCAGCCAGGCCGGCCGATCGGTCAGCGCCTGCAGCACGGCCCACAGCGCCGGGTGGCGCTCGGCGCAGTCGGCACGGACCTCGATGCCGAGCGCGCCCTGGCCGGCCGCCGGCAGCATGGCCTCGGGCTCGAACACGCCGCGGATGCGCTCGGCCAGGCCAAGGCGCTTGAGCCCGGCGGCGGCGAGCACGATGGCGTCGTACTGGCCCTCGTCGAGCTTGCGCAGGCGGGTGTCGAGGTTGCCGCGCAGCGGCTCGATCTTCAGGTCCGGCCGCAGCGCGCGCAGCTGGCTCAGGCGGCGCAGGCTGGAGGTGCCGACCACGGCGCCGCCCGGCAACGTGTCCAGGCTCGCGAAACGCGGCGACACCCAGGCGTCGCGCGGGTCCTCGCGCTCGAGCACCGCCGCGAGCACGAAGCCCTCCGGCAGCTCCATCGGCACGTCCTTCAGCGAGTGCACCGCGAGGTGGGCCGCGCCGCTCTCGAGCGCGGTCTCCAGCTCCTTGACGAACAGGCCCTTGCCGCCGACCTTGCTGAGCGTGCGGTCGAGGATCTGGTCGCCGCGCGTCGTCATGCCGAGCAGTTCGACCGGCAGTTCGAGCCGCTCGCCGAGCAACGCCCGCACATGCTCGGCCTGCCACAGCGCGAGGCGGCTTTCGCGGGTGGCGATGATCCAAGGGGACGACTTCACTTCCATGCGGCGATGCTAGCAGCGCCCCGGGCGCCGCCCCGGCGCTGGCACGGCCGCTGCTAGCATCCTTCGATCCCTCTGCCCGACGCCATGCCCCGCACCGCTCCCCCCTCTGCCGCCGACAAGAACCGTCCCCTCGTCGAGGACATCCGCCTGCTCGGCCGCATCCTCGGCGACGTGATCCGCGAGCAGGAGGGCCAGCCGGCCTACGAGCTGATCGAGCGCATCCGGCAGCTCACCGTGGCCTTCCGCATCAAGCGCGACGCCGCGGCCGGCAAGGCGCTGGACCGGCTGCTGAAGAACCTGTCGGTCGAGCAGGCGGTCTCGGTGGTGCGCGCGTTCAGCTACTTCTCGCACCTCGCCAACCTGGCCGAGGACCGCCACCACCTGCGCCGCCGCGAGCACCACGAAGGCCTCGGCCATGTGCAGGAGGGCTCGCTGGCAATGAGCTTCGAGCGCCTCGCGCAACGCGGCGTGCGCGCCTCCGAGATCGCCGAGACGCTGGCCCGCGCCTACCTGTCGCCGGTGCTGACTGCGCATCCGACCGAGGTGCAGCGCAAGAGCATCCTCGACGCCGAGCGCGCGGTTGCCAACCTGATCGCCGAGCGCGACACGCTCGCCACCGAGCGCGAACGCGCCGACAACGAGACCAGGCTGCGCGCCCGCGTCACCCAGCTGTGGCAGACACGGCTGCTGCGCACGTCCAAGCTGAGCGTCGCCAACGAGATCGACAACGCGCTGTCGTACTACCAGAGCACCTTCCTGCGCGAGATCCCGCGCCTGTACGCCGAAATCGAGGAGCACCTCAACGGCTTCGAGGTCGCGCCGTTCTTCCGCATGGGCAACTGGATCGGCGGCGACCGCGACGGCAATCCCTTCGTCACCGCCGACACACTCCGTCTCGCGGTGTCACGCCACTGCGAGACCGCGCTGCGCTTCTACCTGACCGAAGTCCACGAGCTCGGCGGCGAGCTGTCGATGTCGGCGCTGCTCGTCGACGTGACGCC
>Ga0209966_1000412_pt1 | contig 12495 bp, 10 predicted proteins | sample RhisoiCoNPM_FD_187575 | JGI IMG/M metagenome (GOLD analysis project Ga0209966, IMG submission 187575) | Arabidopsis thaliana rhizosphere microbial communities from the Joint Genome Institute, USA, that affect carbon cycling - Rhizosphere... | ecosystem: Host-associated > Plants > Roots >... | reverse complement strand
TGGCTTGATCTTTGGTTACACGACCATGAAAGGAGATTTTATTCCCTTAAACCTGATCTTCCGCCCTTTGCTCGTCGGAAGTAGTTCATGCCCATATTATAATTGTCGTACAATGATTCAAGGGATTCTATTTCAGATCGGAGCGACTCGAGCTCAATCTTTGGAACATTGGCATCATTTTTCATTGATTCGAATTTTTCAATCTTTTCCGAAAGAAGCTTGCCAACATTCTGTTCATATTCACTGGACATACAAAAATACTACAATTTCCGAGAGTTTAATATTTTTCTATTGTCTATTTCTATTTTCTATTTTTATTTCGCCTTAACTGCGTCATACATTCTCAACTCTGGAAACTTCCCTAACCAGGACATCAGCTTCTTTTTCTGAAGTAATGGTACTTCGAATCAAATCTTCGTATCTATCCGTTCGAGCCAAGATCTGCATTAGCGGTTCAAAGTACTGAGAGCCAAAATTACTCCTTGATGTGTGAAAATATTGTGCAAGGATTCTAAGTGTTTTTTTCAAGCCTTGTGCCCTCGAAAAAATGCGCATGTTTTCAAACCCTATGCTATACCTATTGTATCTGATATACTTGTTACGCGATTCATGAAATAATGACTTGGCTAATATTGATGAGAAATATCTCATGATCTTCCAGTTTCTCATGACCAGAGATCTGCTGAGAATTACATCTAATTCTGATAACCGGTTTAACAGAACGGCGATAGTAGAGATATCAATCTTAGACATGACTATGCTGGAGAAAAATGCTCCAAGAATGTCTTTGCGTCGATCTTCAGAAGATTGCCCAAATCTTGGATCTGAATACGATATATCAGCTCTGTTAATAATGGCAAGTGCCTCATCAAATGTAGGCGATGTGAAGAATTGGTTTATCATGGCTTCTACATCAATTTCCGTTGAGGGATTTTTAACTGTCGAATATCCTGCAATCATTACCTGTGCAGAATTTAAAAGCGATCTTATATCGCCCAAAGAGTTTCGAACTACTGTAATTCTATCTTTGGCATCCATCGAAGAATTTCGATTTCTAAGAACTTTGTCCAAGTAGAGCATCGAGAGCCTAGGAGGGATCGGTGAGAAATTGATTGTTTTTGAAACTTTTGAAATTTTTTTGATTGCTTCAGTGGATTTGTTAGCAGCCATTATTACTCTTATCGATGGTTCGGCGAATAGATCTATTAAAAAATCTAATCCGCCAGAATCTTCCCTGTTTGAAATCCCATCCATCTCATCGAGAAAGAGAAGAAAGTCTTTTCCAGTAAGGCTGGCATTGGAAAATATTGGATACAAGATCTGGGCAAGCATGTTCTTATTACGAGTATCACTTGCATTCAGTTCAACAAGATCAATGTCAGATTCTCGGCATAATGCATGAACAAATGATGTTTTACCAACACCTGGAGGTCCTACTAGTAGTAGAGGTTTTGATCCATTTGACCATTTTGAGAGCCATTCTACTACTTTCTTGCGGGAATTTTCATTTCCGATAAAATCTGATAACTTGGGATGAATCAAAATCCAGCACTTGCCTTATTTGATTGTCATTTAGAATTTTTAATAGTTATTGATAGATTTTTCTGAAAGTAAGGAAACAAGTCTCTGCGTTTCATTTCATTAAACCAGTACTGATTATAATGACTTACTGTCAAGAACAAGAATTTCAAAAAGGGTTTTATATTGAGTTCGTCGGGTAACATATCTAGCGCAATTTTAGCTTCTTCCAGATAAATTTCACTTTTATCCCGTGTTAATTCAAATGCTTTTTCGACGTTTTTTGTGACTATTGCATAGTATAATGGCCATGATGGAATCTTTATCCCTCCATTTACTATTGCGTCTTCCATTTCGTTACCGCACCCAACACACTCTGCTGCTTTTGCCATACCTAAATGAAAGATATCATTTAGAGGAGGAAGGTTTAGGGCCATATTTCGGCCTGCCGTTCCCATGACAGCCCTATATTTCTTGTAGCAGCCAATCATGTTCTCATCGCTTATTGACTCTGGTTTTAGTTTCAATCTAGCATCAATATATTGGCCTATTCTTGCATCTTTAAATCCATCTTCAAATGCCTTCAGTACAACATCTCCTCCAACAGCGATTTTTTGCCTTGCTATTTCCAAAATATAAGGGTTCATTAGCTTGTAATCATCAAGAAATTCGATATCTTCGTCTGCGTCCGTTATTCTGTCCATAGGTTCACTCAGATCTATAGCGATAACATGGCCATCAATTATCGAGTTTCTTACCTCTTTTGAAATTGTCTCCTTGTTGAAATCAGTGGCACTGTCCATAAGAGCTGTTAGAACTGGATAAGTCATTTTAACAAAGTTAGAATTCAATATTCTTTGAACTCTGTCTGCCAACACGTCAGGCTTAGATAGCCTTTCACGAACCGCTTCAATTTTTGAATCGTCCAAAGACAATTCGTTTGCTTCTGTCTCATCAACAAATTTTTTCATCGTTGCTTTTGGATTTGTATCGGAAATCAGTTTTTCATGCAAAGATAGCAAAAATCGCTTGGTGAATTCCGAAAATTCTTTTTCAGACTCTACTTTGTATTTATGGTATTGTTTATACCCCTTTTCCTGTAAAAGTACTTGCTTTATTATTCGTTTACCTGAGCGAGTACTCCATAATGAAACCTTTGAAAAAATTTTACTTTCTTTGGCACTCATTTACAATTCTTTCAGAATATTCCGTCGTTATTTAACTTTCAGATTAAAATTTCTCATAGAAATTTAGAGGTCAAAAAGAGTTAGAAAAGTGTTAGCAACTATGCTACCTTGAAGACATGGCAATTCTTTCTTGTTCATTCTTTTTCTTTACAGAATGACTCTCCATTGAGTTATTTGATGCCAAAATTATCTCCTTTGCAAGGGCCTCTTCAATAGTTTTTGGGTTGGAATATGTTGATTCTCTCACTCCTTCTGCTATAAATCGGAGTGCCAAGTCAATGCGTCTTAACGGTGCGACATCAACTGACACATGATATACAACACCACCGTAAACTATCCTTGTGGTGTCCTCATTGGGTGCTGCATTCTCAATTGCCCTTACAAGCAGCTCAACTGGGTTCTTGCCTGTTTCATGGTAAATTAAATCAAGTGCCGTTTTCACAGTTTTTATCATTCTACCCTTTTTACCACCCATTCTTCCGGTATTTTTCGCGTACTTTTTACCAAAGTGCATTAATTTGTTTACCAGTCTCTCAATGATATGAACTTCGGCCTTCTTCAGTCTCTGATGTTCATGTCTTCCAAAGCTAATTGGAATAATTGCAGCGTCTAGTGCTATTACATTTTTTAAACCTGAATCCTGAATATCGATATCATCCGTGTTCCATTTGTTGAACAACAACATTACAGTTTCTTTCGTAACCATTCATATCATCTCCTAGGTTTTTCCTTTCTCCCATAAACCAATTCTATTAGTGATACACCGTTAACCTTGAACACCTGCCATCTAACACCAGGAATATCACCCATTGCACCTCCCATTGAACCTCCAATTCCTTCCAGCATGACTTCATCGTGTTCATCGATGTAATTAAGAGCACCATCCCTTGGAAGGAATGCAGTAATAGATTTGCCATTTTTTATTAACTGGACTCGTACACATTTCCTAACAGCAGAGTTCGGCTGCTTTGATTCAATACCGACTTTTTCAAGCACTATAGCCCTTGCCTGTGGAGCTCCCTCCAACGGGTTTGCCTTTTTGTCAAGCATCAACATGCGCCTCTTGTAGTACTTGTTTGACCATCTCATTCTTTTTCTCTTTGCTTTTAAAACTCGTCCTGAAAATAATCCTAAAGGTGACTTTGCCATCTACAATACAACCTCAATTATTCTGGGCATGATCTTCACTCACTATCATGACGTTCGATATCTGAAAGTATCTCTTTGCCAAAATTCTTGCCTTCTCCGCATTACGTCCCTCTTTCCCTACTACTATGCCTTTCTTTTTTGAGTCCACTACCACAACAGCTTGTCTTGAACCATCGAATCTATTATTAATCTTTATCTCATTTATCATATCTGAATTGAGGACATTGCCCAAAAACGCAGTAGGATCTTCAGAATATTCGACTAGTTCAACTTTCTTTGTTACAATACCTTGAAGTTGTCTTATTGTAGCGCCTCCCTTTCCAATTGCCAAACCCATTTGTCCTTTATTTACAACAAAGATTACCCTGTCCATTTTCTCATCCACAATACAATCACGTGCTATTGCTCCTGTTATATTTTGAAATAAAGACATCAATCGTAGCTCGCCTGATGTTAGTTTGATTTTTTCTGTCAATCTACATCTGAACCTCTGATATCAAATTTTTTTTCACTAGTTTTAAAAATTGATTAGGCATTTTACAGTCATTATTATTATTTGAATCGAAGAAATCCCAAAAATTTTTTTACGGTAACAATACGCATTGACTTGTATCACTTAATTTTTCCCAAATTCGTTTAGTATCTCTTGAATTTCATTTTCTTTGCCGATTTTGAGAGAGAGCGCACTAATTCTAAATGGCTTGTTACACAATCTGCCCAACTGGACCGAATTACCATCAAAGTGTAACGTTGGTATTTGTGCGGATTTTGCTTCTTCCAGGATTTTTGACTTGTTTTTTGGCATCAATGAGTTTGAAAGAACTATAAGTTTTGAACCCTTGATTGAACCCATTACTTGTCTGGTTCCTATTTTACATTTATTAGAATTGATTGCTTCTTTAATTGTTTTTTCGAGATTTTTCATTTTCATCTTTCACACTCATGTAAAGTTCGACCATACCGGTACCAATAGGTACGGTGGCGCCTACTATAACGTTTTCTGTTACACCTTTAAGGGACTCTATCTGCCCTTCCAAAGAAGCTCTTGCAATAGTAGGTACAGTAATTTCAAATGCGGCGCGGGCAAGTACCGATGTTTTGGTACCAGCAATTCCATGCCTTCCTATTTGCTGCAAATGTCCTTTTGATGTCATAAGATCGGCTACCAACATAATATGCCTCATATCAACTTCAAGACCCTGTTCTTCCAATGTGTTGGTCACTTCTTTAATCAGTGCATTTCTTGCGGCCTCTATTCCAAGTGTCTGCCAAACTTCATAGACATTGTTTGTTGTAATCCTTGAAGTATCAATACCCTCAATTGCTATTATCTTGGAAAGATTTGAACCTGCTGTTTGAATTACCCATTCCTCACTTTGCTTAACAATTGTTACTCTTTCAATGTCTTGAACACCTTTCACTCTTGCGTTTAATAGCTTGTTCTTCATTGTGAGTAACGTCTGCGCGTCAGGTTCTCCTGCAATCGATATTTTTATAATTTTCTTTGCTTCTTGCAATGTAACGTCGTATTTCTTCTTCGGACCCTTTAGCACCTCCATAATGTCTTCGATAGAACATCCCCGCTCAGATAGTTTTGAATCTGAAATATGGAATGTTAGTACTCCTGAATAATCAGTCTCACTTCTTTCAATTAAATCAGCTACCTTTGTAAATATTATTTCCCTTGCAACACTGAGAGCCTTTTCTCTTGATACTTTATGTTCTTCATCCAGATATACATCCATGGTTGGTGTGACAGGCTTTTTCCGTGCATCTACAAGTTCTATTAGCCTAGGCAATCCGAGGGTAACGTTTCTTTCTTTTACTCCGGCAAAGTGGAATGTTCTAAGCGTCATCTGGGTTCCCGGCTCGCCAATAGATTGAGCTGTTACTACCCCTACAGCCTCTCCGGGTTCTACCATTGCCCTGTTGAATAGATCTAGCGTCTTCTTTATCACTTTGTTAGCGCCATCTCTACTTATTTTGTTTTGACTAAGAGATAGTAACAACTTTTCTCTAAGTCTGGGGTTAAGATTCTTGGCATTTTTATTTACTATTTCTGAGATCTCTTTTTCTGTTGCTTTTTTGCCTTCGTCAACCAATAATTCGCCTTCGATCAAACGAGAAATATTAACGGCTTCACCATGGTCGCTTTTTGCAGGATCTATCCCGTCTTCTCCATAAACAAACTGTATGATATTACCGTGTGGATCTCGTACCGTCTGGTCGTATTCTATCTTCATGTGCTCCAGTGCGTTAATCAACCTTCTTTGCATGTATCCAGATTGTTGGGTTCTAACCGCTGTGTCTACTAACCCTTCTCTACCACCCATTGCGTGGAAGAAAAACTCTAGAGGACTGAGCCCGTCTCTATAATTTGATTTGACAAAACCCTTGGAGTCAGGATTTGCATCATTTCGTTTGAAATGAGGGAGCGATCTATCTCTATATCCTTTTGTAATCCTTCTGCCTCTAATAGACTGCTGCCCAAGTGCGGCTGTCATTTGACCAATGTTTAGGGTGGAGCCTCTTGCACCAGTTGATGCCATAATGACACCAGAGTTATCATCTGGGAATGCACGGTCTGCAGTTTTGCCTGCTCTATCACGCGCCCTTGAAAGTTCATTTACCACATAGAGTTCTAAGGCTTCAGCAGGTGATAGACCTCTTGTTAACGGTAACGTTTCATCATCGTGTTGTTTTATTAATTCATATACCTTTTCATATGCCTTGAGAATAACACTACTTATTTCATTTCTTGTATCATCTGGCAACCACAAGTCAGAGTAGCCGTAGGAAAAACCATTGTGAGTAAGATATGTTTTTAAGACTATCAGAATTGAATCCAAGAATCGTTTTGCTGCCTCATTTCCATAATCTTTTACTATTCTGTGTAAAACGCTGTCTGGTTCCTCTGCTCCAATTGATGCTTTGTCAATAACACCACTTATCAATTCACCATTCCTTATCACAACATCTTTTCCCTCACCTTTGGATGCCTTATTCCACTTTGACGTTATTACGAAATTAAAGTCCTTGGGCAAGAAGAGTGAAAAAAGCTGCTTTCCAGTGTAAATTTTTCTGCCATTATCATGATGTTTTGGTTCAGGCAGTGGTCCAGAATATCCCCCCAGCAAAGCCAGATTTGTGAATTCTTCTTCTCTCAAAAATGTCTTGTCCTGTGTAAGGATAAAGGCGCCAGTTATGAAATCCCTAATAGCTCCAATTATTGGTCCCCCATATCTAGGTGAGATTAGCTGATCCTGTACTCTCATCAGCAGAGCGGCCTCTGCGCGGGCTTCCTCACTTTGCGGAACATGAAGATTCATTTCGTCTCCATCAAAATCTGCGTTATAAGGTGGACAGACAGCAGGATGCAACCTAAACGTTCTATATGGAAGTACTTTTACATAATGAGCCATAATGGACATCCTGTGCAAGGACGGTTGTCTGTTAAAGATTACTGCATCTCCATCACGCAAGTGCCTCTCTACAATATAGCCAGGACTTATTGAATCAGCAAGGATATTTCTATCGGTAACGTAATCTAGTCGTATTTTTACGCCATCTGTTCTTATAATGTAATTTGCGCCAGGGTATTCATTAGGACCGTTTATTATCATTTTCTTCAAATCCTCAATGTTCCACTCACTTACCGTTTCAGGTATCGTTAATTTCCTTGCCACATCCACTGGAACCCCAACATCAGATATGGTTAGATTGGGATCAGGTGATATTACAGTCCTGCTGGAAAAATCAACTCTCTTGCCAGATAACGATCCTCTGAAGCGTCCTTCTTTTCCCTTTAACCTCTGTGTCAAAGTCTTCAAGGGCCTACCGGATCGATGATGAGCCTGAGGAATACCAGAAACTTCATTGTCAAAGTATGTCGTTACATGGTATTGGAGAAGGTCAACAAGATCCTGGACGATAAGGGGCGGCGTTCCAGCCTCTTTACTTTCCTTTAATCTTTGATTAACTCTAATGATATCAACCAATTTGTGGGTCAGGTCATCCTCCGATCTAATTCCAGTTTCCAAAATAATGGACGGTCTAACAGTGACAGGAGGAACCGGTAAGACTTGCAATACAAACCATTCTGGTCTTGCAGTTTCTGGATCATAACCTAACAAAACCAAGTCATCATTTGGAATATTCATGAGTCGTTCCCGGATGGTTATCGGAAGAAGTCTGTTTTCACCAATTTCAGTTTTTTCTACAAATATGGTAGGTTTTGTAAACACAAGATCATACTGTTCCTTTTGGCAGTGAGGACATATCTTTACTTTTTTTGCCTTTTCAATTATTTCCTCTTTGATATTCTCCAGAGTAATTACTGCATATGCGGCTTTGGTATCTCGAAGTTCCTTGAATTTTGCCAGATCTTCATTTGACAGTTTTATCCTGCTGCAAGATCTGCAAGAAACAAGCAACAACTTGTGTATATCGTCAACGAAAGCAATGTGAAGTACCGCTTCGGCCAATTCAATATGGCCAAAATGACCAGGGCAATTGGCAGAAGTATTTCCACAAGTTCCACACTTCTGTCCGGGCTCAAGTGTACCCAATCTATTATCCATGAGTCCACCTTGAACTGCCATACCATCTTCATCGTACGTCTCTGGAGCTGTGATTTCAACTACACTGAATTTTCGTGTCTCTACAGGAGATAATACACTAAATTTAATACCACCTAAAATTTTTAAGGTATCTTCAACTTCCATAACTATTACACCTTCTCCTTTGGAATCAGTCTTGGAGCTACGTTAAGGCTAATCATTTCCTGCAACAATAGTTTAAATGCGTAGGCAATTGCCACTGATGAAATTTTAGCTCTATCTCCACAGACCCGGCACACATACCTCCTTTGTTTGATATCATAATACGCAAGCAAACCGCAGCGCTCGCAAATGTTGACCTCTGCTTTATCAGATTCTTCTAATAGTCTGTCTTTTAGCATCATTGAAGCACCATAGGCTATCAAACAGTCACGTTCCATTTCACCAAATCTAAGACCACCACCTCTGGCACGACCTTCCGTTGGTTGCTTTGTAAGCATTTGAACCTGCCCCCTAGCTCTACTGTGAATCTTGTCGGCAACCATATGGTGAAGTTTTTGATAGTACACTACACCGACGTAAACTTCTGCATTGAATTTCCTGCCAGTACGTCCGTCATACATGACTTCCTTTCCTGTTGACTTGAAGCCATATTTTTCCAATATTTCTTTAAGATCATTGACCTTTTCTCCGACAAAAGCTGAACCATCTACTACTTTGCCACGAAGGGCAGAAGATTTACCTGCAAGTGATTCCATGAACTGACCTACAGTCATTCTTGATGGAAAAGCGTGCGGGTTAATCATAACGTCTGGAACTACACCATCTTCTGTGTATGGAAGGTCTTCCTGTGGAACCAACATACCTATAACTCCTTTTTGTCCGTGTCTTGAGGCAAATTTGTCGCCTATTTCGGGTATTCTCATGTCTCTAACTCTAATCTTGTACATTTTTCCTCCATCTACAGATTGAGTCATTACAACTGAATCTACAACTCCGTTCTCAGAAGGTCTGACTCCAATTGATGTGTCCCTTCTGTAAGGACCTTTTACCTCAAACTCTTTGTACTCTTCCATGAACCTTGGCGGAGAAGTACGGCCGATGAGTATGTCTCCCCCATTTACTATTGATTCATGCATAATAGCACCGTCATCTTCAAGTAATCGATAAGATTTTTCACCTCGGTATCCCCTGATATTTGCATCAGATGAGGGAATTTCAAACTTGTCTTTCATCCCTCCAGGATATTGTTTTGCTTCTGCCTCGTATACTCTGTAAAAGAAAGTTCTGCCAAGTCCCCTGTCAACGGATGACTTGTTAAAGACTACTGCGTCTTCGATGTTATATCCTTCAAATGGTAATACTGCGACTATACAATTTTGTCCCGTTGGACGGTCTTCTAGTCCGAGCAGATTTATTGCTTTAGTTGTGACTACGGGTATTTGCGGATATAACATAAAGTGTTGTCTCACATACGTACTTGCGTTCATTAGGGGAGTTGAAAATCCCAGACTCTGTTTTGCCATTGCACTTTCATAAGTATTTCTTGGAGATTGATTGTGCTCTGGATATGGAATTATTGATGCTCCAACACCAAGTATTGAGGGAGGATATATCTCAAGATGAGTATGATTTTGCTCTAGACTTGCATAGTCCATTGCAACGTAGCAATTTTCCTCTTCATTTGCATCTAATAGTTCTATCATGCCCATCCATAACAGGTCTGACCACGATTTCATATTCCTCTTTATCAGGTCAAGAACATCTAGTGTTATGACTGGCTTGCCTTCTTTTACTATTGCAAGCGGCCTAAGTATTCTGCCAGAATTGCAGCTTACATAGAGGCGTTTGGTTGCATTTTCGTTATCGTTTGAATAGTAGTAAATTCCAACGTGTGCATGTATTTTTCCAGACCTCCTTAGACTTCTCAGTGTATCTGTAAGGTGTTGGCCATTGTCATAGTAACCTATCAGGCGCCCGTCAACAAATATTCGGGTTCCACGTTTTCTTAAAGCGTCAGAAGCCTCTTCAACCGGATGGGCTCCCAATTCATATAGTTTTTCAATTATCTCTGAAACAGATACACTTACTGATATTATAGAAGATAACGCGATGTTTTTTACAAGACCACAATTTGATCCTTCAGGAGTTTCTGCTGGACATATCCTACCAAAGTGAGTAGAGTGAAGGTCTCTGGCTTCAAAATTGGGTTGACTCCTGCTCAAAGGTGATTGGATTCTGCGAAGATGACTAATAGTTGAAATGTAATTTGTTCTGTCTAATAGCTGGGTAACACCAACTCTGCCCCTTCCCCAATTTCCGGTAGCAATGGCATTATTTAGCTTGTCTGATATTATTCCGGGTCTTACTGCTGCTGCAACTGCATTTATTCCTCTCTTTTGACCAGATCTTTCCAGTTGATATTTCATATCTCTCACAAGATTTCTAAATGCTGTTCGGAAAAGATCTGCCAACATTTGACCTGCGAATTTTATTACTTTATTTCCATAATGGTCTTTATCATCAGACGCTACAAGGCTAAGACGAAGCTCAACTAGTTTGCATGTCGCTTCTCCCAAAAAGAGAGCCTTTTCGTTCCTATTTTCAGGATTCTTTCCAAGGTGTGGTAGCAATCCCCAATCAAGTAATGTTTCTGCTCGTTTTATCTGAAATTCTTCCAGCATTCCAGGAGCAATTCTTTTGCTAATGTATACTATAGCATCTCTACTTGTTATAATTTCTCCTGCTTTTTCAAATGATGGTTCTAATTCATCCTGTATGATTGAATTCAGCGATACACCATCAGCGATATCTTTGTCTGATTCAAGTCCCAGTGCCCGAATTAATGTAATAAGTGGAATATCAACAGGTGATCCAGGTATTTTAGCAACAATCGAACCATCGGGTCTCATAATTAATTCTAATTTTGCACGGTAGCCAACTATTGAAGAATAAACCTTGGCCTTGTAAACAAGACTACCGGTCGCTTCCTCCGTATCGACGATTATCTTGTTGTAAGACAAGTCTTCCAGGCCAATGATAACTCGTTCCGAACCATTAATCACAAAGTAGCCGCCAGGATCTTTTGGATCTTCGCCAAGCTCAACAAGCTTGGTATCAGGCAGATTGTGTAGAATACAGGCGTTTGACTTTACCATAACTGGAATATCTCCAATATGGATAAATCTTGACTCTAAGATTTTTTCATCTTCAACAATGCTGCATTCAAGCATAATGGGTGATCCATAAGTTAAATTGCGCAGTCTAGCTTCGACGGGAGCAACGTGTGTCACTGAACCATCCAATTCCATGATTCTTGGTTGTTGTAACTTTATCTTGCCCAATCTAATCTTGTACGGATATTCAGCCGTCTCAATTTCTATTTCACCGACTTCATCGATAATACTTTGTAAACCACGTTCAATAAATTCGCCATAGGAATTCAGATGTTGTCTTGCGACGCCTTCCTTTTGTAAAATATTGTGGATAATTGCCCACATATCAAGTGTATTTTGCGACAAGGCTCAATCCTCTACTACGTATCTATAATAAACACTTTCGCCGGCGGTAAATGAAGTTCTAGTTATTTTAATAATATCTCCGGGTCTCACGTCTAGATCCTCTAATCCCTTGTCGTTAATTAATATGTATGGGAGCTGGCTAGGTTTTGTATTATACTTTTTTAACACTTCTTCGGCTTCTTTCTTTGACAAAATTTCGTGTTTAGGCTGATATACATGATTCGTAATTTTAATATCCTTTTTCTCAGAAGACAAAATTGGAGATTCTTAATTCCAAATCTAATCTCCGTAATAAATACATTCTCAGACATTCAGGGTTCTAAACTAATTATACATGAATTTCTCGATATAATTGTAGATTGTTGACTAATTATGAAAAATCACAGCATTATAAATCCTTATTGGCCAATGGCAGGTTAAATTAGAGTTAGAACGGAGTAGCGAAATCTTGGTTCTATGTCTCAATTAACAATGATGCCATAGATTTGCCTTTGCCACTTGAAGTACTCTGGTTTACATCAATTTCACTTTCCGTATGTAGTATGCTATTATTGTTTATCT
>Ga0209966_1000406_pt1 | contig 12615 bp, 14 predicted proteins | sample RhisoiCoNPM_FD_187575 | JGI IMG/M metagenome (GOLD analysis project Ga0209966, IMG submission 187575) | Arabidopsis thaliana rhizosphere microbial communities from the Joint Genome Institute, USA, that affect carbon cycling - Rhizosphere... | ecosystem: Host-associated > Plants > Roots >... | reverse complement strand
GGCGCCGAGAAGCTCAAGACCGTCGTGCGCGAGCTCGGCACCGCCCAGCCCGAGTTCTTCAGCGTCACCTACGGCGCCGGCGGCTCGACGCGCGACCGCACGCTGTCGACGGTGCTCGACATCGCCGCGCTCGGCTTCGAGGGGGCGCCGCACCTGTCGTGCATCGGCTCGACGCGCCGCGGCATCGACGACATCCTCGACTCCTACCACCAGCACAAGATCCGCCGCATCGTCGCGCTGCGCGGCGACCTGCCCAGCGGCACCGCGACGGCCGGCGAGTTCCGCTACGCCAGCGAGCTGATCGGCTACATCCGCGAGACCCAGGGCGACGCGCTGCACATCGAGGTGGCCGCCTACCCGGAATACCACCCGCAGCAGCGCTACGCGACGCGCGACCTGGCCTTCTTCGCGCGCAAGATGAAGGCCGGCGCCAACTCGGCGATCACGCAGTTCTTCTACAACCCCGACGCCTACTTCCACTTCGTCGACGAGGTGCGCAAGCTCGGCGTGGACGCGCCGATCGTGCCGGGCATCATGCCCTTCCACAACTACGCGCGCATCGCGCAGTTCGCGATGCGCGACGGCATCGAGATCCCGCGCTGGGTGGCGCTGAAGATGGAAGGCTACATGGACGACACCGCGTCGATCCGCGCCTTCGGCATCGAGGTCGTCACGAAGCTGTGCGAGAAGCTGATCGCCGGCGGCGCGCCGTCGATCCACTTCTACACGCTGAACCAGGCCGGGCAGTCGCTCGAGGTCTGCAAGCGACTCGCCGGCGCTTGACCTGCGTCAAACCGCCGCCCGGCGCGGTTTGACGCGCCGCAACATCGGCGCGCGGCCTTGCGCCTCCAATGGCTCCATCGTCAACAAACCGATGGAGTCCCCATGCGCCGCCTGCTTGCCGCCGCCCTCGCCGCCTTCACACTCGCCACGCCCGCCACCTCGGCCTTCGCCCAGGACAGCGGCGACTGGCTGATCCGCGCCCGAGCGATCCGCCTGAACGCCGACAACGACGACACGACCGGCCTCGGCCTGTCCATCAACGACCGCTGGATCCCCGAGGTCGACGTCAGCTACTTCTTCACGCCGAACTGGGCGACCGAGCTGGTGCTGACCTACCCGCAGAAGCAGGACCTGCATTCGAGCGTGCTCGGCGTCAAGCTCGGCACCCTCAAGCACCTGCCGCCGACCTTGAGCCTGCAGTACCACCTGACCGGCCTCAGCGGCTGGCGGCCCTATGCCGGCGTCGGCATCAACTACACGCGCTTCTCGAGCGTGGACCTCGCGCCCGGCGTCGACATCCAGCGCAACAGCGTCGGCCCGGCGGTCGGCGCCGGCTTCGACGTACCGATCGGCGGCGGCTGGCTGCTCAACGTCGACGCGAAGAAGGTCTGGATCGACACCAAGGTTTCGGTCGGCGGCAGCGGCGTCGGCACGCTCAACGTCGACCCCTGGCTGATCGGCATCGGCTTCGGCAAGCGCTTCTGAGCGCTCAGACGATCTTCACGGCCGCCGGGTCGAAGTCCGGCTTCGGGGCCTTGAGCTTCATCTCGCGCAGCGTGCGCTCGACCAGCGCCGCGATCATCAGGTTGCGGTTGCTCTTGCTGTCGGCCGGGATCACGTACCAGGGCGCGTGCACGGAGGAGGTGGCGACCAGCGCGGTCTCGTAGGCCGCGAGGTAGCGCTTCCACTTCGCGCGCGTGTCCAGGTCGCCGAGCTTGAATTTCCAGCGCTTGGCCGGGTCGTCGACGCGCGCCTGCAGCCGCGCCTTCTGCTCGTCCTTGGAGATGTGCAGGTAGCACTTGAGCACGCGCGTGCCGGCGTCGTGCAGCAGGCGCTCGAAGGCGACGATGTGGCCGAGCCGGCGGTCGCGCTCGTTGGCGTCGATCCAGCCCTCGACGAAGGGCACCAGCACGTCCTCGTAGTGGCTGCGGTTGAAGACGACGATCTCGCCGGCGCGCGGCACGACCGCGTGCACGCGCCACAGGAAGTCGTGTGCGCGCTCGACGTCGGTCGGCGCCTTGAAGGCCGCCACCCGCACGCCCAGCGGGCTGCAGCGGGCGAACACCGAGCGCGCCGTGCCGTCCTTGCCCGAGGTGTCCATGCCCTGCAGCACCAGCAGCAGCCTGGGACGCGCCGCCGAGTCGCTGTTGGCGTAGAGCAGGTCCTGCTGGCGGTCGATCTCGACCGCCAGCTCGTCGAGCCGTGCGTCGTCGCGCTCGCGGCTGCTGCTGGCGAAGGGCCGTGCCGTGGGGTCCAGGTCGGCCAGCTTGAGCTTGCGGCCCACCTTCCAGCGTTCCAGTGCGTCGCGGGCCATCGAAAGCTCCTCAGTCGGGTCGGGTCCAGGCCACGCCGTCCTCGGTGAGGATGGTGTCGAGCGCGATGTCGTGCGATTCCGCCTCCAGCCAGGGAATGAACCCGTGCGTGTAGCCCAGGCCCACGGTGTAGGGCCGCGGGTTCAGCGTGCCGAGCGTGCGGTCGTAGAAGCCGCCGCCATAGCCCAGCCGCACGCCCTTCGGGCCATGGCCGACGCAGGGCACCAGCAGCAGCGTCGGCATCACGATGTCGGTGCCCTTGGGCTTGGAGATGTCGTAGCCGTCCGGCTCCATCGGGCAGCCCGGGTACCACTGGTGGAAGCGCAGATGCTTGGTCTCCTTGTTCATCACCGGCAGGCCGATGCGCCGCGGCGGGCCGTCGCCGGTGCCGTGGCCGGCGCCCTCGGTCCAGCGGTGCAGCGCGGGCAGCGGGTCGAACTCGCCCTTGATCGGCCAGTAGGCGCCGACCGTGACGTCCTCGCGCTGCGTCAGCCAGACGCGCAGCACGCTCTGCAGTTGCACCGCGCGCTCGAGCCGGTCGGGCATGGTCAGCCGCTCGATCTGCAGCAGGCGGCGCAGCTTGGCCTTGTCGCGCGGGGGTTCGAGGGGCGGGATCGGCAGGGTCATCGTCGGCAGTCGGATCGAGGGAGGCCGCAGTGTGCGCAATGCCGCGGGCCGCGGCAATCCCGCCGTCCCTACACTGCCACATGGCCACCCCCGGTGACGACTTCGCGGCGCATTGCGTCGAACTGCTGCAGCCGCTCGGCGCGGCGCGCGCGAAACGCATGTTCGGTGGCCATGGCCTGTACGTCGACGACCTGATGGTCGGACTGATCGCGCAGGAACAGCTCTACCTGAAAACCGACGCGCAGACCCTGCCGCGGTGGCAGGACGCGGGCGGCCGACCCTTCGTCTACGAGAGCCGGCGCGACGGTGTCGTCAAGACCGCGGCGATGAGCTACTGGACGCCGCCGGAGGAGGCGATCGAGTCGCCGGCGGCGATGCAGCCCTGGGCCCGGCTCGCGCTGGAGGCGGCGCTGCGCGCGCAGGCGGCCAAGGCGAGCCGGCCGGCGCGCAAGACCGCGAAGCGCTGATCAGGCCGGCCGCGCCTCCTCCAGCAACTCGAAGCTCGCGCCCTGCCAGGCTTCGGCCAGCACCGGCCGGCCTTCGGGCAGCCGCAGCAGCCCGCCGGGCGCGACCCACCAGTCCTCGGGCGGCGGCTCGCCGGGGCGCCCCTCGGCCGTGACCCAGAGCTCCCCCTCGTGCAGCCGCAGCCAGCGCGCGGTGCGAACCGCGGGCAGTTGCAGCGCATGCCCGCGCGCCAGGCGCCAGCGCACGGCGTGATCGGGATCGGCCACGGCACTCATTCGAGCCCCCGCGGCGCCTCGGGCGGCAGGCGCTGGCCGGTGATCACGACGCGCGGCAGCTCGACGACCACCGGCTCGGTGGCGGCCGGCGCCGGCCGCACGACCAGCGCGAAGGCGCCGAACAGCGCCACCGTGCCGGTCGCGACCACCGCCATCAGCGCGCCGCGCAGCCAGCGCCCCAAGCCTTGCGGCCAGCGCAGGCAAGGCCGACCGCGGCGCAGGCATTGTTGCGATTGGCGCATGGTGATCGTGTTCATGTCGGGCTCCGTGGTTCGTCGTTTCGTGCTTGCATGTTCGGCGATTCCGGGCCTACGATCCAATGAGTTCGGTTTCCTGCATTGATGCACAAACGACATGAATCAAGCCCGCCACCGCCCGCTCGCCGTCGGACCTTTGCGCGCCTTCGAGGCGGTCGCGCGCCGGCTCAGCTTCCGCGCCGCGGCCGAGGAGCTCTTCCTGACCCAATCGGCGATCAGCCGGCAGATCCAGGCGCTGGAGGACGAGGTCGGCGCGCCGCTGTTCAGCCGCGGCACCCGCCATGTCGCGCTGACGGCCGACGGCAGCACGCTGCTGGCCGCGGTGACACCGGCGCTCGAACGCCTGGACGCCGGCGTGCGCCAGATCCGCCAGCAGCGCGGCCGGCGCGGCGTCAACCTGAGCACCTTCGCGTCGATGGCCTCGATGTGGCTGCTGCCGCGCATCGAGGCCTGGCAGCGCGAGCAGCCCGAGATGGACATCCGCATCGACGCGAGCGACCGCCTCGTCGATCTCGACGAACCCGAGGTCGAGCTGGTGCTGCGGCACTGCCCGGCCGACGCCGCGCCGCCGGGCGCGCTGCGCCTGTTCGGCGAGACGCTGACGCCGGTGATCGGCCCGCGGCTGCTGGAGCAGCTTGCCGCCGGCGGCGCGCCGCCGCTGGCGACGCCGGCCGACCTGGCCGCCCACACGCTGCTGGAGGAGGACGACCCGCGCCCGCGCGCCCGCCAGTTGCGCTGGCGCCACTGGCTCGCGCAGCAGGGGCTGCCGGCGCTGGAGCCGCGGCGCTGGATCTACCTGAACTTCACCTACCAGCAGGTGCAGGCGGCGCTGTCCGGCCAGGGCGTCGCGCTGGCGCGGCTGGCGCTGGTGGCCGAATCGCTGGAGCGCGGCGAGCTGGTCGAGCCCTTCGGTCCCGGCGCGCGCATCGCCACGCCCTATGCCTACTGGCTGGTGATCGCGCCGGGCCGCAAGGACCACCCGGAGGTGCAGCGCTTCGCCGCCTGGGTGCAGGACCAGGCGGCGCTGACGCGGCGGGCGATGGGCGAGGCCGCCTGAGGCCGGGCGCGCTCAGAGGGCGCGCTGCTGCACCAGCGGCTGCGCGACGTTGCCGGCATCGGCGGTCTGCGTCGCGTCGGCACGGCGCGCGGTGATGACGACGCGCGGCAGCTCGACGATGCGCGGCTCGCGCACCCCGGTGATGACGACGCGGGGCAGCTCGACCACCATCGGAGCCTCGGCCTGGACGGCCGGCTGCGGCGCGAGCGCCGGAGACAGCGCCAGCAGCAGCGTGGCACCGGAGGCGGCGATCGTCGAGCAGATCACGGTCAGGGTCGGGCGTTGCATGGTGGGCTCCAGGGGGGTTCGTTGTGCGATGGAGCGAACTCTAGGCAGCGCCGCCGTCGGCCGCGAGCGCGCCGCGACGAACTGCCGGGAGCCGATGACGAACCGCGCCGGTGCGCGATGAACGACAGCGTCGACCGGTCAATTCGACACAGTGGCACCGGGCGGCTGCGTTAAATTCGGTTGAACTCGGCGTCGGCTGCGGCCTCTCTCCGAGGTCGCCCTGGCGCGGCATCCCCGTGACACCGGCATGACCCCTCTCCCACTCCTCCCCCTTCGCCGCCTGGCCGCCTGCGCCCTGGCGCTGCTCGGCGCGGCCGTCTGGCCCGCTCCGGGCCAGGCGCAGACCGGCGCCCACGACACCGTCCTCCAGGCCCGCGACGCGCTGCGCAGCAAGGACGTGGCGCGCCTGGCCACGCTGAGCGCCACCGCGACCGCCGCCCGGCACCCGCTGGCGATGTGGGTCGACTACTGGGCGCTCAACGTGCGGCTCGACGACGCGCGCCAGGAGGAGGTCACCGCCTTCTACCGGCGCTGGCCCGACAGCTATGTCGAGGACCGCCTGCGCAACGACTGGCTGCTGGTGCTCGGCAAGCGCCGCGACTGGGCCAACTTCCGCGCCGAATACCCGCAGTTCCTGATGAACGACGACCGCGAGGTCCGGTGTCATGCGCTGCTGGCACGGCATGCCGATGGCGACGATGTCGGCCCCGCCGGCCGCGACGCCTGGCTCGCCCAGCGCGAGCCCGACGAGGGTTGCGCCCAGCTGGCCGAGGCGCTGTTCGCCGCGCGGCGGCTCGGCGAGGACGACGTCATGCTCAAGGCCCGGCTGGCCGTCGAGGCCAACCGCACGCCCATCGCACGCCAGGCCGGCGCGCTGATCGGCGACGAGTTCGCCGGCGCGATCGGCGAACTCAGCGACAACCCGATGCGCTACCTCGCCACCAAGGCCAGCGCTCGCGATGCGCGCGCGCGCGAACTGGCCGCGCTGGCGCTGATCCGCCTGGCCGCAGGCGACCCGGCCGCCGCCGCGCAGCAGATGGAGCAGCGCTGGGACGCGCTGCTGCCGGCCGCCACCGCCTCGTGGGTCTGGGCCAGCATCGGCAAGCAGGCCGCGCAGAAGCACAGCGACGACGCCAGCAGCCACTTCCAGCGCGCCGCGCTGCCGCGCCGCGACGCGCCCGTCACCGTCGACCTGCCCGACGACACGCTGGCCTGGAAGCTGCGCGCCGCGCTGCGCGCCAACCAGGGGGCCGGTCGCTGGCAGCAGGTCGTGCAGGCCGTCAACGCGATGAGCGCGGCCGAGCAGCGCGAGCCGGCCTGGATCTACTGGAAGGCGCGCGCGCTGCAGGCGCTGGCGCCCGACAGCCAGGACGGCGAGGGCATGGCGGCGCAGGCCCGGGCGCTGCTGGCCTCGATCGCCAGCCCGCTGCACTTCTACGGCAAGCTCGCCACCGAGGATCTGGGCCAGCCGCTGCGGCTGCCGCCGAAACCCGCACCGCTGACCGCCGAGGAGCGCGCCGCCGCCGCGGCCCACCCGGGGTTGAAGCGCGCGCTGCTGCTGATCGAGATCGGCCTGCGCAACGAGGGCGTGCGCGAGTGGAACTTCTCGCTGCGCACCATGGGCGACCGCGAACTGCTCGCCGCCGCCCAGCTGGCCTGCGAGCGCGAGGTCTGGGACCGCTGCATCAACACCAGCGAGCGCACCCGCTTCGAGGTCGACATGACGCAGCGCTTCCCGACGCCGTTCCGCCAGGACGTGGTCGCGCGCGCCCGCGCGGCGGGGCTGGATCCGGCCTATGTCTACGGGCTGATCCGGCAGGAGTCGCGCTTCATCCTCGACGCGCGCTCGGGCGTCGGCGCGTCCGGGCTGATGCAGCTCATGCCGGCGACCGCGAAATGGACCGCCCGCAAGCTCGGCATCGACTACCACCACGGCCGCATCACCGACCGCGACACCAACCTGCAGCTCGGCACCGGCTACCTGAAACTGGTGCTCGACAGCTTCGACGGCTCGCAGGCGCTGGCCACCGCCGGCTACAACGCCGGGCCGAGCCGGCCGCGCAAGTGGCGCGAGGGCCCGGCCCTCGACGCCGCCGCCTGGGCCGAGAACGTGCCCTTCAGCGAGACGCGCGACTACGTCAAGAAGGTGCTCTCCAACGCCACCAACTACGCCGCGCTGCTGACCGGCGAGCCGCAGTCGCTGCGTGCGCGGCTCGGCGCGCTGATCGGCCCGAGCGCCAAGCCGCCGAGCGTCGACGACAAGGCCCTGCCATGATCGCGCCGATGAACATCCTGATCCTCGGCGGCACCGGCTTCGTCGGCAGCGCCCTCGTCGAACGGCTGGTGACGCACTGCGGCGGCGCCGGCGGGCGCATCGTCGTGCCCAGCCGCCGTCCGCAGCGCGCCGCGCATCTGCGCACGCTGCCCACGGTGGAGGTGGTGGGCGCCGACGTGCACGACGAGATCCAGCTGCTGCGCCTCGTCGCCGGCAGCGATGCGGTCGTCAACCTGGTCGCGATCCTGCACGGCCGCGCGGCCGACTTCGAGCGCACGCATGTCGCGCTGCCGAAGGCGCTGGCGCGCGCCTGCGCCAGCACCGGCGTGCGGCGCGTGCTGCACGTCAGCGCGCTCGGCGTCGCGGCCGACGCACCGTCACACTACCTGCGCTCCAAGGCGGCCGGCGAGGCGGCGCTGCGCGCGGCCGACCTCGACCTGACGATCCTGCGCCCGTCGGTGATCTTCGGGGCGCGTGACCGCTTCCTGAATCTGTTCGCGCGGTTGCAGGCGCTCGCGCCGCTCGTGCCGCTGGCCGGCGCGGCATCGACCTACCAGCCGGTCTGGGTCGAGGACGTGGCCGAGGCGCTGCTGCGCTGCCTGCTCGACCCCGCGACCATCGGCAAGACCTACGAATGCGCCGGCCCGCGCGTCGTCACGCTGGCCGAGCTGGTGCGCCTGGCGGGGCGCTGGTCGGGGCACGAGCGGCCGGTGATCCCGGTGCCCGAGGCCATCGGCCGGCTGCAGGCCGCGCTGATGGCGCTGGCGCCCGGCGAGCCGCTGATGTCGGCCGACAACCTCGACTCGATGAAGCTGCCGAACGTCGCCAGCGGCACGCTGCCCGGGCTCGACGCGCTGGGCATCGTGCCGGCGGCGCTCGAGACGGTGGCGCCCGGCTACCTTGGCCCCTCGCGCGCCGACACGCGGCTGGAGGCCTGGCGAGCGCTGGCGCGGCGCCGCTAGAACAGCGCCGGCGCATCACTGCGATGCGCCGAAATCACCGCGCACGGCGGCGCGGCCGCCTAGCATCGGCGTCTTCGCCAACCCGACGAGGCAGGCCCCATGCAACTGGTGATCGGCAACAAGAACTACTCGTCCTGGTCGATGCGGCCCTGGGTGCTGCTGCGCCAGGCCGGCATCGCCTTCGAGGAACGCAAGATCCGCTTCGACGACATGACGCCGGACTCGCCGTTCAAGCGCGCGGTGTCGGCGCTGTCGCCCGCGGCCAAGGTGCCGGTGCTGATCGACGGCGAGCTGGCGGTCTGGGACTCGCTCGCGATCGCCGAGTACCTGGCCGAACGCTTCCCCGAGCACCGGCTGTGGCCCGAGGAGCGCAGCGCGCGGGCCCGTGCGCGCAGCATCTGCGCCGAGATGCACTCGGGCTTCGCGGCGCTGCGCGAGCACTGCCCGATGAACATCGAGCTGACCCTGCCCGAGGTCGGCGAGCGCGTGCTGCGCGAGCAGCCGGCCGTGGCGGCCGACCTGGCGCGCATCGTCGCGCTGTGGACCGAGCTGCTGCAGGCGCATGGCGGCCCGCTGCTGTTCGGCCGCTTCACGATCGCCGACGCCTACTACGCGCCGGTGGTGATGCGCCTGCGCAGCTACGCGCTGCCGCTGCCGGCCGCCGCGGCGGCCTATGTCGAGGCGGTGGCGGCGCTGCCGGCGGTGCGCGACTGGGTGGCCGACGCGCTGGCCGAGCAGGACTTCGTGCCGGTCGACGAGCCCTACCGCGCCCACCGATGACGCACGCCGCGCCGCTCCTACACTGCGGCGCATGGAGCTCTACGAAGTCGGCGGCGCGGTGCGCGACGCGTTGCTCGGCCGCCCGGTCAGCGACCGCGACTGGGTCGCCGTCGGCGCGACGCCCGAGCAGCTGATCGCCGCCGGCTACCTGCCGGTGGGCCGCGACTTCCCGGTCTTCCTGCACCCCGAGACGCGCGAGGAGGTCGCGCTCGCGCGCACCGAGCGCAAGACCGCGCCGGGTTACCACGGCTTCGTGTTCCACGCCGCGCCCGAGGTCACGCTGGAGCAGGACCTGGCGCGCCGCGACCTGACGATCAATGCGATCGCGCGCGACAGCGACGGCCGCCTGATCGACCCCTACGGCGGCCGACGCGATCTCGAAGCACGCGTGTTGCGCCATGTCTCGCCGGCCTTCGCCGAGGACCCGGTGCGCATCCTGCGGCTGGCGCGCTTCGCAGCGCGCTTGACGGACTTCACGGTCGCGCCGGAGACCGGGGCGCTGATGCGCGAGATGGTCGCCGCCGGCGAGGTCGACGCGCTGGTGCCCGAGCGGGTCTGGCAGGAACTCGCACGCGGGCTGATGGAGGCGCGGCCGTCGCGGATGTTCGAGGTGCTGCGCGGCTGCGGCGCGCTGGCACGGCTGCTGCCCGAGGTCGAGCGCCTGTGGGGCGTGCCGCAGAGCGCCGAGCATCATCCGGAGGTCGACACCGGCGTGCACCTGATGCTCGTCCTCGACATGGCCGCGCGCCTGGACGCGCCGCTCGCGGTGCGCTACGCCTGCCTGGGCCACGACCTCGGCAAGGGCACGACGCCACCCGAGCAGTGGCCGCGCCATCTCGGGCACGAGGGCCGCAGCGTCGCGCTGCTGCGCGCGCTGGCCGAACGGCTGCGCGTGCCGAACGACTGCCGCGAGCTCGCCGAGGTGGTGGCGCGCGAGCATGGCAACGTCCACCGCAGCACGACGCTCGGCGCGACCGCGCTGCTGCGGCTGCTGGAGCGCTGCGACGCGCTGCGCCAGCCGCAGCGCTTCGAGCGCGTGCTGCTGGCCTGCGAATGCGATGCGCGCGGCCGTGCCGGCCACGCCGACCGGCCCTATGCCCCGGCGCCTCGCCTGCACGCCGCGCTGGCCGCGGCGCTGGCGGTGGACACGGCGAGCATCGCCGCCGACGCCGCCGCGCGCGGCGCCAGCGGCCCGCGCATCGGCGAGGCGGTGCGCGCAGCGCGCGCGGCCGCGGTCGCGGCGGTGATCGACGAGCCCGCACCGCCCCGCGACGCGTGACACGCGGGCCGTGCCGCGATGCCGCCCATCACCGGCCGAACACGCCGTACCACCCGACGCCCGCCGTGAACCGCCGGCTGTCGGGCACGCCCACGTCCCGTGATGCCGTGAAGTCCAGCCCGAGGCGCTCCGGCACGATCCACCAGCGCAGCCCGGCGGACTGTGTCGTCGCCGTGCGCTGCTGCGCCTCGATCTCCGCGAAGGCGAGGAAAGCCGGCGCCGGCTGCCAGACCGCGGCCAGCTTGGCGAGCGCGTCGCTGCGTCCCGCGCCGGGCCGGTGCGCGATGCCGAGGTTGGCGTGGACCGTCCACTGCGCCGCGATGCCGCGGCTCGCGAGCAGCAGCGCGCCGCTCTCGCCCTGTCGCCAGGGCCCGGGGCGAACCCGGCCGCGACTGGCATAGACCTTGGCACCCAAGGCCCAGTCGGTCCAGCCGAGTTCGCCTGCGACCCACTTGACGCCGAGCGTCGCGTCCTCCGCGGTCTGGCCCGCCACGCGGCTGCGTGCGAGTTCGACGCCGAGCTCGGTCGACGCCGTCAAGCCGCAGGCCGGCGCGACCACGAGCCCATGGCCATTCTTCGGCGCCTCGATCCAGGCTTCGAGCTGGCATTGCCGCTCGCCGACCGTCGCGGCGTCATCGGTCGCGAGAGGCCGGCCCGCGCCCGCGCTCGTCGCGACGCCGGCAAGGATCCACGCGAAGATCGCGGGACCGCGAGACGCACGCCGAGGCTGGAACATGTCCGTGGTCGCAGGAGCCGGCACGAACGCAACGCGGCCTCAAGCGCGCGTGCTGCCGCCGAGCTGCTTCAGGCGGCTGGCCTGGACGATCTCGATCCAGTAGCCGTCGGGATCCTTGACGAAGGCGACGTCCTTCATCTTGCCCTGGTCCGGGCGCTTCACGAAGACGACGCCGTTCTGGTCGAACCAGGCCGTCGCCGCGTCGAGGTCGGGCACCGAGAAGCAGATGTGGCCGAAGCCCTGCGGCTTGGCGTTGCCGTCGTGGTAGCGGAACTCGGGGTCGGACTCGGTGCCCCAGTTGTGGGTCAGCTCGAGCACGCCGCGCTGCGCGAAGGTCCAGGCGGTGCGCTCGCCGGTGTCGGCCGGCGCCGGCTCGCCCTGGCCGCGCTGCAGGAAGTACAGCGAGAAGGACATCTCCGGAAAGTCCAGCTTGCGCAACACCGCCATGCCGAGCACGCGGGTGTAGAAGTCCAGCGAGACCAACGGGTCCTTGATGCGCAGCATCGTGTGGTTGAACACGAAACCGTCGGTCTCGCGCGACGGCGCGGCACAGACGCCGGGATGGGATTCGGTCGAGAAGCTCATGGCTGCGAAAGACGCGTGAGGAAAAGGACGAGGCCGTCGTAAGACGGACCTCGCCGTGAACGCGAGGAGACCGCCGGCCGCAGCGCGACCGGCGTGGCCAGGCGACTACTTGCCCGTGCCGGTCGCGACTTCTTCGAGGATGTTCAGCGCCACGTCCGTTTCCTTGACGCCCTTCGGGTTGGACTTCATGTTCGACGACCAGTTGGTCGCGTGGCCGCGCTTCACGTCGATGATGTGGCCGATGACGGGCATGACCGCCTTGTAGCCGTCGTCGCCGGTGTCAGGCCGGTTCTGGAAGATGAACATCTTCCAGAACTCGCCCTTGCGGTCCAGCGCGTAGCCGAGGTAGGGCCGCGGGAAGTCGACTTCCATGTAGACCACCTTCTTGCTGTACGGGTGCTCGGGCGGCGGCGTGCCCTCCACGACATAGACCTCGCGCGGCTCCCAGCCGATGTCCGGCGCCGGGTTGAAGTGCGGCGGGATGTCGATGCCGATGCGCGGGAAGCGCTTGGCCGGCTCGGTCCAGGGCTGCTTGACGTCGACGCTCATCTCGGGGCTGTGGGCGATGGCCAGGACCCAGCGCTTCTCGATCAGCTTGTTCGACACGTACTTGGTCGGCGCGGCGTCCCAGATGTCCCAGTCGTCGTAGAGCTGGTCGGTGCCGCCGATCGGGTCCATCCACGCGCCGCCCGACAGGCGCCGCACGCGGCGCAC
>Ga0209966_1000400_pt1 | contig 12744 bp, 10 predicted proteins | sample RhisoiCoNPM_FD_187575 | JGI IMG/M metagenome (GOLD analysis project Ga0209966, IMG submission 187575) | Arabidopsis thaliana rhizosphere microbial communities from the Joint Genome Institute, USA, that affect carbon cycling - Rhizosphere... | ecosystem: Host-associated > Plants > Roots >... | reverse complement strand
CGATCACGTCCGCCTCGGTGCCGCCGGTCAGCCACACGTTGTCCTGGTCGGCGGTGAGGGAGTACTCATCGGTCAGCGAGCCGACGTTGCGCAACGGCCACATGCGGCGCGTTCCGCTCATCACGAACATCAGATCCTGGCGGGCCTCGGGCGGCAGCACGCCGTTCCGGTACGCTTCAGGCTGGCGGTCGAACAGCTCCTCGCTGATCGCCGCGATGACCTTCACGTTGATGCCCGCCTGCGTCAGCCGCGGCAGCACGCTCACGAGGTTGAACGTCGAGCTCGATCCCTGGGCCACGACGTAGCCGTGTCGCGGCTGGCCCGGCGCGAAGTCGCGGATGACGTAGAGACCCTTGGCGGCAGCCCGCAGATCGGAGTCGGCGAACGTGTTGCGGTCGGCCACGCGGAAGTCCGGGCGGGCCACCTCGATGACGATGACGCCGACCTTCTTCTCGCGCGCGGCGATCTCGGCGGCGGCGAAGTAGCCGGGGGCCACGTCGTTGTAGTCCCAGAAGCTCAGGTTGATCACCTGATCACGCGGGAACAGCTTCCATACCTGGGGCGCGAAGATCCCGAAGTGGGTGCGCGCGTCGGCCGCGGTCTCCGGGCCGGAGTGCCCGGCGAGGATGTGCAGGACGCCGGTGCGGAACTTGCTGTCTTGGTTCTGCTGGCTCCAGACGCGCGCGGGCAGGTACATCAGCGGCGTGAAGGCGCCGTAGGTGCCGCTGAACGCCCACACCCCCGCAAACTGATCGGGGTTCAGCGACGCGCTCTGGCCGACCAGGCCGATGGCGGTCGACGCGTTGCCCGCTTCCTCGATCGCGGCCTTGAGCCTCGTCCCCAGCGGGTTGGTCTCGGGATCGTAGTGGCCCCAGATGCTGCCGTGCTCGAGGTTGATCGATTCCGAGAGGTCGGCCGCCAGGGTCAATACGCGGTTGTCGGTGACGTGGTTCGCCCACTTGACGATCTCCGACACGGCCCGTCGGGCGCCCGCCGTCTCGCCCGCCTTGCGGAACAGCGAGATCTTGAGCTGCTTCTCCTTGCCCGAGACCGAATTCCGAACCGTGAGCGTCTGCGGCTCCTCGGGAAGATTGGCGACCTTGAGCCGGTCGTCCAGGAATGGGTCGTGCTTCACGTCGACGCGGAGCGGGATCTCGGCCGGCACCGAGTCGCCGATCTCGACCAGACGATCGGCCAGCCAGTCCCCGAGGCCATCGCGCTCGAGGACCGACATGACGACGTCGATGTTGGTCTTGAACTGGATGAGCCGCTCCCGCGGGTCGGTGACCGGCCCCTGGCTGATCCCCTGGAACTCGACGCCGTAGCGGGCCTCGAAGGTGCGCGCCAGGCCAAGGAAGTATTCCGAGTTCATCTTCATCCCGTACGGATGGCTCGGGTAGCCCACGACCTGGTCGCCCGCGCCGGGGATCTTGCCGTTCACCGCACCGGGCCAGTATCCCTTCGTGGTTGTGCCGATCACGATCATCGGCCGGCGATCGGTGGGGTCCCAGGCCTCCATGGTCCGCAGCGCGCCCACGATCTGGTCGTAGTCGTGACCATCCGGCAGCGAGAGCACGTTCCACCCGTACGAGGTCCACTGATCGATCAGGCGATAGCCCGTGAACTTGCTTGCCACCACGCCTCCGATCAGCGAATCGTCGATGCCCGCGTTGTTGTCGGACAGGAAGATCCGGAGCCGCTTGCCGACCTGCAGCGCGATGGCCTGGGTCTTGAGCTCCTGGGCGTGTCCCTCGGTCATGGCGAACTCGCCCTCGAGCGCGATGACCTTCGGCGTCCCCATGGGAGCGCCCATGATGTCCCAGAACGCCGCCTTTCCCGCGGCCGTCGCGACCCCGACGCCCGAGGGGCCGCCGTTGACGTCGTTGGTGAGATCGGTGGACTCGATGTGCCCGGACAGCGCCCGGATGCCGCGCCCCCTGGCCTGGGCGAACAGCGGATGGTCCGACAACCCCTGGTCCGCGAGCAGCGTCCGCAGCGCGCCGGCGCCGCGGCGGAATCCGAGCGCGTCGACCGGAAGCATGGCGACGTCCGGCGCCACGTGATAACGGCGATCGCCCGTCGCGTGATGCTTCCGGTAGAGCGCCTGGCCCAGGATCATCCACAGCGCGTAGCAGGTGGGGGCGCAGTGTCCGGCGGCCAGCATGAACTTGTCGCCGTACGGATGCTTGGGGCGCCGGTAGTCGTAGCGGAGCCCGCCCAGCTCGGGCCCGGCCAGGTGCGCCGCCACGTTGAACGGGGTGTAGGCGAGCGGACCGCCGAAATGCCCGGTCTGGGCATAGTTGCCCAGCAGCGTGAGGGTCATGCAGGTCATGTAGCCGACGTCTTCCAGGCGGCGCCGCTCGTAGGGAAGCCCTGACGCCATGTCCGGCCGTTGCGACGTGTGAACACTCATCGAAGTCTCCTCGACGTGGTCTGGTGCTACTTCGCGGCCGCCGGGAACGCCGGCAGCTTGCCGATGTCACGCAGGTCGTGCTGGATGATGACGGTCGCCTTGACGTTCCCGACGATCTGCTTCATGCGCTCGATCGAGGCGACGGTCTGTGCGCGGTCGAAGTTGAAGACCGGCACGCCGTCCTTTTCGTAGTTCTCGTGGAAGTGGACCGCGTCGCCGGTGAGCAGGAACGGACCGGTGTCTTTCAACCGGACGAGCAGGGCGCTATGGCCCGGGGTGTGACCCGGCGCCCGGAGAACGACCACGGTGCCGTCGCCGAACACGTCCTTGTCCGCGGTCAGCGGCTCGACCTTCCGCTTTTCATCGATCCAGCTCTTGAAGCCCGCGACGTTGGCGCCCTGCATCGGCGTCGGCGAGGTGATCTGGTCCCAGAACGTCAGCTTGAGATCCTTGTACGCGAAGGTGTCGGAGAAGCGGCCGACGTCCGTCGGCGTGGCGCCGGTGCCGCAGTCGATGCGGGTCAGGGTGACGTCGGCGGGCGACTGGGCCCACGCCGGCAGGCCGGCGAGAAGGGTGGCGCACACGCCGACCACGAACAGGAACGGAGCTCTCCGCATGGTGTCCTCCGGGCAGGTTAGGGGTCGACGCGCTCGATCTTCACGCTGCGGCGCGTGCGAGCGGACTCGATCATGGCCAGCGTGACCTCCACGACGCGCAGCCCGTCCAGGCCGGTGGCGGCAGGCTGGCCGCCGGTGGCGACCGCGCGCTGGAAGTCCTCGATCTCGGCCACGTAGTTCGGGAGCAGGGCTTCCGGGTAGTCGGCGGTCTCGTTGACGGTGTCGCTCGTGGTCTCGAAGCGACCGGTGCGGGCCTCCCACATCGAGTGGTGCCCCGCGATGAGCCCGGTGATCCCGTACACGCGGAAATCGTTGCGCGAGTCGGGCAGGAGGCGGCTCGCGACCACCTGGCCGAGCGTGCCGTTGCCGAAGCGCAGGGTGAGGCAGGCGAGCTGCTCGAGGGGGCGCGCGGCCGTCTGGCCGTCGGTGACCGCGGTGATCTCGTCCACGTCGGTTCCGAGCACGAAGCGCAGCAGGTCGACCGAGTGCACACCGGTGCCCATCATGGTGGACGCGCCGCCGATCAGCTCCGGCGTGTCCCACCACCGCGTGAGCTCGGTGCGCGGCGGCGAGCCGTCGCGGCCACGGACGCCGAACGCCCACTGTGCCTGGGCGAGCACGATGCGCCCCAGCGCGCCGGCGGCGACCAGCTCGCGTGCGCGTCTATAGGCGGGGTGCTGGCGCAAGTTGAAGGCCACGCCGAGGGTGACGCCCGCGCGACGGCACGCGGTCAGCATACGCACCGCGTCGGCGATCGTGGTGGCCATCGGCTTCTCGCACAGCACGTGCTTTCCGGCCTCCGCGGCCTGGACGACGTGCTCGGCATGCAAGGCGTTCGGCGAGGCGACGAAGACGCCGTCGACCCGCGAGTCCTTGAGGAGATCGCCGAGCCGGCTGTACGCGGCGCGTGCGTGGTGTTTGCGCGCGAAGGCCTCCGCGCGCTGCTGATCGCGGCTGTACACGCCGACGAGCTCGCCGCCGTCGCCCGCGGCGATGGCCGGCGCGATCTTGATGTCGGGATGCTTGCCGGTGCTGACGATGCCCCATCCGAACGCCATGGATTCCCCGGGTCAGGCCGGCCGGCTGGCCTCGAGGAGGGTGCGCACGTGCCGCACCGCCCGGATGATCTTCTCCTTCGTGTCCTTCCACGGGGAGAAGGTCGGCTCGGACCTCGGGGCCAGCATGGCCGCCTCGATGGCGGGCTCGTAGGGGTGCGAGGGGGTGTCGTTCGGCATGACCAGCACGGGCACCGGGCAGCCGGCCTCCTGGTAGTGGATCCGGACCGGGCCCTTCTCGTAGAACGCCATGGTGGTTCCCCTTTCGCGGCGGATCGAGTGCGAGGGGCAGCATACCGCAAACGAGGGGAAGAAGGTCAGCGCCGCCAGAGCCGCTCGGCCATGACGCCGACCGACCGCTCCACCGCCTCGGCGGCATCGAGGATCATGTCCTCGCGAAAGCGACGGCCGACGATCTGGACGCCGACCGGCTGGCCGTCGTTCTCGTTCGCGGGCACGACGGCCGCGGGCAGGCCCATGAAGTTCATGGCGTAGCTGTAGAGCGCGCTGCCGAGCACCTCGCGCACGCCCTCGGCGCCCTGCTCGTCGCGGTTCCAGGTGAAGATCGGCGCCGGAAGAAACGGGGTGAGCACCAGCGGATAGTCGGCCATGAACGTGGTCCAGGCGCGAATGAACCGATTGCGGTCGGCCATCGCCTTCAGGAAGTCGAGGCCCTCGAACGGCTGGAAGTACCGGTAGTACTCGTCGAAGATCGCGACGACGGTCTTCGAGCCGTACTTGCGCACGTCGCCGTCCATCAGCGCCTTGGCTTCGCCGAAGAGGCAGCGCGCGCCGGTGACGGCGGCCTCCTCGAGGAGGGGCGGCTCGACCTCACGCACGTCGTAGCCGGCGGCGGCCAGCACCGAGCGCGCGGTGTCGAGGGCCCGGGCGACCGCGGGGTGCAGGGGGAAGTCGAAGATGTTCCGGGTGAAGGCGACCTTGATCGGCCCCGGCTCGGGCGGCCCCTCGAATGGCATGGGCACCTGCCAGGGATCGCGGGGGTCGTAGCCGACGAGCGAGCGCATGGCCAGGCGCACGTCGCGGACCTCGCGACAGATCACGCCCTGCACGGACATGACCTGTGCCAGCATGCCGCGCTCGACGGTGGCCGAGGGATTGTAGGCCGGCACCCGGCCGAGACCCGGCTTGACCGTGGCCGCGCCGCAGGCATAGGCCGGAAAGCGGAGCGAGCCACCGATGTCGTTGCCGTGTGCGATCGGGCCATAGCCCATCATGACCGCGGCGGCCGCGCCGCCCGAGGAGCCGCCGGCCGAGGCGGTGGCGTTCCAGGGATTGAAGGTGCGGCCGTGCAGCTCGTTCACCGTGGTCCCGCGGAAGGAGAACTCCGGCGTGTTGGTGCGCCCGATGATGATGGCCCCGGCCCGACGGAGATTGGAGACCACGGGCGCATCGTCCGGCGCGATCACGCCCTTGAAGGCGACGACGCCGTTGGGCGTCGTGCACCCCTTCTGATCCACGTTCTCCTTGATCGTGACCGGCACGCCGTGCAGCGGCCCGATCGGACCGCCGGCGCTCACCGCCTTGTCGTGGGCCTCCGCCTCGCGCAGGGCAGCCTCACCGAGGTCGTCCACGACCGCATTGATCTTGCCGTTGGTGGCGCGCATGCGGTCCACCGCGCTGCCCACGGCCTCGACGGCGGTCACCCGGCGCGCCGCGATGGCCTCGGCCAGGTCGCAGGCGCTCCACTGCCACAGCGGTCTATTCGAGGCTGCCATTGCTCGCTCCCCTCGGCCTCACGTTAGGGACAGGGGTGCACGTCGCGCCCACGCAGCCGAGTATGGTCAGGCGCGACGTCCTGTGCGTTCACCGATCCGTCGCAGGGACAGCCACTGGCCGAATTCGGTATCGTACGTCGCGGGCGAGAAGGAGCCACAGGCCGCGTCCGGATACCAGGTGAGCTCGCCAAAGACCACCCGGTCCTCCAGGTCGTAGAAGTCCGCTCGCACGAATGGCAGGCCCGCGGCCAGAGCCGTCGCGTAGTCGACGATGGTCCTGAGGTTCGGCGGGGGAGGAGCCTGCGCGGCATTCGGCGACACCGGATAGATGTACTCGACGGGCACGAACTTCCAGGGGAGCCGGTAGAGCGCGCGCGTGTGCTTCGTGAATCGGTCACAGTCGACCTGGACGAGCCGTGGGACGCCGTCGAAGCAGAACAGCTTGTAGTCAGAAGGAATCGCCCCGGCGGGGGTCTGGAGCATCCGCTCTCCGAGGATCACGGGTGAAATATTCTTGTACGCCCACTCTCGCAAGTGCCAGTAGAAGTTGCGTTGCCGCCACGCCTCGAGCTGCGCGCTGGCCGCGGTCACGTCCAGGCTGCTCCGGTCCCGGATGAAGAGGTTCATTCCCGAGCCCGAGTTCAGCTTGAGGACGCACGGCGTCGGCAGCGTCGTCCACGGAATGACCTCGGGCCGCTCCCAGGTCCCGATCAGATCCGTGAGGACCCCGGGCCCCAGCCGATCCTCGACATAGCGTCGCACCGTCACCTTGTTCGCGAGCTGGGGCAAGAGCGGAGAGCGTTCGTATCGCCGGATCCAGTGGATCTTCTCGTTGAAGGTCGTCGGACGTCGCCAGTCGATGCGCCGCCCGAACACGCGTCGGAACTGCCGCGCCTGCACGACGTGATCAGGCGTCCAGCGCGCCACCGCGGCTCGAAGCCGGTTACGACAGCCGGCAATCAACCAGCGAGCCACATCCACCGGGCGTGCGGAACGGGGTCCGTGCATTGGTCTCTACGCCGGGGACATTGTCGGCCAGAACTCGCGCGTTCGAAATCCAGCGTGGCTGTCAGCATACCGTAGAGCCTGGGATCGGCAAAACTCCCGGGCGACCCCTTGACCCTCTCAGACTCGCCAGGTACGCTCGGCTCAGTGTCGACGCGATCGTAAACTCGCAGGCCTGCAGTCGAGGAGCTTCGGCCGGTGAAGTGCTCCGAGTGTCAGCACGAGAACGAGGCCGGCGCAAGGTTCTGCGAGGAGTGCGCGGCCCCGCTGGCCCGCCTCTGTGCCAAGTGCGGTCGAACACTATCCCCGACGGCGAGATTCTGCCCCAGGTGTGCGCACCCGGCTGAATTGGCCACCGCCCCGTCGGGAGCTCAGGGTTATGTCTCTCCAGAGTCCTACACACCCAAATACCTCGCCGAGAGGATCCTGAGCTCCCGGAGGGCCCTGGAGGGCGAGCGCAAGCAGGTCACCGTGCTCTTCGCGGACTTGAAGGGTTCGATGGAGCTGCTGGAGGATCGCGATCCCGAGGAGGCGCGCGCACTTCTCGACCCGGTGCTCAAGAGGATGATGGAAGCCGTCCACCGGTACGAGGGGACCGTGAACCAGGTGATGGGCGATGGGATCATGGCGCTGTTCGGCGCGCCCCTCGCACTGGAGGACCACGCGGTGCGCGCGTGCTTCGCCGCGCTGGCCATGCGCCAATCGCTTCGTATGTATGCCGCGGGACCCGAGAGCCGCGGCATGGACATCCTCGTGCGGATCGGCCTCAACTCCGGAGAGGTCGTCGTCCGATCGATCAGCAGTGATCTGCGCATGGACTACTCCGCCATCGGCCAGACGACGCACCTGGCCCATCGCATGGAACAGATGGCCCCGGCGGACTCCATCTTCATCACCCGCAGCGTGCGGCATCTGGCCGAAGGCTTTGTGACCGCGCCGCTCGTCGGCAATGTCAGCGTGAAGGGTCTGAAGAATCCGGTTGACGTGTATCAGCTCACCGGAGCCCGCTACGGCGCCACGCGGCTGCAAGCCGCGGCGGTACGCGGACTCACGCCATTCATCGGTCGAGACGCCGACCTCGAGAAGATCGCTCAGGCCCAGGCCGCGGCGATGCAAGGACGCGGGCAGGTGGTCGCGCTCGTGGGCGAGCCCGGCGTGGGGAAATCGCGTCTGGTCTGGGAGGCCACGACGTCGTCGCGAGTCGCGGGATGGCTTCTGCTCGAGGCGGCCGCGCTCGCGTACACCAAGAGCACGCCATACGGTGTCGCGGTTGACTGGCTCAAGGGCTATCTGCAGCTCGAACCAGATTATGATCACCACAAGATCGCGGAAGCACTCGAGGGCAAGCTCGCGGGACTGGGAAGTGGGCTGCTGGAGCTGCTTCCCGCCTTTCAGTCGCTTCTGGACATTCAGGTGGCCGACCCAGGCTGGTCGGCGCTCGACGCGATGGTTCGGCGGCAGCGGATCTTGGACGCGTTGCGCCGGCTGCTCCTTCGCGAAAGCCAAATCCAGCCGCTGTTACTCGTGGTCGAGGATGTCCAGTGGATCGACTTCGAGAGTCAAGCGTTCCTGGACAGCCTCGTCGACAGCCTCGCCGCCGCGAGGATTGTCCTGGTCGCGACGCACCGTCCCGAGTATCGTCACGATTGGAGCGGTCACACCTATTTCACGCGGCTGCCGATCAATACGCTGACGGCACCCAACATCGACCAGCTCGCGGCGACGCTCCTTGGACACTCCGTCGAGCCGATCCGGCGTCGTCTGGTCCAGCTCACCGAAGGCAACCCGCTCTTCATCGAGGAGTGCGTGCGCACGCTCGTCGAGACTGGCCTGCTCGTCGGGCGGCGCGGGGCGTACCACGCGGTCGGGGAAGTGACCGACCTCGAGATTCCGCCAACCGTTCAGGCCGTGCTGGCGGCCCGCATCGATCGCCTGCCTCCCGAAGACAAGAGCCTGCTTCAGATCGCGGCGGTGATCGGCAAGGATATTCCGTTTCCCCTCTTGCGCGCGATCGTCGACGAAGGCGAGGATCTCGTCCGGGCGAGGCTCGCGCGCCTGCGCGCGGCGGAGTTTCTCTACGAGACTCAGCTGTTCCCGGTGCTGGAATTCACGTTCAAGCACGTCCTGACGCATGACGTCGCGCACGCGAGCCTGCTTCAGGAGCAGCGGCGCGTGCTGCACGCGCGGATCCTGTCGGTCATGGAGTCGATGTACGCCGATCGCCTCGGGGAGCACACCGAGCGGCTGGCCGATCACGCCACCGCGGCCGGCGCCTGGGACAAAGCGGCGGACTATCACCGTCTGGCGGCGGATCGAGCCATGACCCGCTCGGCGCACCGCGAGGCCGCGCAGCGGTTCGATCGCGCTCTGGAGGCGATCGCGCAGCTGCCGGAGACACACGAGACGATCGAGAGATCCGTGGATCTACGGATCGACACCCGCAAGGCGCTGTTTCCGCTCGGGCAGTACGCGCGCGGTCTCGGTCGTCTTCGCGAGGCCGAGCGCATCGCGGAGAAGCTGGACGATCCGCGGCGGTCGGCGCGCATCGCGGCCGCCATGATGGCCACCTTCTGGTGGATGGGCCGATATGACCTGTCGCTCGAAGCCGGCGCCCGGGCGCTGTCTGCGCCCGAGAGCGCGGGGGACCTGGCGCTGCAGATCGAAGTTACCTTTCGTCTCGCCCAGAGCCATCAAGGGCTCGGGGACTACCGGAGGGCGATCCAGTTTTACCAGCGCAACGTGGACGTGATCGGTCCGGCCCGGCGCTTCGAGCGGTTCGGGCTGACGGTCCCGCCCGCGCTGTTCAGCGAGAGTTACCTGATCTGGTGCCTGGCCGAGCTCGGGGACTTCAAGACCGGGGCCGCCCGCAGCCTGCGGGTGCTCGGCGCCGCACGCGAATCCAAGCACCCGTACACGCTCATTACCGCCAACTACTGTGCCGGTCGACACGAGCTGATCAGGGGTGAGCTGCCGAGAGCCATACCGCAGCTCGAAGAGGCGTTCGAGCTGACGCGTGTGTACGAGTACCCGGTGTGGTTTCCCAACACCGCCTCGTCCCTCGGCTACGCCTATTTCCTCGCCGGCCGTCACGCCGAAGGGTTGTCGCTGATGGAGCAAGCGGTCGAGCGTGCCGGTCTGCTGGCGCAGGCGTTCGTCCATGCGCTGCGCCTGGTGTTCCTGGCCGACTCGCTCCGGCAGCTTGGACGACGCGAGGCCGCGCACGAACGGGCCGTGGAAGCGCTCGAGGTGGCCCGGACACATCAGGAGGCGGGGTCTGTGGCCTACGCGTTGCGTACGCTCGGGGACGTCCACGCGGACGACGACAGCGAACGCGCGCGGTCATGCTTCGAAGAGGCGGCCGAGATGGCCACCCAGCTCGGCATGCGCCCGCTCGTGGCGCACTGCCAGTTCGGCCTGGGCGAGCTCTCCAAGCGCCGGGGCGACTTCGCCGCGGCGGGCGAGACGCTTCGCACCGCCGTCGCGCTGTATGGGGATCTCGATATGGAGTCGTGGCGTCAGCGGGCGGAGTCCGCGCTCTCGTCGATCACATAGCGGGTGAGCCGCGCCATGCGTCTCTCGCCGGTGCTTTGTCGCAATCCAGATCTCCCCGCGCTCGCGTGAATGGTCGGGAACTTGTCCGACCCCATGATTCGTCCGGCCATACCAATGTATGCGATCATCCCGGCGGCATGCTCTGGAGGCTGAGGCGGTCAGTCACCAACATCCGCGAGGCGATGCAACGTCGCGCGGAATTCGGCGCTGCGCTGGGGAGCGCGAGCGACGTCAAGCTCGTTGTCGGCGCGAACGGCACGCGGTTCGATGGGTGGATCAGCGCCGATAGTGAGAAGGAGCTCGATCTGCTGGACTGCCGAGCGTGGGAGCGGGCCTTTGCGCACAAGCGGTTGAGGCACGTTCTGGCTGAGCACGTCTTCGAGCATCTGACGTTTAGGGGCGCCCTGAAGGGACTCGGCGTCATCCACCAGATGCTGGAGCCGGGAGGAACGCTCCGCTTCGCGGTGCCCGACGCGTATCATCCGAGCTCCTACTACCGCGACATGGTCCGGCCGGGAGGACGCGAACCCGCCGCCCGCGAGCATCAATACTTCTGGAGCATCGAAGACATTCCGGTGGTTGAGCAGGCCACCGGGTTTCGCGCCGAGCCGCTGGAGTATTTCGACAGTGAGGGATTCTTTCATGCGGTGCCGTTCACTGACGAGCGCGGATATATTCGGCGATGTTCGCGCCACTACGATCCGAGGGGTCGGCAGTCCGATTGGGAGTACAGCCGGATTCCCGCGACAGTTCCCGAGCGTCTACGCGGGGAGTTTGAAGCCCGAGGCCTGACCTACACGTCGCTGCTCGTCGATTTTGTGAAGGACTGACCTCACGCGTCAGCCGATCTCGGTGGCGGGCCGCCATCCGAATTGGTCGTCAGTCGACCACGAGATTCACGACCTGCCCCGGCACGTGCACGAACTTCTGCCCCGCTTGCCCGGCCAGACGCGCCGCGATCCCGTCCGCGGCCAGCGCCGCCGCGCGCGCAGCCGCCTCGGTGGCGTCGCGGGCGAGCTGGACGCGTCCGCGCCACGGTTTCACGGCCTCGAGCGGTCCCGTGAACGTCTCGTAGAGCCGGAGCGCGTTCGACTTCCGCTCGTCCTCCCCCAGGATCGTCCCCTGGTGCACGAGCTTCATGAACGGCTCGGGGTGCCGGACGTGACCGAGATCGAAGAGCACCTTGTGCCAGAAGCGGGCGTGGAGGAGGTGGAGCACCGCGTGCTCGGCGCCGCCGACGTAGAGAGATCGACGGGCATCCACGCGTCGTAGCTGTCCATCGTGCGGTCGCCTCGACGTACGCCACGACGCCCTCGCGCCGAGCCGGAGCTCAGCGCCTAGCGGTCGGGCACGGAACACGACCACACCTGGAGGGGCCAGCGCAGCACCAGGCAGCGAGCAGATGCGGCTGGACTGAGCGTGCACTGACCATGCCGCCTGACAATGACCGTCCAGACGGGGTTGCCCTGCGCACGTTTCAAGCGTATCTCTACACTGCCGGCGAGAAAGACGGCGGGAAGTGGTACTACTTCCGTCGGTATGTTGAAAGACCGCCGAGGACGTCGTTCGACGGGTTGAAGGCGACTTCAAGGTGTGGGCAGAGGGTCAGTGACGTGACACGCCGAGCGGTCACGCAGGTGATCGTCTCTGCCTTTGAGGAGGCCCACGATGCCGAATGCGATCGTCGACCCCCTGTCGACGGCGAACCCGCCCTCGCACTGAGGTCCCGAAGACTGCGCCTCGCGGGGCGAGGCCAAGGGCGTGATCGTCGGCGGCGGCGATTGGCTTCTCTCGTCGAGTCTCGACCGACGCACGGTCCTCAAGGGGGCAAGCACGGTCGCGCTCGGACTGCTCGCGTCCGCCTGCGTTCCGACCGCTGTGCGATCGGCAGGGGCGGTCAGCGTCGCGGAAGAGCGTGAAACGGTCTATGTCTTCAATGTCGGGTCCAAGGATGTCACCCTAATCGACGTCGCCAACCGCCAGGTGCGCGAAACGCGACCTCTCGGCGCCGCGGTGCGCTGGTTGTCCAACGAGCAGACGTACTGGGACGGGTCACGGATCTGGACCTACGACTTTCCCAATGATCAAGTCCAGGCCATCGCCATCGATCCGAAGCAAGTGGCCGTCACCAAGACGATCGCCGGGCTCGGCAAGGGGCCAGGCCACAGCCTGGTGGTGCTGCCCGACAAGAAGAAGGCTGCCGTCAACGTCGCCGGTGACAACCTCATCGCCTTCCTCGATCTCGAGCATGCGACCGTGGACGGGACGCTTCAGACGGGCGCGTTTCCCTGAGACCTTCACCTCACGCCGGACGGTCGGTTCGGCTTCACCCCGGAGCGCGAGGCGGACACGGTCTCGAAGATCGA
>Ga0209966_1000399_pt1 | contig 12750 bp, 16 predicted proteins | sample RhisoiCoNPM_FD_187575 | JGI IMG/M metagenome (GOLD analysis project Ga0209966, IMG submission 187575) | Arabidopsis thaliana rhizosphere microbial communities from the Joint Genome Institute, USA, that affect carbon cycling - Rhizosphere... | ecosystem: Host-associated > Plants > Roots >... | reverse complement strand
ACTGAAATTCATACGAACCTTTTTTTAAGGACTAAATTTAATTGGACATAGTGAAATATTTTCAGTTAACTGCTTTATTAGCACTTACAGCATTTTTAAGTGCCATAGCAATTATTACTCCCTATAGTAAAAATGAAGTATTTGGACAATATCCGGTCATCGATGGTATCAAATGTGATAAAACTGAACATTTTAATTTTCATTACCACGCGCACCTCAGCATCTTCGTTAATGGTTCCTCATACTTGGTTCCGGGAGGAATTGGTATTAAGCCTCCTGATTGCATATATTGGTTGCACACTCACGACAATTCGGGAATAATACATGTAGAATCTCCACAAAATAATACCTTCAATCTAGGCCAATTCTTTGATATTTGGGGGCAAAAATTCAACAATTCTCAGTTCTTTGGATTTAGCATTGAAAACTCAACTAACGGAACCCTTACTGTTTACTTGAATGGGACCGCAATAAACCAAAGCTCATTAAGGGAAATCCCAATCTTTAATCACGAAGACATAGTTGTTGCGTACGGTGCGCCTCCGCCAGAAATTCAACCATACGAGTTTCCATATTAGGTAGCGAGGATACGAGCGGCGAACTTTACGTTGTGCATATAATCGATGACAGATATCGCCGGTTTAATAACGATTGGTGTATCAGCGTTCGCTGCAACTAACATTGACGATATTTTCGTGCTCATGATATTTTTTTATTAGTTGACATTTCCGGTTCCTACAAGTAATATTTGGTCAGTATATCGGAATAGGATTACTTGTAGCAATAAGTGTTCTATCAATTTTATTAAGAACAAGGCGTAAATCATAACAGTAACTGTTATAGCAATATTAGTAGATTGTTTGAAATCCTTTCCTTTTGGGGGTGCATGTATGAGCTACAGGCAATATTCGGCGGCGATTGTGATAGGAGTGCTGATATATCGAATGCAGGAAGTACTTGGATCGGATTAGCCGCGGGCATAATAATAGGTACAATAATTACGTGGTGGGTATACAATCGACAGAAAAAAACTTCGGATATTCAGGATAAACTTCTAAAGCAAGTTGTGGCCCTGGAGAATAAGATCTTGAGTTTAGAAGAAAAAATTGAATCCATACTAGAAAAAAGAAAATAATTGTGGCGAGGTTGTGATTTTTAAATTTGACTAATCTGAAAAATCAAATTCATGCCATTGAACCCACCGTTATAAAAGCCGACAATTCAGCAAAGTAGTTAGATCCAAAGATTAGAAAAGTATTATCGCATTTTACGAAATGCCAGTAGGAGGTCTCCTATCTTGACTATGTTCCACGGACATGTGATAGCTCAACATCTCTGGAGTCTCAAAAATCCTTGCACATATCTCGCATCTGAGTTTCTTTGGCTTTACTTCTGCAGTTGACATTTACAAATTAATATGGTAAACATACCAAATAAGGTTTTTTGACTAGCATTGTAGCAAAATGCGATTAAACTGAGAAGAGGTGGGAGGGTTGATTTGATTGCATAATAAAGAAAAAGCAATCAAGCCCACCAGTTCTTTTGTCTTATGGTTTATTCTCTAACATGGTATAAAACTCTTGGATGACTGATCAAAGAGGGAGGGAGTCTATGTAGAAAAATGTATGAATAAGACTTGCTTAGTTATTCCTATGGTTAGAAAAGACACACAAATAGACAAAGAAGACATTTCAGCGTCTGGTTTGAGTCCTTTTAAGTCTAGTCTATATAGGATGTTGTGGATTGCCTCCCTCTTTTCATATGTTGGTGCGGCTATGTATGATGTAGGGGCATCCTGGCTAATGACTTCACTTGCTCCAAATCCTTTATTTGTTTCTCTCATCACAACTGCTACTACTCTACCAATTTTACTATTCGCATTACCATCTGGAATACTATCCGATATTTTTGATCGGCGAAGCATACTTCTTATCACATGTGCATACATGTTTACAATATCTACTGCACTAGGAGTCCTTACTCTCGTCGGTCTGACAACCACAACAGTTTTGCTGATTCTTACTTTTGCACTAGGAGCTGGTACTACCATGATCAGGACACCGATTATCCCTACTATGAGTGGATTAGTATCAAGATCAGAACTACCAAATGCTCTTACCCTTAGTGCTCTTGCCAGTAACTTAGGCCGCGTCATCGGTCCTACGGTTGGTGGTTTTATTGTAGCAGCCTTTGCCCCCTGGGCAGTATTTTTTCTTAATTCAGCTTCATTTATTGGTATGATATTAGTTCTAAGTAGATTACCAAGAAAGCCTAACCTCAATAACTACCAACAACAGAGCTCTTTACCACCAGAGAATATAATTAGAGCTATTCGAATTCAACTGCGATATATACGCTATTCTCAAGCAGCACATGTATTAATTGTACGTGTAGGTTTGTTTACATTATGCAGTAGCGCTTTATTATCTCTGTTACCACTCCTGGCCAAACACGAATTAGCACTTGATTCCATAGGTTTTGGACTCTTATTAGGATCATTTGGCGTGGGTGCAATAATTGGAGGAATTATAATTTTGCCAAGGTTGCGTAAGGCTTCAGTAGAATCTCTTATTACTGCCTCTATAGTGTTACTTGCAATTGTAACATTTACAATCGGATATGTAAGAGTATTTGATTTAGCTTGTGTGGTAATGGGACTAGGAGGAGTAGCTTACATCACGATCCTATCAAAATTTTACACCATTGGAATTAAATCTGCACCAAAATGGATTGGAGCCAGAGTACTAGCAGTATATCTGCTCATATTGAATGGTGGCTTGGTAGTTGGAAGCGTAATATGGGGTGCCGTTGCTAACACATTTGGTATCCCACTCACGCTTTTAGTAGCTTCATTAGCCTTAGCTGCAACTATTATTGCCAGGAAGCCTTACAGTAGTGAACTGTTAGACGACCTTGATTTTACACCAGCAAGTGATCATTGGTCACTCCCTCCTCAGTCTTCTATTGATCCCAAACAAGATGATAATCGAGCGCTAGTAACAATCGAATATAAAAATATTGATCCTAAATTATCTTATGAGTTCGAGAGGAGTATCCACGAATTAGGACGTATTCTAAAGAGTGAGGGAATGGCTTATTGGGAATTATTCCAAGACCCATCAGATATTAGTCACTACATCGAAATCAGAATAGCTGATACATGGACTGACCACATACGTCAGCACGAAAACGTTACCAAGAATGTTCAAGATATGGAAAATAGAATACTCGAACTTATCAAGGATTGTCCACAACCAACAATATTGCATTATATAGGAAATTCTGCCCCTAAGTAGTTCAACCCTTTCAATACCTTAGTAATCAAATGCATATTTGCTTCAAATTGATACTAAGTTTAGACTTTATCTCCATAAGAGAACCTTAGAATTTACTGTCTGAAATAGGTAAGATCTTAAATAAAACTTATACCATTTAATAATTGAACGTGTCTAATCCTGGTCCTTATTATAATAAAGAATGCGCAAATTGTCACCATTTGAATATTGGGACTGCCCCAAATTGTTCTAAATGCGGATGTAAATTATGAATATAATAATATAATGCGAGAAGACTTTAGTTACTATGACATCCGGTCATTCTATCCTGCGTTTAGAACAATGTCGAGTGTTCCAAGAAAAGATGCTCCTTGTTTAGTGATGTTGACCATCAACTGTTCTCCGCTATTTTTTTGAATCAGGCCATCCGTTGAGGTTCCGCTATAAATCATATCTTCTTCGTTAGTTGTCTGGGGAGGGCCATGATTGTTGTAAGGACTTTGTTCATGTACTTGTTCATTTATGGAATTATTAAAGTACAGTTGTGCTGTCCACTCCAAGGTTTTCTCCGAGCCGTTAAAAGTACGAACCTTATCGTGAATGTGAATTGCTCTTCCCTCATACCATCCTGGATAAATTGTGGTGAAATAAACGGTCCCATTATTATCAGTCACTTGATATCCGCGTAAGAAGTTCTCCTCTGTAGCTCCCATATCTTTTACGGCTGAATATACACCCTGATAATTGGCATGCCAAATATCCACTTTTGCTCCTCTAAGAGGAATACATGAGCCATTGTCTACATCGTAGACGCGAATTACTAGGCGCAGCGGTACGCCTTGTTCTACTGAACCTTTGGAAGTATCTGATCGGATATCAGAGCGATTAGGCATTCCATCGACAAAATAAGGACCTTCGGTCTGTTGTGGAGTTCCATGCAATCTAACTGAGGTAGGTGTGAGTGAACATGTGCCTGTTGTTGAAGCATTTTTTTGGCTTGCAGAAAGCTCTGGAGGGATGCCAAATTGTGTGGGTATAATCGATAAGGTTTGATTTTCAATTGGATTTAGTGCTTGTCCAAAAGATTTTGACAGATTATCAAATGATATTTGTGTAAAAAATAGCCCTAGAGAAATAATCGTTAGAGTGAATATTGTTAAAATCCGTTTGGGCTTTAACTGTTTATGAGTTTTGATCACCATATTATGTTCTCCACTATCTAAAACCAATGTGAATCATAGTTAAAATAAATTATATTTTCTCTTGTGCTATTGGCGAATACCGCTTGTCCCTGTGAGGCTTTCCCCCAAGCCTTCGCTACTTCAATTAATGTTAATCGAGAGACCATATCTACATCAAACCGAGTTGTCTCATCATTCCGACCGAATCGTAGAATAGATTTTCTTCAACAATTCTGCCGTCCTTCCAACGGGCGACCGTGCAGAAATCTATCTTGAATTTCTTGTTTGTAGCTGGAATCATCTTGCTATCAGGTCCCTTCATTAGACCCTTGTTAGTGCCTGTAAAATCGGCTATTGAACAAGTCCAATCGCCCTGACCGAAGAAGACCTTATACGGATTGTTCTCTACATGATTATCAGGAAATGCCTTGAAAAAATATTCTCCCTCAATTTTATGCTCTTCTATTCCTATAGTAGGTGGCTGACCAGGCCAACGCACAATTACATCACCAGCATGAAGTTCAGTAAAGGTATCCCAGTCCTGTGAATTCCATGTATCATCCAGGGTCTTCATCAAATTCATATTTTCTTTAACACTCATGTAAAAGATATCACTCAAAAATAGAAAAGTCTTTCATGAGTTAAGGCTAGTTTCGTTTGTTTTCCTATTACCTCGTGATTCTTTGGAAAATCTTGATCGATTGGCATTACTGTACTTCCGCTCTAAATTATTTATGTATTGTATTATTTCTGAACTACAAAATTGTGACAAAATGGATCCGGGTTCCTACATTTTGGATTCGAATCCTTAGCATACGATTTTCGTCAGATCCTTTAATCGAAGCTTCGCAGTATAAATACTAAATAAGTTAGATTTCTGATGACTTGGGCAAGGTCAATTAGGAAGAGACAAGTTACGATCAGTTGGATATGTGTCGGTTAGAATTAAAAGGAATAAAAATAATAAGAAAGGCGTGAGATGGAATAGAATTCTAATCTTGATTGTTTTAGTAACTACATTATCGTTACTATCTGGCCCAAGCCTTTCCTTTAGTGAGATTAAGAATGAGATTAACGTGACTCCTCCTCTGAATTGGGAACCGAGTCCTACTAATAATTCGACTACGATGATATGGTTTCAAAATTACACAAAAAGCATCTTTGCAATAACTAAGGCTCCAGACGACTTGGTGTTTCCATTATTCATTGCTGGTCCTTTTATGACGGGGTATCTAAAATATAAAGGAGTGTTAGAATCTGCGGATCGGTTAACATTTGGTCACAGTAATTATGGTTATAGATATTTCCTGAATCTTTCTTCTCCCTCAAAACTCTTGGATTCTTCCTCGGGCCTAATACCAAAAAATGAATTTTTAAGCAAGATACCAGAAGGCTATGATGTTCCTTTCAAGGGTATGTTGATTATAACTCAGAAACATAAAGAGTTATATGCAATAATATTTCTAAATCCAAAGGAGAAATTTGATTCTATGTTAAATCAGATCCAGCCAACATTAGATTCAATCCAATTAAGTGGCTAGTCCACTATGGAAAATTGAACTCGAATTAACCCCGTCAATTTCATGTTCACGTGTCCCATATGAAGAAAAGATACAAGCTGTGTTTGCAATGCAAATGAATGTCGGATTAATTAATATCTATCTAACTCAGACTCATAAATAGTTTAAAGAATTGTATTATTCAATGCAAGGACGATGTGACGTAAGTGGAACAGAAAACGTTGAGTTACAACAAAAGGATGTTGAGGGACAGAACAATAACGTTTGTGCTAATTGTGCTAACCAATGAATGAACTGTCCTCCTCATTTTTTTATTTGATAATTAAAATCATCACACTAAAAGTAATCATCAGTTCTTGGCGGAATGTTACTTGTAATCTGAAACATGAATATGTTCTCTCATAACCTATGATGTTGTAATATGCCGATGGAATTATCCATATTTTTTATTATGCAAGTTAGTGTACAACAGTACTTAAGAGGTGTCCAACCACATACGAAACTACAGCCGCGGTTCCTCCTATCAATAACGTATTGAATCCTGATCTGGCCATAGGTTTCTGCACGACTTTCCCCCTTATGCTTCCGATCAAGAAGAAAGAACTTGCGGTGGCTATTATTGAATAAAAAAAAGCGTTACTAATAGACATGTTAAATCCTGAGAGATAAGAGAAAATGAAAGGGATTAGTGGAATTATACCTATGGCATTAAATCCTACAAAAGTATTTACAGCGTTGACCATAGGACTGTTCTTGTCTTCAATCAATCCCAGCTCTTCTCTCATCATGGTATCTACCCAGACTTTCCGTCTTCCAGTAATTATTCGTACAACCTCCTCTAGCAGTTCCTCTTTGAAACCTTTCTGGATGTAAATGTCTCGGATCTCTTGTTTCTCTTCTTCAATCAGATTATCAATTTCCCATTCTTCTTTTTTTCTTTCTCTTGCAACGTATTCATTATGTGTTTTTACGGCTAAGTAGTTTCCAATAGCCATAGAAAACCCATCCGCGAATAGATTCGCAAATCCCAATATCACTATGATGGATGGTGATAGTAATGCACCTACAACGGCTGCCACAACCGCAAAAGTTGTCACAGCTCCATCAATAGCACCATAGACAAAGTTTTCAATAGAAAATTTCATAATATTAGATAACAAGACTAGTTTATATTCCCAAGTCTGTGACTGCCTTTTTGATATCTGGTACACGTCTCAGATAATTGATATGCATTTCAGTATCAGGTATAGGATTTGCAAAACAATGCATACACTTGTCTGCTATAAATCTAAAGCACTCACCGTAGCTGCACCGATAGAAAACTGATTTATTAGTCAAACGAAATTCAGTTATATCCATATCTTCATTACCAAACAGTGAAATAATAACAGGCATCATTTAAATTGCCTTGTCAATATTTTCATTAATGATGTTAATTGACTCCCCTTTATTTTCAACATTTCTTTGAAGAAGGCATTAAAAGTTTATATCTTTTTAGTTGTGTTTTTTTAGTTCGTTTATGAATTCTTCGAGCTTCTTCATAGTTTCAGGATGCAAGTGATGTTCTATACCTTCTGCATCATTATTAGCGGTTTCCTCGTCGACCCCAATTATCATGAAGAATTCAGCTAAAAGACCGTGTCTGTTTCGAATATTTCGAGCAATACGGGTTCCTTCATTGGTTAATTTGATGCCTCTATATTTTTCGTACTTTAGATAGCCCGTTTCATCGAGTTTCTGCATCATTTTGGTCACACTAGGTGAACTCACATTGAGGTAACTTGAAATGTCTACCGTCGTAGCATATCCCTTCTCTTGTACTAGTTCATAAATTACTTCTAGATAATCCTCCATTCTATCTGTCCGATCCTCTTTCTTTACACTATTTGCATAGCGAATAGCCTCTAGTCTATTCTCCTTGTCCAACCCTGTAACCTCACTCAGTTTATTCATCAGAAGGACCACCCCTTTAATTTCCCTTTTTGTCCTACTAAATATTTAGTAATCATCTTTAAACCAACAGTCCTGTAAGATACATTATTAACATCCCAAATGCAAAGCCTATGATAATCCAATGATTACTTAGCAATCCTCTACTGCCATTGGTGTGATACATCCAAGAGCCAATCGAGTAAACTACTTGGAATATTGCACCTGCACCAATTGAAAGAAAAATTACGGTTGCGATAGGAGAGTACAAAAATCCACCTATCCATGCTCCCATGATTGTAGGACCTCCTGCTATCAAACCCATAATCATTAACTTTGCTACAGGTATTCTTCGACTCTTAGCCATTGGTGCTACAATCGCCAACCCCTCTGTTGTGTTGTGCAAAGTGAATCCTAAAATCAAAAATGAGCTTAAAGCTACCTCGCCTAACAGTACTGCTGCTCCAATAGCCAGGCCTTCTCCAAAATTATGTAATCCGATACCGATTGAAATCATCATCGATATGGCTATGGGCCTTATCAACAGTTGTTGTTGGAATGACGTAGAAGTAGATTTCATGTCCCTTGTTCCTAGATCAGGTTCTGGGTGGCTTGAATATTCTGTCTTATATTCAATGTCAGGTTTTGAACGCTTTGAGGCACGCTGAATGAGTCTCTGTGAAACATATAGTAGGGTTATTAAAGTAACGATTGCAACCATAATAATCAGAATCTGTGCATTAAAGGCAGGTGCAAGATTATCCACTGCTATTTCGTTACTCTCTAGTAGAGCGTCTATACCAAGAAAAACTAATAATCCTGCAGTAAGGCTAAGGAAAAAGTTATACTTATTAGGACTTAACCTTCTAATGAATGGATACCATACAAGACCCATCATCACAGGAATTATGCCTACGTATGTACCAATGAGAGCAAATGTTGAAGCCTGTCCTACTGTTGGGCGCGGCGCCGCAGCTGCAGAATTGACCAATTTATCAAATCGGGTTCCATCGTCTGTAGTTATCCCTATCGTATATGGCTCTCCAGTATTCCATACAAAAGGGATTATTACCTTAGCATCTGCGAGTCTAGTTAATGTTCGTCCAGGCTCAACTGCTGCAGGATATATCCTGTCATTCACATCAGCTTGTGCGATGCTGATCTCTGAAGGTCCAGTGTTTCTTACAAATGCTATTATCATATTGTTCTCTGAAAACTGAACCTTCTCGATAGAAATTTCTGGTAGCGGCTTGATAGAACTTTGGAATAAGATTCCCGAAGAATTCAATAGCAATACTACCATTGCCCCAATAACGATAAAGGGAATAACTCCAAATAGTATAGTACGCTTCGAAATTCTGTGAGTGTTACTGGTATTGCCTTCCTCTATTTCCATTAATTTACGCCTCCTGTTGGCACCAAGCCAGATGTCTTATTAAAATCAGTTGTAGAGTAATTAGTAGTATTCCTTATTGAAGTAACGTTTAAATTCTCATTAATAGACTGATTTGTCCCTTCTTTTACAAGAAATAAACCTGTCCACCCTTTCTCAGCAAACTCAGTCTTGTGAGCATGGAACATATACTTTCCAGGATACTTATAGCTGAATTCCAATATTCCACGTTCTGCCTGGTTCATAGTAACGATATCGGTATATTCATCTGGTATCAATTTCGTACCGGTTTTATAGAAATTAAACATATTTGCGTGTAAATGGAAGTTGTTTAGAGGATCAAATTCAAGCATATTTAATAGATATATTCGAATTAATCTATTTTTGTCAATTTGAATTGGATGGTGCATGTAATAGTATGGGATACCATTTACCGTATAGAAGTTATTTTCAGTATCAAAATCAGTATCGTAACCATTCATTAACATTACCATCTCATCGGCACTAACTCTTGGTTTCTTCGGATCTATAATCAATGCACCATAAAGACCATGGGTTATGTGTTCCTCGAGTGGCTGCATATGACAATGGTATGGAAATACTCCAAATGGTTCTGCGGTAAATTGATATGTGAATTTGCCCCCAGGTGCAATTCCTTCAAAGACTCCATCCATTTCAGAAGGGTGTATACCATGAAAGTGTATTGAGTGGAATTTAGAGCCGTTATTAATTAAAGTGATCCTGATTGTATCGCCTTCTGTAGCTCGTAAAGTTGGCCCGGGTATTGTACCGTTATACGTCCATACATTATAGAAGACGCCTGGAGAAACTTCTTTAGTCTGTTGGTCCGATGCAATCATTGTAAAATCTCTTATCACAGTTCCATTAGAAGACGTTGACAGTTTTCCGTAATTAAATTCCCTCAGGTATTTCATTGGGTCTACAACTGCAGTCTTCGGGTTTATGACGAATGAAGTTGGATCTAAAACATCGCCGGTTGTTTGAAGCGTAGGATAGCCTGGTGTATGACCACCAAATGTGTTTAGCTTTGATGAATTTTGATCGCTAAGGGAACTTTTACCATATAACGCTGTAGAGATAGCAAAAACAATAATGGAAATAGCAATACCAAACAGTACCGCTATTCGTGGGTAACTCATCAAGTTTATTAACTATATTTAAGTTAGTTAGAAATGCTAATAAATGTTTCCCTAGTCTAACAATTATAGTCGGAGTATGCTGAACTATGGGTGTGCTCATTAGATTTTTACCGATTTTGTAATCCCACCTATGTTGTTATTCTAAATTTTGTTATTTTAAATGGACTCTAATCCCCCATGAAATAAAATATAGTAATTCTAATAGCAAATTATAACATGGTGGATGCGACGCTTGCGGAAAGTATTGTGACACTTGTCTGGCAGGGGGAATTAATTAAAAATGGACTATTTTAAGGAAGATTAACATCCATTAGTAACAAAATTCTTCGAAATAAGTCATTTTATATAAATACTCATAAATGATTGTTTGCAGTATAGACTATTAAATGAAAGGAAAACCTGGTAGTAAAATAACAAATTACCTTACAAAATTTTATGTGAAGTATACCAGCACCATATCTCTCAACAAAAATCTGCTACTTTCAGGTTCGGTTGGTTTTATTGTTAGTCTAATCGTTGCATATGTATCTACGAAATATTCCTATGGAGATTTTGCAACTTCTACATTAACTGTAATAACCGGATTCATCTCCTCTAAAGTAATCTTTGTTATTCTTTTTCATCTTGATAATAAGAAGAAATATACAAAAAGATTTACTGGTAAATTGAACTTTGATATTTTAAAACAAATAGTAACAAAGATGATATTTGCTGATGCTATATTTGATATTATCAATAATGTATCAAGGTTCTTCATTCTACTTGAATTGTTGAAAATAGAATATCAGCCAGTACAAGCTGCAACAATAGCATCTATTATAGCCTCATGTTTCTCTTATTTAGCTATAAATTTAATTGTAAGACGTATACATGTATTTAGATTTAGGAAAAAGTTATTCTAAGTGATATAACAAAATATCCGTACTAACGATATCCAAAAAAAAACTTTAAAGCTTTATAATCCATTTTATAATTAAGAATCCTCATTTAGAACCGATGGCATCACGGGTACCGAGGTATTCGCACCGAACTTTATTCAAATACCACTATAATCAATTATACGTTACTATAAAAAAGATAGTTAATCTTGTAGGTGGTTTGTAATAAAACTATCATATAGGGTGATTAACTACCCCTTATGAACAGTCGATCGTCATACTGTTCAAAAAAAATGTACTGTTATAGGTTGATCCAAAAATATTAAAATGACAACACCACAATTCCAACATAAAATAAGCTGGGTAAAATAGAGGAGATATCCTATCATAGTGGCCATCCATAATGATCACCCTCTTCTACAGCATCATTTACGTTTGCACTATCCTGCGTCCAGAACTGATCGGCTATGAGTGATGTTGCGGATAGGCCGTTTGTAGAACCATATGCGACTTGTACTGCACCTCCATTCTTTGTAGACCCTATATCTTCGCTTGGTACGCCAATAGCAAGATCATCTTTACCATAACCGTTGAAATCTGCTTTTACCTCAATGACATTGACATCAGAGAATAAGAAAGAAATTGATAATAATGATAATACCGTTAACAAAAAGACACTAACTAAAATTCTAGTTTCTCTAACTTATCCTTAAATGATGTATGTTGTTGATAAATCTTTATTTTCAACTCTACAGTGCCTTTAATAAAACTTAATGTTACTATTAATACTTATCCTCTTTTATGTACGAACCATATAGTCAGGAAAGTCAACGAAATAGATGCGACCATGGAAAATGGCCATGGTATAAGCAAATTGGTTACAAAGTTAAATCCTATAGACAGTAAAATTATCGTGATAGCTTCTTTTCCTGAAAGAGCTTTTTTACTTATTCTCCAGATTGCAACTGCAATTAGTAAAATAAAATATATTCCAAAACTAAATGAAAGAGGAACGAATACGTTAAACAGATCCTATTAGAGGAATAATTACTACTAAAATTAAGACTTCCTTATACCAAGTTCTGCTTTCAAACACGTTACTTGGTTTGGAATGTGATTATATTAATTTGATGCTCAATACCAAAACAAAGGGCAAACCGAGGAGGTGCGAGGGTAGTTTGGACGAACAAGAAACAAACGATTCCCTCCACCTGTCGGTTTTTCGAAATTTTCTGTATTCGAGATGGAGATTAGACTTCGTTCTTACCTAAATATGAGATTTGCTTATCCTCTGATTACTTATCGTATGATAAGTCTCTATTTTACATTTGATAGCTTAAAATTTATTAAATTTGATTTAAAGGTTCCTCGGGACTTGACTTCTGCTCTCCGATGAAGTTCGATTGTCATCGGC
>Ga0209966_1000397_pt1 | contig 12782 bp, 9 predicted proteins | sample RhisoiCoNPM_FD_187575 | JGI IMG/M metagenome (GOLD analysis project Ga0209966, IMG submission 187575) | Arabidopsis thaliana rhizosphere microbial communities from the Joint Genome Institute, USA, that affect carbon cycling - Rhizosphere... | ecosystem: Host-associated > Plants > Roots >... | reverse complement strand
TTGCGGAAGATGGCCGAGCCGTACGGCTCCTTCTGCGGAGGAGTGGGATACTCGCGCGAGCGCGGGTCTTCGAAGACGTTGCCCCCCGGAATCTTCCGGCCGTTGAGGTTGCCGGCCTTGCCACTCACTCCCAGCAGGTACTCGAACCGATCGAAGTGGGGCTCCAGCTCCGCGGCGCTCACGCCCCAGTCCCGGATGGTGACATCGGCCGGAATGAATCCTCGCCCATAGCGCTCGACGAGACGGCTTCGCTGTCGAAAATCGTCCTCCTGGTAGCGGAACGTCTGGCCGTTCCAGTGCACCAGCGACCCGCCGAGCCCGGTTCCCGGCAGAAAGCTCGCCCAGCGGCGCATGGGCAAGGCGGTGTCGCGCACCGTGTGCCGGAACGTGAGCGTCTCCTGGGCGGTGTCCTGCATCAGCTCCAGGCGCGTCGCGTAGCGCAGCTCGTCGTGCATCTTTGGCCCCTGGAAATCCGGAACCGTATCGCGCGGCCGACCGCGTTCCAGACCGACCACGGTGAGGCCCGCCCGCGTCAGCTCGCGGCCGAGCACCGTGCCGACGAGCCCGACCCCGATCAGGACCGCGTCGACCTCACGGCGCGTCGTGGTCATGCTCAGTTCCGCTTCGGAGCCGGCTCGGGGTGCGCGTGGTCGCCGGCGCTCTGCGCCAGGCTCATGGGCGGAGGCTTGAACGCGATGCCGTGCTGGTCGACGAGCTCGTAGTAGTTGGCGTACGCTCCCGGAAAGCCGATGAGCTTCCAGCCCACCATGTCCTTGTTGCCGCCGTGGACCGGATCGGAGAAGAACCCCTCGATCGTCATCTCCAGCAGCGACCCGAAGAAGATGTTCGAGGGCACCCCGCCCAGGTCCTTCGACTCGCGCTCGAGGGTTCGCAGATACGCGTCCTGATCCTCGGCCGGCAGCTTGGCGAAGCTGCCTCGATTCGTCGCGCGAAGGTCCTCGATGATCGCCCGCATGGCGGCTCGGAACAGCTCGGCCGGGGTGAACCGCAGCTGGTACCCCTGCTCGGGCTTGCCGGGCTGCCATGGCCCACTGCGGTACAGGCGCTCGCCGCCACCCCACGCCCCGCCGAGCTGCCGGTCGAGGTACGTGGGAACGGCGGCCTCGAGTGCCCCCGGCCCGGTCTCGTCCGCGGGAATCAGCCGGGCCACCGCGGCCTCGACGAAGGAGGCCTCGTCGGCGTTGAAGAACGAATACGGCGGACGCGGCGGCGCGGGCCGCTCACATCCCGGCGCGACCGCGACCGCGGCCGCCACCGCCCCGGCCCCCTTGAAGAAGGAGCGGCGTGACATCTTCTCCATGTCGGCCTCCGGGTCGCTCACGCCCGATCCGCGGGGTGCGATCTGAAGCGGATTCTCGACACATTCGGGGTGCGTGTCAACGCCGAGCCATGCGCGAGCAGATGGTGGCTACGCGGCGGCCGCGTCGGTCGCGACCGGCTCCACGGGGAGACCGCGCTCGCGCCAGGCCTGAAACCCGCCCGCCAGGGGCCGGATTCGCGAGATGCCCTGCTTCCGCAACAGCAGCGCCACCCGGGCGCTCGTGGCCTCGTTCGGTCAGGAGCAGTAGAGCACCACGTCCCGGTCGCGCGGGATCAGGGCGCGGCGCTGCTCGAGCGCGGAGGGAGTCATGTGCACCGCCCCCGGGATGCCGATCGGCTCGGCCTGCACGTCCAGGTCGTGCCGGAGATCGATGATCGACACCGGCTCGCCCGCGTCCAGCTTCCGCACGAGCTCGTCGACGGTGATCCGCGCGATGCGCAGCTGGCGGAGGAAGAGCTGGCGCCGGGTGACCTTGACGCCCAGGTAGAAGCCGAAGGCGCCGGCGACGACCACGACCGCCCAGAGGCCCAGCCGCTCGGCGAGTGCGGCGGCCTCGGCGAGCTGGTCGTGAAGGGTGTAGCCCAGGCCGACGTAGAGCCCCACCCACAGCACGGCCCCGAGCACGTCGAACACCAGGAAGCGAAATCTCGGCATGCCGAGGGCCCCCGCCAGCGGCTGTCCGATGCTGTTGAGCCCGGGCAGGAACTTCGCGATCAGGAGGGCGCTGGCGCCACGGTGCGCGAACGTCTCCTCACCCCGGCGCACACAGCTGTCGGGCTCGATCGAGATACGGCACAGCCACTTCATGACTCGCTGGCCGCCGCGGCGGCCGACCTCGTACCACAGGAGATCGCCCACGACCGTGCCCGCCAGCGCCAGCGTGCCCGCGAGCCACAGACGGAGATGGCCGGTCCCGGCCAGGGCTCCCGCCCCGAGCAGCAGGGGCTCCCCCGGCATGGGCGGCACGAACTGCTCCAGGACCATGCCCACGAAGAGCGCCGAGTACCCGTACTGGCGGATGAACGCGTCCACGCTTTCCATGAGCGCTAGTCAGCTCGGTCCCCGTTTCGGCCGGGCCAGGCAATGGTGAGGAGCAAGACGCTGTCTTCCAGGGCCTCGACGTCATGAGCCAGGTCCCGGTCCAGGGCGAGCAGACTTCCGGCCGGCAGATCGAACGTCCGCTGGAGCGCGCGAAGCCGAATGTGGCCGCGGAGGGTGTGCACCGAGATGCGGCCCTCGGCCCGATGGTCCGGCATGCGCGCATTCGCCCGGAGCGCGATCAAGACGATGCGGAAGTCGTCGTACTTCACGAGTGTCTTGGCGTTCTGGTCACTCGTCCCCCGGGCTTCGCGGTCGAGCTGCTCGAGCTCTCGCGTGAGATCGAATTCCAGGAAGGGGCTGTCCATGGATCGCGGATGCGGTCTGCGGCGCTGCCCGTCGTCGTGTCGAGCCTCTGACATCGTGAGATCTCCTTCCATTGCCGAGCATGGCCAATCGCCCACCGATGATGGCGCCGCTCGCCCAGGCGTTGTCACGTCAGCTCGACGGCGCAGTGCTCGGACGCCGCCAGCTCGTACGTCTTGCCGTTGATCACGACGCGAATCGCGGGCGCCACGCAGTGCATCGCCTGCACCTGGATGGCCCGGCCCTCGAGCTCGATGCGCAGCGACTGCCCCCGGTAGCGCACCCACAGTCGCAGTCGCCCGAGCGCCTCCGGCAGGCGCGGGTTGAGCCGGAGGACGTCGTCGCGCAGCTCGATGCCCGTGTAGCAGCGCTGCAGGACGTCGACCGTGCCCGCCATGGCGCCGAGGTGGATCCCCTCGGGCGTGGTCCCGCCCTGGATGTCGGCCACGTCCGTCACGAGCCCTTCCATGAAGACGTCCCACGACGCCGGGCGGTCCGCCCGGGCCAGCACCCAGGCATCGGCCACGCGACTCAGCGACGAGTCGTGGACGCTGCGACGGTAATAGTAGTCGATGGTCCTCGGGATCGTCTGGGCGTCGAACGGGTAGCCGAGATGCTCGAACAGCTCGCGCAGCTCGTCGGACGAGAAGAGATAGAACAGCATCAGGACGTCCGGCTGCTTGGAGAGCTTGTAGTTGGCGGTGCTGTCGCCCTCGGCCTCGAGAATGAAGTCGAGCCGGTAGAGATCGCGGTAGCGCTGCCGATATCCCTCCCAGTCGAACTCCTCGAGCGCCTCGTATCCCTCGAACTGGCTCAGGATGCCGTCGGCGTGGAAGACCAGCCGCATCCGCCGGCTGATCGTCTCCCATCCGGCGATCTCCGCCTCGGTGAGGCCGAGCCGGTCACGCAGGCGATGGCCGACCGAGTCGGGCAGGAGGTCCAGCACCGCCCGCGCGCGCCGCAGCACCCACACCGCCATGACGTTGGTGTAGGCGTTGTTGCTCAATCCGGGTCGATCGGCGCCGGGATAGCGGTCGTGGTACTCGTCCGGGCCCATCACGCCGTGGATCCCGTACCGATCGAGTGCCGGATCGTAGGTGGTCGCGCTCGCCCAGAAGCGCGCCATGTCGAGCAGCATCTCGGCGCCGTAGTCGACGAGAAACTCGAGGTCACCGGTGACCTCGTAGTACTGCCAGATGTTGTAGGCGATGGCCGCCCCCACGTGCCGTTGCACGTGCGAGTGGTCTTCCATCCAGCGCCCGGAGCGCGGGTTGTAGAACTGGGTGTCCGTCTCCTCGCGCCCGTTGCTGCCGCTCTGCCAGGGGAACATCGCCCCGCGGTAGCCGGCGGCCCGGGCCGCCACCCGCGCCTCCTCGAGCCGCCGATAGCGGTACAGCAGCAGCGCGCGCGTGATCTCCGGCATGCGCAGGTTCAAGAACGGGAAGATGAACAGCTCGTCCCAGAACACGTGCCCGCGGTAGGCCTCGCCGTGGAGACCCCGCGCGGGCACGCCCACGTCGAGATCCCTCGTGTGCGGCGAGGCGGTCTGCAGCAGATGGAAGACGTGCAGCCGGACCAGGGCGGCGGTGGCGAGCCCGCCATTGCCGGGGGACACGGGCTCACCGTCGACCTCGAGCTCCACGTCGAACGTCGCCCACAGGTGCTTCCACGCCAGCGCATGCGCATGCAGCAGGTCGTCGAAATCCCCCGCGCGCGCGAGCGCGGTGCTCGCGTCCAGGCCACATTCGCTGATGGCGTGGTCCCGTGAGGTGTAGAGCGCCACCGTCTTCCCGATCCGGACCGGCCGCCCCGCGGTCGCTTCGACGACGATGTCCCGCGCGATGTATCGCGGCTCCTCGGTGACCCGGCCCGGGTCATCGACCGGCCGGCCATCCACGTCCACACGAAGCCGGGCCGCCTGCGCGATCACGACCTCCGACTGGTGCGTCCGCACCTTCAGGAAGAGGCCGTCGCGGCGGGCGCGTGTCGTGACGATCGGCACCAGATGGTCCTTGGCGAGCTGCCGATACCGCGCCACGAGATCGTTCACGACGCGGGCGTCGAGCGCGGCGCGGATCTCGAGCGGGCCCGACCAGTCCACCGGGGTGACGATCGTCTCGAGCGCGGCCAGGTGGGGCGACGCCATGGAGACCAGCCGGCGGCTCTCCACCCGTGTGGTACGGCCGGCCCGGTCGCGGACCTGCAGATCGCGCAGCAGGATGCCGCGCCGCAGGTCGAGCTCCTGCCGGTACGACAGCACCTCCACGTCGTGCAGGGAGAACCACGGCTCGCCGGGGCGCCGGAACGTCGTCGGCAGCCAGTTGGGCGCGTTGACGAGATCCTCGTGCTCGAGGGTGCGGCCCTCGATGACGCTCGGCAGGCGGTCGTAGCATCCGGCGATGTAGGTCCCCGGATAGTGCACGGAGTCCGCGGCGCTCTCCGCGGCCGCGCCGCGCGTCGCGAAATAGCCGTTGCCGAGCGTGCACAGCGTCTCGCGCAGCCGCTCCTGCGCGGGGTCGAACCCTTCGTAGACGAGCGCCCAGCCGGTCACGAGGCGGCCCGGGCCCGCGGCGTGAGTCGTATGGTGCCGAGATCGGCGACGACGACATGCGCGCCATGCTGTCGCAGGCCCTCGGCGTGGTCGGCATCGCCCACCCCCACCACGAGGCCGAACTCGCCGCGCCGACCGGCCTCGACGCCGGCCGTCGCGTCCTCGAAGACGACGCTCCTCGCCGGCAGCACGCCGAGACGGCGCGCCGCCTCCAGGAACATCGCGGGGTCCGGCTTGCCCGCCAACCCGACGCGCGCGGCCAGGGCACCGTCGACGCGCACCTGGAAGAGGTCGGTCAGGTGAGCGACGCGAAGGACCCGCGCGGTGTTGCGGCTCGACGAGACCACCGCGGTCTTCACGCCCTGTGCGCGCGCCTCGCGGACCAGCGCGATGGCCGATTGGTACACCGCGATGCCCTCCCGCTCGAGCAGATCGAGGAAGTATCGATCCTTCCGCTTGCCCAGCCCGTGCACGGTCTCGGCGGTCGGTTCGTCGTGCGGGGTGCCCTCGGGCAGGCGGACGTTCCGCGAGACCAGGAAGTCGCGGACTCCCGCCCGGCGCGGCTTACCGTCCACGTAGGCGCGATAGTCGACCGCGATGTCGAACGGCACGAACGGCGCGGAGCGACGCGCGGCGTCCGCGGCCAGGTACTCATCGAAGAGCGTCTTCCACGCGGCGGCGTGCAGCTCCGCGGTCCGGGTGATGACCCCGTCCAGATCGAACAGGAACGCATCGAACGCCGACAGGTCGATGATCATCGTGGTCACCGTGCATGGTACCCGATGTATAGTACCTCCGCGGGAAAGCGGCCCCTCGTTCGAGGCCTCCACGGTATCGGAGGAGCACATGACATCTGCGCACGGCACGCACGCGCCCCACGAGCCGGCGCCGACCGGCCGCACCGGATCGCCCGCCCATCATGGTGCACCCGATGGTCACGCCGACCACGGCGCCCACGCCCAACACGACCGGCACGCCGGTCACAGCGTCGAGATGTTCCGGCGCAAGTTCTGGGGGACGTTGCTCCTCTCGATTCCCACCGTGGTGTGGTCGCCGATGGTCCAGCACTGGCTCGGCTACGAGGCCTGGGGCGGGGCCACGGCCTCGCGCGTGATCCCCGCGGTGTTCGGCGCGCTGGTGTTCGCCTACGGCGGCTGGGTGTTCGTCCGGGGCGCCCTCGACGAGCTGGCCGACCGCCGTCCCGGGATGATGACGCTCATCGCGCTGGCCATCGGCGTCGCCTTCGTGTTCAGTCTGGCGGTGACGCTCGGCTTCCCCGGAACCGATCTCTGGTGGGAGCTCGCCACCCTGGTCACGATCATGGTCCTCGGTCACTGGGTCGAGATGCGCTCGATATCCCAGGCGCAGGGCGCGCTCCAGGAGCTCGCGAAGCTGCTGCCGGACACCGCGGAACGAATCGCGGGCGATGGCACCGAGGTCGTCCCGGTCTCCGCGCTCCGTGAGGGCGACCTCGTGCTGGTTCGCCCGGGCGCCGGCATTCCCGCCGACGGCACCGTGCGAGAGGGCGGCAGCGAGGTGAACGAATCGATGATCACCGGCGAGTCACGGCCGGTACCCAAGTCGATGGGCGCCAGCGTCATCGCGGGAACCGTCAACGGGTCGGGCTCGCTGAGGCTCCAGGTCACCCGGATCGGCGAGAACACCGCTCTCGCCGGGATCATGCGCCTGGTGGCCCAGGCGCAGACATCGCGCTCCCGCGCCCAGGCGCTCGCCGACCGGGCCGCGTTCCTCCTCACCATCGTGGCGGTCGCCGCCGCCGTCGCCACCCTGGTGGGCTGGCTCGCCGCCGGAGCGGCCGCCGCCTTCGTGATCGAGCGGGTGGTCACCGTGCTGGTGATCGCGTGTCCGCACGCGCTGGGGCTCGCCATCCCGCTGGTCGTGGCGATCTCCACGACCATCGGCGCCCGCAACGGCCTGCTCGTTCGCGACCGCCGCGGCCTCGAAGAGGCCCGCAACGTGACCGCCGTGTTCTTCGACAAGACGGGCACGCTCACGCGTGGCGAGTTCCGGGTGGTGGAGATCACCACGGCGGCGGGCCTCGCCCACGACGAGGCGCTCGCGCTCGCCGCCGCGGTGGAGCGCGACTCCGAGCACACGATCGCCCGCGGCATCGTCCGGAGCGCGGAGGAGCGGGCGCTCGCGATCCCGGAGGCCGAGCACTTCCAGGCCGTCCCCGGCCACGGGGTGCAGGCCACGGTGGGCGGCCGTCCGCTGCTGCTCGGGGGCCCCGCCCTGCTCCGCCGGCTCGACGTGAAGATGGACCCGGCGTTGCAGGCGGCCGTCGACCGCGCGGCCGCGCGCGGCCAGGCCGCGATCACCATGACCGAGCGGGCGACGGCCCTCGCGGTGTTCGCGGTGGCCGACGCGGTCCGCGAGGAGTCCGCCGAGGCGGTGCAGCGGCTCCACGCGCAGGGCATCGAGGTGATCATGATGACCGGCGATGCGGAGCCGGTGGCCCGCGCGGTGGCCGAGCAGCTCGGCATCGACACCGTCTTCGCCGAGGTCTTGCCGGAGCAAAAGGCGGCGAAGGTCAAGGAGGTGCAGGCGCGCGGGAAGCGGGTGGCGATGGTGGGCGACGGGGTGAACGATGCGCCGGCCCTCCTGACCGCGGACGTCGGCATCGCCATCGGGGCCGGGACCGACGTCGCGGTGGAGGCCGGCGACGTGGTGCTGGTGCGGAGCGACCCCCGCGACGTGCCCCGCATCATCGCGCTCAGCAAGGCGACGTACCGGAAGATGATCCAGAACCTCTGGTGGGCCGCCGGCTACAACGTCGTGGCGATCCCGCTCGCCGCCGGCGTGCTGTCCCCCTGGGGCATCGTGCTGCCGCCCGCGGTCGGCGCGGTGCTGATGTCGGCCAGCACCATCATCGTCGCCCTCAACGCGCAGCTGCTCCGTCGCTTCTCCGCTTGACTCGCGCTCCGCCGCAGGCCAGGATGTCACCCAATGAAAACGATCCTGCACCCCACGGATTTCTCGCCCGCCTCGCGGCCGGCGTTCAAGAAGGCGATCGAGGTGGCCAAGAAGGATCGGGCCACGCTGACGCTCCTCCACGTGATGGCGCCGATGGTCCCCGCCGGCAATCTCTACATCTCACCGAGGACGTACGACGAATGGGCGGCCGCCTCCACCGAATCGGCCAACAAGGCGATGGGGGGCCTTCTCAAGCGGGCGCGAGCCGCCGCGGTGAAGGCGAAGTCGATCGTCCTGATGGGCATACCGGCCGACGTGATCGTTCGCACCGCGCGGACCAGACGCGCCGCGCTCATCGTGATGGGGACGCACGGTCGCTCCGGGTTCTCGCGATTCCTGCTCGGCAGCGTGGCCTCGCGAGTCGTCGCGACGTCGCCGTGTCCGGTGCTCACCGTGCGTGGCAAGTAGCGCCTCACCCACCTCGTCTGTTGCGTCGAAGCCGCCCGCTGCGCGGGCACGATCTGCGGAGGGACAATGCCCAAGCGCTCATTCGCCGTCCTGGTCGCTACCGACGCCTCGCGGCCGGCGCGCGCCGCCGTGGCGGCCACGCTGACGTTCCCCTGGCCGGACGATACGCGAGCCCACGGCGTGATGGTCGGTGCGGTCTCCGGCCGCAATCGGTGGGGACGCCGCGCCCGCGCCGCCCTCGGTCCCTGGCTGCGGCAGGAGGCGGCGCGCGTTCAGCGCCGGCTGAGGCGACGCTGGGCGGACGCCGAGGTCGTGGTCGTCGATCCCCCGGTGGTCAAGGCCATCGTGGAGCAGGCGCGGCGACGGCGCGCCGACGTCATCGTCGTGGGCTCCCGCGGTCGGGGCACGCTGCAGAGCGCCCTTCTCGGCAGCATCAGTCGGGACGTGACGCACGAGGCACAGTGTGCCGTGCTCGTCGTCAAGGGACGAGGGCGGGCGCCGCGACGCCTGCTGATCGGACTCGATGGCTCGGCCCGCTCGCGGCACGCGGTGGCGTTCGTCAGCCGGCTGTCGTCGCCACGAGGCGGGCGCGTGACCCTGCTGGCGGTGGTCGAACCGACCTCTTCCCGGGCGATCGGGCGCTTGCCGGCGTCGGTCCGCTCGGTGCTGGCGGGCGAATTGGCCGCGCTCGACCGAGAGCGGGTGACGCGCGCCCGGCGGGAGCTGTCGCGCGCATCGCGGCGGCTCCGGCGGGCCGGGTGGGCGGTCGACAGCGTCGTGCGGCGCGGCATTCCCTTGTCCGAGCTGCTCCGGGCCGCCTCGACGAGGCGCAGCGATGTCACGGTCGTCGGGGCTCGAGGCGCCACCGGCCTCGAACGCCTTCTGCTCGGCAGCGTCGCGGAGGGCACGCTCGCGCATTCGCGAGGCTCGGTCCTGATCGTGAAGTGAGTCGGCGCGAACATCGCGGCCTGCGCTCGCCCCGATCGTGCAGCGGCGCGGGACCACCGATACGGAGGACGACATGGCAGACGCCCTGGTTCCCCTAGCGATCGGCTCCCGGTCGGTGCTGATCGCGCCGATCGGCGGTCTCGGGATCGGCCTCGATGTCGGCCGCCTCCCGTACACCCTGCGGGTCCTCCTGGAAAACGTGGCGCGCGCGGCCGCGCTCGGCGTCGGCGATGCCGACGAGGTCCAGGCCGTCGCCGCGTGGCAGCCGACGGCGGCCCCCACGAAGGAGATCTCGTTCCGGCCGAGTCGCGTCCTGATGCAGGACTTCACCGGCGTCCCGGCCATCGTCGACCTCGCCGCGATGCGGGAGGCGCTGCAGGCGCTCGGAGGCAATCCCGCGCGGGTCAACCCCGTCTTGCCCGCGGAGCTGGTCATCGACCATTCGGTCCAGGTCGACGAGTTCGGAACCCCCACCGCGATGCAGCACAATCTGGCACTCGAATTCGAGCGGAACCGTGAGCGGTACGCCTTCCTGCGCTGGGGCCAGCGCGCCTTCGGCAATTTTCGGGTCGTTCCTCCCAACACCGGCATCGTGCATCAGGTCAATCTGGAGTATCTCGCTCGGGTGGTGGAGGTCCGGGACGTGGACGGCCGCCCGCTGGCCTTTCCCGACACGCTGGTGGGAACGGACTCGCACACGACGATGATCAACGGTCTCGGGGTGCTGGGCTGGGGCGTCGGCGGCATCGAGGCCGAGGCGGCGATGGTCGGCGAGGCGGTCTCGATGCTCGTGCCGCAGGTCGTCGGCGTCAAGTTGACGGGCACGCTGCCGGCGGGGGCGACCGCCACCGATCTGGTCCTGACCGTCACCCAGCGCCTGCGCTCGATCGGGGTGGTCGGACAGTTCGTGGAGTACTTCGGGGAAGGCCTGGGCCGACTGCCCGTGGCCGACCGGGCCACCATCGGAAACATGTCCCCGGAGTATGGGGCCACCTGCGGGTTCTTCCCGGTCGACGACGAGACGCTGCGCTACCTGCGGCTGACCGGGCGCGGCGACGAGCACGTCGAGCTCGTGGAGCGGTACTGCCGGGCGCAGCGCCTGTTCTACGAGCCCGGGAAGGAGCCGGCGTACACGCGCGTCGTCGAGCTGGATCTCTCCACCGTCGAACCGAGCGTGGCGGGACCGCGACGGCCGCAGGACCGCCTGCCCCTCGGCGCCGTGAAGCAGGCGTTCCTCACGTCGATCGGCACGTTCGGGATCGGCTACGGCAAGCAGGATCAAGAGCTCGCCACGAGCTTCCCGGCCAGCGATCCGCCCAAGTCGGCCGCGCCCGGGGGGCGGGTCCCCAGCGAGGAGGCCAGGCCGGTGGTGACGGCGTCGACGTCGCCGCCGCTGGATCGCGCGGCGAGCGAGGTGAGCGTCCGGCTCGGCGGCGCGAGCGTCCCGCTGAGCCACGGCTCGGTGGTGATCGCGGCGATCACGAGCTGCACGAACACCTCCAACCCGTCGGTCATGATCGCGGCCGGCCTCCTGGCCAGGAAGGCGGTGGCGCGCGGCCTCGCGCGCAAACCCTGGGTGAAGACGAGCCTGGCCCCCGGCTCGAAGGCGGTGACCGAGTACTACCGGCGCGCCGGGCTGGCGTCAGACCTCGACACGCTCGGCTTCGCCACCGTCGGCTACGGCTGCACGACGTGCATCGGCAACTCCGGTCCCCTGCCCGAGCCCATCTCGCGAGCGGTCGGCGAGGGCGATCTCGTGGTGTGCGCGGTCCTCTCGGGCAACCGCAACTTCGAGGCGCGGATCCATCCCGAGGTCAAGGCCAACTATCTCGCCTCCCCGCCGCTCGTGGTGGCCTATGCCATCGCCGGGCGCATCGACGTCGACCTGACCACCGAGCCGCTCGGGCGGGATCGCGAGGGCCGCGACGTGTTCCTGCGCGATCTGTGGCCCAGCCCCGAGGAAGTGGCGGACGTCGTCCGGCAGACCGTCGACCGCGAGGCGTTCCGGGCCACCTACGCCGACGTCTTCACCGGCGACCAGCAGTGGGTCACGCTGCCGGTTCCCGAAGGATCGCTCTTCGCGTGGGATCCGACATCGACCTATGTCCGCCGGCCTCCGTACTTCGACGGGATGGCGGCGGACGCGGCCCCCATCGCGGACATCTCGGGCGCGCGCTGCCTGGTGATGGTCGGCGACAGCATCACCACCGATCACATCTCGCCCGCCGGCGCGATCCAGCCGGACAGCCCGGCGGGGCAGTATCTGCTCGAGCACGGCGTGGACCGCCGGGACTTCAACTCGTACGGGTCCCGGCGCGGCAACCACGAGGTGATGGTTCGGGGCACGTTCGCGAACGTCCGCCTGCGGAACCTGCTGGCCCCGGACCGGGAGGGCCCGTGGACGGTGCACCATCCCAGCGGCGACACCATCTCGATCTTCGCGGCGGCCGAACGGTACCGGACCGCGGGCACGCCGCTGCTCGTGGTGGCCGGCAAGGAATACGGCGCCGGCTCGTCGCGCGACTGGGCCGCGAAGGGGCCCCGGCTCCTCGGGGTGCGCGCCGTGCTCGCCGAGAGCTACGAGCGGATCCACCGATCGAACCTCATCGGCATGGGGATCCTGCCGCTGCAGTTCAAGGACGGCTCCTCCGCGAAGTCCCTGGGGCTGAGCGGGCGCGAGACGTTCGCCATCAGCGGGCTCGCTGACGGCACCGCGAGCGAAGTGACCGTCACCGCGGTGTCCGACGGCGGCTCACCGCTCCGCATCCCCGTCCGGGTGCGGCTCGATACGCCCCGTGAGCGCGACTATCTCCGTCACGGAGGCATTCTGCCCTTCGCGGTCCGGTCACTCCGGAGAATGACCTAGCCCTCAGCGCTCACCCATGCCTTCGGCCGGCTTCGGCGCGGGGCCGGCATGGACCTTTTCTTCGATCCGCTTGCCGATCGCCGCATCGACGTTCCTCCAGTACTGGAACGCGCGCTCGAGCACGGCGCCGCGGACGCCGCCGAGCAGGCTCCCCGCCGCCGTGTCGACGAGCTGGTCTCGCTGCGCGTCGTTGAAGACGTTCCGCACCAGCGTGCCCGCTTGCCCGAAATCGTCGTCCTCGGCGTGAAGCGTATAGGCGCTGCGGACCA
>Ga0209966_1000396_pt1 | contig 12838 bp, 17 predicted proteins | sample RhisoiCoNPM_FD_187575 | JGI IMG/M metagenome (GOLD analysis project Ga0209966, IMG submission 187575) | Arabidopsis thaliana rhizosphere microbial communities from the Joint Genome Institute, USA, that affect carbon cycling - Rhizosphere... | ecosystem: Host-associated > Plants > Roots >... | reverse complement strand
CCTGAAGCCGCCGAGGTAGACGAGCGGGCGGCCGTCGAGCTTGTAGCCGATCATGCCGTAGCTCATCGATTCCACGGCCTCCGACGCTGTTTTCTTGATCGTCTTCCGCATGGCATTCAGGCGGGTCTGGACGGCCTTCGGGTAGGACCCGACGTACGTGGCGACCGTCTTGTAGATCTTCATCTTCATACGCCTACGGCTTCGCGACTTCCTGCAGTTCTCCGCTTTCGACGCGGAAGTACTTCGAGACGCCAACGGAAGGATCGGCGGTCAACGGTTCGCCGGGCTTGCGGTCGGCGTAGTTGGCGATGATGATAGCTTCGCGGATCTCGAGCGTCTGGGGCGCGATGCGGTCGCCGATCGGATACGCTTCGGTGCCGCGATACCCCCAATCTTCCTTGATGGAGGCGGCGACGTAGAAGAACGTGCCCGAACCGCCGCTGTCGCGCGTCAGCCAGACGACCGCGTCCATGTCGCCGTCCGCGTCGAGATCGGCCGCGACGGGCTCGCCGAAGATGCGCGTCGTGGTCATGATGGCCGCGTCCGCAGACATGCGGACCTCCGCGACGCCGCCGTTCAGCGTCACGGGTTCGCCGTCCACGATGAAGATCGCGTCTTCCGTGCGGGTCGCGGGCGCCCGCTTGCCGCCCGGAGCTCCGGACGCCGTGATGTCGGTCGAGGCCGTACAGCCGGCACCGACAAGGAGCAGGGCGGCGGCGATGAGCAGGTTTTTCATGGGGTTCATATACCTATTCTACGACGCGGAAGATTTTTTGTAACGGAAACAGCCCACGAGGTGGTCGTTCACCATGCCGACGCCCTGCATGTAGGCGTAGACGATGGTGGAGCCGACGAATTTGAATCCTCGCTTCTTCAGGTCCTTGCTCAGCGCGTCGGATTCCTTCGAGGTGGCGCCGATGTCGCTGTTCCGCTTGTGCGTGTTCTTGATGGGCTTGCCGCCGACGAAGCCCCAGACGTATCGGTCGAACGTGCCGAATTCCTTGCGGAGCTCCAGGAATTTCTTCGCGTTCACGATGGAGGCTTCGATCTTCTGGCGGTTGCGGACGATGCCGGCGTCCTGCATCAGGCGCTTCACGTCCTTCGCGCCGAACTTCGCGACCTTGTTGAAATCAAACTTGGCGAAGGCCTTCCGGAAATTCTCGCGCTTATGCAGGATGGTGCGCCACGAAAGGCCCGCCTGGAACGCGTCCAGGACGAAGGCCTCGAAATGCTTCTTGTCGTCGTGCTCGGGCGTCCCCCACTGGCGATCGTGATAGTCGATCATCAGCGGGTCCTCGCCAGGCCATGTGCAGCGGCCCTTCATGCCGGCCGCTTCAGGCTTTGACGACCACCTTGAAGCCGCCCATCGCTACGCGCTTCATGTCGAACGGCATGGCTTTGCCGGTCCACTTCGGATCGTTCATGATCGGGTCGGCCATCACCTTCTTGTTGACGGCGTCGCGATGCGCCTTGGATTTGTAGAGGACGAACGAGAAGATGATGGTCTCTCCGCGCTTCGTCTTCATCAGCTTCGGGAACGGGAGCGTGACGTACTTCGGACGCACGTCGTCGCCGTAGCATTCGTAGTACGCGAGCGCGCCGTACTTCTTCCAGACCTTGCTGGCGGCCGTCGCCATCGCGCGATAGGCCTTCGGATGCTTCGTGACCATGACGAAACCGTCGACGTAGGACATAGGAGTTGGGGTTATTTCGCGTTCGGGTCGGCCTGATGGAGGCCGAAGACGTTGTGGTCGGGATCGATCATGTACGCCTGCCAGGCCATGCCGGGAAGCGCGAACTTCGCCATCGCTTCGACGGCGCCGAGCTCGGCGGCCTTCTTCATCGTGGCGTCGATGTCCTGCACCTGCATCGTGCAGACAAAGGCGCTGGGCGTCGCTCCGAGGGCGGGCGCGGCCACGCCGCGGCTGATGAGTCCGCCGTTGATGCCGGGCGCGTCTTTCTCCTTCGTGATGACGCCCCAGTAGACGGTTCCGGCGAGATCGTATTTCTCGAACTTCCAGCCGAACAGGGGGCCGTAGAAATCCATGAGCTTCTGCGGGTCGGTCGCGTGGATCTCGAAGTGCACGAGGCTGTCCATAAGTGTCGGGTTATTTCAAGTCCATCCTGACCGATTTCGCCCATTCTATCACGCGCGCAGCCGTGGCGGCAGGGTCGTCGGCCACAACGACGTCGGCGATCGTCATGCGCCATGCGTGCGGGACGATCACGCGTTCGTTTTCCGGGCGGAGGACTTTCCGCGGACCGTCGAAAGGCGCCAGCCGTCGCTTGAGCTCGCGCCGCGCGTCGCGGGCGTCCCAACCACCGTCGACGGCGTCGATGAATGCCATGCGCATGATCGCGTACGCTTCCGGATCGAAGGCCGCCGGATGCTGGATGTTGTACGAGGCGACGTTGTAGTAGTGGAGCGCCTGCAGTTCCGGCGAGAGGGATTCGAGCGCCAGGAGGTCCATAAGCACGTCGTTGCACCGCTTGCCGCCGAGCGGAAGGGCGCCGCACTCGGGACACGTCATTCCGTCCATACGATCTCCATCGTCTCGCCGAACGGCGTGCCTTTCCAGTGGCCGACGAGCTTGCGCATGCGTTCGTTGACGCGGCCGATGTAGTCCGAGGTGAGCCAGGCCGGGAACGCGCCGGCGCGGCCGATGTTCTCGAAATAGTCCTTGAGGTTTCCTGCCACCGATTCGAGCGGGACGCCGGAAAGCGCGCCGGAAATGGTCCCGACGAGCATCTCGACGGTCATCATCTGGTCCGAATAGCCCTCGACGCCTTTGCCGGTGCGGTCGTTCATCTCCGCCATGGTCTTGCCGGCGGCCAGGAGGCCCCAGAAGCCGTCCTGGAGGCCGGCTTCGGCCTCGACGGCGAAGTGCGTCAAATCATGGAGCCAAAGGCTCTTGGTCTCGAGCTCCACGCGGTCGCGGGAGCCGTCCTTACGGACGATTTCCAGCGCGTGGCGCTCGTTGCTGAGTTTGGTGAAAAGGATGCGCATGCCGACAGTATAGCGGCTCGGTAAGAAGTCTCCAGCCCTGCCGTCTAGGGATACGCAAGGAGGCTTAACTCCTCGTAAACATGCGTACGTATGTTCAATGCTCACTCATTGGCGCGCGGCGGTGTGCGCGAAGAGAAGAGGAACCCGGAAGAGGAAGAGAAGCGTGACGATGGACATGGAAACGGCCAAGGTGCAGGCGGCCGCTGACGCCATGTTCCACAAGCTCTTCCGTCTTTTCGGCCGACGCGACCGCGCGACCGCCTCGGAGATCGAGGAAGAGGCGCTCTCGGCGCTCGAGATCGGCGAAGAGGAGCCCGTCATCGACGAGTTCCACGGCTCGAATCCTTTCGGACCGGGATTCGACTGCGCCGAGGACGTGCGATTCCTTCCGTAGACCGGAAAGCGGACCTTCGGGTCCGCTTTTCCGTTCACGCGCCTTTGCGGAAGACGAGGTACGAGTAGACCGTCGTACCGAGCGCGGAAGCGACGATCGGGATGAAGATGAGCTGAAGCGCGTAGCCGGGGAACGCTCCGCCGAGGCAGGCCAGCACGCCGGCGGCGCGGAAGAGCTTGCCGCCGACGCGGTGCGTCTCGTCCCAGACCTTGTCGGACGAGAGCGTCCAGGGCGTGCGGATGCCGGCGAACCAGTTGCGCTTCATCTGCGGCATGATGGCGCCGATGTAGAAGAAGAGCAGTCCGATGCCGGGAGCGATGACCCGCAGCATCTCGAAACGCGCGCCGAGGTTCCAGGCCAGGAGCATCCCCTGCACCAGCGCCATGAAGGCGAGGATGACCAGGATGAGTCCGTCGTATTCCTTACGGAAGGCGGCGTAGTTCTTGGCGATGGGATCGATCGAGGGCAGGAGGAACAGCAGGGTCGCGATGAGCGTGGAAATGACGGGAAGGAGGAAGAGCGCGAACGCCTTGCTCGAATAGCCGTCCGCCGCGCCGGACGCGTTCCAATGGGTCGCCATGACCGGCGGCAGCTGGGGCCACAGCAAAAGCCCGGCGAGGACCATGGCCGCGACGATGCCGATGGCGAAGATGGCGGATGCGCGTGTCGTCATATCAGCTCCATGACATCACGAAATCCGACGCGGGTCAACGCGGCAGCAGCGCGCCGACGGGCCCCGCGACCGCGTCGAAGCCTTCGAGTCCGTCGAGGGCCTGACGCCAGACGTTGCTGAAGCCCCAGCCGCCCCAGCGCCACACCGCGAGATGCGTCGCGCGGCAGTCGGGGCGGTCTTCGTACGCGCCTTCGGTGACGACGAGTTCGAGCAAGCCGTCCCCGTCGACGTCGAACGCCTCGAACGCGCAGTTCGGGACGTCGAGGTTCGAGGACTGCCAGACGGGCGCCAGCTCGCCGTCCTCCATCCGATAGACGAAGAAGTGGTTCTTCACGTCGAGGTCCTCTTCCGTGACCCAGGCGGGCTTCGAGGAGCCGTAGTCGCCCGGCTTCCAGACCGACAGCGCGAGATCGACGTTCCCGTCGCGCGTGAAGTCAGCAGCGGCGAAATCATCGATCCACCACGCTTCGGGCGAAGACCACACGGTCGCGCCGCCGCGTTCGAGCGTCAGGCGCCCTCCCGCGAGCGACAGGCGCTCTTCTTCGCCGTCGCCGTCGAGGTCCGCCGCGCGGACGGTCGCGAGGTTGCCGGCGGGCGCGCCCGCGAGGATGCTGCGGAACGCATCCCCTCCTCCGATGAGGTCCCCGCCGCGGGGAACGAACGCGGGAGCCTTGGAGGGAAGCGATCCGACGCGCGCGAGGACGCTGCCGGCGTCGGCCGCGTCGACGAACGCGGGACGGCCGGAAGCGGCGATGGCGAGCGGCCGCCAGATGATCCGTCGGACACCTTCCTTGCCCAAGCGGATGTCGGCCGCCAAGCCGCGCGAGGCGTCTTCCGACCAGCCTTGGTCGAAGACGAAGTTGCCGAGGCTGTAGAGGATGGGTTTTCCGTTATAGAGCTCGGCTTCCTGCACGACGTGCGGATGGTGGCCGATGACGAGGTCGGCGCCGGCGTCGACGGCGGCGCGCGCGAACTGCCGCTGGGCATCGTTCGGCTCTTCGGCGTATTCGAGGCCGGCGTGCATGATGACGATGACGATATCGGACGCGCTGGCCGAGGCGATGTCGGACGCGAGCGTGGACGCGTCCATGAAGGCTACGCCGGGGCGATCGGGACGCGCACGATCGGCGGCGCGAGTGAAGGCCGGGTCGACGTAGGCGAGGAACGCGATCCTCAAGCCGTTCCGCTCGATGACGCGCGGCGCGCGGGCTTCCGCCTCGTTCTCGCCGGAACCGACATGGAGCATCCCTTGCGCCTCGATCTTGGCGCGCGTCGAACGCAAGCCCGCGAGCCCGGCGTCGAGCGCGTGGTTGTTCGCCAGGCTGAGCAGGTCGAAGCCCGCCTCCGCGATCTCCTCTTCGACGCCGGGATCGGCGCGCAGGCGCATTGAGTCATCGGGGATCTGCGCTCCGGCGACGATGGGCGCTTCGAGATTCGCGACGGCGATGTCGGACGCGCGCGCCGCCGCCGCGACGTCCGCGAGGAGCCAACCCCTCTCCTGCCGCGCCTTGGCGCGCTCCACGCCGCGTCCGGGCATGAGGTCGCCGACGATGAAGAGCGAGACCTCATCGGACGCTTCCGGCAGGGCGAGCCTGGCCTCGCGATAGCTCTCGGCCGTCCATTCGGGCGCGGCGGTCGCGGAGACCGTGGGCGGCTCCGGCAAGACCGAAACCGGCCCCGGTGAAGGGGCCGGCGGTTTCGTCGCCATGAAAGCCGCCGCCGCGATCGCGGCGGACGCGATCAAGACCGCGATGATGGACGTCGCGCGTTTCATGCCTTACCGGGGCGCGACGAACGCTTCGGTCCACGCGTGCGTGGGCGGTACCGGACCGCCTTCGCCGCCGCCGAGCATGTCGCGCCAGCGCTTGTCGGTCAGGCGGTCGGAGAGCGGCCAGGGGAACTCGTACTGCGAGAAGACGACGCCGCTGGCGACGCGCAGCTTGCCGTCGACGGGCACGAGCGCGTAGATCGTCCAGCCGTAGCCGGTCGCCTCCTCCAGCACGGCGCCGTTCGGATCGGTGGCGACGTCGGCCACGACGGGCGCGGGGTTCTCGTCCAGATAATCGCGCTCGCTCATGCCGCTCTTCCTGATGTTCTCGCGGTTGGTCTCGAGCCAGATGTGCTCGAGCTGGCCGCCGAACGAGCGGATGGTCTCGTAGTCGGCGTCGCTCAGCGCTTCGCCCGTGAGCTCCTTGATGGAGATGTCCTGAAGGTCGCCGGAGAGCTTCTCCATGCGTTCCAGGCTGTCCTTGTCGCCAGGCGAGAGCATGCCGCGCTCCGCGAGCCCTTCGCGCGTCATGCGCATGAGCGCGTTCAGGCGGGCGTAGAGCTTCGGATTCGGTTCGACGTAGCCGCGGTCATCCTTCGCCTCCGGCGGGCCGCCTCCGCCGAGCTCGGCGTAGACCTGCTTGGCGTACAGGATGGTGTCGTGCTTGAGCTCCGTCCAGGAACCGAGGAAGGTGACGAGCTGTTTGCGCGTCCAGGCCGCGTTGCGCATGAACCACGGGTAGCCCTCCTGCGGCGGATCGACGAGCGCGCGCAGGGCGTGCATCCAGCCCCAGTAGAGATTTTGCGTCCAAGTCGATTCGGGCGTCTCCGCCAAATGGACGCGGAGCTTGCCCATGTTCTCGTCGTACTTCGCGTACTTCGTCTCGCCCATGCCCTTCAGGAGCGCGTAGGCTTCTTCGGAACCGAGCGCGGCCGGGACGTCGAGGCCCTTGGGCAGCATCCGGCCGGGCACCTCGCGATCGACCAGACGCTGCATGATGCCGGCGTCCACCGTGAAGCGCTGGCCCATGAAACGGAAGCCCTTGATCTCGAGTTCGCGGTTTGGCTGGAGTGCCGCGTTGAAGATGGGGATCGAGTTCACCTGGGGCGGATCGAGCTTTCGGAGCTCTTCGCGCAGGGCCAGGAACTTCGCCTCGTCGCGCAGGTCGGCGTCGCCGCCGCCGTAGATCGCCTCGACGATGGCTTTCACCTGCATGTAGGTGATGTCATCGCTCTTGCCGACGAAGAAGACGGTCGGTTCGTAGATGCGGTTCCAGCGCAGGGCGTTGTCGCCCTGTCCGAGCGCGAGCGTCATGAGAAGCGCCGAACGCGTCTCGTCGGCTTCCTTCAGGCGGAAGGTCATCCGGCCGTACCACATCATCGCCTTGAAGTAGCGCTTCAGGCGATCGTCGCGGTCGTAATGGCCGCGCGGGACGTACTGCGAATAATCCTCCTTGAGCATCTCGAGGTCGAGCGGCCCTGCCGGAGAATCGACGGTGACGGACGCCGCGGCGCCCAGGTTCATGATCGGAGACTCTTTCAGGCCCGCGTGCGCTTCAATCAGCGCGAGTTCCGCTTCCGCGAGATCCTTCACGTCGGTCGGCAGGGCGGCATCCGGATCGAGCAGGCGCCGGCCGACCGCGAAGAAGGCGTAGTTGCGCTTGGCGGCGTTCTCCCAGGGCGTGCTCTTGTACCGCACGTACTGCTGGCGCGAAGCTTCGAGCATCCCGTCCGTCATGAGTTCCGCCTCGCCGATCAAGGCGCCGAGTTCGATGTTCTCGAGCAGGTGGTCGAACAGGATGTGGTACTCGTGGAGCATCGCGTCGGTCGTCACGAAATTGGGCATGTACCCGTACCGATTGCTCTCGTACTGCGCGAAATATTCCGCGTGCACGGCGGGCGTGACGACGAAACCGTTCTTCTCGAGCAAAGCCTTGGCTTTGGCCGAAAGGTAGTCGTATTCGGCGATATTCGCGACGTTCGTGAGCCCCTTGGCCGGTTTGATCTGGGGCGCGTCGGGCTGGAACTTCACGAGCTTCTCCATCCAGACGGCGAAACCGGTCTTGATCTCGGCGATCGGCGCGTACCAGTCGGCGAAGCGTCCGGCCTTCACTTCAGGCGAGGGCGCCGCGGCCTCTTCCGACGGCGGCGGCGAAGGCGGCGTCTCCGCGCGAGGCGCGTCGAACATGTACGCGATCGCGAAGACGGCCAGCACGACGACGGTGCCGGCGGCCACGGTCACGCGCGCCCGGCTCCAGCGCGACGGAGGTTTCGGCGCGGACTCAGGCATGGTCGGTGGATGCATGGGGTCATTCATAGTCGAGTCATGGGGTTTCTCCGGCGCGCGTGAGCGGCAACGGAGCGAAGCTTTCCGGGTAGCGGTCCGGCACGCACAGGCCCTGGGAACGGTCTCCGAAGTACAGCCGGCCGTCCTCGATCTTCACGATGTCGTATTCCACCGGGCAGTCGCCGACCGTCGGGACCAGGTCGAGACAGCCCCGTTCGCTGACCACCTGCCCCTCGCCGACCGTCCACGCGCCGCTTCCGCAGCCCGCTTTCTCGAAGGCCGCCGCGGATTCCGGCGACGAGGCGAAGAGCGTGATGGTCCGGAGGTCGAAGCGCGCGGTCGTGGCGTCGCGGAGCGTCATCGATTTCGGCCCGAGATCGTAGGGTCCTTCGACTTCTAGGCCGAACAACGCGTTTGCGCAGTCCTCGTCGGCGTAGAAATCGATCCGCATGCGCCAGGTTTCCTCGTCCACGCGCAGTCCGCGCTTCAGGTTGCTCGCGCCGTCCGCGTTCCGGAAGGTTTCGCAGCGCTCGCTCGCCCACGCGCCGCGGATGTCGGGCAGCGTGCGTTCGTCCCACCAGACCCAAAGGACCGAAAGGAGCGTCGCCCAGATGAGGAGGAGCAGGATCTTCTGTCGCGGTCCGTCCAGCCGGTTCAGCCGTTCGCGGATGTTCATGTCAGGTTCAATTCACCAGCTTTCTTCTTGCCGATCCAGTATTCCAGCTTCCAGCCCGCCTTGCCGGACTTGACCAGCCGTTCTTCGGCGCCCTGCGCCTTGAAGGCGCGGCGGCGCTCCCCTGCTTTCTGGCGCTCTTCGGCCGTCAGCTTCGCCATCAGCGAGAACAGCGCGGGCGTTTCGGCGGCCATGTCATTCCTGCATCAGCACCGCGCGGACGGGCGAGCCGTCGAGTCCCTTGAGGCGCTGCGGCATGGCGATCAGCGTGTAGTTCCCCGGCTGGACGAACGAGAGGTCGACGCCGACCAGGATGACGACCCCCGCCTTGAGCAGGGTGCCGTGGACGGGGTGGTCGAGCGTGCCGCGTCGTTCGATGCCGTAGTAGTCGATGCCGACGAGCTTCACGCCGTTGGCCACGAGCGTCTCGGCCGCTTCCAGCGAGAGGGCGACGTAGTCGTCGAAGAACGTGTCCTGGCGGATCATGTCCGAATTGGACGTCTTGAAGATCACGCGTTCGGCGCGGATGTCCTGCACGTCCGTGAACTGGATGAGGCCGTCCTTGCCTTTGACCTCGCGCACTTCGCACGGGCCGTAGCACTTGTGCAGGTCGATCATATCGACCGTGGCGCCTTCGGGAATCGAGTGGTTGGGCGCCTCGATGTGCGTGCCGGTGATGGTCGTCATGCAATACGACCAGATGTTCTTGTGGTCGACCTCGTAGCGGCGGATGCGCTCGAACTTCGGCGGTTCCGTCCCGGGGAACGCCGCCATGCCTTCGTGATACGGGACGGTGATGTCGATGAGCTTCATATCAGCCTTTCCTCCTGAGGGCGCCGAAGCCGCCGCCGAAGTCGACGAGCAACGCCGCGACCAAGACGACGATCTGCATGGGCCCCCACGCGCCGCCGTACCAGACCATCACCGCCGAATACCAGAGCAGGGAGAGCGGCGCGAAAATGACGCCGAGGATGATCGAGAGGAGCGCCAGGTGGGAGGCGGCGAACCAGCCCGTGAAGAAGTAAAGATACGCGACGAACAGGCGCGGGAAGAACAGGAGGGCGAGGGCGATGAGGACCGGCATACGTGAGTTTAGTGGTTCTTCCGGCCGAGCAGCCGGTACATGTTGCGTTTTCCCGCTTCGACGCCGGGCTGATCGAAGGCGTCGACGTCCCAGAGTTCTCCGGCCACGGCCGTGGCCGTCATGAGCGCCTGGAGCAGGGATCCCAGCGATTTGCCGGAGAGGTCGGGAAGGAAGAGCGTGCCGTTCGGGCGTCGGTTCTCGGACAGCGCTTCCGCCGTCGCTTCCCGCTCGGCGTGGACGATCTCCTTCAGCGTATGGCCGCTGAAGTACGAGACGCCTTCGATGTCGGGCCAGGGTTCGGGCAGGCGCTCGTCGACGCCGAACGCGTCGATCTCGAGGAAGGTCACGATCTTGTCGGACGGCCCCTCGTTGTAGAGCTGGATCTGCGAGTGCTGGTCGGCGGGGCCGACGGCGGCGACGGGGGTCGGTCCGGTGTAGACGCGGTTGCGGTGCCGATCGGACTTCTTGCCGAGGCTCTCGGCCCAGAGCTGGCGGTACCACTGGCCGACGAGCTGGAGGCGCTTGGCGTACGGCATCATCACGGAAATCGTCTTGCCGCGCCGATAGAGCAGCCACTGCAGTCCGGCGAAAAGCATCGGGACGTTCTTCGTCGGCGACGTCTTCCAGAAGGCGGCGTCCTCGGCGGCCGCGCCCTTCCAAAGTTCCTCGACGTTGATGCCGGCGGCGAGAAGCGGGAACGCGCCGACTTCGGTGAAGACGGAGAAGCGTCCGCCGACGTTGCCGGGGACGGGCAGGGTCGCGTAGCCCTCGCGGTCCGCGATGGCGCGCAGGGTCCCCTTCTCGGGATCGGTGGTGGCGATGACGCGTTCGGCGGCTTTCTTGCGGCCGACGGCCTTCACCAGACGGTCGCGGAGCAGGACGAAGACCGACATCGGCTCGATGGTGTCCCCGCTCTTGGAGATGACGTTGATGGCCGCGCGTTTCCAGTCGATGGCGTCGATGACGTCGCGGACGGCGCGCGGATCGGTCGCGTCGCCGGCGAAGACGAGCTTCAGCGAGCGCGCGCCGCGCTTCGAGGATTCGAGCCCGTCGAGCGCCGCGTGGACGGCCTGCGCGCCGAGCAGGGAGCCGCCGATGCCGATCACGACCAGCGTGTCGACCTCCTTGTCGAGCTTGCGGAGCGCGGCGCGCATGGCGTCGAGGCTCGGCCGGCGCTTCGGGACATCGAAAAAGCCGAGCGATCCGGAAGCTTTGCGCTCGCGCAGGGCGCGCCTGGCGATCTCAAGGCGTCCGGAGAGGGCCTGCACCTCTTCCGGCGCGGCGCCTTCCGCGCCGACGCGATTCCGCATCATGTTGAGGAAGTCGTACCGCAGGGCCATAGTACGCCCAGTATAGCACGAAACCCGCCTTCCGGCGGGTTCAGTTCCACTGCGTGTAATAGGGGCCGCACTGCGCGCACCGGGCGCGGATCCAGCCGGCGTCGAGGCTCGTGCCGCCGTGGTCGTCGTCGAGCGCCGGGGCGGGCGCCATGACCAGCGGGCGCTGGCACTGCGGGCAGCGTCCCGTCTCGCAGCGGCAGGACACGCGGACCGAGCGGTCCTGTCCGGGCAGGTGCACGAAGCCTTTCGGGGCGCCGCAAGCCTGGCAGTCCCGGAGGAAGCGCTGGACGTGGATCTTGGCGTTCATGGCGTGGCCCATAGGAAGCGTCAATGTAGCCGAAAATGCCGCGCCTGGCAAGGGCTAGGGCTCGCCCAGGAACCCGCGGACGATCGGGGCGCGCGCGAGGGCGAGGCCCGCCGCCACGCCGGCGATGACCGCGAGGACGAGGAACAGCAGGAACGGCTTGCCGATGCTCCGGCTGTTCCGGGCGTACCGGAACGCGAAATACGCCGGAGGGACGAAGAACAGCGCGATCATCAGGCTCTGCATGAAGATCGTGAGCCGGTCGGGCCCAGGCGAGGCCGAAGCTTCGACGGCCATGAGCGGGACGCCGAGCGCGTACCAGACGAGCGCGCCACGGAACGGCTCGAAATGCGGTCCATGCTTCTTGTCGAGCCAGATCATCGCCGGCAGGACCAGCGTGTGCAGGAGGATGCGCAGCATATCATCGGGTGAGGTCGAAGGCGTCGCCGGGGTTCAGCCACAGCACGGCTTCGGCGGTCGACGCGTCATAGGCCCACGTGCCGGGCTCGATTTCCGAAAGCTCCCGCTTCCCGACCGTCGTGCCGCTCGAGCGGACGGAGGCGCCGAGGCCGGCGGGGATCCGGACCAGGAGCGGGTGCGTGAAGCCGTCGTATTCGACGCGCACCGACGGCACGTTCGGGACCGCGGCCCGGTAGGACCCGCCTTCGGCCACGTTGGCGTAGGCGTACTCGCCGTCGAAGGCGGTGCCGGGAGTGAGCGTGACGGAACCGCCCGTCGCGAGGTTCGTGAAGACGACGTCCTTGTTCCCCGGACTCTCGCGCAAAGCGACGATGAGCTGGGCATACACTTCGGAGCAGCGCATCACGCCCGCGTCCTCGTCATCCTCGCAGGCGCCGAGGAACTCGGACCGCGCGGCGACGGTCTCGCCGGCGTCGGCGTCGCGGACGACTGACATGGCGGCTCCGGCGGTGGTCGGCGCGTCCGCGCGCCACGGACGCGCGCCGTCGAAGGTCACGCGCCGGAAGCTGTTGCGCGGATCCGGGATGCGAGGTTCATCCTTCTCGAAACCGAGCGCGGCGGAATCATCCGCGAAACGGCGGAACGTGACGTCCAGCAGGCTGACGGGGCCGTCGTGATAGGTGAAACCGACGCGCGGGGTTACCGAGGATTCGGAGCCCTCAAGCCGCCCTTCGATGACGGAATCCTTCAACGAGGCGCCGAAGGCCGCGAAGGTGCCTCCGACGGCGTTCTCGGCCAGATAGGCGCCCCGCACCTCCACGCCCGCGCCGCGGATCCAAAAGCCGCGCTCGCCGTTCATGACCGCGGTGAGGCCGGTGAAGACGGCGGT
>Ga0209966_1000395_pt1 | contig 12840 bp, 12 predicted proteins | sample RhisoiCoNPM_FD_187575 | JGI IMG/M metagenome (GOLD analysis project Ga0209966, IMG submission 187575) | Arabidopsis thaliana rhizosphere microbial communities from the Joint Genome Institute, USA, that affect carbon cycling - Rhizosphere... | ecosystem: Host-associated > Plants > Roots >... | reverse complement strand
CGGACCATGAGTAGAGATCTAATTCTCTCGCAAGATATTCGTCGATTTTTGATAAATATGAACTGAACTGCTCCAATAGGGGGTTTGCTTCAATATTTCTTCTATCCAAGAATGGAATCTAGCCTAGACTAGTGTTCATTCATTGATATTTAATTCTTTTACAACATCGTCCATGAGAAGACTTTATACTAATTTGTTCACTTATTTTTTCAGTCTTTGGAATTTTTGATATGCGCTTAATTTTTTAGATTTGAATCTATTGGGCTATTGGTAGTGCTCCGGCCGGGATTTGAACCCGGGATCTGCGACTCGAAAGGCCACAATGCTTGACCGGACTGTGCAATCGGTATATTAATTTACGATTACTACACCACCGGAGCCACTAGGATGATGTATAAATCACAATATAATAGTTTACGGGCAGATGAATATCATATTAATTCATTATTAATTAAATTCAAGACGATGGAGATTTACAATGAGTTGGTTCAATGATCTAATAAACAAGAAAATCCAGAAATGCATGACAATAACGCACAAGGTTTTATTATCGGTTTGTGATGATTGTTCATAATGGCTGAATTGATTTACAAAATTGATCAAGCAGTAGAGGAGATGAGTCTATTGAAGCATCCATTTTACAGGATGTGGTCAAACGGAGAATTAAGCTTGAACCAACTGCAAGGATATTCTTTGGAATATTTTCAACTGGTCAAAATGGTTCCAGAAATGGTTAACAGTATCAAGTTAAATCTGCAAGAATCAAAATTAAAAAGTATAGTTGAGGAGAGTCAGAGAGAAGAATCCAGTCATATAGAACCTTGGATAAAATTTGCCAATTCAATCGGTGTCAAAAGTAAGCAATTATTGAATTACACATGTGATGGAAATACGAAGAACGCTGTAACCTCGCTATTGGAATTAACAAAGAATTCATTACATGAGGGTATGTGTGCTATGTACGCCTATGAGTTGGAGTTGCCAAAAATTAGCAGATCCAAAATAGATGGTTTAAATAAATTCTACAACATTTCTAGCGCCGATTCAACAAATTATTTTGAAATTCATGAGGAGGCAGATATCAGACATGCAGATATATGGCGAAGAATGATAAAAAATATTCCTGCTGACAAGCATTTTATTTGTTTTGAAGCCGCAGTCAAATCTCTTCAATTGCAAAACTTGCTGTTAGACGCCGTCTACGAGAAATACGTGAGCCCGTATAATTAATTTATCACCGCAGTGACCCAGCTAAAATTATCAACTCAAGTTCTAGGGTGGATTCCATTTCAAAACCTTTATACATATTTTCATATCGAAAAAGTTTGTCGGGCCCATAGCTCAGCCTGGTTAGAGCGACCGGCTCATAACCGGTCGGCCGGGGGTTCAAATCCCCTTGGGCCCAAACTAGAGTTTGTCTTTATAGATACAGTACGGTTTCAAAAAAGGATAATTTAGATGAAGTTAACTAGTAGTATGCTTTCAGTAGACAGGACATAATTTTAAAAGGTTATTCGCACTTAAAACTGTTAGAATCTGTGGCCGAAAATTTCATGGGAATAATCGGTATGTGTAGCGTATGCGGGAAAGAAAAGACAATGATGTCACAAAGGAATCGGGTCAAAATAGATGTTGGAGTAGTTGATACCTATTTAGAATGTGAAGATTGCTGAAAAATCGTCAATTGAAATGTTTTTGTCATCCTAATGAGACTCGACATCGCTCGTAGTGGTACGTGCCAGGTCAGGTAAATGTGATTGCATTTAAGTCTTGCTTAAATTAGATCCTCAAATGCTAATAGTTAAGGAATAATCGATTTTTCGATGAACAAGAAATTATTAGTGAATAGGATGTTCCTATTGGCATCATTTTTAACCATAATGCTATGCGCTTCAATTGTTGCAACGAATGGTCACGTGTTTGCGGCTAAAAATATCTGGGATGATGATGACACTATGGAGGAACTTGTCAAAGATATAGACAATGGTAAAGATGATGACAATTCGATGAATTGGCACGATTTCAAAAATTCAAAAATCTTCAAACAAGAAGATCTTGAAACACAAGAGTGTATAAAAAATAGACAGGAACTTTCAAATAATCTAGCAGACTATGAAGTTCTACGATGTTTTGATGATTCAGATTACGCATACGACAAGTGAATCGCGAGTAATTCAACTTTTCCTATTTGTTCTTTTAGTAACAAAGATGAATATGAAATGAATAACCAATTCTCGAGGAATATATTTAATTACTAATATCACCGCTAGCCTTCTAGCTCCTAAGTTCCTTTAATACTGCTTGTTAGCTATAGTTGAATACGTTTACTAACTTTATTAAACGCACTCATAGATTCCACTCGAATACTTGTGAATCATTATGATTATTTAAAGTTCTTAGCTTAATGATGAGATAGTGGAACCGGAAATTAGAGGATGAAGTATGTATTCTCCATTCAGCATGTAACGTCCACTTAAGTCTTGCTTAATTTAGATCCTGAAATCTTATTAAATTCTAAACCTTATTCATCTTGCAAATCGACATCTCTTCATTAAAACTGGTGGGGTAATCGCGTTTCAAGACAGCCCACCAGTTTTACATTGAATGGTTTTCAATTAGCGCAGTCATATTTTCAACCCTTGATTATTTTTTATAACATGATCTATTCTGGCATTATTCGAAATATTTTGCCCTGACCTATAGATACCACGTATAGGTAACCATCTGGGCCTACTGTAAGATCTGTGACTCCGCCAAATCCGTCGCCAAATATTACATCCTCAGCCCCGACGTTGATGGGATTCTGAATATATCTTTGTGCAAGGCCTAGGGGGAGCAAAAGGTCATTCCTTTCTTGGTTCAACTTGAAATGGTATATGTGACCATTATGGACGCTGCCTACGAATATATCGTTTCTATATTGGCTCCCCAATTTATCGGAGTATAAAAATATGATTGCGGTCAGTCCTGCGCTCTTGGTCCAAACTAACTTGGGTTCTTCATAATGTCCTCTGTTATCAAAAGTTATGAGTTCGTCGGTGTCAAAACTTTTTTGGGATGAAGAAAATCCATAGATTTTATTCCATCCACTATTGAATCCTGGTTCAACAAGATTTATTTCATCGCCATCTTGTGGCCCGTTTTCCGTGTCCCATAAGAATCCTGTTATAGGATCGAAATTTAATCCAAAACTATTCCTTATGCCATATGCATAATACAATCGTAAAGGCATAGAATCGGAGAGTATACCTTCATCTACAATTTTCCCATCTTGCGTTAACCTTAAAATTCCACTGCGTCCGTCCGCAACTTTTCCACGGTCAAAGTTTTGCGTCTGTGTTGCTTCAAAATCTATTTTAAATGAACCATCCACATCTCCGACTGGGATGTATATGTTCTGGTCAGGGCCGATTTCGATTGCGCCACCGTTATGTCTCGGTCCGGGGTAAGCTGGCAAGTTCAAAAGAAGTTTTGGATTTACAAGCTTATTATCAACAAATTCGTACCTGTAGAGGCGATTTCCAATTGGCGCTGTTCCCTTTCGATCATCCCCATCTTTTCCATCAATTTCAGTAAAGTATAGGAAGACATATGTCTTGAGACTATTTTTAGAAATTGCAATCCCACACATTCCTCTTTCAACAGAGTTCGCAACATTGACATCAAGAATTGGCTCGTCTAAAATTTTTCCGTTTAACACGCGCATTACGGTGCCCTTATCTTTTTCCAAAACTAGAAAATCGTCAGGACCAAGGAAGGCCATAGTCGTAGGAGTTTCTAACCCATTTACCACCTGTTCAACTTTGAGTCTAGAATCAAAAACATGTGGATCGTCTGGACTTAAGCTAAACGGTCGTTCTCGTAATATTATTTGACCGTATGTCTGAGAAAAATAAAAAGTGATAGTGACGATTATGATAACCGCAATAATGAGAGAAATATACTTCCCCATAGCCAAACGACAATACAAATTTGAATTTCGATTTCAGAGCATGAAAAGACCAATATTAATTTTCGTTAGTAGAAATGCCTACCCAATACTGCAATCGAAGATCCGCAGTTTGCTAAAGATATTATTTATATCCGGACTACAGTTAAACTAGGAACCTGTTATGATCTATGTGATAAGGTGAAAAGTAGGTTGGTCGCCGCTTCCTTTGCTTCTTGACTTTTAAAGTATTAAAAGAACATTGTTCTGAATGGGGATACCAACTAAATTATATACTCGAATTTTGTGAAAGAGGAATGACCAACCATAGAACCAAAATCAAATTATCAGGTTCGCTGCTTTTCATACCGATAGTTTTCATGATTTTCTCTTTGAGCTTTATCAATTCAAGTCATGTATTTGCCGCAGGAGAGTTTTCAGTGGAGGCTAAAATAAATCTAAAAAAGTTAAATCATCCCGATAACTGAAGGTTGTTGCCTCGGCTAATGGTGATACCGAAACAAAATATCTAACAGGTAACGATCTAGATTCAAATACTGCTATCGTTTCATTTGAATTCAACCAGAAGAATGACATTGTTACTGTCGGTAGTAGGGATGAGTATTTGGTTTGCGCATATGCCATTGATGCTGTAACAGCTCAGATGGAATCCTATTCTTGTGCTGAGGGTAATATCGAGCATCTAAATGGAAAAAACACAATAAGCTTGGGTTCTGGGAGTGCGAAGACCTTGTCCACTGGGTCGTTCCAAACTGTCAGTGGGGGTGAAATAAAGAATCCGACTATTAGAATCTGGATACCGCTTTCCGATAGAAAGGATGTAAAGGATCTAAAAGTGGTTGCCATGATTAAAGGTGAATTTGCATCAAAGACAATAGATGCACATAAGTTACTCAAAGAATCTGACGACAATACACTAATCATTCCACTAGTATTTGATAAGACTCCTGAAATTGGCGCCATTCAGAAGGGGGATTTAATCTTTGCTTGCGTATCTGCCGATGAGTTAAATCCGCCTGAAGGAACAGAATGCGAGCACAGAGTAACATCACATACGGGTCACATCCATAACCTAGTTGCAAGATGAAAATAAATTAACCCTAGCCAAAATTAATCTAAAAAATAATTGCAAAGTTTAATTTTATTTCTTAACTTGTTTAATGCAAGAGAATTAAAGAATTAGATCAAAAAAGTCAAATGTGATAATAATGTATCTATATGTCATGAAAATAGAATTCAATTGTTTTGGATCAAGTACATGTATGAGCATTGTTTCCCTGCTTTTCGTTTTATCATATTTTTCTTTTTTTCCCTACTCTTTTGCCCAATTTCAAGCAAATATTAGTTCAAACTGTGAAAACGGAAATTGTACCACAACTATTTGTATAGATGATAATCCTTGCAAAACAACCAATTCAAATTCTACAAATATGACATCAATGAATGATTTATTACAAAATAAAACTAGTCCAAATCCTAATTTGCCTGGAGAGATTGTTTAATATCAGAATTGCATCTTCAGTTAAGGACGAATTCTAATATTACTTCTATTCTTTACCAGATTTAGTACTTAGAAGTAATGATCCTCTAGATGGAGAGGATCAATTAAAATACTAAAAACATGTGACGATATATTAGCTCACTCTAATTAGATATGAAAAGAAAGATAATTAACATTTAAATGATTTATCGCCATTAATAAATTACGCATAAATCAGTCTCTGGAATTATAAAGGCATTGGGAACCGGTGTGATTACCGGAGCATCAGACGATTTTCAAATGTGAAAGGTTGGTTCACATTCGGAATGAGGACCATTTCTGGAATTGTAATGTTGCTGAAGTTAAGACCATATATCTAAATGTATCACTGGCAATGCTTGTTTATTTGTAAAACTGAAATTGAAGAAAAAGATAATGTCTTGAGGTATAGCAGTTATTAAAATAAAGCCTAAATCCTGAGGACTTTTTTTACTTTTTAATTCTCATCAATTTATTTTAGAGTTAGTAACAAGAAACGTTCATTTGGCTACTAATACAGGACAATGGGCATACGTTACCACACCACCCGCTACGCTTCCTACGAGCATTTTTTTAATTCCAGAAAGACCCCTACTGCCAACAACAATCATGTCTACTTTGTTCTTCTCTGCGTATTCCACAATCTCCTTTACGACTGATGAGATGCCCATAATAACATCTGTTTTTACCTTTACACCTTTTTCTTTTGCCTTCTGCTTTACCTTATCCACATGAGTCTCTCCTCTTTGCGTTGCAACCATCATGACATTCTTTAGCGCCCGGGGTAATCTAGGCGTTATTGTGTCTTCAAGATAATTATACCTGATATCCGGCGATATAACATATATCGCGATTAATTCTGCATCAAGTCTTTTGGCCATGTCTATTGCCTGGGAGCTCGCATTGAGCGAAGGCTTGGAACCATCGACTGCTACCAGTATCCTTTGAATTGTCAACTTGTCAACTAGTTTGAGTTGGGATTTATTATTATATAGGTATTTAGTAGTATGGACTATTTGTGCAAGAAATTCAATAAAGTGCGAGGCAGATCAACAAGTGACGTCAAAAACTAAAGTATATAATTTAGATAGCAAATTGATGTGCATAGAAACAAAATGAAAGATGATCTGCTTATTTTTGTTATTATCGCTGTAGTAACAACATTGGCTGTCATAATGTTCATTCTTTAAACTAATGCTCCAGTATATCCTACTGAATCTATAAAGATTAGTTTAAATTCCAATATAAAGAACGTATTTATTTACGGTTACACACATTAGTCACTAATGAAATAAAAAATGCAATTAAAAGAAATAGTATTCAGTTATTTACTTAGTTAGCAGAGTTGCGTAATCAAAAAAAACTTTATCTTCCATTCCTTATAATTGGTTGTTCCATATTCAATTTTTAATACTGAAAACAAATTGAAGTGTAGCCACAAGCCACCTGAAAGAGACATAGATAAATTATTTGCTGGACTAATACTAGAGGGGGAACTGATTTACATAATAAAAAAAAACAAAGACAACGATTTTTTAAAATTCGTGTGGCATTAGCCCTCGGAATATCACTTGTAGCTGACCTTCTTGATTATTTGGCAGCACCAATATTTGGAGTACCAATAATAGGTGACGTATTTGATGTTATTGTGTCGGGCTTGTTGTTTTCGATAACTAGAAGTAAAGTCTTATTTATAATGAATCTCGCAGAGTTTATTCCATTTCTTGGTGACTTTCTACCGGTATATACTATTTCTACCTTAATATGGGTACTTAGAGAGCAGGAAGAAAAAAATAAACTCGTTCTACTTAAACGCGTCGTAAGGTTACTTTCAAATAAAAGTACAAGATAATTAAATTGAACAAAGGAAAAAATCTTATGTTGCCAGTAGAAATTAATTTAAACAAAAATTCGATACATTGCGCCCTATACTAACTTGCAGTAAACCATCTGGACGAATTCCACCGTGTTTGATGGAATTGTGATAATTAGAATAAGGTTTCCATATCACACCGAGCCAAAAATTTAGTCGAATTCTTTATTTATATTTTCAAGTCTCCTAAATTCGAAAATAAAATTATGATCAGAAGACACGTTTTATATGAAAATAATTTCATCTCTTCTAATTGGTCTTTTAAATTGGACAACTGATGGGATTTTGGGCCGATTGAGTGATGAACAAGAAACAATCAAGCACCCATCAGTTGTTTCTGGTTGCGTTGGAAAGTTGTTTGCAACAAAGTATAAAAATGCTGTAGTTACAATCTTCTATAAGATTCACATCAGTGACTTCTTATCTACCTATCGGATATTGCTATCTAACACATTATAACACTATATCGTCCTTTGTAATGCCACCTTTCTTATAATATCAGTGGTACCCACCATTAATGAAAAGTGGTAGATTCTGTGATCTATGTAGGAAAGAAATCCCGATCAATGATATGATACCCATGGAAATACAAGGAGAAAATTATATTTTTGACAGCTACGATTGCGTGAAGATATTTCACAAATTAAATGCGGTGTACGGCAATCTACTTGTTGGAGAAAGTTCACGTTGATAGGAACATCAAGTTCAACCATTAGTAATAACAACAAATTACACACTGATCATTTGAATCATAGAGTTAAAGCTCTTTTAATTGCGCTACCGATCTTCGTGTTTTCGTTGATAGTGGTTACAAGCCATCCAACCGTCGCGGCTTCGCAACTTGACCCCTCAGATTCTATGTTAGCCAAGTGGTATGATAAGGCGCTTTCAGTAAATCAGAACAATGTTCCAGCGCTAGTAGAAAAAGGGACGGATCTTGTGACCAAAGGTGATGGGGAACAAGCGATAACTTGGCTTGATAAAGCACTGAATATAGACCCTGCCAATTTAATGGCCTTGGTCAGCAAGGGAGCTGCACTTAGAGACTTGGGTAAATACCAAGAGGCAATTGTAGTGTACGACCGGGTTCTAACGATCGATCCAAGTGATGTCTACGCAATAGGTGGCAAAGCAGATTCTCTATATGGCTCTGGACAACATGAACAAGCCGTTGTCTTGATAGATAAAGCCTTGGAACTAAATCCAAGCGACGGTAAGATACAGCAGGTCAAAGAGTCATTGCAGCAAGCGATCAACTAGTTCAGAAACAACTTTTCCCCACACTAATTGCAAATAACGTTTGACGAAATCTCTGGGAAGGTTTACCTAGTAATTTATCTTAGGACAGCGCATGGGAAGGTTCCAAATAACTTGGTAGGATCCAAAAACCCCTCCTCAGTGTTTTCTACTACCTCTTGCGACGCGGCTACTATATCTGCTACTGGCTAGCTACCAATTATTCTAGGATTTTTTGTCTACAGGGTTCCAATTGAATTTCTATACTTCGATAATTTCGACTAAAAAAATGTCTTGATTCTTACCAAATTTTGAATGAAGAATAAGAGGACTTGGTGGAATAAGATTCTTCACCAGTCCTTTTTAATTACTATAATACATCAAATCTTTCAAATAAATTAAGCCAACTTGGAATACTTCATCCTAACATTTACCAGCCAGTCTACATCACTAGATGACTTCGTTAACTTTGCAATCTTTATTGCTTCTCTAACGTCTTTTGACTTCATAACATTCCATACAGCATATGCTATTTTTTCGGATATATTTTCGTCCATACGATATCTTTTTTTAAGGAGTTTCCTGACAATGTCCATAAATTCTTCATATCCATATTCCTTTAAGTGTAATTCCAGGAATCTAGATCTTAACGCCTTTGATAACCTATCCACATCATTACTTGTGGCGAAGATCCACAATTTCATCCTTTTTTGTCTAGTCTTTCCATTTAGTTTAGTTTCGCAAATAATTCCAGTTTCCATAGCATTGAGTAGGGCAGCTTGATCCTTTGCCTTCATTTTGTCAATTTCATCTATTAACAAATATTTTGTATTGTGTATGAACAAGTAATCAATCATTCCTGCAGACGTAACGCTAGTAGCATCCATAAAATAAGCTCCGTCGATGGAATTTAGTATTTCCAAAAGAAAGACCGTCTTAGAAGATGCCGGAGGACCGGTCAGCAATATATTCACCGGCTCTTTTGATACTATTGATTTCAATAATAATTTCTTTACATCCGAATAGCCAACAATATTGGAGAAAAATTTATCCTCATACGTTTGTGTATGTTCCGGGCCGTCAAATGCTGTTATTTTCTTTAATAAGGTCTTGAACATTGACGATTCATACATCGTGACGACAAGATGATAATAAATTGTGTGGAGATAACTTCTATATCTTCATCACTTTCAAAGGAATGTTTCTTCACAGAAATGAAATTTGTTTTGGGTTTTGATGGCGTTGTTATAACATACTTGGAACAACACGATATTCATTGTCACTATCGTTATTTTTAGTCAACAATCTTTGGGGATGATTGCACCATTACCAGGAGTTGAAAATTAATTTATGCTATAATATATGTTCTACAGCCTTCTGCACGTCACCGGCATCTATCACATCTCCTTCAATCATTGCTTCTAGTAACCTTAATACGATGAGTTCTCCTGTGGCTCCAGCAATCGTCTGTGGAACAACAACACAGACGTCGTCTACAATTACAGTAACTTCATCGTCAGCTGCACCGCTCCAATCTTTAGGGATGCTTATGTAGAAATTATCAGAGTCGGCGTTATCGTGCGGGTTCTGATATAAGATTTTAACCAATACGAACTTTCTACCATTGTAACTTAAATGCTTAACCCTAGGCGTTGGTTGACCCAGAATGCTTATTTTACAATGAGGTACTGTTATAAGTGAACATGTAAGTTCAATCCTGTATTGATGTCAAGTAAATGCGGCTGTATTATTCAGGGAATTCAGGACCACTAAAAGAGAGTTTTCACTAGTTTCTAAAAATGTCAGTAAGCTAGGCAGAGACAGGAGTTATCAGAAAATTTACATAGGCTTTTATAATACCTATTTACAAAGTTTTTTGGACGATGAAAAATCAACGAAGAGTCGGTGAATTAATCACTATATGCTGCGGAATCGGCGTGGCGGTAGCGGGATTATTTGTCAGTGTACCACCTGTGACCTATGGCGGTCTATGTATTATGGGCCTAGGCGTAATTTCCGTGTTCTGGAGGTAACATTTTCTTTAGAATTTGCATTAGTCGGTCTTTGACTACGGATTGAATGTTAAAGAAACTTAATACTATTTCCATAGCCGACGTCCTTTAGACGTTTCTACATGAGCAGAACTTTGATTCGTCTTCTATTACTGTTTTCATATAGGAAGATAAGTCAAGATCCTAGAGGCTAATAATTGATAGAATGTTCCTTTATAATGATCTTTTTACCAGTATCGAAACCGTTTACCACTTATACGACCGATTTATGGTTATCCTACTTACATTAGATATTGTTTAAAGAGAAGTCGTACCAATATCCCTCAAGAAATTCCGCTTTAATTATCAAATTGAATAATGGAATACTTTGTATTTGTTAACTCCATTAAATTTTCTTCGATCTTTTTTTTCAGTGTCTTTGATGCGGTATCAAGATCAGCGATGATATTCTTTGTTTCCTCTGTTCTTGCAATACTTTCCGAACGAGATTTTTCGTTTATCTCGACGTTATTTTTTATATCTTCTAAATGTGTCATATTAGTTGAGTTGACCGACGATTCTAATTGAGTCAGTTGTTCATTTAGATTTTTTAACTTTGAAGACAATGCAGGTAGAGAATTTACAATTTCATCTATTTGATGAATTGTTTTTTCCGGATCTTTAACTTGGATACTTTTATTGTCCACTTGTTTCCTAAGTTCGCCAAATAATTGCAAGTATTGAGAATTATCCTTGAAAATTTCTAGAGGCTGATTCAATATTGTGGTAAGTCTTCCTTGAGTCTCCTTAGAGGCTTGATAAGAAAATTTGGTTATTGGTCGTGAAAGAATAGAAACCTTATTTATCATGTTCTTCTCAAAGGCAGCAATTTCATTTTTCTTATCGTCAATTTTTGCTAAAATTTTTGACGCGTTTAGAAATTCTTTTGATTTTCTGAGATCTTCGTACTGTATTTTTCCTTCTTCAATATTTTTGTCGATGGTCTGTGTTTCTTTTATTAATTCTGTAAGTCTAACCTCCTTGGTTCTTGTTTCATTCATTTTTTCATCTAATAAAATCAAATCCGCCTTACATTGTATACACGAATTTATTTGATTTTCTTTGGTAGATAATATTTTAGTGACTTCTTTTAGTAACGAAGAAAGATTATCGAATTCACTTTTAAATTTGTTTATCTGTTTCCTCATGAATTCGTTGAGGATCCTATTATGTGAGTCTCCAACTTGCCCAAATCTATTTATTAGTAGTTCCAGGTTATTTTTGAACTTTATCGCATCTTCATAACTCTTTATTTGGTAAGATTCTATGAGGGATTCCTTTTTAATACTGGTAATTAATATTTTTTTTGAAGTATTAATTAATGATTCGAACTGAGGACTTTCTGCTTTTATTTCTTGTTCTTCAAGTTCATCAGCGTTCTTCCTTAGACGATCTAGACACTCTAATACCAAATTCCTCGTAGGTTCGAGATTATCTATCAAGTCCTTTTCAAGTACTTTTTTTTTCTTTTCTACTATTTCCAATAATTCTTTATTTGAAACTGAATAAACTGAGTTAGCTTCACTTTCTTTATCCTGAATATTGTCAGAGGTCTTCCTCTTAAAAAAGCCAAATCTGGGAGACAATAGATTATTTTACTATTGAACTACTAAAAAACCTAACACAAATTTCTGACTCCTTGCATATAATTATACAGCCGGCCGTTTGCACAAATATACATGTATTTTAATTCCAAGAGAAATTCGTTTAATGACTGAAAATGGAAGACCCATTACCTTTTAAATCTGAGTGGGACTGTGAACCGCATGACTTTGAAATCTGACGACTATTCTGTAGTTAGACTCCAAAGTTTTTATTAATAAGTATCCTAATAATATTTTAAAGTATGTATCATATGAAAATGCTGGCATTTACAACAATAGGATTTGCTTTTGGCCTTTTTAGTCTTGCAGGTATGTTTGTATCAAGTGCATTTGCCGAACCCAAAGTTGATATTTCTCCTACATGCGGACCTGCTGAACCAGGATTTAATATTGTAATAAACGCAAATGGATTCAAGGGAAACAGTACTGTTGCTTACAAGTTTGTGGGGAATGATAGCAAGATTCCTCTATATGGCTATTTTGAAACAAACAGTACGGGTGGATTTAACGACGTAACGTTTGCAGATGATCTCAAGGCAGATAAATACAAGTTGTACTTTGGTGATGATGCCAACAGTGATGGGACCTTCGATATTGGTGCCAAGCGG
>Ga0209966_1000393_pt1 | contig 12934 bp, 10 predicted proteins | sample RhisoiCoNPM_FD_187575 | JGI IMG/M metagenome (GOLD analysis project Ga0209966, IMG submission 187575) | Arabidopsis thaliana rhizosphere microbial communities from the Joint Genome Institute, USA, that affect carbon cycling - Rhizosphere... | ecosystem: Host-associated > Plants > Roots >... | reverse complement strand
GCGTAGGTGACCCGGCTGCCGCCCTCGGTGGCGTCGACCTGCCAGAACCCGGTGTTCTCCCGGAAGAAGTTGTTGGGATGAGCGGGATCGAGATGCCATTCGATCCGACGTCGCGACGGATCCGGGTACTTCACCATGTGGAACCCGAAGGAGAACGGCCCGATCCCGACCTCGTACCGCACGAGCGCATGCCGGGCGTCGACCTCGACCGGCTCCGCGCTGATCACCCGCGGATAGTAGCGGGGATGCCCTCGATAGTCGACGAGCACCGCCCACACGCGCTCCGGAGCCGCGCGCATCCGGCCGACCGCGGTCCCGCCCCGGGCCGACTCGCTCGCGCCCGGCGGCAGCGTGTCGGAGACCACCACCTCGCCGGCGGCCAGACGGTCCGGCTGATCGGCGCACGCGCCAGGGGAATTCGCGCCCGCCACGGCGAGCAGTCCGAAGGCGGTGGCAGCCAGCACGAGGGCGGCCCGAGCGCGGCGAGCGGTCCGATCCAGGCTCGTCATGGACGCAAGCCCCGCCCGCACCATACCGCGTGACGGCCGCGACAGGCTACCGGCGGCCCTGACGATCGCCGGGTTGACCCCGCGGGGCCCACCGGATAGCATGCCGCTTCACCCCGCGACGAGGGGACCATGCGGCCGCCGCGACCCGCACCACCGAGGAAGCCGGCTGGCGTGCCTGGACATCCAAACGCAGAGGGCAACCGTAGAAGTGGTCGGAGGATGGACCGGTGAGTGACAACGCAAAGCGAGGCCTTCTGGATACGATCGCCGCCGCGTTCCTGCGCCGGCGCCTCTCCGGCCGACGCCTGCGCGCGGCCGCCGTGCGCGGCCTCAACGTGATCTCCGGCGAAGTGGACGGCGGCCTCCGGATGGATTTCGACCACGCCGCGAGCTGCTTCACGCAGGCCGCGCCCTGGCTCGCGGCCCATGCGAGTGGGATCGCGGAGGCGCCCGTCCCCCCGTCCGCGCCGCGCCGGGTGCCGGCGCTCTCCATCGTGGTCATGGCGGTCGGCTCGCGCGGCGATGTCCAGCCCTTCATTCCGATCGGCCGCCGGCTCGCCCAGCGCCACCGGGTGCGCCTCGCGACCCACCGCGAGTTCCGACCGATGGTCGAGGAAGCCGGATTGGAGTTCTTTCCACTCGGCGGCGACCCACACGAGATGATGGAGTACATCGTCAAGACGGGCGGCCGCATCCTCCCGACCCGCCTCGATCAGATCTGGGAGGACGTGCCGAAGAAGCGAGCGATGATCGCCGAGATCCTCGCCTCGACGTGGCGGGCCTGCACGGAAGCCGATCCCGAACGTCCCGGTGCGGCGCCCTTCCGGCCGGACGTGATCGTGGCCAATCCGCCCAGCTACGGGCACATTCATTGCGCCGAAGCCCTGCACATCCCGCTGCACATGATCTTCACCATGCCCTGGAGCGCCACCTGCGCCTTCCCCCACCCGTTCGCCCGGATCGATCCCAGCACGCATCGTCCGGTGGAGAACTTCTTCTCGTACGGCGTCATCGACCTGCTGGTGTGGGCCGGGATCGGCGACCTCGTGGACACGTTCCGCACGGAGACCCTGGGACTGCCGCCGGTCACGCTCACGGACGGGGCCGCGCTGCTGGAAGACCACGAGGTGCCGTTCACGTACTTGTGGCCGGCCAGCCTGGTGCCCAAGCCTGAGGACTGGGGTCCGCACATCGAGCTGGCGAACTTCATCGAGTACGAGCAGGCCCACACCTACCGGCCGCCACAGGCCCTGCTCGACTTCCTGGCCGCCGGGGAGGCGCCGATCTACGTCGGCTTCGGCTCGGTCGTGGCCGAAGACCCCGTCGGCCTGACCCGCACCATCTTCACGGCCCTCGACCGGGCCGGCGCGCGGGGCATCGTGTCCGCGGGCTGGGCGCATCTCGGCGGCGAGACGCCGCCATCGAACGTGTACGTGATCGGCGACGCGCCGCACGACTGGCTGTTCGCGCACTGCCGGGCCGTCTGCCATCACGGGGGCGCGGGCACGACGTCGGCGGGCCTGCGGGCCGGGCTGCCGACGATCGTGGTGCCCTTCTTCGGAGACCAGTTCTTCTGGGGGCGCATCGTGGCGGACGCGGGGGCCGGGCCCGAGCCGATTCCGATCCGGCGACTCGACCGCGACAATCTCACCGCGGCCTTCGACGCGTGCCGCCGGCCCCAGATTCGCGAGCGGGCGAGCGAGCTCGGCGCCCGGCTCCGCGCCACCGACGGCGTGGAGCTCGTCGTGCAATCGATCGAGCGTCACCTCCCGCTCGCCGCGATGGCGTGCTCGCACGATCCGGACCATCTGGCCTCGCTCTACTGCGACACGTGCGGCCTCGCTCTCTGCGAGGAGCACACCCGCCGCGCGCATTTCGAGCACCAGGTCCATCCGTACCGCTACGTCGACTGGGGCCGGGGTCGAGCGCACGGGCTCGTCGGCGAGCTCGGCGAGCTGATCGCCGACGCCGCCCAGGCCTTGCAGGCCGGGCTGGCCGAGCTCGTGCCGGGACGGACGAATCCCGGTCCGCACGGAGAGGGGCCGAGCGACCGGAAGGAGCCGTCGCCCGCCGAGGACGACGGACCGGCCCGCCGGCTTCCATGATAGGTCGCGTCTACTCCGACTTGAGCTTCGCCCGGGATGCGGGCGCGTGGGAGCCCGCCGGCTCCCGGCGCCGGGGCCGGACCGTGCAGACCGTGACCACCATCGTCAGGGCCAGCAGCTCGCAGAACACGAGACCCCAGCTCCGAAAGCGATGCGCCCACGCGCCCGTCCAGATGGCGGGGGCCAGGGCGGCGCCGAGCGAGAGCATGATTCCCATGAAGTAGGGCCGTGGCACGCCGAACGACCAGGCGGGAAACCACCAGACCTGGCCCTTGCGGAATCGGCCCACGCCGAAATGCCGGTTGCACGCGAACCAGAGAAAGTCCCAGGTCACGGTGAGCAGGAAGAACATCGCGAGCAGATCCGCCTCCCGCTCCCAGGAGCCCCCGTAGAACTGGGGGACGTGCACGAAGAGCAGGATGCACGTCGCGAGGCACACGTGGTATCCGGTGATCGGCTTCCCGAACCAGCGGCGAACTCGCGGACCGTCCCAGCGCCAGGTGGGCAGCTTCTCGGCCCAGCCGTGCGGCCCCTCGATCTGGATCTCGAGGTGCGCGAGGATGAACGCGATGAGAAAGAAGTAGGCCCCCAGCAGCAGGGTCACGAGACCGTCCCCATGGTCCAAGGTCCGCCCCAGGAGTATGTCATGTGGCGGAGCTACGCGATCAAAGGTCGGAACTTCCAGAAGTAGTTGATGATCCCCTCGCCCTCGTGGATCCGGCGGAAGCACAGCTCCACCGGCTGCTCGAAGGCCACGGTGGCCGGGTCGCAGTCGGTGAGCTGGGTGTAGAAGCGGCCGCCGCCTTCCAGGTCCGCCGACACCATCACGGTGGGCGGATCCGGGTTCGGCACGAGGTGATCCTTCGCGAAGGTGAAGATCGTGCCGCGGCGGGAGAGGCGGTACTCGCGCAGGTCCGGAGACGAGCACTGCCAGCAGAGATGCCGCCGCGGGTACGAGACCGCGCCGCAGTCGGCGCACCGCTGGCCGTAGAGACGCAGATCCTGCCGCTCCTCGCGCACCATGGTGGGCACGCTGGTGAACGCGCGCACCACCTCGGTCTCGACGTGACGGCGGAACGACAGCAGCTTGCCGTAGTGGGTGAGTGGCGCGCCCGCCGCCAGCTGCGCGGAGACCGGGCGATGGAAGCGGGCGCGCGCGAGCGCGTCGGTGCACTGGAAGAGCAACGCCTCGGCTCCGCTGCCGTAGGAGACGACCAGCACCTGGTCGCCGGGACGACACTCCTCCAGCGCGGCGGCCAGGCCGAGCAGGCACGACGCAGAGCCGGTGTTGCCGGCGCGGCCGATCACCGGCTCCTTCGGCATCGCGCGCTCGGGCAGGCGCAGCTGCCGGACCAGCGCCGCGTGGGTGCGCGCGTCAGGCCCGTACAGCACGATCTTGGCGATGTCCTCGCGCTTGCGGCCGGTCGCGCGCAGCGCGCCCTCGACGGCCTCGGCGATGTGCCGGTCGAGGCCGTGGGCCTTCACGAAGGTCATGTCGGGTAGCACGCTGAGATAGCGATCGGCCGGGCCGCGCCAGACGTCGGTGAACTCGCGGCTGACGCTGTGGCCACCTTCGTAGGTGGCGATCACGCCATCGCCGCCGACCAGCACCGCGCCGGCCCCGTCGCCCAGCTGGATCTCCTCCGCGGAGCCGGGAGCTACCGGCCGCAGGTCCGCCGCGGCCACCAGCGCCTCGACGGCCGTGCCCGCCTTCACCGCGTCGAGGGCCAGCCGCAGCGCGGTGGTGCCGCACCGGAGCGAGCCGCCGAAGTCGGCGGTCAGCGTCTCCGGGCCGAGGTCGGCGACCGCGGCGAGCAGCGTGGCGCTCGACTTCTCGAGGTACGGCGCCGTGGTGGAGGCGAAGAAGCACGCGCCGATGCGGCTCACGTCGCAGCCGTGCACGGCGTCGAGCGCCGCATCGCACGCCATGGTGAGGCTGTCCTCGTCATAGCCGGCCACCGCGCGCTCGCCGCTGCCCCCGCCGCCACCCCAGACCGCGGCGAGCGTTCTCGCGGAGAGACGGTAGCGGGGCACGTGGGCGCCGACGGAGACGATGCCGATCATCGCGAACCTCTCATTCACCCCTCACCCCGCCCTCTCCCCCGAGGGGAGAGGGCGATGCGCGGATCCTACTGGCCGAGGAAGTAGCGGCGCGGGTCGAAGAGGCGAACGATGGCCAGCTCCTCGGCGGTCGGCGAATCGAAGCGCCGCAGCGTGGGGGCCACCTCCAGCTCCCAGCCGCACGCCTCGCGGGCCGCCTGCACCGCGTCGGCCTCGCGCACGTCGCCGAACAGGCCGGTCAGGATGAGCACGTCCCGCTCGCCCACCTTCTCGTACACGCCCAGGTCCGACACCACGGTGCGCACCGTCCGGCCCGGCGCGGTGATGTACGGCACCTTGTCCACGAAGCGGCGCGGCGACTGCTGCAGGCACACCACCACCTCGCGCGCGGACGAGGCGATGTCGTTGGCCCCGCCCGAGCCGGTGATGTACGTCATGCCCGGCATGATCGTCGAGTTGATGTTGCCGTGCTTGTCGACCTGGCCGGCGGCCAGCGCGCCCAGGCACTGGTTGTGGCGGCCGCCCATGAAGATGCCCATGACGTGCAGGATGTCGGTGAGCATCTTGCTCGACGGGAAATTGCGGAACGAGAACACGAACGGCTCGGCCGGGCGCGGCAGATAGCCCACCATCCCGGTCTCGGCCATGAGCTCCACGTCCGCGCCGCCCTGCTTCAGCTGATAGGCGGCCAGCCACGCGGCCAGGTTGGAATTGCCGACCCCGGCCAGAAACGTCTTGTAGCCGTGGGCCCGAACCTTCTCGGCCAGCATGCGCGACGCCGACACCACCATCCACTCCGACGCGGAGGCGGCCGGGGTCGTGGGCAGATCCGGCGAGAGCGTGTCGAGCTCGGAGACCCACGCATCGGTGTGCGCCCGCCCCTTGATCTCCATGATGCCGCCGTAGCCGATCTTGGACAGGTAGGCCGCGTGGTCCGGCACGTCGAGCATCCACTCCTTGATCCAGGCGTCCGCGGTGTCGGGCCGCCGGAAGGCCCGCCGGCACTCGAGGATCCACTCGAGGTCCTCCGCGTAGCCTTCCAGCTCCGGCACGTTCATCCCGTACATGCCGCCGGGATGATTGCCGTGCGGCGTCTCGACCACCGCGCGCACGTACTGCGCGGGCAGGCGTACCAGATCGGCGTGGCGGCGGATGAAATCGGTGGAGACGATCTTCTCGACGGTCACCACCGCCCCGTTCCGGGCCGCCATCGCGCCGTACATGCCCTCGTTGGCCGGCGCGGCCACGATGACGTTGCCGGCCCGGTCCCCGGCCCAGCCGTGCATCAGAGCCACGTCGGGCACCAGGGCGCGCACGTAGCCCACGCGGCCTTCGAGGCCGAACGGATCGTCGGCGACGATGAAATCGCCGTTGCGCCCGTTGTCGTCCTCCATGCTCGAGCCGAGCAGCGAGCGAGTGGGCAGGAACGGCACGCCCATGGCCCCGGCGAGCAGGCGCAGCGGGAACGTGAGCATGGACCAGTTCGAGACTTCGAGGCGTCCGTCCAGCACCGCCTTCGAGATGAGCAGCTGCGGCGTCGGGAACGGATAGCCCTCGCCCATGAACGTGGTGATCACCCGGCGCACGAGACCACCGTAGACCAGGGCGGTCCACGGCGAGCCGACGCCGACCGCCGCGAGCGTGAAGCCGGGGGTCTTGCCCCACCACTGGCGGACCAGCTCGCGCACCAGCGGGTTGGAGCGGCCATGGGCGGCGCCGAGGTAGATCGTGTGGCCCGCGTGGACGTGTCGCCGGAGCGCGTCGTCGAGGGTGGTGGTCTTGTCGGGGCCCTCGTGCAGCGGCACCGCGAGACGCTGGCGGATGACGTCCTGGTACGACTGGCTCAGCATCGATCCCCCTCACCCGGCCCTCTCCCCAGGGGGGAGAGGGAACCGCGCGCGCATGCTCCGAGAGCAGACATCGAAGTGGTCAGGCGGCGCGGTCGGCACCGCCGAAGATTCGCGCCTTGATCCGCCGGGGCACCCAGCGGGCGAGCCGCCGCGCCACCGCGGCGGTGCGCTCGAGCGAGGCGGGCGAGCCCGGCCAGTACCGCAGCACGAGCGGCCGGTCGATGAAGGTCAGCACCCCGTCGACCACCACCGCGGCGAGCAGCAGGTCGTCCAGATACCCGAGCAGCGGAATGAAGTCGGGGACCAGATCGATCGGGCTGGCCAGGTACACCGCCAGCGCGGCCATCACCACCTTGGCCGCGCTGGGCACATCGCGATCGGCGGCCAGCGCCACCAGCATCCGCGCCAGGCGCGGCAGCGCCAGCAGCAGCTCCTTCATGACGGAGGCGTCCTACTCCAGCCGCTCGGCGAGCAGCTCGGCGATGTCCCGGGTCTTGATGGTGTCGCCGACCTCCTTCGCCTTCACTCCGTCCTCGAACATGGTCAGGCAGAAGGGACACGCCGAGGCCAGGATGTCGGGCTTCACTTCCATGGCCTGCTCCACCCGCAGCTGGTTCACCCGCCGGCCCTCGTGCTCCTCCACCCAGGCGCGGCCGCCGCCGCCGCCGCAGCAGAAGCCCTTCGAGCGGTTGAGCGTCATCTCGACCAGGTCGCCGCGGGTCACCCCGGCCAGCACCCGGCGCGGCTCCTCGTAGATGTCGTTGTAGCGCCCCAGATTGCACGCGTCGTGATAGGTGATGCGCTCGCTCTCGCGCTGGACGGGGCGTAGCCGCTCCTGGCGGAGCAGGTCGTCCAGCAGCTGGGTGTGGTGGATCACCCGGAAGTGACCGTCGAACTGCGGGTACTCGTTGCGGATGGTGTTGAAGCAGTGGGGGCACGCGGTCACGATCGTCTGGAACTTGTACTGCTTGAGCGTCTCGATGTTGCCCTGGGCGAGCGTCTGGTACAGATACTCGTGTCCGAGGCGCCGCGCTGGCTCCCCGGTGCACTTCTCCTCGTTGCCCAGAATGGCGAAGTCCACGTTGGCGGCCTGCAGCACCCGCACCAGGGCCCGCGCCACCTTCTTGTTGCGCTCGTCGAATGATCCGTAGCAGCCCACCCAGTAGAGGTACTCGGCCTCGCGGACGTCGGACATCTGCCGAACGCCCAGGTCTCGGGCCCAGTCCGCGCGCGTCTCCCACGACATCTGCCACGGGTTGCCGTTCGTCTCGAGATTGCGGAACGCGGGCTGCAGCTCGTTGGGGAAGCGCGACTCGGTGAGCACCAGCCAGCGGCGCATGTCCACGATCTTCGGCACGTGCTCGATGAAGACCGGGCAGGCGTCGACGCACCAGCGGCAGGTCGTGCAGGCCCACAGCACGTTGTCGTGAATCGTGTCACCCACCAGCGCGGTCGGCGGGGCCTGGGCCCCCGCCTGACCGAGCAGCGCCGGCGCTTCGTCGAAGAGACGCTCCCGCAAGTGCAGGATCAGCCACTTCGGGTCCAGCTCCTTGCCGCTCATGTTGGCCGGGCAGCGCGACGTGCAGCGGCCGCACTCGGTGCAGTTGTAGGTGTCGAACAGGTCCTTCCACGTCAGCTCGGTGAGGCTGCCCACCCCGAAGGTCTCCGAGTTCTCGAGGTCCATGCTGCGGTACTGGCCCTTCGGCTCGAGCGGCGCGAAGAACACGTTGAGCGGCGAGACCAGGATGTGGAAATGCTTGGAGTACGGCAGCAACACCAGGAACCCGAGCAGGGTGGCCCCGTGGGCCCACCAGGCCAGATGGAAGATCGCGGTGATCGCTCCCACCGGCAGCCCGGCCATGCCGCGCGCGACCGCCGATCCCGCGAGCTGCCAGTGATCGGACGGCGCCGGCGCGAGCAGGATGCGGCCGGCGTCGGCCACCAGGTCCGTCACCATGAGGCCCAGGATCAGCAGCAGGATCACCAGCGCTTCGGCCGACAGATTGAGCCGGCGCGGCTTCACCACCAGGCGCCGGTAGAGGGCGTACCCCACGGCCAGGATGACCAGCACGCTGAACACGTCCTGCACGATGAGATAGGGCGCAGTGTCGGAGAGGCCGGGAAGGAAGAACGACTCGATCACGCCCTTGCCGAAGAACTCGATCGTGCCGAGGGTGAGCACGACGAAGCCCCAGAAGATGGTGGCGTGCATGAGCCCCGGCCAGAAATCGTTCGCGAGCAGCCGGACCTGCGCGAAGACGTAGACGATGACGTGCCAGATTCGGGTCGGCACGTGGCTCCAGCGCGGCATCGGCTTGCCCTTCAGCAGCAGGCGCAGGAGATACACGACGCGTTGGGCGAACAACACGGCCGCGAGCACGATCAGCCCGTAGAAGATCACCCAGCCGGGAACCGGCCCGTACCATTGGTGGGATGGCAGCATCAGCGACGCCTCATCGATCGGTGAGCCTCCGGGGGCATAGTGGGGTGCGACTCCAGGAGTGTCAAGGCCGCCTCAGGGTCTGCGCGAGGATCTGGGCCACCGCGGAGTACACGTCGAGGCGGCCGCCGGTGACCGCGTCGAGCGTGCGGGCCAGCGCGGGGTCCTGCTGCACGAGGGCGGTGACCTGCGCGGTGTACTCCTCCACCAGCAGGGCCTCCAGGTCGGCGCGACGGCGAGCCTGTCGCCGCTTCTCGAGCGCGCCGGCCTGCTCGAGCACGGTTCGGTGGCTCCGGATCTGCCGCAGCAGCGTGTCCATGCCGACGTCGTTGACCGCCTGCGTGGCGAGCACCGGCACCTCCCAGTCCACGTCCCGCGCCTGTGCGCTGCCCGTGTAATGCAGGTGCACGCTGAACTTCAGCTCGGCCATCAGGGCGTGGGCCCCGTCGCGGTCGGCCTTGTTGACGACGAAGACGTCGGCCACCTCCATGAGGCCCGCCTTCATGGCCTGGACCGAGTCGCCGGACTCCGGCACGAGCGCGACCACGGTGGTGTCGGCCTGACGCATGATGTCCAGCTCGGTCTGCCCCACCCCCACCGTCTCGATGAGGATCCACGGGAAGCCGAAGGCGTCCATCACCTTGATCACGTCGCCGGTGGCGCGGGCAAGCCCCCCGAGGCTGCCGCGAGTGGCCATGCTGCGGATGAAGACGTCGGGGTCGAGCGTGTGGGTCTGCATCCGGATGCGGTCGCCGAGCACCGCGCCGCCGGTGAACGGGCTCGACGGATCCACCGCGATGACGCCGACCGGCTGCTGCTCCGCGCGCAGCAGGCTCGTGATCCGATCCACCAGCGTGGACTTGCCCGCGCCGGGCGGCCCGGTGATCCCGAGCACGTAGGCGCGCCCGGTGCGCTCGTGGATCGCCTGCATGATCGCGGGCACCTCGGGGGAGCGGTTCTCCACCCGGGTGATCAGGCGTGCGAGGGCCAGGCGGTCTCCGTCGAGCATCCGGCTGACCAGGTCGGACACGGGGCGCGGCGTGGGCCTCAGGAGCCGGGCCGTGGCGCGGCGGACTCGGAGGGCTCCCCGCTGAGGCGGGCCTCCATCACCAGCGCGTCCTCGCCGGTGTCGAAGTAGTAGCCCTTGCGCCGGCCGATCACGCGGAAGCCGAAGCGCTCGTAGAGCAGGAGCGCCTCCGAGTTGGTGGGCCGCACCTCGAGGAACGCGAGATCGACGCCGCGCCGCCGCGCGTCGTCGAGGACGGATCCCAGGAGCCGGCGTCCGACTCCCCGTCGACGCAGGTCGGGATGCGTGGCCAGGTTGGTCACGTGGATCTCGTGGCCGATCTCCCACAGGCAGAGATAGCCGGCGAGCCGCCGGCCGCACCGCGCCACCGAGCAGCGGGCCACCCGATTCTGGGTCAGCTCGTACCGGAAGGCGCCGCGCGACCACGGGGTCTGAAACGAGGCGCGCTCGATGACCAGGACGTCGTCGAGGTCCTCGAGCGTCATGGGCTCGAGCGTCACCGCGTCGCCGCTCAGCGGCTCCGCCAATGGTCCGTCGTCACGCATGCCGGGCTTTCAGCTCCGCCTCGGATGGGCGCAGATAGAGGGGAGCGAGCTGCTCGGCCGGGATGCCGCCGCCGGCGCTGAGCATGACGTGGCCCAGCGCGCCCACCACCGCGGGCGAGGGCAGCGAATGCACCGGATCGGCCTCGCGTAGGCCCTCGCCGAGATGACCCAGGTAGGGCCGACACGCCGGCACCCCGTCGCCCAGGACGATCACCGGCCCGCTGAGCCGCGCCGCCGCCGCGGCGGGGGGCAGCGCGAGATAGTCCCACTCGCGCTCCATGCCGCCGGCCGTCCACCGGTAGCGCGAGCAGTAGACCTCGTTCTTCCGCGCGTCGAGCAGCGGGCACACCGGCGCGTCCGCGAACGGCAGGGTGGCCGCGAGCGCGTCGAGGGTGGGCACCGGGGCTACCGGCACCTCGAGGGCCAGGGCCAGGCCCTTGGCGGTGGCGGCGCCGACGCGCAGGCCGGTGAACGAGCCGGGGCCGATGGACACCGCGAGGCCGTCCAGGCTCGCCGCCTCCCAGCCGCAATCCTGCAGCAGCCGGTCGACGATCAGCATGAGTCGCTCGGAGTGCGTGAGCGCGATGTTGAGGCGGCTCTCGCCGACCAGGCGGCCGTCGTCGAGCAGCGCGGCGCCGCCCGCGAGCGTGGCGGTCTCGAGCGCGAGCACTCTCATGCGCGGAAGTCTAGCACGCCCCGCACGGCCCATCTTTCGAGTTGACACGCCGCACGCGGCCCCTCATCCTCAAATGCTGATGGCCCCGCCCCCGCGACAATCCGACAGCCAGATGGACGCCGAGGTTCGAGAGAAGATCCATCTCGAGATCCTCAAGCGCACCGGGGCCTACCACGCCAACGACCACGTCCTGCTCCCCTCCGGCCACCACACGAGCGAGTACATCGAGAAGACGCTGGTCACCACCGAGGCCTCGTTCACCGAGGGGCTCGGCGCGGTCATCGCCAAGCATTTCGCGCAGTGGCCCATCGACGTGGTGCTGTCGACCGGTCCCGGCGCGCTGATCCTGTCCCACTGCGTGGCCCGCGCCCATCCCTCGCGGCCCACTCTCGCCTACGGCACCAAGGGCGTGAGCGCGGGCAAGCGGCGCGTGACCCTGCCCGTCGAGTTCCAGCGCTTCATCCGCGCGGGCACCAAGGTGCTGATCGTGGAGGACCTGGTCTCCTCGGGCACCACGGTGCGCCTCCTCTCCCAGCTCGTGGAGAGCCTGGGCGGTCAGGTCATCGGCATCGGAGCCCTGTGGCGCCGCACCAAGAAGAGCGAGGTCGGGGGCAAGGAGATCTTCAGCCTGGTGAGCCGCGACTTCCCGACCTACGCGCCCGACACGTGCCCGCTCTGCAAGAAGGGCGTGCCGCTCAATCAGGAGTACGTGAAGCGTCGCGAGCACCGCAAGCCGTCGTCCGCGCACGAGAAGGCCTAGCCTCCCCGCCCCCAAGATATGGGGGCTCGCCCCCACGGTCGCCCCCGTATCCGGTATTTTGTCCTTGACACGTTTTTGCCCCTCCCCTAGAGTCCGGACCATGATCGACCGCGGGACGCGCGGGGATCGGGAGGGGGGTGACACGATGGCGAAGAAGAAGGCCGCGAAGAAGAAAAAGAAGAAGTAGCGCGCCCCTCGTGGCGCTCGGCCCTGTCGGCCCCATCCCGGCAGGGCCGTTCCATCTCCGACGCGCGTCCCGCCGACCGACCCCGTGAGCCATCGAGACGCCTACGCCCTGCTCCTCGTGGTGGCCCTCATCTGGGCCGGCAACTTCCCGCTCGCCAAGCTCGGGCTGGCCGAGATCGGGCCGATGACGCTGGCCGCCACGCGCGTGCTGATCGCGGCGCCGCTGCTCGTGCTGGTCTCGCGGCTGCTCGAGGGACCGCTGCCCCCGCTCGCGCGACGGGATCTGACCGCGGTGATCGTGCTCGCAGTGACCGGCTTCGTGGGCAACTCCATGCTGTGGTACGTCGGCATGCGCTTCACGACGCCGGCCAACGCGGGCATCCTCGGGGCCGCGTCGCCGGTGGTGGTGGCGCTGGCCGCGGCGGCGTGGCTTCGCGAGCGGCTCTCTCCCGTGAACCTGGCCGGGATCGCCCTGACCGCGCTCGCGGTGGTGCTGACGGTGGCGCGCGGCTCGATCGAGATCCTGCTCACCCTGTCGGTGAACGGGGGCGATCTGATCATCCTCGCCTCCCAGCTGCTCTGGGTGATCTACACGCTCTACAGCCGCGCCAACCTCTCCACCTTCTCGCCGCTGCAGATGCTGGCGGGCGCCCACGTGGTGGCGGCCGGCCTGCTCTTCCCGCTCGCGCTGCTCGAGCGGCCGTGGCAGAGCTTCGCCTCCGCCTCGTGGTTCGTCTTCGTGGTGATCCTCTACAGCGCGTTGCTGGGCACGCCG
>Ga0209966_1000392_pt1 | contig 12987 bp, 14 predicted proteins | sample RhisoiCoNPM_FD_187575 | JGI IMG/M metagenome (GOLD analysis project Ga0209966, IMG submission 187575) | Arabidopsis thaliana rhizosphere microbial communities from the Joint Genome Institute, USA, that affect carbon cycling - Rhizosphere... | ecosystem: Host-associated > Plants > Roots >... | reverse complement strand
GCTGCGGCAGCCGGTAGTGGAACTCGGCCGGCGCGTGCGCTGGCGCGCCGGCGTGCGGGGTCGAACGCTCGGCGGGGCTCACGGCGCGGCCACGGTGTCCATGATCTTCTCGACCAGGGCGCCCGCCAGCTCGGCGCGGCGCAGCTCGTAGATCGGCGTGAAGAACACGCGGTGGCCCAGGATCGAGGGCAGCACCGCGCGCACGTCGTCGGGCTCGACATGCAGGCGGCCGTTCAGCCAGGCCACCACGCGGGTCGCGCGCAGCAGCGCGCTCATGCCGCGCGGGCTGGCCCCGGCGAGGATCAGGCGGTTCATGTCGACGCCGTCGAGCTGGATGCCCAGGCGCTGCGGCGTCTCGCTGGCCTCCCACAGGTCGAGCACATAGCGCTCGATGGTTTCGCTGGTGCGCACGCTCTTCTGCACCAGCGCGCCGATCGCGTTGAGCTGGTCCGAGGGCAGGATGGCCGGCGCCACCCCGTCGATCAGCGCCTCGGCGTCGTGGAAGGCGGTGTCGAAGACCAGCGCGCGGCGGATGCCGCGGTCGGTGGGCTTGCTCATGTTGAGCTCGAACATGAAGCGGTCGCGCGCGGCCGACGCGAGCTCGAAGGTCTCTTCCTTCTCGACCTTGTTGCGGTCGGCGAACACCGTCATGTGCGGGAAGCGGTACTCGCGGTTGAAGGCCGACACCGTGCGCTCGGCCATCGCGCGCAGCAGCAGCGACTGCACCTGCGGCCGCGCGCGGTTGATCTCGTTGAAGAAGAAGGTGGTGAGCCGCTCGCCATGGCGCAGCAGCGGGCCCGGGTCGATGCGCGGCTTGCCGTCGCCGTCGACATAGGTGTGATAGATCAGGTCGCCGGGCATCAGGTCGACCGTGCCCTCGACGCGCTCGAAGTCGCCGCCGATGGCGCGCGAGAAGGCGCGCAGCACCGTGGTCTTGCCGACGCCGACGTCGCCCTCGAGCAGCACATGCCCGCGCGCGAAGGTCGCGACGTTGATCAGGCGGATGGTCTGCGGCTGGCCGATCACGGCCTTGGCGACCTCGCGTTCGACGTTCAGCGCGAGTTCGCGCCAGTCCTGCAGTTGTCGTTCGGTGTTCATCGTCACGGGGCTCGGTTCGAGGGAAACGCAGGCCGACCCGTCGCGCGCCGCGGGCGCGGCGGCAAGGTCTGGCGGGGGATGGGATGAAGCGCAGCGAAAGCGCCGGGCGGCGGTACGACAGGCCGGTCAGACGCTCCTTCGCAGCGAAGGCACCGGGAAGGGCAGCGCCGTGCCCACGTCGTCAAGGTGGATCAGGCCCACGCTGAGCGCGAACCACACCAGCTGCGCGTCGGTGCGCACGCCGATCTTGCTCTTGATCGCATAGTGGTAGTTGCGCACCGTCTTCTCGCTGAGGTTCAGCGCATCGGCGATGTCGTCGCTGGTCCGGCCCGCGGCGACCAGGCGCAGGATCTCGACCTCGCGCGCGCCCAGCCCGTCGAGCACCGCCATCGGATCGGCCAGACGCTGGGTCTCGAGCGCCTGCTGGGTGTCGTCGCACAGCGCCTGCTGGCCCTGCGACACGGCCGTCACCGCGCGCACCAATTCCTTCGGCCCGCTGCTCTTGGTGACGTAGCCCCAGGCGCCGGCGTCCAGCGCCTTCTGCGCCATCGACGCGCCGCTGTGCATCGTGACCATCAGCACGCGCGCGTCGGCGTCGCGCTGGCGGATGTGGCGCAGCGCGTCGAGCCCGCTGGCGCCGGGCAGCAGCATGTCCATCACGACCACGTCCGGGCGGTGTTCGCAGTAGGCCGCGTAGGCGCTGTCGGCGTCCACCGCCTCGGCGCAGACCGAGAAGCCGGGCTGGCGCTCCAGCAGGCGCCGGTAGCCCTCGCGCACCACCGGGTGGTCGTCGACCAGCAGGATCGAGACGGCACTCATGCCGCCACGGCCGCTGCGCTGGCGTCGTTGGCCGCCAGCGGGATGACGGCCGCGACGCGGATGCCGTGGCGGGCGCTCTGGATCTCCAACGTGCCACCGAGCGCGGCCAGGCGCTCGCGCAGGCCCGGGATGCCGTGGCCGCCGGCGCGGCCCATGCGCGCGACATCGCCGCCGCCGTCGTCCTCGACCGTGACCGCCACCGCACGCGCGTCCTGCTCGACGTGCAAGGCCACCTGGGTGGGCATGCCGTGGCGGGCGGCGTTGTTCAGGCATTCCTGCGCGATGCGGTAGACGTCGATCGCGATCGGCCGCGGCAGCGTGGCGATCTCGCCGCCCACGCTGAGATGGAACACCGAGCGCGAGGCGGTCTGCAGGTTGTGCTCGCTCACCAGCTGGCGCAGGCTCGCCTCCAGGCCGATCTCCTCGATGTCCTGCGTGCGCAGGCGCACCAGCGTGCTGCGCAGCGTCTTCATCATGCGGGCCTGGGTGCGGCCGATCGCCTCGGCCTCCTCGACGATGTCGGCACGCCCGGCGGGCGCGCTGGCGGCGATGGACTCGGCCAGCGCCGCGGTGGCGGCCAGGCACTGGCCGAACTCGTCGTGCAGGTCGCGGGCCAGCGCGCGGCGCTCGGTCTCCTGCACTTCCAGCAGGCGCGTCGTCAGCGCGTTGCGCTCGTCGCGGGTGCGGGCCAGCTGGCCGGCGAGCTGGTTCACGGCGCCGGCGATGCGCGAGAACTCCGCCGTGCGGAAGGTCGGCAAGCGCCACGCCAGGTCACCGCGCTCGAGGTGCTTCAGGCCGTCGACGATCGCGCGCGCCGGCCGCAGCGTGCGGCCGATCATCAGCGCGGCCAGCAAGGCGATCGCGCCGGCCATCACGGCCGCGATCGCCGCCAGCAGCGACACCCGGCTCCACGCCTGCCGGATCGCTGCGCCGCGGTCGGGCTCGTTGACGATGACGCCGGCAGAGGGGTCGCGGGCGAACAGCGTGCGCTGCACCGACACCGTCTTCGGGAACAGCGCGCCATAGGCCTCGACGAACCAGGCCGGCGCCGCGGCACCGAGCGCGGCGGTCTGGCTGCACAGGCGCTGGGGCGTCTCGCCGCGCAGCGCGAACGTGACGCACACGCCGGGCGAAATCAGGTTGAGCGTGGCGAAGCTCTGCCACTCGGGCTCCGGCGTGTTGAGCCCGGTGCGCCCGCCGCGCCAGAGCTGCTCCTGCCAGTACAGCGCCTCCAGGTGCTGGCCCACGCGAGCCGCCGACCGCTCGGCCTCGCGCTCCACCGAGCGGTAGGCATCGACGACGATCCAGGCGATCGCCGCCGTCAGGCACAAGACGGTGATGCCGACAAGGCGGAGCACGAGCTGGGGCAGGAGGTTCATCGGGGCGGATTCCTTGGCGCGTCGCCGGCACAGTGTCAGCCGGCCCGCGTGCCGTCCGCAACCCGGGCAAGCCCATTCGGGCAAATTGCCCAGGCCGCGGCCGAGTGTCCCGATTCGGGACGCATGGCCAAGCGATCCGCGCACCGACGCGGGACTCATCCGCTACGGCTGAACCAGTCCCCGTCCTCGCGCCACAACCACGCCCTCACCACCGCCGCCGCCAGCGGCCCCGCCACCTGCGCGACGAAGCGCCGGCGGTCGCCCGGCGCCTGCTCGTCGGCGCGGTCGGCGATGCAGCGCAGCAGCGCGAACGGCAGGTCGAAGTCGTGGCAGACCTCGGCGAGCGCCGCGCCGTCGCTCTCCACCGCCAGGGCGTCGGGGCGTTCGTGGACGAGGGCCGAGCGCTCGGCTTCGGAGGCGACGGCCACCTCGCCGCCGAGCACCAGCCCCTCGTGCACCTGCGGCACCGCGATGCCCAGCAGCGCCAGCGAGCCGGCCAGCGCGATGCGCTCGACCTCCAGCGCGGCGCGCGCGGCATCGAGCAGCGCGCCACCGAGCTCGGGGTCGGTCAGCAGCCGCGCGCGGCCGTCGGCCGGCGCGTCGGTGCGCACGAACAACGGTGCGTCCAGCGCGTCACGCCGCAGCAGCTCGCGCGCAACGACGACGTCGCCGATGCGCACGCGCGGGTGCAGGCCGCCGGCCACGCCGGTGGAGACGATGGCCTCGGCGCCGAAGCGTTCGATCAGCAGCGTGGCGGTGATCGCCGCCGCCACTGCGCCCGGCGGCGAGCAGACGAGCACGAGTTCGCGGCCGTCGCGCTGGCCACTGTGGAACTCGCGCCCGGCATGGTGGTGCGCGCGCGCCGCGCCGAGCAACGGCAGCAGAGCCTGCAGTTCCTCGGGCATCGCGGCCATCAGGGCCAGGGTCATGCGGCCTCCCGTCGTGCGGCGGCAAGGCGACGATGGTGCCACCATGCGGCGGCGCTGGCGAGGCGGCGAGCCGATCGGCGATGATGCGCGCCATGATGCACCGCACCGCCCTCGCCGCCGCCGCCGCCCTGCTGCTGCTCGCCGCCTGCAGCAAGCTCACGCTGGCCAACTACGACCGCGTGAAGGTCGGCATGGCCTACGAGGAGGTCACGGCCTTGCTCGGCAAGCCGGCCGAATGCAACGAGGCGCTGGGCCTGCGCGCCTGCCACTGGGGCGACGAGCAGCGCTCGGCGGACATCACCTTCGCCGGCGGCAAGGTGCTGATCGCGAGCGCGAAGAACCTCAGGTAGGGCCTGTTCACTTGCCGCGCAGCTCGCGGCGCAGGATCTTGCCGACCGGCGTCTTGGGCAGCTCGGTGCGGAACTCGACGACCTTGGGCCGCTTGTAGCCGGTGAGCTTGCTCTCGCAGTAGGCGCGCACCTGCTGCTCGGTGACGCCCGGGTCGCTGCGCACGAGCACGATCTTGACGGCCTCGCCGGCCTTCTCGTCGGGCACGCCGACCGCGGCGCATTCCAGGATGCCGGGCATCTGCGTCACCACGTCCTCGACCTCGTTCGGGTAGACGTTGAAGCCGCTGACCAGGATCATGTCCTTCTTGCGGTCGACGATCTTGAAGTAGCCGCGCTCGTCGACCACGCCGATGTCGCCGGTGCGGAAGTAGCCGTCGGCCGTCATCACCTTCTCGGTCTCGTCGGGGCGCTGCCAGTAGCCGGCCATGACCTGCGGGCCCTTGATGGAGATCTCGCCCGGCGTGCCCATCGGCACCTCGTGGCCGTCGTCGTCGAGCAGCTTGATGTCGGTGCTCGGCATCGGCAGGCCGATGTTGCCGTTGTAGGCCTTGCTGTCGACCGGATTGCAGGTCGCGGCGGGCGAGGTCTCGGACAGCCCGTAGGCCTCGACGATCGGGCAGCCGGTCTTGTCGAGCCACAGCTTGGCCGTGGCGCTCTGCACCGCCATGCCGCCGCCGACCGACAGCTTCAGGTGGCTCCAGTCGACCGAGCCGAACTCGGCGTGGTGCGCCAGCGCGTTGAACAGCGTGTTGACGGCCGGGAAGCTGTGGAAGACCTCGCCCTTCAACTGCTTGAACACCGCCGGCAGGTCGCGCGGATTGGGGATCAGGATGTTGCAGCCGCCCATGCGCATGCTCAGCATCATGTTCGCGGTGAAGCCGAAGATGTGATACAGCGGCAGCGCGCACACGGTGACGATCTGCTCGCCGGCCGGGATGCTCTTGAGCGCCGGCTGGTACCAGGCCTCGGCCTGCAGCAGGTTGGCCACCAGGTTGCGGTGCTTGAGCACGGCGCCCTTGCTGACGCCGGTGGTCCCGCCGGTGTACTGCAGCACCGCGATCTCGTCCGATCCGACCGTCGCGGGCGTGAAGGTCTTGTCGCGGCCCTGCGCGATCGCGTCGTTGAAGGCCACGGCGCCCGGCAGGCTGAAGGCCGGCACCATCTTCTTCACGTTCTTGACGACGTAGTTGACGATCAGCTTCTTCGGGAAGCCGAGCAGGTCGCCGAGCTCGGTGAGGATGACCTTCTTGCTCGGCACCGCGGCATACACCTGCTGCAGCACGTTGGCGAAGTTCTGGATGATGAAGATCGCCTTCGCGCCGGAGTCCTTGAGCTGGTGTTCCAGTTCGCGCGGCGTGTACAGCGGGTTGACGTTCACCACCACGTAGCCGGCGCGCAGGATCGCGGCGACGGCCACCGGGTACTGCGGCACGTTGGGCATCATCACCGCGACGCGGTCGCCCTTGACCAGGCCGAGCGTCTGCAGGTAGGCGGCCAACGCGCGCGACAGGTGGTCGACCTGGCCGAACGTGAGCGTCTTGCCCATGAACTTGTAGGCGGGCAGGTCGCGGTACTTCTTGAAGCTCTCTTCCAGCAACTCGACGAGCGACGCGTACTGCGCGACGTCGACCTGCGCCGGCACGCCGGCGGGGTAGTGCTTGAGCCAAACGGGTTCCATGGGCCACTCCGAAGACGATCGGGACATTCTGACCTCGCCCCCCCGGGGCGCCCTCAGGGAATCCGCTAGCCGGCCCTGGGGTGCGCGGTCTATTCGCAGCCCCTCGTCTCAGAAGGGCAACGCCGCCTGCAGACGCAGCGTGTGCCGTGGCGCTGCGCCGCCCATGCCGAACAGCAGCGCGGCCTCGATCTCGACGGCAGGGTCGCGCGCCTGCGCGAACAGCGCCGGTCCGAGCCGGTGCGCCTGCGCCGCGCGCGGCGCCCAGCGGTCCCAGCGGCCCACCTCGCCGAAGCCCTGCAGGCCCCAGGCGAGCGGGCGCTCGCCGTGCGTCCTGAGCTCCCACTGGTAGGCCAGCGCGGTGGGCGCGCGCGCGTGCTGCAGGCGGCGCTCGAACAGCAGGTTCAGGTGGCCGGCGACGCGCCCGCGCCGCCACTCGAGCAGCGGCCCGTAGCGCAGCGACCAGCCCGCGTCGTCGTCGCCGAACTCGCGCTCGGCCTCGACCAGCAGCGCGAGATCCCAGTGGCGGTCGTCGCCCTGCGTCAGCGCGAAGCGGTTCTCCCACTCGATGCCGGCGAGCCGTGCCGACGCATCCGGCTCGCGGCCGAACTCGACCGTCAGCTCGGCGCCCCAGCGCGGCAGCGCCACCCACTCGACGCCGAGCGCGAGCCCCCAGGCGTTGCGGCCCCGGCGGTCGCGCTCGATGCCGAGCCGGGCCTCGACCTCGGGCGCGCCGGGCTCGACGCGCGCACCGAGCACATGGTCGGTCGGCCCGGCCACGACGGCGCCGGCGGCGCCGAGCAGCGCGCCGGCGACGAAGCGCTTCATCGCGCTCAGCGGTCGAGCTTGCTGCGCAGCAGTTCGCCACTGCGCGCGTCGATCGTCAGCTCGACCCAGCGGTCCTGGGTGTCGCGCGCCTTCACCTCGAAGAGCTTGTCGCCCTTGCGCTCGACTTCGCGCACGTCGCGGTAGCCGAGCGTCGCGACGTGATCGACGATCTGCGCGAAGCTCATCGGCGCGCGTTCGGCCGGCGCCTGCGCAAAGGCCGCACCGGTCGCCAGCAAGCCACCGAGCACGGCGGCGCGGAGCAGGTTCATCGTGTTCATCAGCTTTCTCCTTCAGGGGTTGAACAGAGCCCCGATGCTGAAAGCCGCGCACTGAACCCGGCGTGAACGCGGCGTTCATGGACCGTTCATCCGGCCCCGCCTATGCTTTGCAGCCCGATGAAGCCGACCGCCCTGCTCCTGGCCCTTGCGCTGGCCGCCACCCCGGCGTGGACCGCCGACCAGGAGCGCGCGCGCAACGCCCGCGAGCGCGGCGCGGCGCTGCCGCTGGCGACGCTGCTGCCCGCGATCGAGCGCGAGCTCGGCGGCCGCATGATCGAGGTCGAGCTCGACGACGACGACGGCCGGCTCGTCTACGAGATCGATCTGCTGCTCGCCGACGGCCGCGTCATCGAGCTCGAGGTCGACGCGCGCAGCGGCCACTGGCTGAAGATCGAGGGCGCGCGCCTCGAGACGCTGTTCCCGCGCCGCGCCGCGGCCCCGGTGCGATGAGGCTGCTGCTGGTCGAGGACGACGCGATGCTGCAGCGCCAGCTCGCCGCGGCGCTCGCCAGCGCCGGCTACGCGGTCGATGCAGCCGGCAACGGCCTCGACGCCGAGCACCAGGGCCTGCACGAGGCCTACGACGCCGCCGTGCTCGACCTCGGCCTGCCGGGCAAGGACGGCCTCGCGGTACTGCGCGCCTGGCGCGCGGCCGGCCGCAAGCTGCCGGTGCTGGTGCTCACCGCGCGCGGCAGCTGGCAGGAGAAGGTGCACGGCATCGATGCCGGCGCCGACGACTACCTCGCCAAGCCCTTCCAGATGGAGGAGCTGCTCGCGCGGCTGCGCGCGCTGATCCGCCGCGCCGCCGGCCACGCGGCCGGCGAGATCGCCTGCGGCGCGGTCACGCTCGACGCGCGCGCCTGCCGCGTGACGGTCGACGGCGAGGCACTCGCGCTGACGCCGCACGAGTACCGCCTGCTCGCCTACCTGATGCTGCACGCCGGCCGCGTGGTGTCGCGCGGCGAGCTGACCGAGCATCTCTATGCGCAGGACTTCGACCGCGACAGCAACACGCTCGACGTCTTCGTCGCGCGGCTGCGCCGCAAGCTGCCCGAGGGCTTCATCGTCACGGTGCGCGGGCTGGGCTGGCGCGTCGGGGACGAGGCCTGATGGCCGGCTCGCTGCGGCGCCGGCTGCTGTGGGCCGCAGCGGCATGGATCGCGCTGGCGCTGGCACTCGCCGCCTGGGCGTTGACGCTGCTGTTCCGCGCGCATGTGGAGGACGAGCTCGCGTCGCGCATGCGCGGCCACCTCGACGAGCTGACCGCCGCGGTGACGCGCCCGCCCGGCGGCGCCTGGGCGCTGGCGCGCGAGCCCGGCGACCCGGCCTTCCGCCAACCGTTCAGCGGCTTCTACTGGATCGTCGAGACGCCCGGCGCGCCGCTGCGCTCGCGCTCGCTGTGGGATCACGCGCTCGCGCTGCCGGCCAGCGGCGCGGCGCGGCTCGAAACCGCCGGTCCGCGCGGCGAGCCGCTCGTGTGGTGGGCGCGCACGGTGCAGCCACCGGGCGCCGAGGCGCCGCTGCGCGTCGCGGTCGGTGCCGACGTGTCGCGGCTCGACGCGCTGACGCGCTCCTTTGCACGCGCGCTGGCGGCCTCGCTCGCGGTGCTCGGCGCGGTGCTGATGGCGGCGGCGGCGCTGCAGGTGCGGCTCGGTCTCGCGCCGCTGGCGCGGCTCGGCGAGGCGCTCGGCGCCCTGCGCGCCGATCGTTCGCAGCGCGTGCCCGGGCGCTGGCCGGCCGAAGTCCAGCCGCTGGTCGCGGACCTCAACGCGGTGCTCGACGCCAATGCGGCGATCCTCGAACGCGCACGCACTCAATCCGGCAACCTCGCGCATGCGCTCAAGACGCCGCTGGCGGTGATCGGCAACGCCGCCGCCGCGCTGCCGCCGGCCGAAGCGGCGCTGATCGGCGAGCAGGCCGAGCGCATGCGCCGGCAGGTCGAACTGCACCTGGTGCGCGCGCGCGCCGCGGCGATCGCGCACACGCGCGGGCCCGGCACGCCGCTGCGTGCGGCACTCGACGCGGTGCTGCGCAGCCTCGCGCGGCTGCATGCCGACAAGGGCCTGGCCTTCGAGGTGCGCGGCGAGACGACCGCGCCCTTCCGCGGCGAGCTGCAGGACCTGCAGGAGATGCTCGGGAACCTGCTCGACAACGCCGCGCAATGGGCGCGCCGCCGCGTCGAGGTCACGCTCGCCGAACAGGGCGACCGACTGCTCGTCACGATCGACGACGACGGACCGGGCATCCCCGCGGCCGAGCGCGAGCGCGTGCTGCAACGCGGCGAGCGGCTCGACGAGCAGCCGGCCGGTGCCGGGCTGGGCCTGGCGATCGTCGACGACCTCGCGCGCCTGTACGGCGGCCGCCTCGCGCTCGCCGACAGCCCGCTCGGCGGCCTGCGCGCGGCGCTCGAGCTGCCCGCCGCGCCATCCTTCGAAACCATGCTCAAGGAGTGAACGATGAACAAGCTTTTCGCCCTGGCCACGATCGCCGCCGCGCTGCTGTGGTCGCTCTTCGTCTGGGGCTCCGGCGTGCTGCTCGGCGGCAGCGCGGAGTTCCTGGCCGCGCAGGCCGCGGCCTGGGGCGCCTACGACCCCGAGGTCGAGCTCGCGGTCGCCACCGCGACGGCCGCGTTCACGCAGTGGGGCGCGCCGCTGCTGTGGATCGTCTGGGGCGCCGGGCTGCTGGGGTTGCTCGCCTGCGCCGCCCTCACTGCCCTGCTGATGCAGGGGCTGCGCAGCGCCTGGGCCGCCTTCACTGCGCGGCGCGGCACGCCGCTGCAGGCCGGATGAATGACGCGCGCCCTCAGGCCGCGCCGCGCCGGGGCTCGGCCTCGGCCTCGGCTTCGGCTTCGGCGTCGCGCGCCTGCAGCAGCGCCGCCACCACGCTGCCCACCTCGTCGGCGAGGTTCTCCTTGTTGAGCAGCCGGCAATGGCCAATGCGCCGCACCTGCAGTCGCAGGTCGTCCGGCACGTAGCCGGAGGTGATCACGATCGGCAGATCGGCGCGCAGCCGGCGCAGCGCCCAGGCGAGATCGAGGCCGTTCATGCCAGGCATGTTGAAGTCAGTGATCGCGAGGTCATAGGTGTCCGGGTCCGCCTGGGCCGCGGCCAGCGCCGCCGGCGGGTCGTGGAACACCGTGACGCGGTAGCCGGCGCGGCTCAGCAGCGCCTCCGCGGTGACGGCCATCATCTCGTCGTCATCGACGTACAGCACATGCTCTCCGGCGCCCCGCACCACCGCAGCCGGGGCCGCCGCGCTCGATTCGGTTGCGCTGGCCTCGGTCGCCTGCGGCAGGTAGATGCTGACCGTCGTGCCGCGGCCGGGCGCGCTGTCGACCGTGATCGCGCCGTGATGCTCGGCGACGATGCCCTGCACGACCGCGAGGCCAAGGCCGGTGCCTTCGTTGACGGGCTTGGTGGTGAAGAAGGGCTCGAACATGCGCCGGCGCGTCGCCTCGTCCATACCGCAGCCGCTGTCGCGCACCGCGATGCGCGCATAGTGACCGGGCGGCAGGTGCAGTTCGGCCGGCACGCCGGCGCTGAGATCCAGAGCCTCGAGCAGCAACTCGATGTGGCCGGTGCCGCCGCGCAGCGCATGCCAGGCGTTGGTGCACAGGTTCATCAGCACCTGGTGCAGCTGCGTCGCGTCGGCCTCGACGTGCAGCGGCAGCTCGGGCAATTGCGCTTCGATCGTGACGACCGTCGGTACGGTGCTGCGCAGGAGGTCCAGCACCTCCGTGACCAGCGTGTCGAGCGCTTGGCGCTGCACGCGCTGCGGCGAGCGGCGTGTGAACGCGAGGATCTGGCGCACCAGGCGGCGCGCGCGGCGCGCCGCGGCGTCGATCTGCGCGATGCGCTCGCCGGCCTCGAGGCCGGCTGCGATCTCGTGCTGCGCCAGCACGGTGTTGCCGATGATCGAACCAAGCACGTTGTTGAAGTCATGGGCGATGCCGCCAGCCAGCCTGCCGAGCGCCTGCGTCTTCTGCATCTCGCGCAGCTGGCTCTCGAGCGAGCGGCGGCGACCGTCGGCGGCCAGACGCTCCGACATGTCTCGCAGGATCATCACCGCGCCGAGGAGGGTGCCGTTGTCGTCGACGATCGGCGCGGCCACGTCGTCGACCGGCAGATGGCCGCCGTCTCGCGCGCGCAGCAGCGCGTGGCTGGGCACGTCGACCGGCGCACGGGCGGCAATCGCGCCGCGGACCGGGCTGGCGATCGGCTGGCGGGTCGCGGCTTTGACGAGTGCGACCACCTCCTCGATCGGACGGCCCGCCGCGTCGGCCTCGGCCCATCCGGTCAGCGCCTCGGCCGTCGGGTTCATGAAGCTCACGAGGCCGGCGACATCGGTCGTGATCACCGCATCGCCGATGCTGCGCAGCGTGACGCGCATCCACTCGCGCTGCTCCTCGAGCCGGCGCTCGGCGGCACGGCGGCGCTCGACCTCGCGCGTCAGCTCCTCGATGCGGCGGTTCAACTCGACGAAGCGGTCGGTGGCCTGGCCGTGCGGGCGCAGACGCATCGCCAGCAGCGCGGGCCGCTGGCCGTCGCGGGCACGTACCAGCGCCACGTCGCAGCGCAGGCGGGCTTCGGCACCGCCGTCGGCGGCCGCGAGCCACAGCGCGCCGGGTACGAGCTGGCGGCTGCGGGCGCCGCGCCGCAGCAGATCGTCGAGCTCTTCGCCGCCCGCGCGCGCCAGCGCCGTCAACGCCATGCCGGTCAACGCAGCCGGCGGATGCCCGAGCAGCACGCCCGCGGCCGGGTTGGCGTGCAGCAGACGGCCGCTGCGGTCGAGCAGGACGAGCCCCTCGGGGAGTGCATCGACCAGGGCCGCAAGTTGCTGGGCGCGATCGTCCGGCACGCAGGCGGCCGCCATGGGCTCAGGCCTTGAAGTACTCGCGTCCGGGCGCGGCACGCGCCTCGTCGGTGTCCTTCAGGTACACCACGACGCGGCAGCCGGCAGCGCCCTGGGCGATGGTGTCGCCCAGTACGACCTTGGCGGCGCCGAGGTTCTCCGCCGCGATCACCCCGAACACGTTGGAAGTCATCATGCACAGCGAGGGCCGACCGTACACTTTCTCGGCGAAGGGGCAGGTGCGGTTGCCGAACACGATCTTCTCGTCGCTCTGTTCGACGACGAAGAAGTCGCCTCGGATGCGGCGCTTCAGGTCGACCAGCACCTCGGCGACCTGCATGCGGTCGAGCCGCTCGACGCCGAGCGCCTGCCGGTAGTCACGGTCGATCTGCTCGCCGATCTTCTGGCCGACGACGCTGATGTAGCCGGCCGCCTCGTCGAGGCCGACGACATCCTGCAGCGTGCCGGCGAGCTCGCGCACCAGGGAGCGCAGGAAGACATCGCGCTCCAATGGCAGCGCCGCCGTGGCGACCGACAACGCTGCCTCGACCGACTCCGACATGGGACACCCCCGCTACAACAACCCCCGGCAGGCTAGCGGAGCCGATCGCCGGCGGCCACCGGGTTGACACGGACGGCGCGTCCCCATGCGGAGCAGCCACCGCGGCTCGGGGGCTACTCCACCGCCTTGACCATCTCCTCGACGACCTTCTTGGCGTCGCCGAAGACCATCATCGTCTTGTCCATGTAGAAGAGCTCGTTGTCCAGGCCGGCGTAGCCG
>Ga0209966_1000388_pt1 | contig 13148 bp, 14 predicted proteins | sample RhisoiCoNPM_FD_187575 | JGI IMG/M metagenome (GOLD analysis project Ga0209966, IMG submission 187575) | Arabidopsis thaliana rhizosphere microbial communities from the Joint Genome Institute, USA, that affect carbon cycling - Rhizosphere... | ecosystem: Host-associated > Plants > Roots >... | reverse complement strand
CTCGCCGGCGCGCGCGGCTTCCACCGCGGCGTTCAGCGCCAGGATGTTGGTCTGGAACGCGATGCCGTCGATCACGCCGATGATGTCGGCGATCTTCTTGCTGCTCGCGTTGATGTCCTCCATCGTCGTGACCACCTGCGAGACGACGTCGCCGCCCTTGGCCGCGGTGGCCTGGGCCGAGCTGGCGAGCTGGTTGGCGGTGCGCGCCGAGTCGGCGGTCTGCCTGACGGTGCCGGTCAGCTGCTCCATCGAGCTGGCGGTCTGCTGCAGGTTGCTGGCCGTCTGCTCGGTGCGCGCGCTCAGGTCCTGGTTGCCTGTGGCGATCTCGCTCGACGCGGTGGTGATGCTGTCGGTGGTGCTGCGCACCTCGCCGATCAGCCGCTGCAGCGAACGCTGCATGTCACCCAGGCCGCGCAGCAGGTCGGCAGCCTCGTCGCGGCCCTCCGCGGGCACGGCCTGCGTCAGGTCGCCGCCGGCCATCGTCCGCACGGCGGCCACGGCCTGCGCCAGCGGGTGCGTGACCGAACGGGTGATCAGCCAGGCGGCCAGACCGCCGATGCCGATCGCGATCGCGGTGAGCACCAGCAGCACTGTTTCGGCACGGTCCACCGCGGCGTCGACGACCTCGGTGCGCTGCTTGACCAGTTCGTGCTCGAACGCGTTGAACGCGCCGATCACCTTCAGGTAGCTCTCGTTGGCGGGCATCATGCGCTGCTCGAGCATGCGCTGGCCGCCGGCCACGTCGCCGGCCTTCAGCAGCGCGAAGACCTCGTTGCGCGTCGCGATGTAGGCCTTGCGCTGCTCGGCGATCTCGGCCATCAGCGCCTTGCCCTTGTCGGACGTGACATGCGCCTCGAGCTCCTTCTGGATCTCGCTGATGCGCTCGGTGGTCTTCTTGACCTGCGGCGCGAAGTAGGCCTCGACCTGCGCGTGGCCGCCGGACTTGGCGATCGCGACCGCGCGGTTGCCGTTCAGGGTCGTCAGGCCCAGCCACTCGGTGGCGAGGAAGGCGCGACGCTCCATCTCGACGACCTCGGCGAAGTCGTGCTTGACGGCCTCGAACTGCTGGTAGGCCAGGCCGACGATCACCATCATCAGCGCCATCAGGCTGCCGAATCCGGCCAACAGCCGCTGACCGATGCGCAAATTGCCGAGCTTCATGCTCAATCTCCCAGGGGGCGGCGCACAGGGCGCCGGGACAACGAAAGCGGGACATCCGCCGGAACGCCAGGGGCGTGAGCAGGGATCGGTATCGGCAGAGCACGCGAAACGAGGCGCGCGCACGGACCGCCGGCCGCCGGGCGGTCGGTGAACGGCAGTTCGAGCTGGCGGCAGGGTGTGCGCATCGCGGCGGCTCCGGCGATCAGTGGCGGGCGCGGCGCACCAGCGAGCCCACGTCGAGGATCAGCGCGACGCGGCCGTCGCCCATGATGGTGGCGCCGGAGATGTCGTCGACCTTGCGGTAGTTGGCCTCGAGGTTCTTCACGACGACCTGCTGCTGGCCGAGCAGCTCGTCGACGAGCAGCGCGACGCGCGAGCCCTCGGCCTCGGCGACGACCATGATGCCGGTGCCCGCCAACTCGACCGAGCGCGGCACCTCGAACACCTGCTCGAGGTCCAGCACCGGCATGTACTCGTCGCGCACCTCGACGACGCGACCGTTGCCGCCGATCGTCTTGACCGAGTTCTCGCCGACCGTGAAGCTCTCGACGACGCTGGACAGCGGCAGGATGTAGACCTCGTCGCCGACGCCGATGCTCATGCCGTCCATGATCGCCAGCGTCAGCGGCAGGCGCACGGCGACGCGCATGCCGTAGCCCTCGGCGGAGTCGATGTCGACGGTGCCGCCGAGCGCGGTGATGTTCTTCTTGACCACGTCCATGCCGACGCCGCGGCCCGACACGTCGGTCACCACCTCGGCGGTGGAGAAGCCGGGCGCGAAGATCAGGCTCCAGACCTCGGCATCGGTCATCGAGTCGGGGGCATCGATGCCGCGCTCGCGCGCCTTCTTGATCAGCTTCTCGCGCGACAGGCCCTTGCCGTCGTCCTTGACCTCGATGACGATGCTGCCGCCCTGGTGGCTGGCGGCCAGCGTGATCGTGCCGGTCTCGGGCTTGCCCTTGGCGCGGCGCTCCTCGGGGCTCTCGATGCCGTGGTCGCAGGAGTTGCGCACCAGGTGCGTGAGCGGGTCGGTGATCTTCTCGACCAGGCCCTTGTCGAGCTCGGTGGCCTCGCCCTGGGTCACGAAGTCGACCTTCTTGCCGAGCTTGGCGGCCAGGTCGCGCAGCATGCGCGGGAAGCGGTTGAACACCGTGCCCATCGGGATCATGCGGATCGACATCACCGCTTCCTGCAGGTCGCGGGTGTTGCGGTCCAGCGCGGTCAGGCCCGACACCAGGCTCTGGTAGAGCACCGGGTCGAGGCCGCGGCTGTTCTGCGCCAGCATGGCCTGGGTGATGACGAGCTCGCCCATCAGGTTGATCAGCTGGTCGACCTTCTCGACCGAGACGCGCAGCGTCGCGGCCTCGAGCTGGGCGGCCGGCGACTTCTCGCCGCGCGCGGCCGCGGGCTTGGCCGCCGCCGGGGCCGCAGCGGGTGCCGCGGCCGGCGCCTCGTGGCCGCCCTGGGCGTCGGGCGAACCCGGCGCGCCGTCGAAGAAGCCGAAGCCCTTGTCCTCCTCCGTCACCGGCGAGCCGGGCGCGCCGGGGTGGAATCCGTAGCCCGGCGCCACGCGGTCGCCGGCGAAGGGCCGCAGCACGATCTGCTCGCGCGCGACGTGAAAGCCCATCAGGTCGATCAGGTCGCCGTCGCTGCTGCCGGTGATGAGCTTGAAGCGGCGCAGGCCGTCCTGCGGCATGCCGCCGTCGATCGGCTCGATCGTGCCGAGGCCGTCGATCTCCTTGAACAGCTCGACGATGCTGGCCGCCAGTTCGGGGCGCTCCAGCGGACCGAGCGTCAGCTCGAGGATGCGGTCGCCGTCGATCGTGACCGGCACGTCGGGTTCGCCGTCGGGCACGACCACGCCGGAGGCTTGCGGCAGGGCAGCGGTCGGCGACGCGGCCACCGGCTGGGCGGCGCGGGCCGGCGAGGCCGCGGCGGCAGCCCGCTCGCCGGACACGAAGCCGCGGATGTTGGCCAGCAGCTCGGAGGTGTCGATCGCGCCGCTGGCGGCGCCCTGGTGCACCGCGAGCTGCGAGCGCAGCGCGTCGCCCGACTGCAGCAGCACGTCGACCATCGGCGCGGTCGGCTCGAGCTCGTGGCGGCGCAGCTTGTCGAGCAGCGTCTCCATCTGGTGGGTCAGCTCGGCCACGTCGGCGAAGCCGAAGGTCGCCGCGCCGCCCTTGATCGAGTGCGCGCAGCGGAAGATCGCGTTGAGCTCCTCGTCGTCGGCGGCCGTGACGTCGATCGCCAGCAGCAGCTGCTCCATGCGGTCGAGGTTCTCGCCGGCCTCCTCGAAGAAGACCTGGTAGAACTGGCTCAGGTCGATGCCGGCGCCTGCGCTGGCGCTGTCGGTGCTCATGTCGGCCATGTCGTGTCCCGGTTCAGCGGATGACCTTGCGGATGACCTCGATCAGCTTGGCCGGATCGAAGGGCTTGACCAGCCAGCCGGTGGCGCCCGCGGCGCGGCCGGCCTGCTTCATCTGGTCGCTGGACTCGGTGGTCAGGATCAGGATCGGCGTGGCCTTGAACTGCGGGTGGCCGCGCAGCTTCTTGGTCAGGCCGATGCCGTCGAGCTGGGGCATGTTCTGGTCGGTCAGCACGAGGTCGAAGGCCCGGGTGCCGGCCTTCTCCCAGGCGTCCTGGCCGTCGACGGCCTCGGTCACCTGGTAGCCGGCGCTCTTCAGGGTGAAGGACACCATCTGTCGCATCGAGGCCGAATCGTCCACGGCAAGGATTGAATGCATCGCGCTCTCCGGAATACTCGGGGGATATCGGTGGGTGGCGGGGTAACTTGAATCGGGGCTCAGAACAGCTCGACGGAGCCGGCGTCCATCTCGTCCTGGGTCACCGGGTTGGGGCGCAGCGGCGGCGGCGCGACCACGGCATCGCCGTCGGCGTCGGGGCCGAAGGCGTCGCGCGCCAACTGGTCGGCGCAGTTGCGCAGGCGCTGGTGGGTGTGCGTGATCAGCTGCGAGGCCATGTCCTGGAACTGCAGCGCCGTCACCGCCTCGGCCAGCGCGTGCTGGACGTCGCGCAGGCCGGCCGCACCGTCGCCGGTGGCGCCGCGCTGCAGCGTGTCGAGGCGGTGCAGTGCGCCGTGGAAACAGGCCATCAGCGTGTCGCAGCTGGCGGCGAGCAGCCGCTGCAGGCGGTCGAGGTCGTTGCCTGCGGTCATCAGCTGATCCTGCAGATCGGCTGCCAGCAGCAACGGCATCGGGCTCTCGAGGGACTCGGGAGGGGTCGGCATGAGGTTCATCGGCGTCGGCACCAGGCAGCGGAGGAACCGGTCACGCGCAGCGGCGCGCTCGGCCGCGGTCGGCCGCACGCCACCGCACAGGACACGGGGCTCGCATCGATTCTTCGACGGCGGGGCCGCCGATGGTGTCAAGATCACGGCCTCGAAACCCGCCCATTTCCTTGCTTACGGCCCGGCCGCACCGGCGGGCCGCCCACGCCATGACCGAGCCGACCGTCTCCAGGCCCGCTCCCCTGACCGTGCCCTCGCACCTGCGGGTGCTGCACCTGGAGGACAGCGAGATCGACCACGAGATCACCCTCGAGCTGCTGCGGCACGGCGGCATCGACGCCGACATGCTGCGGGTGCAGACCGAGGAGGAGTTCCGCAACGCGCTGCTGGAGCCCTGGGACGTGGTGCTCAGCGACTACAACCTGCCCGGCTTCTCCGGCCTGCAGGCGTTGGAGATCCTGCGCGAAAGCGGCCATCTGCTGCCCTTCATCCTGATATCGGGCGAGATCGGCGAGCAGGTCGCGGTGCAGGCCATGCTCAACGGCGCCAACGACTATCTGCTCAAGAACAACCTGGCGCGGCTGGTGCCGGCGGTGCTGCATGCGATCGAGAGCGTCGAGGCGCAGCGCGCCAAGCTCGCGGCCAACCTCGCGCTCGGCCAGAGCGAACAGCGGCTGCGCGAGCTGGCGCAGCACCTGCAGGCCAGCGTGGAGGCCGAGCGCGCGGCGATCGCGCGCGAGATCCACGACGAGGTCGGCGGCTCGCTGACGGCGCTGAAGTTCGACATCGAGTGGATCGCACGCCGCTCCGGCGACCCGACGGTCGCCAAGCGCGCCCAGGAGGCCATCGAGACCGTCGGCTCGGCCCTCGACGCCACCAAGCGCATCATCCACAACCTGCGGCCGGCCATCCTCGAGCAGGGCCTGATCGCCGCGCTGCAATGGATGACGCTGCGCTTCGAGCGGCGCAACGGCGTGGTCGCCACCTTCCGCAGCAACCGCGACGAACTGCCGCCGCTGCCCGACGGCGTTGCGCTGGCGGCCTACCGCACCGCGCAGGAGGCCCTCACCAACGTCAGCAAGCATGCCTTCGCGACCCGCGTCGAGGTCGACCTCACGGTGGCGGGGCGGGTGATGTCGCTGGAGGTCACCGACAACGGCCGCGGACTCGGCCAGGAGGATCTCGCCAAGGCCCGTTCCTTCGGCATCCGCGGGCTGCGCGAGCGCGCCGCCCAGGTCGGCGGCTGGGTCGAGCTCGCCAGCGGGCCGGGCGGCACGACGCTGATCCTGTCGGTGCCGATCGAGGACGGCGATACCGAGCCCGACCTCGCCGATCTGGGATCCGACCCCGATGACCCGACCTCCTGGGACGAGCTCTGACCCCGCTTCCCGGTGGTTGGCTCGCGGTGCCGGCTCACAGTAGAGTCGCCGCATGACGACCCGAGTGATCCTGTGCGACGACCATGCGCTGATCCGGCGCGGTATCCGCGACACGCTGGCTGACGCGCAGGACATCGAGGTCGTCGGTGAGGCGGGCGACTATGGCGAGCTGCGCAGCCTGCTGCGCACCACCTCCTGCGACGTGCTGGTGCTCGACATCAACATGCCCGGGCGCAGCGGCCTCGACGTCCTGCAGGTGCTCAAGGACGAGCCGGGCGCGATGCGCGTGCTGGTCGTCTCGATGCACCCGGAGGAGCAGTACGCGATCCGCGCGCTGCGCGCCGGCGCCTACGGCTACGTCAACAAGGGCAGCGACGCGCATGTGCTGGTCGACGCCGTGCGCATGGTCGCGCAGGGCCGCAAGTACATCACCCCCGAGATCGCGCAGATGCTCGCCGAGAGCCTGACCCAGCCGGTCGCCGCCGTCGCGCACGAGAAGCTGTCCGACCGCGAGCTGCAGACCCTGGTGCTGATCGCTTCGGGCAAACGGCTGTCGGACATCGCCACCGAGCTGACGCTGAGCCCCAAGACCGTGAGCGTCTACCGCGCCCGCGTGCTGGAGAAACTGGGCCTCGCCAACAACTCCGAGATGACCGTCTACGCCATCCGCAATGGCTTGGTGTGATGGCCGCGCCACTTGAAGGAGGCTGCCTGTGCGGCGCGGTGCGCTACCGCGTCGCCGCCCTCGCCGGGCCGGTGCTGCTGTGCCACTGCGGGCAGTGCCGCAAGGCCCAGGGATCGGCCTTCGCCGCCAACGCGCCGGTGCGCACCGAAGACTTCACGCTGCTGGCCGGTGCCGAGGCGCTGACCGCGTACGCCTCGTCGCCGGGCAAGTGGCGCAGCTTCTGCCGCCACTGCGGCGCGCCGATCCACAGCCGGCGCGACAGCGCGCCGGGCGTGCTGCGGCTGCGCGTCGGCAGCCTCGACGACGGGCCGGCAGCGCCACTGCGCCCGACCGGGCACATCCATGTCGCGTCGAAGGCCGCCTGGTGGGAGATCGCTGACGACCTGCCCCGGCACCCGGGCATCGAACCCGGGCGCCGCTAGCGGCGCGAGCTCACTCCACTCTCTTCAGGTGCGCGATGCGCTGGTGGCTGCCCGGGTGCGTGGCGGTCGCCTTGACCAGCGGCAGGTGCTGGGTGAACAGCACGATCGGCGTCTCCTCGGACTCGCCCAGGCGGCGCAGCAGCCGCAGCGCGAAGGCGTCGGCCTCGTACTCGTGCCGGTGCGACAGCTCCGAGGCCTCGCGCCCCAGGATGCCGGCCACCGGGTCGGTCGTCGCGGGCACCACCTCGCCGGGGATGTAATGCTTGTACAGGGTCCCGAGCTGGGCCCAGTGACGGTGCGCGATGTGCCCCAGCTCGTGGGCCAGGATGAACATGCGCTCGCTTTCGGTCAGGTCGGCCACCGACACGTTGACCGCGATCACCCGTCCCATCAGGCACACCGCCAGCAGCGGGCTGCGCACCACCAGCAGCCGCACGCCGGGTTGGCGCAGGTCCAGCGCCAACAGGACCCGGTCGAAGCTCTGCTGCAACACCTGCGACTCCGGGCTGGCCGGATCGACTTGCTGGGCCGTCAGCGCGTCGAGCTGCATCTGCTGCGAACGCTGGAGGACATCGATGATGTCTTCGGAGCACCATGCTGGTGCACAACAGCTCATCGCCAGGGTCATCAGGACTGCACGCATAGGCCACCTCATGCTCCCCCGAGTGCTTCGGGTTACCACCAATGTCCATGCATTCCGCGTGCCAGATTCGCACAAAAGAGCCGATTTCCGGGCCGAAATCCACTTCGCGCGGTCCGACCGACGCGTTGCGGCCAAACATGCCAGTCGTGTTGGGTCCGCGGGCCGGGAGCGCGGGCCCTTGGCAAGGCCGTCGACCAAGGGTTTTCGTCAGGCCCGTATCCGCACGTGCCACATTCGGACAGATCGGGTCGGACGGCCGCGCCGCGGCGTCCGCTGCAGGGGTCGGCTCAGCGCTGGAACTGGCCCAGCATGCGTTCCAGCGCCATCGTGAAGGGCGCTTCCATCATCGGCAGCGTCAGCGTGATGCCGACCAGCCCGACCGCCAGCGTGATCGGGAAGCCGATCGCAAAGACGTTCATCTGGCTCGCGACGCGCGAGATCACGCCCAGCACCAGGTTCACGAACAGCAGCATCGTGACGATCGGCAGCGCGATCCACAGGCCCAGCCGGAAGACCTCGGCGCCCCAGACCTGGGGCTGCAGCGCGGCCAGGAAGCCGCCCGACGAGCCGCCCACCGGGAAGACCGTGAAGCTCTGGATCACCGCCGCGGTCAGCAGCAGGTGGCCGTTCATCACGACGAACAGCAGCGACGCCATGGTGCCGAAGAGCCGGCTGACCGCAGTGGACTGGCTGGCGCTGATCGGGTCGAAGAAGGCGGCGAAGTTCAGCCCCATCTGCAGGCCGATCAGCTCGCCGGCGTACTCGATCGCCGCGAACACGACGCGCGCCGCGAAGCCCAGCGCCAGCCCGATCAGCAGGTTGTGCACCAGCGCCTCGAGCGCGGCAGGGCTGTCGAGCGCGATCACCGGCGCCGGCGGCAGCGAGGCCTGAGCGGCCACCGTGATGAACAGCGCCAGCGCGACCTTCACGCGCACCGGCACGCTGCGCATGCTCAACACCGGCGCGCTGGTGAACAGCGCGAGGATGCGGATGAAGGGCCAGACCAGCGGGCTCAGCCAGGCGGTGAGCTCGGCCTCGGAGAAGGTGAGCACGCGGGCCTCAGCCCACCACCGTGGGAATCGATTGCAGCGTGCGCTGCAGGTACTCGACGATCGACGTGATCATCCACGGCCCGGCAATCGCCAGCACCGCCACCGCGGCGATCAGCTTGGGCACGAAGGACAGCGTCGCCTCGTGGATCTGCGTCGCGGCCTGGAACACGCTGACGATCAGGCCGACCGCCAGCACCGTGAGCAGCAGCGGCGCGCTGATCATCAGCAGCATGACCAGGCCCTGCTGGCCGAAGGTGAAGACCTGTTGCGGATCCATGAGTGGCTTTCGTCTACGAGGCGAAGGAGGCCGCCAGCGAACCGAGCAGCAGGTTCCAGCCGTCGGCCAGCACGAACAGCATCAGCTTGAAGGGCAGCGCCACCAGCACCGGGCTCAGCATCATCATCCCCAGGCTCATCAACACGCTGGCGACGATCATGTCGATGATCAGGAAGGGGATGAAGATCAGGAAGCCGATCTGGAACGCGCTCTTCAACTCGCTGGTCACGAAGGCCGGCACCAGCACCCGGAACGGCGCGTCCTCGCCCTTGACCTTCGGGTCGAGCTTGGCGAGCTTGGCGAACAGCATCAGGTCGCTCTGGCGCGTCTGCTTGAGCATGAACTCGCGCATCGGCTTCTCGCCGCGCGCGAGCGCCTCGTCGAAGGGAATCTGATTGGCCGCGAAGGGCTGGTAGGCGTCGGCGTAGACCTTGTCGATCGTCGGTCCCATGACGAACAGCGTCAGGAACAGCGACAGGCCGATCAGCACCTGGTTCGGTGGCGCCGTCGGCGTGCCCAGCGCCTGGCGCAGCAGGCCGAGCACGATGACGATGCGGGTGAAGCCGGTCATCATCAGCAGCACCGCCGGCAGGAAGGACAGCGCGGTGAAGAACAGCAGCGTCTGGATCGGCACCGAGTAGCTGGTGCCGCCCGCGCCCTGCCCGACGATCAGCGGCAGGTTGGCGCCCCCGGCCTGCTGGGCTAAAGCCGCTGCAGGAACGGCCGACAACACCGACACGGCGGCGATCAGCGCGGCACGGCGGTGGCGGGCCAAGAAGGAAGTGAGCTCAGCGGCGCGCATCACGCACCTTCTTGAGCAGTTGAGCAAACGGGGCCTCGGGCGGCTGCGCACCGGGCGCCGCGGCCTGCGGCGAGAGGGTGTGCAGCGCCGTGATGGCCTGCGGCGTGACGCCGAGCACCAGCCAGCGGCGCTCCTCGCCCTGGCCGACCTCGACGGTGACGAGGCGCTGGTTCGGCCCGATCGGCAGCGAAGCGACCGGCCGCACCGGCGCGTTCGCGCCGCCGCTCATCGCCGCGCCATAGGGCGTGCGCTTGAGCAGCCACAGCAGCAGCGGGATCGCCGCCAGGATGACGACGAACCAAAGCAGCCCGAGACCGAGCGATCCGTTCATGCGGGATCACATCCCGCGCGACAGGCGGCGCATGCGCTCGCTGGGCGTCACGATGTCGGTCAGGCGGATGCCGAACTTGTCGTTGACGACCACCACCTCGCCCTGGGCGATCAGGTAGCCGTTGACCAGCACGTCCATCGGCTCACCGGCCAGCGCATCGAGCTCGACCACCGAGCCCTGCGCGAGTTGCAGGATGTGCTTGATCGGGATCCGCGTGCGGCCCAACTCCACGGTGAGCTGCACCGGGATGTCGAGGATCATGTTGATGTCGTTGCCGGCCCCCGCCGCGCCGCTGGGCGCGAAGTTGGTGAAGGCCGCCGGCGCCACCTGCTCGGCGGGCGCCATGACCTCGGTGGCCGGTGCGCTGGACGTCTGCTGTTCCAGCGCGGCGGCCCATTCGGCCGCCATGTCGTCCTGCTCGTTGCTCGGTGCGGCCTCAGCCATGGTGTTCTCCCAGCCAGGATTGCTGCTGCTTCGTCAGCAGCTCGATGATCTTGATCGAGTACTTGCCGTTGCTCGTGCCGTACTGGCAGTCGAACACCGGCACGCCGTCCACCTTGGCCTGGACGACCGGCTCGAGCTCGAGCTCGATGAAGTCGCCCGGCTTGAGCGCGAGCAGTTGCTCGACGGTGGCCGACGCAGTGGCCAGCTCGGTGACCAGGTCGACCTCGGCGGACTGGATCTGCTGCGTCAGCAGCTTGACCCAGCGGCGGTCGGGCTCGCTGGAATCGCCGACGGTGGCCGAGTACAGCGCGTCGCGGATCGGCTCGAGCGTCGCGTAGGGGATGCAGAAGTGGATCGTGCCGGTGGTCTCGCCGATCTCCAGCGTGAACGAGGTCGTGACGACGATCTCGCTGGGCGCCGCGACGGTGGCGAACTGCGGCTGCATCTCCGAGCGCTGGTACTCCAGCTCGACCGGGTAGACGCCGGCCCAGGCCTTCTTGTATTCGGCGATGATGACCTCGACCAGGCGCGTGATCACGCGCTGCTCGGTCGGCGAGAAGTCGCGCCCCTCGATGCGGGTGTGGAACTTGCCGGCGCCGCCGAAGAGGGCATCGATCACCGCGAACACCAGCGTCGGGTCGCAGACGATCAGCCCGCTGCCGCGCAGCGGCCGCACCGAGACGATGTTGAAGTTGGTCGGCACGACGATCTCGCGCAGGAAGGCGCTGTACTTCTGCACCTTGATCGCACCGACCGCCACCTCCGGCGTGCGCCGGATGAAGTTGAACAGCCCGACGCGGATGTTGCGCGAGAAGCGTTCGTTGATGATCTCCATCGTGGGCATGCGCCCACGGACGATCCGCTCCTGGCTCTCGAGCTTGTAGTCGCGCACCGCGCCCTGCTCGACCTCCTCGGCCTCGAGCTTCTGGCTCTCGCCGGTGATGCCCTGCAGCAGCGCGTCGACTTCGTCCTGCGAGAGGATCTGCTGATTCATGTCGGGCGGTTCACTGGATGATGAACGACGAGAAGTGCACGTGCTCGATCGGGTTGTGCGCCTCGGGCTCGGCCTTCTTGCGTTTCGCCGGCGCGCTCGCGGCCGCGGCGGGGTCGGGCAGATCGATGCCCAGCGGCCGCGCCGCCTCGCGCATGATCTCGGCGGCAAGCTTCTCCTTGCCCTCGCGCTCGAGCAGCTCGGCCGAGGTCTTGTGCGCCAGCACCATCAGCACGCCGTTGCGGATCGCCGGCATGTACAGCTTGAGCTCCTCGGCGGCCTTGGGGTCATCGACCTGCAGCGTCACGCCGACCTGCGCATAGCGCTCCGCGTCGCGGTCGGCCAGGTTGACGACGAAGGCGTCCATCGGCAGGAAGCTCGGCGGGCTGGTGCGCGCCTTCTTCTCGGGCTCGGCGGCCTCGGCGTGGTCCTCGCCGCCCTCGGCCTCGGCGGCGGCCGCGTCGGCCGCACGCTTCTTCAGCAGATAGACGGCGGCACCGCCGCCCGCGGCGAGCAGCAGCCCCAGCACCGCGAGGATGATGGCGAGCTTCTTCGGGATGCGCATCTTCTTCTTGATCGGCGCTTCGACGACGGCTTGCGCCGCGGCTGCAGACATGAGGGCACTCCTTGCCATGGGGCGCAGGGCGAAGGGTCGCCACGCGCCGGGAATGACATCGATTATTCGAGCGGCCCGCGGCGCTTAAGCGGCGATAAGGGCGGCGTTTCCGGGCTTAACCGCCCCGGCCACCGGGCGCTCAGGCGTAGGCGTCGAGCAGGCCGCGCACTGCGACGCGGCGCGGCGCGGCAGCCGCCGGTGCATCGTCGTCGGCGGCGGCGCGCGGACCGCCGCCCCGTCCGCCCTCGCCCGGCGACGGCTCGCCGTCGCGGCCCGGGTGCTGCTCGTAGACGCCGCCGCCGGCCAGCGTCAGGCCGGCGCCGTGCAGCGCCGCGGCGAGCGACGGCAGGCCGGACTCGATCGCCTCGCGGGTGCGGGCATGCGCGGCGGCGAAGTCGATCTGCGCCTGCGCGCCGTCGAGCACGATCTTCACCGCGATCGGCCCCATCTCGGCCGGGTTGAGCTGGAGCGTCGCCTCGTGCACGCCGTCGCGCGCGAGCGTCGTGAGCTGGCTGGCGAGCGCCTGCGGGAAACCGGCGCTGTCCACCGGGACGGACAGCAGCAGCGGCGCTGCACCGCCATTGGCGGCCGCTGCGGCCGCGAGCGGCGTCGGCTGGCTCGCCGCCACCATGCCGGGCGCGGTGGCCGGCAGCGCGGCCAGCCCCTGGGGCGGCACGGCGTGAGCCTGCCCTTCAGCGGCAGCGACGAGGCCGTCGGCAACGGGCAGCATCTCGGTGGCGGCGATCGTCGCGGCGGCCTGCGCCTCGACCTTGTCGGCGCCCGGCGTCGCAGCGGCCGACAGGCGGCGCGCGCCAAGCGCGGCCGCGGACAGTGCGACGCCATCGGGCCCGCCGGCCGCATCGGCGGCGGTGCTCGTATCGCCGAGCCGGGCCGAGACGGCCGTCGCGAGCGCCGGCTCGGGAGACGATTCGAGCCTTGCGAACCAGTCGATCACCGCCTGGGCGCGGATCGACTCCAGCGGATCGCCACCGGCCTCCTCGGTCTCGGCCGGGGCATCGGTGTTCGCCGCGCGGTCGGCCGCGGCGGGTCCGGCCGGGCGCTCGCGGCAGGCCTCGTCGCGCCGCGCCTGGCGGCTCG
>Ga0209966_1000387_pt1 | contig 13181 bp, 4 predicted proteins | sample RhisoiCoNPM_FD_187575 | JGI IMG/M metagenome (GOLD analysis project Ga0209966, IMG submission 187575) | Arabidopsis thaliana rhizosphere microbial communities from the Joint Genome Institute, USA, that affect carbon cycling - Rhizosphere... | ecosystem: Host-associated > Plants > Roots >... | reverse complement strand
GCCACCCCCGTGTGCGTCCCCGCGGCCACCACCTGCTCAGGCGTCCCCGCCGCCACCACGCGCCCGCCGCCGGCACCGCCCTCGGGTCCCAGGTCCAGCACCCAGTCGGCCTCGGCGATGACGTCGAGGTCGTGCTCGATGACCACCACGCTGTGGCCGCCGTCGACCAGGCGGTGCAGCACGCGGATCAGCTTCTCGACGTCGGCCATGTGCAGGCCGACGGTCGGCTCGTCGAGCACGTAGAGCGTGTGCGGCGGCTTCTGGCCGCGGCGCGTGACGTCGTCGCGCACCTTGCTCAGTTCGGTGACGAGCTTGATGCGCTGCGCCTCGCCGCCGCTCAGCGTCGGTGACGGTTGCCCCAGCGTCAGGTAGCCCAGGCCCACGTCCTTCAGCAGTTGCAGCGGGTGCGCGATGCTGGGCATCGAGGCGAAGAACTCGACCGCCTCGTCGACCTCCATCTGCAGCACGTCGCCGATGCTCTTGCCCCGCCAGGTGACGGCCAGCGTCTCGGGGTTGAAGCGCGCGCCGTGGCACAGGTCGCAGGGGACCTTCACGTCGGGCAGGAAGGCCATCTCGATCGTGCGCAGGCCCTGGCCCTCGCAGCCCGGGCAGCGGCCCTCGCCGGTGTTGAAGCTGAAGCGCCCGGCCGCGTAGCCGCGCGCCTTGGCTTCCAGCGTCTCGGTGTAGAGCTTGCGGATCGTGTCCCAGAAGCCGATGTAGGTGGCCGGGCAGGAACGCGGGGTCTTGCCGATCGGCGTCTGGTCGACTTCGAGCACGCGGTCGATCGGGGCATAGCCTTCGAGCGCCTCGCAGGCGATCCAGGCCGGCGTCTGGCCCGCCGCGAGGGCCGCACGGCCGGCCTGGGTGGCCTTCATCGGCGCGACCTGCTGCACGTTGGCCAGCAGCACGTCGCGCGCCGCCGTGCTCTTGCCCGAGCCGCTGACGCCCGTCACCGCGACCAGCCGGTTGACCGGTACGGCGATGTCAAGGCCGCGCAGGTTGTGCAGCGCGGCGCCGCGCACGGTGAGCCAGGCCGTGTCGGGCCCGACCGCGCGGCGCGGCTGCAGCGGGTGGCGCATCGGGTGCTCGAGCAGCCGGCCGGTCAAAGACTCCGGTGCGCGCAGCAGGTCGGCCGCCGTGCCCTCGGCGACCAGCCGGCCGCCACGCTTGCCGGCGCCGGGGCCGATGTCGATGATGTGCTCGGCGCGGCGGATCGTGTCCTCGTCGTGCTCCACCACCACCAGCGTGTTGCCCTGGCTGCCGAGCAGGTGCAGCGCGTCGAGCAGGATCTTGTTGTCGCGCGGGTGCAGGCCGATGGTCGGCTCGTCGAGCACGTAGCAGACGCCCTGCAGGTTGCTGCCGAGCTGCGCGGCGAGGCGGATGCGCTGGGCCTCGCCGCCGCTCAGAGTGGGCGCCGCGCGGTCCAGCGTCAGGTAGCCCAAGCCCACCTGTTCGAGGAAGCTCAGGCGCGAGCGGATCTCGGCGATCACGTCGCGCGCGATCGTGGCCTCGCGGCCGTCGAGCTTCTGCGCCTCGATCCAGCGGCGGGCGTCGTTGACGGCCTTCGCGGCCACCTGGGCGATCGACTGCTCGCCGTCGGCTGCATGGCCGAAGCGCACCGCGAGCGAGGCCTTGTTGAGCCGCGCGCCGTGGCAGCCGCCGCAGGGCGCGTCGGCCACGTCCTCGATCTCGGGTTCGGCGAAGGTCTTCTCGCGGCCGCCGGTGTCGTCGTCTCGGACCGAGTCGTCGAGCGCCTTGCGCTGCTCGCGCGTCAGCGTCAGGCCGGTGCCGACGCAGTCGGTGCACCAGCCATGCTTGCTGTTGTACGAGAACATGCGCGGGTCCAGCTCGGGGTAGCTGGTGCCGCAGGCCGGGCAGGCCCGCTTGGTCGAGAAGACCTTGACGCGGCCGATGCGGTGGGTGGCACTGCCGGCCGCCATCGCGCCCTGCAGGCCGTCGAGCGGGCTCAGCAGGTGCACGACGCCCTTGCCGAGCTCCAGCGTCTTGGCGAGCAAGGCGCGCAGCTCGGCCTCGTTGTCGGGCGTCACGACCAGGTCGCCGACCGGCAGCTCCAGCGTGTGTTCCTTGAAGCGGTCGAGCCGGGGCCAGGGCGAGGTCTTCACGAACTCGCCGTCGACGCGCAGGTGCGTGTGGCCGCGCTGCGCGGCCCACTTCGCGAGGTCGGTGTAGACGCCCTTGCGGTTGACGACCAGCGGCGCCAGCAGGCCGATGTGCTGGCCCTTGTGGTCGCGGATCAGCTGCGCGGCGATCGACTCCGGCGTCTGCGGGCGCACGGCCACGCTGGCGTCCGGCGTGCACTTGGGGCAGTACTGCGTGCCGAGCTTGACGTAGAGCAGGCGCAGGAAGTGGTAGACCTCGGTGGTCGTCGCGACCGTGCTCTTGCGCCCGCCGCGCGACAGCCGCTGCTCGATCGCGACCGTCGGCGGGATGCCGTAGACGGCGTCGACCTCCGGCCGGCCGGCCGGCTGCACGATGCTGCGCGCGTAGGCGTTCAGGCTCTCGAGGTAGCGGCGCTGGCCCTCGTTGAACAGGATGTCGAAGGCCAGCGTGCTCTTGCCCGAGCCCGACACGCCGGTGACGACGCTGAACTTGCCGCGCGGGATGTCGACCGACAGGCCCTTGAGGTTGTGCTCGTGGGCGTTGACGATCTGGATCGCGTTGGCCGCGCCGCCGGCCTCGCGTTCGCGCTTCGCGCGCCGTGCCTCGGTCAGCAGCGACTGCAGCGGCGCGCCCTCCTCGACCGCCAGGCCGCCGTGGCCCAGCGACTTCTCGTAGTCGCGCAGTGCGGCACCGGTGTGCGAGGTCGGGTGCTGCTTCACCTCGTCCGGCGTGCCGTGGCAGACCAGCTCTCCACCCGCCTCGCCGCCCTCGGGGCCCAGATCGACCAGCCAGTCGGCGGCGCGGATCACGTCGAGGTTGTGCTCGATCACCAGCAGCGAATGCCCGGCCTCCAGCAGCTTGCGGAAGGCGCGCATCAGCTTGGCGATGTCGTCGAAGTGCAGGCCGGTGGTCGGCTCGTCGAACAGGAACAACGTGCCCTTCTTCGCCAGGCTCTGGCGCGAACTGCTGCCGCTCTTCGCCGCCTCGGCCAGGAAGCCGGCGAGCTTCAGGCGCTGCGCCTCGCCGCCGCTGAGCGTGGGCACCGGCTGGCCGAGCTTGACGTAGTCCAGGCCCACGTCGGCCAGCGGCTGCAGCGCGCGCACCACCTCGCGGTCGTCGGCGAACAGGCGCACCGCGTCGGCGATGGTCAGCTCGAGCACGTCGTTGACGTCGAGCGACTTGCCGAGCCGCTCGACCTTGATCTCCAGCAGCTCGGCACGGAAGCGCTTGCCGTCGCAGTCGGGGCAGCGCAGGTAGACGTCGGACAGGAACTGCATCTCCACATGTTCGAAGCCCGAGCCGCCGCAGGTCGGGCAGCGGCCGTCGCCGGCGTTGAAGCTGAACATGCCGGGGCCGTAGCTGCGCTGCCGCGCCAGCGGCGCGTCGGCGAAGATGCTGCGCAGCGTGTCCCAGGCGCCGACATAGCTGGCCGGGTTGGAGCGCGCGGTCTTGCCGATCGGGCTCTGGTCGACGAACACCGCGTCGCTGAGCCAGTCGGCGCCGAGCAGGCGGTCGTGGGCGCCGGGCGTCTCGGTCGCCTTGCCGAAATGGCGGGCCAGCGCCGGGAACAGCAGGTCCTGCATCAGCGTGCTCTTGCCCGAGCCGGACACGCCGGTCACGCAGACCAGCCGCTGCAGCGGGAACTCGACGGCGATGTCCTTCAGGTTGTGCTCGCGCGCGCCCTCGACGATCAGCCGCGGCGTGCCGTCGGTGACCAGGCGCTTCAGCCCCAGCCCGATCGAGCGCCTGGCGCCGAGATAGGCGCCGGTCATCGTGTCGGCGCGCTTCAGGTCCTCGGGCGTGCCGTCGAAGACGATGCGCCCACCCTGGGTACCGGGGCCCGGGCCCATGTCGATCACGCGGTCGGCGGCCAGCATCACGGCGGGATCGTGCTCGACCACCACCAGCGTGTTGCCGGCGTCGCGCAGCCGCAGCATGGCCTGGTTGATGCGGTTCATGTCGCGCGGGTGCAGGCCGATCGACGGCTCGTCGAGCACGAACAGCGTGTTGACCAGCGAGGTGCCGAGCGCGGTGGTCAGGTTGATGCGCTGCACCTCGCCGCCGCTCAGCGTGCGGCTCTGGCGGTCCAGCGTCAGGTAGTGGATGCCGACGTCGCACAGGTACTTCAGCCGCGTGCGCACCTCGTCGAGCAGCAGCTCGAGCGCGTCGTCGAGCATCGTGCTCGGCAGCGTCAGTTCGTCGAGGAAGCGGCGCAGCTTGTCGATCGGCATCAGCATCAGGTCGTGCAGGCTCAGGCCGGGCAGGGCCTCGAGCTGCGTCCGCGACCAGGCCGCGCCGACAGGCATCACGCGCTTCTCGGGGGCCAGCACCACATCGGCGCCGGCCTTGGTGCCCAGCCGCCACAGCAGCGACTCGAGCTTGAGCCGCGCGCCGCCGCACACGGTACAGGGGGTGTAGCTGCGGTACTTCGACAAGAGCACGCGGATGTGCATCTTGTAGGCCTTGCTCTCCAGGTACTCGAAGAAGCGGCGGATGCCGTACCACTGCTTGTTCCAGTGGCCCTTCCAGTTCGGCGTGCCCTCGATCACCCATTCGCGCTGGGCCTCGCTGAGCTGCGACCAGGCGGTGTCGCGCGGGATGCCGGCCTCGCCGCCGTACTTGAGCAGATCGTCCTGGCAGTCCTTCCAGGCGGGCGTCTGCAGCGGCTTGATCGCACCGTTGCGCAGCGTCTTGCGGTGGTCGGGGATCACCAGGCCCCAGTCGACGCCGATCACTCGGCCGAAGCCGCGGCAGGTCTCGCAGGCGCCGTAGGCCGAGTTGAACGAGAACATCGCCGGCTGCGGGTGGCTGTAGCGGGTGTCGCTGTCGGGGCTGTGCAGGCCCTGGCTGAAGCGCCACAGATCCGGATCGCCCTCCTCCTTCAACGCATAGACGTTGACGCGGCCGCTGCCGCGCTTCAGCGCGACTTCCAGCGCCTCGGCGACGCGCGACTTCTCGGTGCCGTCGAGCTTGAAGCGGTCGGCGACCACGTCGAGCAGCGTGCGCGGCCCCGTTGGCGTCGCGACCTCGCGCTTCGCCTGCACGCGGGTGTAGCCGCTGGCGGCGAGCCATTGCTCGATCTGCTCGTCGCTGGTGCCGGCCGGCAGCTCGACCGGGAAGGTGACCACCAGCCGCTGGCCGGGCGCCGCGCGCCTCAGCAGCTCGGCATAGATCGACTCCGGGTCGTCCTCGCGCACCGGCTTGGCCGTCACCTTGTCGAACAGCTGGGCCGCGCGTGCGAACAGCAGCTTCAGGTGGTCGTTCAGCTCGGTCATCGTGCCGACCGTGCTGCGGCTGGTGCGCACCGGGTTGGTCTGGTCGATCGCGATCGCCGGCGGCACGCCCTCGACATGGTCGACCGCCGGGCGGTCCATGCGGTCCAGGAACTGGCGCGCGTAGGCGCTGAAGGTCTCGACGTAGCGGCGCTGCCCCTCGGCGTAGAGGGTGTCGAACACCAGGCTGGACTTGCCCGAACCGCTCGGCCCCGTCACCACGGTCAGCTCGCCGGTGTGCAGGTCGAGATCGAGGTTCTTCAGGTTGTGCTGGCGCGCGCCGCGGATGCGGATCAGGCCGGCCGGTCTGCTGCCGTTCGCCATGGGGCTCCCTGGGGGTAAGGCGGAAGATTCTAGGGAGCCGCCTGCCGCCCGCGCGGAACCGGGCCTTTCGCTCAGCGCCGCCCTGGAATGAAGCGCTGCCCCTCGGCCAGATCCGCCACCGCCGCGAAGCCGCCGTCGCAGCGCCGGGCCACCGCGGGCCACAGCGCGAGCAGCAGTTGCGCCGTTGCCAGCGTGTCGGCCGCGGCGTTGTGGCGCGCCAGGCAGGCGATGCCGTGGCGCTGCATCCAGTGGTCGAGGCTGCGGCGTTGCGGGTCGTCGTGGACCACGGCGGCCAGCGGCTCCAGGTCCAGCCAGGGGTTGGGCAGGTCGCCGCCCAGCTGCTCGCGCGCGGCGCGGCCGATCAGCGTGGCGTCGAAGGCGGCGTGGTAGGCCACCAGCGGCGAGCGGCCGAGCCAGTCGCGCCACGCGGCCAGCGCCTCGGCCGGCGCCACGCCGGCACGCTGCGCGCCGACACCGATGCCGTGCAGCAGGATGTTGGCCTTGTCCACCGGCGCGTCGCCGTCCTGCTTCAGCACGACCTCGAAGCCGTCGCCGAGCACGATGCGCGGCCGGCGCCGGGCGTCGAAGCGCAGCGCGATCGCGGCGATCGCGAGCAGGCGGTCGTGCTCGGCATCGAGGCCGCTGGATTCGACGTCGACGACCACCCAGCGTTCGTCATCGATGCCCTCCAGGACGGGCCCGGACCAGAGGCTGCGCAGGCGGCCGAGCAGGCTCATCAGCGCAGGTAGTCCAGCTCGATGCGCTGCTGCAGCCGCCGCGCGACGCGCAGCGACTCCTTCAGGATGCGCCGGTCGATGTAGTTCAGCGCGTCGACGCGGATCAGGTTCGGCGTCGCGCCGCCGCCGGCCGGGCCCAGCCCTTCGAGCTGGGTGCGCAGGCGCAGCATCTGCAGGAACTCGAAGGCGGCCACCCAGGCCTCGCAATGCCGCTCCGGCAGGCCGAGGGCGCGCGCCAGCGCCTCGAAGCGCCGCCGCGTGTTGACCTCGGGCAGGCCGCGCGCCAGCGCATGCAGCCGCGCGACGTTGACGAAGATCGCGGTGCCGTGCAGCTTGAGATCCAGCACCTCGGCGCCTTCGACGGTGTGCGTCTCGACCCGCCCCAGCCAGTCCAGCGGCGGGCCGCTGCGCAGCACCTCCTCGGCGAGCTGGCGGCAGAAGCGCGGCACCTCGGCAGCGCGGCGGTGGATGAAGTCCCGCAGCGGCTCGGCCAGCGCCACGGCCCCGGCCAGCGGCCGCAGGTCGAAGTAGATGCTGGCGGCCAGCAGGTCCTCGGGCGAGCCATGCTCGATCCAGTGCGCGAAGCGGGCCTGCCACTCGGCCGGCGTGCGGCAGCAGTCCGGGTTGCCGGCCATGATGCCGCCCTTGCACAACGGGTAGCCGCAGGCGTCGAGCGCCTCGTTCACCGCACGGCCGAAGGCGAGCCAGCCGGGGCGGTCGCGCTCGGCGTCGTCGCTGAGGAAGATCAGGCCGTTGTCCTGGTCGGTCGCGATGGTCTGCTCGGAGCGGCCCTCGGAGCCGAAGGCGATCCAGCAGGCCTGCGCCAGGTCGCGGCCCTGCTCCGCGGCGACGAGCTCGACCAGCCTCTCGGTCAGCAGGTCGTTCAGGTGGCTGATCAGTTCGGTGAGCTGCTTGGCCTGCACGCCCTGGGCCAGCAGCGTGGCGGCGAAGCGCCGCAGGTCGGCGGCCACCGCCGGCATCGCGCCGACCTCGCGCGCCGCGCGGATCGCCGAGCTGAGCTGCCGGATCGACAGGCGCTGGATCGCGAACAGGTCGCGCTCGGAGACGATGCCGACCGCGCGGCCCTCGCGCGTGACCGGCACATGGCGCAGCGCGTGGCGCGACATCAGCAGCGCGGCGTCATGCGCCGTGTGGTCCACCGTCAGCGTGCGCACCGGCGCGCTCATCACCTCGCCGATCGGCGTCGCGAGCGGCCGCTGCGGCAGCGTGATGCGGTCGAGCACGTCGTGGCGCGTCAGGATGCCCAGCGGGGCACCGGCCGGGTCCACCACGAGCATCGAGCCGATGCGCTGCTCGTGCATGGTCCGCAGGGCCTCGCCCACCGGCGTGGCGGGCGCGCAGGCGGCCGGCGTGCGAGTGGCGATATCGCCGAGCCGGCGCTCCAGCGACTGCTCGGCCAGCGCGTTCGACGCATGCGCTCGCTGCACCGCCTGGCGCGAGGCGTCGATGAAGTTCAGCATGCGCCGGTTCAACAGGTCGGCAAAGGGCGGGCTCACCGCCGCCAGCTCGGCGACCGCGGCCTTCGGCACGGTCAGGCAGAAGGTGTCGCGCACGGCGGTGTAGGTCGCGGTCACCGCGCGCTCGGCCATCAGCGCGGCCACCGGGAACAGGTCGCCGCTCTCGTACTGGAAGCTGCCGAGGTAGAGCTCGGTGGCGCTGCGCGTGCCGGTGACGGCGCCGTCGCGGATGAAGTAGAGCGCCTGCACCGGGCCGTCGGTGGGCTGGATGATCACCTCGTCGGGCGCGAAGTAGGCCTCGCTGGCCTGGGCGACGAAGCGATCGACATGCTCGGCCCGCATCTGCGCGAAGGGCACGTAGCGGCGCAGCGCCTCGCGCAGGCCGAGGGCCAGCGTGGCCGAGGCCAGGGCGGGCGGCGGTTCGGGGCGGGCGGGGTCCATCGCGGCTTCAGTAGGCGACGCGCGCATAGTAGGTGCGCTGCGCCGCCGCCAGCGCCTGGCCGAGGGTGTGGATGCCCTGGGCCTCGAGCAGCGGGATCATCTTCAGGAAGATCTCGGCGGTGACCATCGCGTCGCCGAGCGCGGTGTGGCGGCCGAGCACCGCCACGCCCAGCCGCTCGGCGATCGCCTCCAGGCGGTGTGAGGCCTGCTGCGGATGGACCACGGCCGACAGCAGCAGCGTGTCGAGCACCGGCTGCTCGAAGCGCAGGCCGGTGCGCTCTTCCTTGAGCTGCAGGAAGCGCATGTCGAAGGCGGCGTTGTGCGCGACCAGCACCGTGTCCTGTGCGAAGGCATGGAAGGCCGGCAGCACCGCGTCGATGGTCGGCTGGCCGGCCACCATCGCCGGCTCGATGCCATGGATCGGGATCGACGCGGCCGGGATGCCGCGCTGTGGGTCGACCAGCTGCTCGAAGCAGTCCTGCCGGCGCAGCTTGCCGGCGACGATGCGCGTGGCGCCGATCTGCAGGATCTCGTCGCCGCCGGAGGGGTCGAGGCCGGTGGTCTCGGTGTCGAACACGGTGTAGCTCAGGTCGACCAGGCGCCGCTCGGCCAGCTCGCGCGCCGGTGCCGGCGCCTCGAACAGGTCGAAGTCGTAGAACTCGGGGCGGCTGTCGCTGCGCACCACCAGCTCGGCACCGAGCGGCTCGGCGGCCTCGGCCGCCAGCGGCAGCAGGAAGCGGAAGAAGGCCGCGTGGCGCTGCCGCTCGCGCTCGAACCAGAACGCGCCGCCGTGGCGCTCGACCACGTCGCGCAGCGTCAGCGCGCTGGTTTCGGCGCCGACGCGCAGCGGGTCGATCTCCCAGGCGACCACGGTCTCGTTGCTCAGGCCGTGGCCGATCCACAGCAGGTCGAGCTGGGCGCGCTCGCCGGCGGGCTGCAGGCGCAGCTGGAGGAGCTTGACGCCATGCTCCTCGACCAGCCGGCCGGCCAGGTAGGCCAGCGCCTGGATCAGCGAGTAGCTGTCGACCCTGAGCCAGAGCGCGGTGTCGACCTCGGGCGCGTCGGTGCGGCAGCCGGCCGTGGCCTCGATGCGGCGGCGCGCCGCCTCGACCAGGTCGGCGCCCAGCATGTCCTCGAGCGGCCAGCGGGTGCGCAGCGTCTGCGTGGTGTGGCTCGCCAGCTCCTGGATACGGCGCGCCATCGCCGTGGCCTCGTCGCGCACCACGCCCTGGAAGCGCTCGCGGGTCGGCGCGTCGAGCTCGGGCATCTCGAGCAGCTCGACGGCGGCCTGCAGGTTGCCGAGCGAGGCGCGGCTGGCGTCGGTGAACTGCTGCAGCAAGCGGTCGCGTTCGGACTCGTCGGCGAAGTCGCGGGTGATGTTGTCGAGCATCAGCACGAAGCCGGCGATCGGCGGGCCGCCTTCGCCGGCCGGTGCGCGCACCGGCGCCAGCTGCACGCGCAGCAGCTGGCCGCCGCGCGTGGTGGTGACGAACTGCGCCGACGGGTGCGCGACGCCGCGCAGCAGCCGCTGCTGCACGCTCTCCAGCGCATGGGCGACGAGCTGGCGGTCGAGCGCGGCGTAGATCGAGCGGCCCAGCGCCAGCGGCTCGGCGCCACCGAGCGCCGGCGCGCCGCCGAGCGCGCGGAACTGCAGCCGCGCGCGGGCGTTGAACAGCAGGATGCGGCCGTCGAGGTTGCAGACGACGACGCTCTGCGTCAGCTCGGCCATCAACGCGGCGAGGCGGTTGCGCTCCTGCTCGACCTCGCGGCTGGCCTCGAGGACGCGGACCTCGATGTCGGCGCGCAGCTCGGCGCGCTGCCGCACCAGCGCGTTGACACCGGCGGCCAGCGCGCGGCTGCCGGCGCTGCCGGTGGCGGGCAGCTCGCGGTCGACACCGCTCTTCAGCAGCACCTGCAGGTCCTCGCCCAGCCGCCCCGGCGCCGCGCCGAAGTGCAGCCAGGCGCGGTGCAGCGCGACGCCGGCGCCGATCGCGACGACGAACCACAGCATCACCACCAGCGCGAGGCGCGGCTCGACCAGCGCGACGAGCGTGGCGCGCTCGGCCGGCTCGAGCGTCGCCGCGACCAGCGCCACGGCCGCCGCCAGCACGACGGCGAGCAGGGCCCCCGGCGCCAGCGCCGCGACGAGCTCGCGCGCGTCGACCTTCATCCGCCGGACTCCAGCATCTCGCGCACCCGCGCGGCAAGCTCCTTGGTCGAGAAGGGCTTGGTCATGTAGGCATCGGCGCCGACGCCCAGGCCGTGGGCGACATCGGTGTCGCGGCCCTTGGCGGTGAGCATCAGGATCTTCACGCCGGCCAGCGCCTCGTCGGCGCGCACCGCGGCGCAGACCTCGTAGCCGTTCTTCAGCGGCATCATCACGTCGAGCAGCACGAGGTCGGGGCGATCGCGGCGGATCGCCTCGAGCGCCTCGTGGCCGTCGCGCGCGACGCTGACCTGCCAGCCCTCGCGCTTCATCAGGAACTCGAGCGAGATCAGGATGTTGGGCTCGTCGTCGGCGACCAGCACGCGCTTGTTCATGTCTTTGTCTCCTCTTCTTCGTGCCGCCAAGGCAGGCTGAACGCGAAGCAGGCCCCCTGCCCCGGCTCCGAGCGCAGCCACATCCGCCCGCCGAAATGCTCGACGATCTGGCGGCTGATCGGCAAGCCCAGGCCGGTGCCCTGCGGCCGGTTCGCGGCGTCGCCGCCCTGGCGGAACTTCTCGAACACGAGCTGCTGCTGCGCGGCCGGCACGCCGGGGCCGTTGTCTTCGACCTCGACGGTCGCGCCGCGTTCGTCGGTCGTCAAGCGCAGCGCCACCCGCCCGCTGCCGCGCGGCACGAACTTGGCCGCGTTCGACAGCAGGTTCAGCAGCACCTGGGTCAGGCGGTCGGCGTCGGCCTGCAGCGTCGGCACGGTGTCGGGCATCGTCAGCTCGACGGCCGCGCCGCGCTCGCGGAAGAGCTCGGCGGTGGTCGCCACGGCCTGGCTCAGCAGCGCGCGCAGGTCCACCGTGTCGTTGCGCCACTCGGCATGGCCGGACTCGATCTTGGCCATGTCGAGCACCTGGTTCACCAGCCGCGACAGGCGTTCGGTCTCGGCGACGACGATGGCCAGGAACTGGGCGCGCTGCGCGGCGTCCATCTCGGGGTCGTCGCGCATCAGCTCGGCGAGTGCGCGGATCGAGGTCAGCGGCGTGCGCAGCTCGTGCGTCACCGAGGACATGAAGTCGTCCTTCAGCCGGTCCAGGCTCTTGAGCTGCTCGTTGAGCTGGCGCAGCGCGGAGGCCTCCTCGACGATCTGCAGCACGTCGTCGAGGCCGAGCGCCTCCTCCTCGACCACCGAGGCGACCATGACCCGCGCCGACGCGCTGCCGATCGCGCCGGCGAGCTGGGTCTCGGCGAACTGCACCATCGCCGCATCGGCCACCGCCGGGTCGCCGCCGGCGCGGCGCGCGTAGCCGTCGAACAGCGCCTGCGCCCGCTCGGCGCCGAGGAAGCGACCGAGCAGCGCCAGCAGGTCGGCGACCTTCGCGCGGCCGCGCCAGAACACGCGGCCGGCCGCCTCGCGCTCGAACACGTCGACGAACAGCAGCGCCTGGCCGGCCTCGCGCGCCGACGGCGGCCGCGCCAGCGACACCGCGACGTAGAGCCCGGCGTTGGCCAGCAGGCTCCAGAACAGCGCGTGGCTCAGGTTGTCCATGCCGCCCAGGCCGAACAACTGCTCGGGCCGCAGCCAGGCCAGGCCGAACAGCCCCTGCGTCAGAAAAGCGTCGTCGAGCCAGCCCGACTTGGCGATCGACGGCAGCATCAGCGTGTAGGCCCACAGCAGCGCCCCGGCCAGCAGCCCGGCGAGCGCGCCGTCGCGCGTGCCGCCCTTCCAGAACAGGCCGACCAGCAGCGCCGGCGCGAACTGCGCCACCGCCGCGAAACTGATCAGCCCGATGCTGACCAGCGCATAGGCCTCGCCGGCGACGCGGAAGTAGACATAGCCGAGCAGCAGCAACCCGACGATCACCGCGCGGCGGATGCCGAGCAGCAAGCCGGTGACGTCGCGCGCCGCCAAGGCGCGGTGGCGCAGCAGCCAGGGCAGCACCAGGTCGTTGCAGACCATCGTCGACACGGCGATCGCCTCGACGATCACCATGCCGGTGGCGGCCGACAGCCCGCCGATGAAGGCCGCCAGCGCCAGCCCCTCGGCCCCGGCCGCCAGCGGCAGCGACAGCACGAAGGTCTCCGGGTCGGCGCCGCCGACGCCGAAGAACAGCAGCCCGCCGAGCGCGATCGGCAGCACGAACACGTTGATGGCCAGCAGGTAGGCCGGGAAGGCCCAGGCGGCGCGGCGGATGTGGCGTTCGTCGACGTTCTCGACCACCATCACCTGGAACTGGCGCGGCAGCATCAGCACCGACAGGCCCGCGAGCAGCAGCAGCGCGAACCACTGGCCGTAGGCGAAGTCGCCGCGGGGCTGCAGCACACGAGCGATCTCGGGCACCGCCCGCGCGCGCGCCATCAGCTCGCCCGGGCCGGCAAACAGGCCCCAGGTGACGAAGACGCCGACCGCCAGGAAGGCCAGCAGCTTGACCACCGACTCGGCGGCGATCGCCGCGACCATGCCCTCGTGGCGCTCGCTGTTGTCGAGCTGGCGCGTGCCGAAGGCGACCGTGAACGCCGCCAGCGCCAGCGCGACGTAGAGCGTGCTGTCGGACCACCAGGCGCTGGCATGGGTGGCGCCGGCACCGGTCAGCACCGCGTAGCCGCTGGCGATCGCCTTGAGCTGCAATGCAACATAGGGCACCACGCCGACCAG
>Ga0209966_1000382_pt1 | contig 13432 bp, 16 predicted proteins | sample RhisoiCoNPM_FD_187575 | JGI IMG/M metagenome (GOLD analysis project Ga0209966, IMG submission 187575) | Arabidopsis thaliana rhizosphere microbial communities from the Joint Genome Institute, USA, that affect carbon cycling - Rhizosphere... | ecosystem: Host-associated > Plants > Roots >... | reverse complement strand
CAGGCTGACGTGCGCGGCGACCAGGTGGATCGCGAACACCGCGACCGCCGGCACCACGACCGTGATCAGCCAGACGACCCAGGCATGCTGGTCACGGCCGGCGTCGAAATTGCGCCCGGTCCACCCGGTCCATGCGACCAGCGCCTGATGCACCCCGTTGTGTCGCGGCAGCGGCCGCAATTGCTCGATGAACAGCGCCAGCAGCACTGCGAAGAAGCTCATGCGTCGATGATACCGAGCGGGTCGCGTACCTCAGGCGCTGAGGAAGCGGTAGAAGTTGCGCAGCATCGCGGCGGTCGCGCCCCAGATGAAGTACGGCTGCTCGGCGTCCGGCGGCTGCCAGGGCATCGCGAGGAACTCGCGGTGCCCGCCCTGCCACTCGAAGGCATGGCGCTGGTGGTGCGCCGGCGTCATCAGAAAGGCGAGCGGCACCTCGAACACCTCGGCCACCTCGAAGGGGTCGGGCTGCAGCGCGAAGCCGGGCTCGACCAGCGCCACCACCGGCGTGACGACGAAGTTGGTCACCGTGGTGTAGACGGGCAGGCTGCCGACCACGTCGATGTGAGCGCGGGCCAGGCCGATCTCCTCCTCGGTCTCGCGCAGCGCGGTGGCGACCGCGTCGGCGTCGTCGGGCTCGGCGCGCCCGCCCGGAAAGCTGATCTGCCCGGCATGGTCCTTCAGGTGGTCGGTGCGGCGGGTCAGCAGCAGCGCCAGCCCCTCGCCGCGCATCACCAGCGGCAGCAGCACCGAGGCGGGAGCCGGTTCGCGTTCGAGCAGGCGGCCGTCGCCGGGAATCTCGGGCTGCCAAGCGGGTGGTACGAGAAAGCGCTGCCGCAGGGCCGCCGGCCGCAGCCTCTCGATCGCCACTGCCGGCAGATGGGTGTCACGGCCGATCACCGGCACGGCTTGAGGATCGAGGATCGGAACACGTTGGGTCATGGAGGCGAGCTTACGGCGCCGGAAACGAACAAGCCGCCCTTGGGGCGGCTTGTTCATGGGAGGCAGGAGCCGGATCAGGCCAGCTTCTCTTTGATCCGCGCCGACTTGCCACTGCGCTGGCGCAGGTAGTACAGCTTGGCGCGGCGCACGTCGCCGCGGCGCTTGACCTCGATGCTCGCGATCAGCGGGCTGTAGAGCTGGAAGGTCCGCTCGACGCCTTCGCCGCTGGAGATCTTGCGGACGATGAAGCTGCTGTTCAGGCCGCGGTTGCGCTTGGCGATCACCACGCCTTCGTAGGCCTGGACGCGCTTGCGGGTGCCTTCGACGACGTTGACGTTGACGATCACCGTGTCGCCGGGCGCGAAGGCCGGGATGGTCTTGCCGAGCCGGGAAATCTCTTCCTGCTCGAGGGTCTGGATCAGGTCCATGGGGTCTCCTGGCGATCTTGCCCGCGCCGGCCGCGCATGCCGCGCGGACCTCGAAAAGCCGGGTAGAGGATCGAAAAGCTTTTGATTATAGGGCCAAGGCGCTCAGGTACCGCTCGTCGGCGGCCGACAGCCGCCCGGCGGCCCGCGCCGCGGCGATCAGGTCCGGCCGCCGCCGCGCCGTCAGCTCGAGCTGGCGCTCGCGCCGCCAGCGCGCGATCTGGGCATGGTGGCCGCTCAGCAGCACCGGCGGCACGGCGTCGGCCGGTGCGTCACCCAGGCGCTCCGGCCGGCTGTAGTGCGGACAGTCGAGCAGGCCGTCGGAGAAGCTGTCCTGGGCATGGGAGGCCGCGTCGTTCAACACCCCCGGCTGCAGCCGGGCCACGGCGTCGAGCAGCGCCAGCGCCGGCAGTTCGCCGCCGGACAGCACGAAGTCGCCCAGGCTCAGTTCCTCGTCGACATGGCGGCCGATGAAGCGCTGGTCGATGCCCTCGTAGCGGCCGCACACCAGCACCGCCCCGGGACCGGCGGCGAGCGCCTCGACCCGCGCCTGCGTCAGCGGCGCACCGGCCGGGCTGAACAGCAGCACCGGCTTGCGCAGTTCGCCTTCGTCCGCCCGGACGGCCGCGAGGGCGCGCTCGAGCGGCTCGACCAGCATCACCATGCCCGGCCCGCCGCCATAGGCGCGGTCGTCGACGCGGCGGTAGGCGTCGTCGGCAAAGTCGCGCAGCGGCCACAGGCGCACGTCGACGAGACCGCCGTCGAAGGCGCGGCGCGTCACACCCACCGTCTGGAAGGGCGCGAAAAGTTCGGGGAACAGCGTGACGACGTCGAAGCGCATCGCCGGCGCCTCAGTAGTCCAGGCCCCAGTCGACGGTGATCCGACGCTGAGCCAGGTCCACGTCGTCGATGTAGGCGGCCACGAAGGGAATCAGCCGCTCGACCGGCTTGCCGTCCGCCTCGGCGGTGGCGCGCAGCACGCTGTGCGCGCCGGTGTCCAGCAGGTCGGCCACCGTGCCGAGCGACTCGCCGGCGCGGTTGACCACGGCCAGACCGATCAGGTCGACCCAGTAGAACTCGCCGTCGCCGGCGGTCGGGAAGCTGGCCCGAGAGACGAACACGCGGCTGCCGGTCAGCGCCTCGGCGGCATTGCGGTCGGGCACGTCCTGCGCCGTCGCGACGATGACGTCGCCCTGTTCGCGTGCGCTCGTCACGCGTAGCAGCGCCGGCAGGCGCGGCGCGGCAGCGGGGCGGCCGTCCGGCGGGCGGAGGAACCAGCGTTTGGTGGAGAACAGCGCCTGCGGGTCACCGGAGAAGGGCAGGACCTTGATCCCGCCCTTGATGCCCCAGGCATCGACGATACGGCCGACCTCGACCGCGTCGTCGGGCCAGCCCGGCTCGTCGTCGTCGCGCGTGGGCGACATCGCGTGCGCGGCCGACCCCGGCACTCAGGCCGCGGGAACGGCCTTGGCCTTGGCGTCCTTGACGAGGCGCTCGACGGTCGGCGACAGCTGGGCGCCGACGCTGACCCAGTGGTCGATGCGATCGAAGGCGACGCGCAGCGGCTCTTCGCCACCGGAGGCCACCGGGTTGTAGAAGCCGACGCGCTCGAGGAAGCGGCCGTCGCGGCGGTTGCGCGCCGGGGCGGCGACGATGTTGTAGAACGGGCGCTTCTTGGAGCCGCCGCGTGCGAGTCGGATCACGACCATGATGTTTCCTTCAATTCGGTTCAGGATCCACCGCACCCGGAGACACTCGGGGCTTGCGAATCGGGTCCGGCCGGAGCCGGGTGGGCTGGTGTCGTAGATACGCCCGGCCGGCTCGAAAGCCTGACCGGACCGCCACCGGAACCGCGCATTATAAACTCGACCGCGATGACTTCGTCACCCTCCCCGGCCCTGCTGCTGCGACCGAGCCGGCCGGAGGATCTGCCGGCGATCACCGCGATCTACGGCTGGCATGTCGCCAACGGCAGCGGCACCTTCGAACTCGACGCGCCGGACGAAGCCGAGATGGCAAGCCGCCGTGACGACATCCTCGCCAAGGGCCTGCCCTGGCTGGTCATCGAGCATGGCGCACAGGTGCTCGGCTACGCCTACGCCAACCACTTCCGTCCGCGCCGCGCCTACCGCTACGCGCTCGAGGATTCGGTCTACGTCGCGCCCGAGGCCCAGCGCCGCGGCCTCGGCCGGGTGCTGCTGGCCGAACTGATCGCGCGCTGCGAGGCGCTCGGCGCCCGCCAGATGTACGCGGTGATCGGCGACAGTGCGAACGCCGGCTCGATCGGCGTGCACAAGGCGCTGGGCTTCACCGACGTCGGCGTGATGCGCGCGGCCGGCTGGAAGTTCGACCGCTGGCTGGACGTCGTGATCCTGCAGCGCCGGCTCGGGCCGGGCGAACACAGCGCCCCCGAATGACCAAATCCAAGACCGCGGCCACCTGGCTGGCCTTCCTCGGCGGCAGCCTCGGCCTTCACCGCCTCTACCTCTATGGCCTGCGCGACGCGCTCGGCTGGCTGCATGTGCTGCCCGCCTCGCTGGGCGTCTATGGCGTGATGCGGATGGTCGAACTCGGGCAGGACGACCAGGTCGCCTGGGTGCTGATCCCGCTGCTCGGCCTGGTGCTCGCCGGCAGCATGCTGTGCGCGATCCGCTACGGCCTGACGCCCGACGAGCGCTGGGACGCGCGCCACAACGGCGGCACGCCGTCGCGGCGCAGCGGCTGGGGGGCGGTCTTCGGCGTGATCGGCGCGCTGATGATCGGCGCGACGGTGCTGATGGCGACCATCGCGTTCAGCGCCCAGCGCTGGTTCGAGTCGCAGGTCGAGGCGGCGCGCGAACTCAGCCAGTGAACAGCGCCGCGTGCTCGGCGCGCAGCAGGTTCTTCTGCACCTTGCCCATCGCGTTGCGCGGCAGGTCGGGCACGACGAAGAGCTTCTTCGGCACCTTGAAGCTGGCGATCTTGCCCTTGAGTTGGGCGACCAGTGCGCTGCCGTCCGGCGCGGCGCCCGGCTTGGCCACGACGACCGCGACCACCGCCTCGCCGAAGTCCGGGTGCGGCACGCCGACCACCGCCGACTCGGCCACGCCGTCCATGTCGTTCAGGTAGCCCTCGATCTCGGCCGGGTAGACGTTGTAGCCGCCGCTGATGATCAGGTCCTTGCTGCGGCCGACGATGGTCACGTAGCCGTCGGCGTCGTAGCGGCCCACGTCGCCGGTGCGAAACCACCCGTCGGCGGTGAACTCCTCGGCCGTCTTCTCCGGCATGCGCCAGTAGCCGGCGAAGACGTTCGGGCCCCGGACCTCGATGTTGCCGATCTCGCCGGTCGGCAAGGGCCGGTCGCCCTCGCCCGCCACCCGCAGCTGCACGCCGGGCAGCGGCTTGCCGACCGTGCCGCCGCGGCGCTCGCCGTCGGCCGGCCGGACCGGGTTGGAGGTCAGCATGACGGTTTCGCTCATGCCGTAGCGCTCGACGATGGTGTGGCCGGTGCGCTCCTGCCAGTCGCGGAAGGTCTCGATCAGCAGCGGCGCCGAGCCGGCGAGGAAGAGCCGCATCGTCCGGCAGGCCTCGCGCGTCAGCCCCGCCTCCTGCAGCAGCCGCACGTACAGCGTCGGCACGCCCATGAAGACGCTCGCGCGCGGCATGCGCTCGATCACCGCCTTGGGCTCGAACTTCGCGAGCCACAGCATCGTGCTGCCGTTGAGCAGCGCGCCGTGCGAGGCGACGAACAGGCCATGCACGTGGAAGATCGGCAGCGCGTGGATCAGCACGTCGCCGGGGCGCCAGTCCCAGTAGTCCTTCAACATGCGCGCGTTCGACAGCAGGTTGCCGTGGCTGAGCATCGCGCCCTTGCTGCGACCGGTCGTGCCGGAGGTGTAGAGGATCGCAGCCAGGTCGTCGGCGGTGCGCGGCACCACGTCGTGGCGGTCGCCGTGCTGCGCGGCCCGCTCGAGCAGCGAGCCACTGCGGTCGTCGTCGAGCGTGAAGACGTTGCGCACGCCGCGCTGGAAGGCGAGCTTGCTGATCCAGGGGAAGTTGCGGCTCGCGCAGACCACCACGCCGGGCTCGGCGTTCTCGATGAAGTAGGCGAGCTCGGCCTGCTGGTAGCCGTTGTTCAGCGGCAGGTAGACGAAGCCGGCGCGCAGCGTGCCGAGGTAGAGGATCAGCGCCTCGACCGATTTGTCGGTGTGCGCTGCCACCCGCGTGCCGGGCGGCAGCTCGAGCGAGCCCAGCAGGTTGGCGATCATCGCGCTGGCGCGCTCGAGGTCGCGCCAGGTGTAGACAAGGCCCGTGTCGGTCTCGATCGCGACGGTGTCGAGATCGGCCGGGAAGCCGGCGCGAAGCGCGGCGTAGAGATTGGCGTTCTGGCTCATGGCGTCAGAGGGGTTCGGCAGGCTGGCCGAGGAAGGCGGCCACGCCCGCGCGGTGGGCCGGCGAGCCGGCGTAGTCGAAGTGTGCCGCGCGCTCGGCCTCGTTCGGCCGGCCGCGGCGCCACAGACGCAGCGTGCGCTTGTTCGCCCGCGCCACCTCAGGGGGCAGCGCGGCGATGCGCAGCGCGGTGGCGCGCGCTTCGGCCGCGGGGTCGTCGACGAGGCGCTGCACCAGGCCGCGCTGCAGCGCCCAGTCGGCGCCGTGCAGACGGGCTTCGAGCAGCAACTCGGCCACCGTGTCGCGGCCGAGCACGTCGAGCAGGATCTCGGCCTCGTCGGGCGCCATCGGGAAGCCCAGCCGCGCGATCGGCACGCCGAAGCGCGCGTCGCGCGCGGCGATGCGCAGGTCGCAGCACAGCGCGATCTCCAGCCCGCCGCCGACGCAGGCGCCGTCGATCTGCGCGACCAGCGGCACGTCGGCGTCGCGCAACGCCTGCAGCGCCGGCGCGACGATGCGCTCGTGGTATTCGCGCAGCGTGCCGGTCTCGAAGCGCCAGTGCGGGAACTCGGCGATGTCGGCGCCGGCGGCGAAGCAGCCGCCCTCGCCGCGCACGATCACCGCGTGCAGCGTGGGCGCCTGTGCGTCCAGCGCTGCGGCGCTCTCGCGCAGCGCGCGCCACATCGCCACCCCGATCGCGTTCATCCGCCCCGGATGGGACAGCACGAGGTGTCCGATGCGGGCGTCGGCCGCATCGCGCTCGAAGCGCAGGCTGCCGCTCACGGGGCTCAGTCGAGCTTGGCGCCCGAAGCCTTGGCCACCTCGGCCCAGCGCTTGGTCTCGGCGTCGACGAAGCTGCCGAAGGCCGCGCCCGAGAGCGTCGGCGTCTCGGCGCCGAGGTTGGTCCACTGCGCCTTCAGTTCGGGCGAGTTCAGCGCCTTCTTCATCTCCTCGGCCATGCGGTCGACGATCTCCTTCGGCGTCCCCTTCGGCGCCCACAGCCCGTACCAGGTCGAGACCTGGTAGGTCGGCACGCCGCCCTCGACGCTGGTCGGCACGTCGGGGAAGCCCGGCGCGCGCCGCTCGGCCGCCACCGCCAGCGCCTTGATGCGGCCGTTCTTGATGTGCCCGGCCGACGAGCCGAGGCCGTCGAACATCACGTCGACCTGCCCTGCCATCAGGTCCTGCAGCGCCGGGCCGGCGCCGCGGTAGGGGATGTGGGTCACGAAGGTCTTGGTCTGCAGCTTGAACAGCTCGCCGGCCAGGTGGTGCGAGGTCCCGTTGCCGGCCGAGCCGTAGTTCAGCTTGCCCGGATTGGCCTTCATGAAGGCGACCAGCTCCTTCAGGTCCTTGGCCACGACCTTGGCCGGGTTCACCACGACCACCTGCGGCACCGACGACACCAGCGCGACCGGGATGAAGTCGGCCTGCAGGTTGTAGTCGAGCTTCGGGTACATCGCCGGTGCGATCGCGTGGTGCACGCCGCCAACGAAGAAGGTGTAGCCGTCCGGCGCCGCGCGCGACGCGATCCCGGCGCCCAAGGTGCCACCGGCGCCGCCCTTGTTGTCGATGATGACCTGCCGGCCGAGCTGCTTGGTCAGCACCGCGGTCAGCGGCCGCGCGAAGGCGTCGGTGCCGCCGCCGGCCGGGAACGGCACGACGAAGGTCACCGGCTTGGTCGGCCAGCCGGACTGGGCCTGCGCCCCGGCAGCGGCGAAGGCGGCGCCGAGCGCCAGCAGGGTGTGCAGCGCAAGGCGGCGCGCTGTGGTGGTCTTGTGGGTCATCGGTGTCGTCTCCGTCGAGGTCTTGTGGTCCGTGGCGGGAAGGGCGTGCGGATCGCGCACGCTTCAAAGACGGCGCGCCACGCGCCGTGAACTGACCACCTCGCCATGGACGAAGCGCTCGTGCTGCGCCTCGACCTCGTCGAGGTTGTAGAGGTAGTTGACCATCAGCCCGAGCGACTGCTTCAGGCCCTTGGCGCTCAGGTCGCCGGCCCAGTTGAGCCGCTCGAGCCGCGCGCCGTTGTTGAGGTGGAACTTGGCGACCGGGTTGCCGCCGGGCGTGACCGACTCGCGCGCGAGGTAGTGCGTCGCGAGGCGCTCGATCGCATCGCGCTGCGCCTCGCTCGCCTGGCGCGGGTCGAAGCCGGCCAGGCGTTCGAAAGCGGCGCCGAAGTCGGCGCGCAGCAGCGCGTCGGCCTCGATCAGGCGCGTGCGTTGGCGCGGCGCGAGCTCGCTGCGCTCGGACCAGCCGCCGCTCTTGCGCAGCCAGTCGGTGAAGCCCGGCATCGGCGACAGCGTGCAGAAGGTCTTCAGCTGCGGCAGCTCCTGTTTCAGCACCTCGGCAACGCGCTTGATCAGGAAGTTGCCGAGCGAAACGCCCTTGAGCCCCGGCTCGCAATTGCTGATCGAATAGAACGTCGCGACCTTGAACTCGCGCGGCGGGCGCGGCTCCGAGGCCGGGTCGATCAGCGGGCCGACGGCTTCAGGCATCTCGGGCAGCAGCGCCACCTCGACGAAGATCAGCGGCTCGCCCGGCAGCTGCGGGTGGAAGAAGGCGAAGCAGCGGCGGTCGGGCTGCAGCCGTCGGCGCAGGTCGCCCCAGCCCTGGATCGCGTGCACCGCCTCATGCTCGATGATGCGTTCGAGCAGCGCCGCGCTCGAGCCCCAGTCGACCTGCTCCATGTGCAGGAAGCCGGCGTTGAACCACGAGGACAGCAGGTGCTGGAAGTCGGCTTCGACCGCCGCCAGCCCCGGCCGCTGCTTCAGCGACGCGAGCAGCGAGCGGCGCAGCGCGACGATCGCCGCGATGCCGCCCGGCACCCGGCTCAGCCGCCGCAACAGCTCCTGGCGCGGCGGCTCGGCGCGCGCGCCGAGCGCGATCAGGTGGGCGGCGCTCGGCTCGGCGGCGTAGCGCTGGGCGGCGTCGAGCACCGCCTGCGGGTCCGGGCCGAACTGGCGGTCGAGCAGTTCGAACCACTCGACATGCTGAGCCGGAGGAAGCGACTCGATCTCCGCCAGCAGCTCGGCGGCGATCGCGAAGCTGTTGGCCTCGCCCGGCTCGGAGATCAGCTTGCGGCCGGTGCGCGCGATGCGCTCGACGCGCTTCGGGTCGGCCGGCCGCGGCGCGCTGCGGCGGCGCGGCGGCGCGCCTTCGGCCGGGCTCGGCATCGGCCGCGTCCGCAGCGACGGTGACCACAGGGTCCACATGCTCAGCCTCCGTTTCCTTGTTCCGACGCCCGCAGCGCCTGCAGCGCCACGAGTTGGGCCATCAGATGGCCGTGCATCACGCGCTCCGCGGCCGGGCCGTCGCGGCGCGCCAGGGCTTCGATCAGCTCGCGGTGCTCGGCGATCGAGTCGTCGATGCGCCCCGGGCGCTTGAGTTGCCGCCCGCGCAGCAGCCGCACGAACACGCGCAGCTGGTCGGTCGAGCGCGCCAGCCAGGGGTTGTGCGCCGCCTGCTGCACGAGGCAGTGGAAGCCGTGGTTGGCGCGGTAATAGGCCTCGAGGTCGCCGGCCGCCGCGTGGCGCTCGAGCTCGTCGTGCAGGCGCAGCAGGTCGCGCAGTTCGTCGTCGGTGGCGTTGCGCGCCGCCTCGTGGGCGCAGCGGCCCTCCAGCAGCGCCATCACCGGGAAGAGCTGTGCGGCGTCTTCCTCCGACACCTCCGTGACCACGCAGCCGCGGCGCGGCAGCAGCGTCACCAGACCTTCGGCGACCAGCACCTTCAGCGCCTCGCGCACCGGCGTGCGGCTGATCGCCCACTCGCGCGCCAGCGCCTGCTCGTCGATCCACTGTCCGGGTTCCAGCCGGCGCTCGAAGATCATCGAACGCAGCCGCGACGCCACCTGCTCGTGGAGCGAGACAGGGCGAATGGCGGAGTCGAGGTCGCTGAGGTCGGACATGGGTGTCACCGAATGGACGAACGATAGTCGACAAAATACATAATTACAAGCACGGTGGAACCCTAAGCCACCAATCAGCCGCCGCAGCCGCAACGGGCGTGGGCGTCAGTGCACCCGGCGCGCGTTGAGCCGATCGAGCTTGGCGGTATAGAGCGCGTGCTCCGCCGGCGTGCTGCTGTACTGCTGCGCCAGCTTCATGTGGCGGCGCGCCAGCGAGGCGTCGCCGAGCGCGGCATTCGCCAGCGCGAGCCAGAAGTGGAACTCGTGGGCGTAGGCGGCGCGGTCGATCTCGCGCTGGAAATCGCTGCGCGCCTCGGCGTAGCGGCCCTGGCGCATCGCCTCGATGCCGCGGTCGAAATAGGCGAAGGGCGCCGCCGACTCGATGGCCGCGAGGCGCGTGCGCAGCCGCTCGGCGTCGGCCGCCTTGCCGAGGTCGGCCGCCACCAGCGCCAGGTTGGACAGCAGCTGGGTGTTGCCCGGCTCGCGCTCCAGCGCGTAGCCGAGCACGCGCTCGGCGGCCGCCAGATCGCCGTGGCGGCGGTAGACCACGCCCAGCGTGTTGTAGGCACTCAGGAAGCGCGGTTGGCGCAGCATCGCGGCGCGCGCCCACCAGTAGGCGTCGTCGGTGTGGCCGGCCGCCAGCGCCTCGACGGCGCGGTTGTTGAGGTACATCGCCACCACCGTCGCCTCGTCGACGTAGCGGCTGCGGTAGCCTGCCACTTGGTCGGGCGGCAGGAAGTCGATCACCACCGTGCTGTCCGAGGCGCTCGCGCCGCGCAGCTGTGTCGTTTCGCGCGTCAGCGCCAGATTGACGTGGCTCGTCAGGTAGGCGTAGCCGTCGGCGCGGCTCCAGGTCTGCTCGCCATAGACGCTCTGGTAGCGCACCGGCAGCTGCAGCTCACGCGCGAAGGCTGCCGTCAGGATCACCAGCGACAGGCAATTCCCCGAGCGCGCATCGAAGGCCTCGGCGGCGTTGCGGGTGAAGTCGGTGCTGTAGGTCAGCCGGAGCTGGCGCGGGTCCTGCAGCATCGCCAGCAGCGCCGCGCGAGCGCCGCGCTGGCGTGCGCGCGGCGCCAGCTCCTCGGCGAGGTAGCGCCGCATCGAGGGGCTCAGCGCGAAAACCTCGTCCGACACCGGCGCGCGCGGCGCGCCGAAACGCGCGTCGGCGAACAGCGCGGCCGGCTCGGGCGCCGGCGCGACCGAAGCGCAGGCCGACAGCAGCAGCGCGGCCGGCAGCAGCCAGAAGGACTTCATTCGATCACGATAGGCAGCCCGGGCCCGCCGCGCAAGCGAGGCGACCCGGCCCGCTCAGCCGGCCAGCCCGTCCCAGAGCAGCTTGGCGCCGGTCAGCAGCATGCCCAGGTGCACCAGCCGGTAGAACAGCACCGGCTCCATCCGCCGCGCCCAGCGCACCCCCAGCCACACGCCCAGCGGCGCCAGCGGCATCAGCACCGCCGCGGTGGCGAGGTTGCGCCCGTCGATCAGCCCCAGCCAGGCATAGGGCGCCCATTTGCTCGCATTGACGGCCGCGAAGAACACCGCCATCGTCGCCGTGAAGCGGATCGGCGCCAGCCGCAGCGGCAGCACATAGGCCATCACCGGCGGCCCGCCGGCATGGGCGACGAAGCTGGTGAAGCCGGCCGCCACGCCCAGCAGCGCGCCGGCCCAGCGCGGCGGCGGCGGCGCGTCCGGGCGCGGCGGGAAGAAGACGCGCTGGGCCAGGAACAGCAGCGTCAGCGCCCCGACGATGCCCGCCACCGTGGCCGATGCCAGCAATCCGAAGCTCGCGGTGCCAACCACCGTGCCCACCAGCCCGGCCGGCAGCAGCAGCTTGAGCAGCGTGCGGTCGGCCTCGCGCCACAGCGCCGCCAGCCCGAAGCCGTCCATCACCGCCAGCAGCGGCAGCATGATCGCCGCCGCCTGCGGCACCGGCACCGTGAGCGCCATCAGCGGCACGGCGAGCGCGCCCAGCCCGCCGCCGAAGCCGCTCTTGGACAGCCCCATCAGCAGCACCGCCGGCACCGCGACGGCGTAGAACCACGGGTCGGCGATGATCGCGGCCGTCGTCACTGGATGCCGAGGCCCCGATGCAACCGCTCGCGCTGAACCTGGCCACCGCGCTGTGGGCGGTCGAAGTCGCCGCCACGCTGGCCTTCGCGCTGTCGGGGCTGATGGAGGCGTCGCGCAAGCGGCTCGACGCCGTCGGCGTGGTGGTCGTCGCCGGGCTGGCCGCGTTCGGCGGCGGCACGCTGCGCGACGTGCTGCTCGACCGGCGGCCCTTCTTCTGGGTCGAGCACCCGCATTACATCTGGGGCATCTTCGGGCTCGCGGTCGCGGCGATGCTGTTCATGCGTCAGCGCCACATGAAACCGACCGAGCGCGGCATCGTCTGGCCCGACGCGCTCGGCCTGGGGCTGTTCGCCGGCTCGGGCACGCTGATTGCGCTCGACGCCGCGCTGCCACCGCTGGTGGCGGTTCTGATGGGGGTGATCACTGCCAGCTTCGGCGGCGTGCTGCGCGACATCGTCTGCAACGAGATCCCGACCGCCTTCCGCGACCATCGGCCCTACGCCATGTGCGCCTTCGCCGGCGGCTGGGCGGTGGTGGCGGTGCAGCGCGCCGGCGGCGGCGAGACGGCGGCGCTGGTGCTGGGCACAGCGGTGGCCTTCGGCCTGCGCGCGCTGGCGCTGCACTTCGACTGGCGGTTGCCGGCCTGGCAGACGGACTGAGAACACGGCACGGACATCGCTCACGCGACAATTGTCGGATGTTCGCCCCCTCCCAACTCGACGTGCGGCGCTTCTTCTGCGAGGCCGACCGCAAGCGCCGCGGCGGCGACGTGCTCGCGCCGATCGAGGCGCTGGCGGTCGACTGGATCGCCGAGCACCCGGAGTACCACGCCGACCTGGCCGACCTGGACGCCGCACTGGCCGCCGTCTACACGGTCGAGGACGGCCGCAGCAACCCCTTCCTGCACCTGTCGATGCACCTGTCGATCAGCGAGCAGGTCGGCATCGACCAGCCGCCCGGCATCAAGCAGGCCTTCGAGCTGCTGGCCGCGCGCCGCGGCTCGGCGCATGCCGCGCACCACGAGATGATGGACTGCCTGGGCGAGATGATCTGGGCCTCGCAGAGGAGCGGCCTGCCGCCCGACGGCAAGGCCTACATCGCCTGCGTGCGGCGGCGCGCGACGTCCTGAGCCGCGCTCAGCGCAGCGTCACCCAGGGCCACACCAGCCAGTTGTCGGGCCGGTGCACGACATCGACGTTGCTGCGCGCCGCCCACGGGATCACTTGGCGGTGCAGTGGGATCAGATGCACCTGCTGCTGGTACTCGGCCAGTGCGGCCTTGACCAGCGCCTGGCGCTTGGCGGCGTCGGGCTCGCGCGCCGACGCGACGGCCAGCTCGTCGAAGCGCGGATTGCTCGCGCCGCCGAAGTTCCACACCCCCGCGCCACCCTCGCCGCGGCTGCGCATCACCGGGGTGAAGATGATCTCGGCGTCGGTCGTCGCGCCGCCCCAGCCGAGCAGGTACATCGAGGTGTCGTAGCGCTGCACCTTCTGGAAGTAGGTGCTGCGCGGCATCGCGTTGACCTTCGCCTTGACACCGAGCTGGGACCACATCGCCGCCAGCGCGAGGCAGATCTCCTCGTCGTTGATGTAGCGGTTGTTCGGGCAGTCGAGCGTGACCTCGAAGCCCTGCGGGTAGCCGGCCTCGGTCATCAGCTTCTTCGCGGCGGCGACGTCATGGGGCAGACGCCGCTCCAGCGCCGGGTCGTTGTAGGTCCCCAGCGGCGACG
>Ga0209966_1000379_pt1 | contig 13504 bp, 12 predicted proteins | sample RhisoiCoNPM_FD_187575 | JGI IMG/M metagenome (GOLD analysis project Ga0209966, IMG submission 187575) | Arabidopsis thaliana rhizosphere microbial communities from the Joint Genome Institute, USA, that affect carbon cycling - Rhizosphere... | ecosystem: Host-associated > Plants > Roots >... | reverse complement strand
TTGGTGGAGATGGCGGGATTCGCACCCGCGTCTGGGGCAAGTGGGACAGTCCGCACTACAGGCGTAGCCGCCTCAGGTTCCCGTCTCCCGAAGGAGTCGGCGGAGCGCACGCTCAGAGGAGGCGAGATGCGCGCGTCCGTGCCTCGATCCAACCGTATCGCATGCATCGAGGACGTACATGCGGCGGACCTTCTTATGACACCGGGATCCAGCTAGAAGATGTCGCTGGGCGATGGGTCAGTCGCGCTTAGGCGAGGACCGGAGCGAAGGACGGAGCGAACGCGTTGGCGATCGCCGTCTTCACTTTTGCGATAACGTTGGCACGTAGTCGTTTGCCTTTTTATTCATGACGGGAAGGCTCCGTCAACCTGCGTGGACTGGCAACGAGCTCCATCGAATCTATTCATCCCCGTCGCCGCCCTCGACCCGCGGAGCGGGGGAGAGCGGCGGCGGTGATGACTCAGCGCCGCATCTTGAGGGCGCTTCGCACTTGGCGGTCGAGGTCGCGTCTCTTGATCGTCTCGCGCTTCTCGAACTGCTTCTTTCCGCGCGCGACGGCGATCTCGATCTTGATGCGTCCGGCCTTCATATAAGCACGAAGAGGGACGATTGTCAATCCGTCCTCCTCGCGTTTTCCGCGCAATTTCTCGAGTTCGCGCTTGTGCAGGAGCAGTTTCCGCGAGCGCTCGGGGTCGTAGTCGGGGAGCGGCCCGGCCTTCGGGTAGCGGGCGATGTGCGCGCCCACCAGCACGGCCTCGCCGCGGGTGAAGGCCACGTGCGCGCCTCGCAGCTTCATGTGCCCGGTCTTGGCGGATTTCGTCTCGTGTCCGGTCAGCACCAAACCGGCCTCGAGCTTGTCGAGGATCTCGTAGTCGTAGCGGGCCCGGTCATTTGTCGCGATGGCGTCGTCCATGCTATATTTCCTTAGAAGTATGCCGGAAAACGGCCCCGACCGCCAGCCTCAAATCATCACGATCTCGACCGTCACCATCGTGAAGGTCGCGGTCTTCCTTTTGGCCGGGTTCTTCCTGTACCTGATCCGCGACATCATCGCGCTGTTCTTCATGTCGCTGGTGCTCGCGTCCATCATCAATCCGCTGGCGAGCTGGTTCCAGGCCCGCGGCTGGAGCCGCGCCGGCGCGGTGCTTGTCCTCTATCTCTGCATCCTCTCCATCCTGGCCGCCATCGTGATGCTGCTCGTGCCGGCCGTCATCAACGAGACCCGCGACCTCCTCGCCAACGCCGACGCCATCTGGGCCAGCTTCCTCGCGACGCTGGGACCGCTCCGCGAGTTCGTGGCTTCGCAAGGACTCGGCGACAGTTTGAGCGGCGCACTCTCCTCCGTGGCCGGCGGCTTGAACGTCGCGGCCGGCGGCATCGTCGCCACCATCCGCGGCCTCGTCACGAGCCTCGCCTCGCTCATCATCGTGCTGGTCGTCGCCTTCTACCTCGTCGTCTCGGAGGACGCGCTCAAGCGCCTCTTCCGCGCCGTCGCGCCGGAAGGCTACCAGCCGTACCTCGTCGACCTCTTCCAGCGCATCGAGAAGAGCATCGGCGGCTGGGTGCGCGGCCAGCTCATCCTGAGCCTCATCATCGGCGTGGCCGTCTACGTCACACTCAAGATCCTCGGCGTGAAGTACGCGCTCGTGCTCGCGCTCGCCGCCGGCGTGGCCGAAGCCATCCCGTACGTCGGCCCCGTCTTCTCCGCCATCCCCGCCATCCTCATCGCTCTCACGCAGTCGCCGCTCAAGGGCCTGCTCGTGGCCGTCATGTACGTCGTCATCCAGCAGGTGGAGAACCACGTGCTCGTCCCGAAGATCATGCAGAAGGTCACGGGCCTCCATCCCATCGTCAGCATCTTCGCGATGCTCATCGGCGTGAAGGTCGCCGGCCTCGTCGGCGCGCTCCTGGCCATCCCGGTGGCCATGATGCTCGGCATCGTCGTCGCCGACGCTTTCCGCTTCCTGAAGTCCAACCGCTGATATGCGGCGCTTCCTTCCGGTGCTCCTGCCGTTCGCCGGCGCGATCGGATTCGCGGCGTTCAGCGAGCTGTCGCTCCGGCGCAGTTCCGAGTTCCTCCTGTGGAGCCTGATGACGATGGCCTGGATCCTGGCGATCTTCGCGGTCCAGGCGAAGGGCAAGCTGCGCGGCCGGCTGACCGCGGTGTCCGTCCCGGCCGTGGCGATGATCGCCATCTCGACGGTCATGTCCCTGCTGTTCCTCGACCTGGTCGCTCCGCGCCGCGGCTTCATCGCCTTCTTCGCCTTCGTGCTCTACCTGTTCCTCGAGCACGTGCGCCGCGAGGCCGCCGACGATTCCGCCGAAGACCGGCTCTCCATCTCGGAGTTCGCCCGCATGGTCAACATCGGCTCGCTCTTCCTGGTGGCCTCGGTCGGACTCGGCGTCACCGCCTTCCTGCCCGTCGAAGCCTGGTGGACCGTGCCGCCCGTCGTGGCCGTCGCCGCCCTCTGGAGCTGGCACCTCTACCTGGCCTGCACCGAACGCTGCGTCCGTCCCGGCGCCCGCGTGCTCATCACGACGGTGATCGTCCTCCAGACGTATCTCGTCGCCCTCACGCTCCCGACGTCGATGTTCGTCGGCGGCGCCCTGGTCGGCATCGTCTACTACCTGGCCGCCAACCTCCTGCCGATCGGCGCGACCGACGGCATCCCCGAAAAGCTCGTGCGCCGGTACGTCCTGTACGGCGGCGGCCTGCTCGCCCTCATTCTCGCCACGGCCCGCTGGGTCTGATCCTATGTTCACCACGAAACGCCCGTCCTATTCGGAACTCGTGCGCCTGACGATCGTCCCGGTCGTCCTGGGGCTCGCCGCCGGCATCGCCGGCGCCCTCACGGCCGAATCGTATCTCGCCGCCGAATCGTTCCAGGCGCCGCCGCCGATCCAGATCGGCCGCCCGAGCGTCTCGGTGACCTCGCCTCTGCCGGAGACCGAGATCGCCGAACGCCTGCGCCGCGTCAACCTGCCGCTCTACGCCCGCAAGGCCGCGACCGACGTCGCCGACCGCGCGCGCTCGGCCGCGGAGATCGTCGGCTACGCGTCCGTCCTCACCTCGGACGGCTGGCTGGCGACGCATCAGTCCGCCGTGGCGAACCCCGTCTCGGTCGCCGTCGACGGACGCCTCATCGAGCCTTCGGCCCAGGCCGTCGACCCGCGCACCGGCGTCGTCTTCCTGAAGATCGACGCGTCCACGCTCGACGTCAGCGGTTTCGAGGACACCGACGTCCTGCGCGCCGGCACGCCGCTCTACGCGGCCGCCGACGGGGGGCTCTTCGCGGAAGCCGTCTTCGCCGGCGCGACGCCCTCCGACAAGAAAGTCCCGCCCGGCAGCCTGCGGAGCACCGACCGCTTCTCGCGCCACTTCCGGCTCGACCGCGCCCTCGGCGCGCACGCCGTCGGCAGCGCGGTGCTGACCGTCGGCGGCAACCTGGCCGGCATCGTCGCGCCGGGACAGGACGGCAACGACGCCTTCATCCCCATGCACCTCATCCGCCCGGTCCTGGTCAGCGTCTTCCGCAACCAGCCGCCGGAACGCGCCGTTCTCGGCGCCCACTATCTCGCGCTCGAGGAGACCGTCTTCACCGGCCAGGGCTTCGGCGAGGCGACCGGCGCCCGCCTGACCTCTTCCCGGGCCCTCGGCCTCCCGGCGACGCGGGCCGGATCGGCCGCCGCGCGCTACGGCCTCCTGGACGGAGACATCATCCTGGCCGTCGACGACGTCGAGCTCTCCGGAGGGCGCGACTTGGCCGAACTGATCGCCGAATACGCCCCCGGATCGAGCGCCCGCTTCGATATCCTCAGGTCGGGCGAGCGCCGGACCCTCGAGGTGACATTCGACTGACGAAAAGGGTACAATAGGAGGAGGTATGACCCTGGACATCGCGCAACTGCTCGAACGGCACTGGAAGACGATCGCCGTCTCCGCCGTCTTGGTCATGGTGGCCGCCGCCGCCCTGAGTTTCGTGCGGCCTCTCGAATACTCCTCGACGATGCGCCTGCTCATCATCCAGAAGGCCGGCGTGAACCTCGACCCCTACACCGCCATCCGCTCGGCCGAACGCATCGCCGACAACCTGAGCCAGGTCATCTACACCTCCGTCTTCTACGACAAGGTCACCGCCGCCGGGTTCGACATCGACCGCAGCTACTTCGACCCGGTCGAGACGCGCCGCCGCCAGCAGTGGTCGCGCATGGTCTCGACGCAGGTGACGCACGAGACCGGCTTCCTCCAGATTTCCGTCTACCACAAGGACAAGGAGCAGGCTTCGGAAATCGCCCGCGCCGTCGCCTTCGTCCTCACGACGGAAGGCAACCAGTTCATCGGCGGCCGCGACCTCGAGATCCGCCTCGTCGACACCCCGCTGCAGTCGCGTTTCCCGGTCCGCCCCAACATCCCGCTGAACGCCTTCCTCGGCGCCGTCATCGGCACCATCCTGAGCTCCCTCTACCTGGTGGTCGGGGAAGCCCGCCGCCACCGCCACCGGGTGACCTTCTCCGGAACCCACGAATAGACCTTCCCAAAAAATCCTTCGCCGAGGGTTTTTTGATTTTACCCCCCCCCCTAAAGAGGGGCGGCCGGGCTCCCTGAGCGCAGCGTCCGTTTTAAGGGGGTTCTTCCATGCTCCCGGCGCCAGATCAGGGGGGCCGGCCGCCCCTCTGCCCAGCCTTTGTCCCTGAGTCTTGACAAAACCCTCCGAATATGGTTTACTGCTGGGTTCATTGAAATGCCCTCGTCGTGCCCAAGAAGCCCTGAAATCACCCGATGTGAAGCCGGGAGACACCTCCTCCTTGTCTTCCGGAATCCGTCGGGTGATTCCAGCGCTTCTTTCCGTCAGCTGACGGAGAGGACCGAATGGGCCGGAATGTTCCGGTGCGCTTGAACAGTTCTTCAACAACAGGACAGAGGAGGTGCCCGATGAGGCACATGATGATGACCGCTTGCAGCCTGGTTCTCCTGGTCGCGGTCCAGGGCGCCGCCCTGGCCGACGACATGCCGATCCCCGGACCCCCGCCGACTTCCGGCGGGACGTGCGAGGTGAAGTTCAACGAGTGCGACGCCGCGCTCAAGTCCTGCGAGCAGGACAAGACGGATCTCTGGGCCTACGCGCAAGCGCAGTGCCCGGCCCTCCGCGACACGACGCTCGACCAAGCTCTCGTGGAGTACCGCAAGCCGCCGGCGAAGCCGGCCAAGCCCCGCACGGGCGGCGGACACGGGCGCAAGCCCGTCAAGCCGAAGCCCGACCCCAAGCCCCAGACGACGATCGGCATGGAACGGTTCACGTCCCATGCGGATTGCCCGGCTGGAGGCCTGGCGCTCACGACCCGGACCGGCGACAAGGTGATCGACACCAAGGTCGTCTGCGACGGTCGCGACGGCGCCCCCGGCAAGCCCGGGGAGCGCGGAGCGAAGGGCGACAAGGGCGACGCCGGCCTCCAGGGTCCGCAAGGACTTCCTGGCAAGGACGGCAGCTCGGGTCGGCCCGGTCAGGACGGCAACACGCGCATCCAGGTCGGTCTCGGCTTCCGCCACAGCGCCGTCATCTCGAAGGGTCGTCCGACGGGATACAGCGCGGCGCCGGAGCTCCAAGTGGAGTACTGGCTCAGCCCGACGTGGGAGTTCGAGGTCGGCATGGCCTGGGCATGGGGCGAGGACCGTAACATGGTCGTCACCTCCCAGCTCTGCCGCCGCGGCCTGGACTCGATGTTCGGGTTCTGCCTCGGCGGCCAGTACCAAGCCTGGAACCTGGAGGGCAATCTCGCCCTCTGGCACTCCGGTCTGGCCACGGCGGCGGTCAAGTTCGTCCCGCTGGAAAGCAAGTACGTCGACCTCTCGTTCGAAGCCGGCCCCCTGGTCGGATTCGACGGGTACGACGACGACATGCAGCTCGGCTACGGCTGGACCACCAGCACGATGATCTCCGGCAAGTTCTAGCTCGAGAAGAGCCCGTGACGCTCGACGTCCCCAACACATAGAAGGGGACGCGGGTCACGGCCGCGCTCCCCTTCGACCGAAACCCCGTTTCCTTCGAAGGAGATACGCCATGAAGACCATCAAGTTCCTCTCGTTCCTCACCCTCTCGCTCGTCCTCACCGTCGGCTGCGCCCAGCGCGGCGACGACGCCGGGGGCGACGACGACCCCATGCCGGACGGCGGCAACGGCGACCTCACGGTCGACCCGCCCGCCGAGTCGGCGAGCTGGCCCTGCCGCTCGGGCGTCGACGCCGAAGGCGTCACCTACATGGAGTTCCGTCCGGGCTACCTCAACGGAGGCAGCGTCGAGACGGCCTACATCGTGGGCCAGGCCGACGGGGAGGGTATCTACGGATACTTCCACGGCGCCTACCAGATGGAGTCCAAGCACATGGCCTCCGGCTGGTACCGCCTCGACCTCTCCGGTCCGGTCGGTTCGGTCGGCGTGCTGACCTATGCCAGCAAGGTCGATCTGACCGGCACCGACGCATCGGCGTGGGCGCAGTACGGCGGATCGCTTTCCGCCGAGGCCGCCGGCCCCTACCGCTACAACTCGAGCGGCACGAACTACGCGTGCCGGTTCGAGGTCGATGCGGAGGGCAAGCCCGCCAAGCCCCGCGGCGCCAACTAGCCGCTCTCGTCCGTCTCAGCCAGCCTCGATCTCACGATCGAGGCTGTTTCTTTTTTCGGCATCCGTTGACACGAGCGCGTTTTCGTGCTATCATCCTTGGTTCTCTTCGCATGGTGCGGAGAGGCGAGCAACCCGCGAAACCGCGTACCGGGTCTGACCGCAGGTCGTCTTCGGACTGACCGCGACGGCCCGGGAAACGGCCCCGCTCACTTGAGAGCGGGAGGAGAAGAGAAGCGCGTCCTGTCACGGCACGATGTTCTCGCTCGTTCCACAACCTCACCGAAAGTAGGCCCGCATGAAGCAGATCTTCATGATCGCACCCATCCTGTCCTTCGCCGCCTGCGCGTTCGACCCCGGCGGCCTGCCCGCGCCCGACGCTCCGGACGGCGGCGGCGACCTCGCCGACGCCGATCCCGGACTGGACGGCGACGTCCTCCTCGACGCCGATCCTGGCGCCGATGCCGCCCCCGCGGCGGCGTTCATCGCCTGCACGACCGAGACGATCGACGGATACCCGAAGATCGTCCTGACCTTCACCGGCGACATCGCCTCCGGCTTCCTCGGCGACGACCCCGGCACCCTGCCGACGATCGTCGCCTACGGCAGCGATGGCGAAGACTTGGCCGTCAAGAACAGCTGCGGCGGCGATACCTGGGGGGTGCCGTATCCCTCGGGGTGCACCAAGCACAGCCCGGCCTGGGGTCCGACCGTACGGCTCCTCATCGAGCCTGAAGTCGACTTCATGAACGTCGCCCTGCTGTATCCGGGCGGCATCGTCCGCTGGGGGGACCTCATGACCTCCGACGACGATGGCGTCGGCTTCCAGGTCAGCGGCAGCGGTACCTTCGGCGGCGGCAGCTACAACTGCGGCCTCGAAGTGCTCGCCGACGGCTCGGGCGGCTCCATCCGTACCCACCTCTAGACCGCCCCGTGCCCTCAAAGCGGGTGATTGGCTCAAAAAAGCCCTTCACCCGCTTATTATTTTGGCTCAAATAAGCCATTTATTTTGTCATTATACCTTGACAAAATCGTCATTTCGTGCTAGACTGGTTTCATCGACCTTTCCATAGGCCTCGTAAAACAAGGCTAAAACCCCAACACGGACGCTTTCCGGCACCCGCAACCACAAGGAGCTATCGATGAAGAACACCCTGATCCTGCTGAGCTGCATCTTCTTGGTCGCCTGCGCCCAGCGCATGGACGACGACGCGGGTGACGACGACGTCGTGAACCCCGACCACGACCCGGACGACGATCAGGACCCGGATCCCGATCCCGCCTGCGTCACCGCCGCCGACTGCGCGCCGATCGACGGCTGCAGCCTCGCGGCCTGCGTCGCCGGAGCCTGCTCCTCGGAGCCGGCCTGCGGCGCCGACCAGGCCTGCGACGAGGACCGGAACGAGTGCGTCGACGTCGTGCCGCCGCCTCCCGGCAGCGGAACGATCGTCTGCGCGGAAGTCTCCGGCGCCGTCGAAGTGACGGTCTCCGGCGGCATCCTGGATCACCTGAGCGTCGATCCCGCGACCGGCCCCACGACCTCGTGGAAGCTGGTCTACGGATCGAGCCCGGGCGACTGGGAAGTCCCGTACGCCTCCGGTTCCTCCAAGGACTGGAAGGCGTGGACGACCGACGGGGCGAGCTACAAGCTCCGGCTCCCGAACTCCGTGACGAGCTTCAACATCGCGCTCACGAACGGCACGGACGCGAACTCGGAGTACTGGCTCGACCTGAACGAGTACGTCGTCTCCGGATCGACCTGCGCGCACGTCATGGACGGCGGCAGCGTCACCCGCACGGCCACGACCGTCCCGAACGGGACGATCAGCTGCGCGGAGTCCGGGAACTACGTCAACGTGACGATCGGCGCCGGCATCCTGAACCATCTGCTGAAGAGCGATGGCACGGACGCCGACGGCACGGTCACCCCGACGACGTCGTGGAAGCTCATGTACGGATCGAGCCCGGGCAGCTGGGCCATCCCGTACGCGAGCGGATCGACGAAGGACTGGGAGTACTGGCAGGCCGACACGGTGAGCTACCTGCTGCAGGTCACGAACGACGTCACGCTGTTCAACTTCGTCCTCACGGACGGGACGAACACGTACTGGTTCGATCTCGACGAGTTCAACGTCTCGGGATCGACCTGCGCGCACGTGGCGGGCGGCGGCGGCATCACGCGCACCGCGACCTCGACGCCGGCGCCGACGCTCTCCGGGACCATCGAATGCCGTCTGACCACGGTGGACGGTATCCTGAAGCGCGAGGTGCACATCATCCCGAACTCGAACGGCATCATCTCGGGAACGGTCCAGCAAGGGTCGCCGGTCACGTCGCCGGAGTTCATCCGGCTCGACGTGAACGGGATGCAGCAGCCGTGGGTGACCGACACCTCCGGCTACTTCTTCTACCCGGCCACGACCGTGGACGACTTCAACTTCATCGTCGTCGATAACAACGACGTCGCGGGAGGGGAAGACTCGGCACCGGGCGGCGACTACTTCGACCTCGACAAGTGGTCCATCACCAACGTCGGGTCGGCGGGGTGCCACCGGGTCGGCGGCGGCATCAGCATCAACTAGACTCAGCTCTGCTCCATAAGGAGCGAATCGCATCCGCGGTTCGCTCCTTTCTCTTTTTCTGCTAAAATAGGAGGGTATGTCGGTCATCGCCGCCCTCAAAGGCGAACTGAGGAAACTCTTCGAGATCCAGGACATCCGATGGGAGCCCCTCGCGAAATTCTTCGCGGGCGCGGCCCTGTTCTTCTGCCTCCTGGTCGTCTTCATCTCGCCCTGGAAGGTGCTGGCGTTCTTCCTGTCGGCGGCGCTCCTGGCCGTCGTCTACAAGCGGCCGACCTGGATGCTGGCCTTCCTGGCGGTCTTCATCCCCATCGAGCCGTTCTTCCTGAAGTTCGTCCCCGACGAGCTCTACATCTTCGCGAAATACTTCTCGGAGGTGCTCATCTACCTCCTGCTCGGACTGACGCTCCTGAAGCGCACCCTCTCCGGCGAGAAGCGCGAGCCGACGCCGCTCGACCTCCCGTTCGTCCTCCTCGCCATCGTCATCCTCGCTTCGGCCGTCTCCAATTTCGTCGAACCGGGCGTGGCGGTCCTGGGCTCCCGCCAGATCATCCGCTTCATGCTGCTGTTCTTCGCGGTGGCGCTGATCGCGCCGTCGCGGGAGTACATGCGCAAGCTCATCGTGCTGATGCTCGGCCTCGTGCTCTTCGAGAGCCTGCTCGGCGTGCTCCAAGCCGCGACCCTCGGCGCGCTCGACGCCTTCCTGCTGCCTTCCGAACGCCGCGTCTACGACAGCATCCAGCTCACGGGCAGCACCGAGCAGTTCTGGGCGCCGGGCCAGCGCGTCTTCGGCACGCTCGGCCGCTACGACCAGCTCGGCCTCTTCCTGTGCTTCTTCATGCTGCTCCTGACCGGCTGGTTCTACGAGATCAAGAAAGGGAAGTGGCACCGCTACTTCTTCACGCTCTTCACCGTCGGTTCGATCGCGCTCATCCTCACGTACTCGCGCGCCTCATGGTTCGGCTTCCTGCTGGGCTTCCTCTACATCGCCGTGCGGATCAAGAAGGACAAGAAGATCCTGGCCGGCTTCCTGGCCACCGTCGCCATCATCGCCGGCTACGCCGTCTGGTCGGGCGTGGTCGTGCGCTATCTCACCGATCTGCCGGAACAGACCATCCTGGCGCGCCTGCTCGAGGCCTTCTCGTACGAACGGTATCGCGGCGAGTATTTCGGCTACGGCCGCGTCTACTGGTTCGTGAACACGCCCCTCGTCGTCGTGCCGGCCTCGCCGCTCTTCGGGCACGGCCCGGGCTCCTACGGCGGCGGCGCGGCGGCCGTGCTGGGCAACACGTCGGTCTACGACAAGCTCGGCCTGCCGTTCGGCGTCTACGGCACCGAGGGCTACATCGACAACAACTGGTTCGCGCTCTGGGGCGAGATCGGCACGCTGGGCCTCGCGCTCTACGTCTGGATGTTCGTCATCCTCTTCCGCGCCGCCGGCGCCGTCTATCGCGAGTCGAAGGACCCGTTGATGCGCGGCATGGCGCTCGGCTACATGGGCGCGACGCTCGCCTTCGCCCTCCAGGCCATGCTCGGCACGTACCTCGAGGTCCGCACCATCAGCCTCTACTTCTGGCTCTTCGGCGCGATGCTCGTCGTGGCGGGACGCAGGGAGAAATTGCTCTGACATGCGCGTCCTTCTCGCCAACAAGTATTGGTATCTGAAAGGCGGCGCCGAGCGCGTCGTCTTTGAGACGAAGAAACTCCTCGAACGCAACGGCGATTCCGTCAGCGCCTTCGCCATGCGCGACCCGAAGAACGCTCCGACCCCCTGGGAGCGCTTCTTCGTCTCGGCGGTCCAGACGGAACGCGCGGCCTCGGCCTGGCAGGGCCTGCGCACCGCGGGCCGGATGCTTTGGTCCTTCGAGGCCGCCCGGAAGTTCGGGGAACTCCTCGACGAGGCCAAGCCGGACGTCGTCCACGCGCACAACATCTACCACCAGCTTTCGCCGTCCATCCTGTCCGCCGCGAAGAAGCGCCGCGTCCCCGTCGTGATGACCCTGCACGATTACCACCTGGTCTCCCCGAACTACGGCATGTTCGACGGCGGTCGGATCGTGGAACCGGATCCCAAGCATCCGTATTGGGACACCTACCGCCGGAAGCTCATCGGCGGTTCTTCCGCCAGGAGCGCGCTCTCGGCCTTCGAGGGCTGGCTGCACCGCGTCATGGGCGCCTACGGCCCCGTCGCGAAGTTCATCGTGCCGAGCGCCTTCGCCAAGGAAAAGATGATGGCCTACGGCATCGAGGAGAAGCGCATGGAGATCGTCCCGCACTTCATCGACCTCGAAGGGCGGACGCCGCGCTACGAATCCGAAGCCCGCGTCGTCTTCATCGGCCGCCTGTCGGCGGAGAAGGGCGTCGACGTGCTCCTGCGCGCCATGAAGGACGTGCGCGGACTTACGTGCGCCATCATCGGCGACGGACCTGAGAAGGCGCGGCTCGTCGCGCTGGCGGAGGAGCTCAAGCTCGAGAACGTCGAGACCCTCGGCGCGCTCTACGGCGCCGACCTCGAACGCGAGATCGCGCGCGCCAAGGCCGTCGTCGTCCCGTCCATGTCGTACGAGACTTTCGGCCTGACCGCCCTCGAAGCCTACGCCTGGGGCAAGCCGGTCATCGCGGCGCGGATCGGGGCGCTGCCCGAAGTGGTGCGTGAATCCAAGACGGGACTCCTTTTCGAACCGGGCGACCACAAGGACTTGGCGGCGAAGCTCAACTGGCTCTCCGGCGAATACGCCCGCGCCGCCGCCATGGGCCGCGAAGGCCGCCGCCTGGCGGAGACGGAGTACGCTCCGGGGTTGCATTTGGGAAGGATCCATCATATCTATAAGGAAGCCACCGAGAAGTAATGCCGTGCCTATGACACCCATCGCCAATGCCGTCGGATGGTTCGAGATTCCCGTGACCGACATGGAACGCGCGACGAAGTTCTACGAGACCGTCTTCGAGGTGACGCTCCAGTACATGCCGCTCGGCGAGCTCGAGATGGCGATGTTCCCGGCGCATGAGAGCAACAAGGGCTCCCAGGGCGCCCTGGTGAAGAACGAGGCCCACTACAAGCCCTCCCAGGACGGCGTGCTCATCTACTTCACCGCCCAATCCGGCGACCTGAAGAAGGAGGTCAGCCGCGTCGAAGCGGCCGGCGGCAAGATCCTCGCGCCCATCAAGCAGATTTCCGAGGACTACGGCTGGATGGCCGTCTGCCTCGACACCGAAGGCAACCGCTTCGCCATCCACTCGCGGAGCTGACCGAAAAAAAGACGCACGCGAAGGCGTGCGTTTCCGTTTCAGCGGACCTTGAGCTCGTCGGCCGTGAAGGTGATGCCCCTCGGCTTGATGACGACCTTCTTCTCGTCGGAAGCGAACACGTGCCCGGCCCAGACGATGCCGAACGTCCAGGGCGCGAAGTGATGGAACACGTCCCAGAGCTTCTTCACGTCGGACTCCGGGACGTACAGGACGAAGCCGGCGCCCATGTTGTAGTTGCCGTACATCTCGCGCTCGTCGACGTTCCCCTCGGCCTGGATGAAGTCGAAGATCGGCTGCGGCGTCGGGATGCTGTCGATGACGTAGGCGAACGGCTGCGGCGCGCGCATGAGCTTGCGCCAGCCGTGGCCGGTGACGTTCACCGCGTAGTGGATGTCGGCGCCCCATTCCATGCAGCGCTTCACGAACGGCACGTAGATCGGGGTCGGGTCGAGCAGGGCCTCGCCGTACGAACGTCCGTTCGGCACGCGCGCGTCGTAGCCGGTCTTGCCGGCGATCTGCCGCGCGAGCGTCAGGCCGTTGGCGTGGATGCCGCTGCTCTCCAGGATGACGATGGCGTCGCCGTCGCGGATCTTGGCGGGGCTGAAGGCGCGCGTCTTGTCGCGCAGGAGGCCGACGGCCGAGCCGGAGAGGACGACCGTGCCGGGCTCGACGACGTCCTTGAGCGTCGGCGTCTCGCCGCCGCCCCAGGCGCACTCCGCCAGCTCGCAGGCCTTCTTCCAGCCGTCGATGAGGTGTCCGACGCGCGCCTTGTCCTCGAACCAGCCGGAGCGGCCGGCGGCGAGGTGCATCGCGACCGAGATCGGCGGGACGCCCAGCGTGATCATGTCGTTCACGATCATCGCCACGGTGTCCTGCGCGATGGCGGCGTAGTACGGATCGCCGTACGTGCCGTACATCTGGTCGGCCACCAGGTTCTTGGTGCCGAGGCCTTCCTCGACGTGCGCGACGAGCGCGTCGCCGATGTCGATGAGGTAGGCGCTTTCGCCGCGGCAGCCGGGGACTTCCCTGCAGCCGTGCGCCTTGAGGTACTTGGCCGTC
>Ga0209966_1000377_pt1 | contig 13524 bp, 21 predicted proteins | sample RhisoiCoNPM_FD_187575 | JGI IMG/M metagenome (GOLD analysis project Ga0209966, IMG submission 187575) | Arabidopsis thaliana rhizosphere microbial communities from the Joint Genome Institute, USA, that affect carbon cycling - Rhizosphere... | ecosystem: Host-associated > Plants > Roots >... | reverse complement strand
GGGGAGCGTGGGCAGGTTCGGAAACGACTTCTCGATGAAGCCGACCGCGAAACCGCCGATGCCGAAGGCAACCATTTTGGAAGTGCCGCCGCCGCCGATGCTGCTGCTGCGTCCACTGCTGCGTCGACGTCCCGAGCTGCGGCGGCGTCGCGAGACGCCTCCACTCGAGCGACGACGAACAGGAGCAGCGGCAGGAACGACAACGACCGAAGTGCGTCCTGAAACCGTCCGTGTGCGTTTGGCCATCGTGCTAGTCTGCACAAACGCCACGCGTGCGGCAGAGTGCCACGCGTTCAGTGAACGATGATCGTCGTCCCTCGCGTCACCACCCCCCTACCCATGGACGCGATTCCTGGGCTGATAGAGGCTGCTTTCCATGTGCTCGGCACCAGGATCACCCCAGCTCAGAAGGTGAATTTGGCTGCTCTCGTGGCCATTGAGACGGCACGCGGAAAGAGCGTCCAAAACTTCAACCTAGGAAATATTTCTGCGGCGGAGTCCTACAGCGGCCGAGTGTGGCGGCCGCCGTGGTTTGAAGTGAACGAGAGCTCCCCGGCGAGCATGCTCGCGCTCAACAAAAAAATGCTCGACGGCAAAGCGCCGAGCGCGTTCCGTGCGTACGAGTCGGCACCAGTCGGCGCGGTCGACTTCGCTCGCTTCTTGCTCGGCGCGCCTTACGCGCCGTTGATGCGCGCAGCGGACGGGAACGACGTCGACGCGTTCCGCCGCGAGGTCGCGCGCCTCTATTCGGCCGACTACAACAACCCCGCGGTGTCTCGCAACCTGGAGAAGCTGCGCGCGGATTTCGGCGCAGCTTCCCCGGGTGCGGGCGGGGGCGCGCTTGCTCTAGTTGTCCTCCTTCTTTCCGTCGCGTGGTTTGGCCGGAGCAAGCCCCGACGACGGGCCCACGGGTAGATCGTCCGGCACCTCGTGCAGCTCGGGCGAGCGCTCGCCCATCAGGCCGGCCGCAATCATTCGGTCCAGCAGCTCTCGCCACTCGTCGCACGGCGGCGCCTCGTGGGCGGCCACGTGGCGCGCGTCGTCGAAGAGCACGACGCGGCCGCAGAACTTGCAGCGTCGAAACTCGTTCACACTTGCCCCCAGAGGTAGCGCAGCAAGTAGAGGATCGCGAGCGTGAGAACCACGGTCTGGATCGCGTGCAGCGTGCCGTCGCTCATCGGGCCTTTCCTTTCCGCATGAGCTCGAGCTCTACCTCGCACGCGGGGCAAAGCGGGAGGTGGACGCGGAGCGCGCGCAGCCCGAGACAGGTCCACTCGAGCGCTCGTTTCGCGTCGCCGCGTCTCGCGTGCCACGCCGCGCAGTTTCCATTTCGAGGTTTCATCGGCGCCCCGGGCGTAGGGGAAGCGGCTCGAGCCGCGCCGCGCGCTCGCTTTGCTCGAGCTCGGCGAACCTGCGATCGTTCGCGGCCTTGAGCTTGGCTGTCGCTTCCGCGAGCGCGACGCGCCGTTTCTCCATGAGCTCCAAGCACGCCTTGAGCCCGATGCGCTCGCCCTTCGGTGCCGGCGCGTTCACGGCGACACCCGCCAGAAGTCGCACGCCGCCTGGAACACTGCGCCCGCCTCGATTGGGTCCATGGAGCTCCTCGGGTGCGCCGTCGATTTGAGCGGGCCTGCACCTCCGACCGAGACCACGACCACGAACACCACCGGCACCCTCCGTCCCTCGAAGAGCGTTGGAACCAACTTGATCAGCGAAACCGCGACGTCGTCTCTCGACGCCGTCGACACTACGACTGCATCCATTTTGCGCGTTGCCTCTCCCCCCCGTTTGTTCGTCCACGTTCAGAGGCAGGCGACCCGGCCCCCCGCGGGGGGGAGCGTGGAACCGAGCCGCCCGCGCAACTCCTATCCTACGCTTTCCCCGGCGAATTTCCCCCCGGGTTGACGAGCACGGCGCCGGGCGGCGAAAGTGGCCCGGTCCCAGAAAGGGACGAGCCCGGCTAACCGTTTTCAGCGGCGCCAGGCTCGGCGACGGTTCCTAGGCCGTCGCGGGTTGCCGCAATGGCTGTTGCGACGAAGACACGATACCCCAACCCCCGAAGGTGCTCAACGCTGCCGGAGCGTGCTCGGTCGAATTACGACCGTGCAGGCTCGGGGAGCGCTGAGGCGCCAGCCGGGCGCCGCGGGCTGGTCCCGCGTTGCCGGCGAGTGCTCGGGCTTCGGAACTCTCGCGAGCAGGGGAGGTGCCCGATCGGTTGAACGCCGCCGCTCGAGCTCCCGCGCTGGACGCGGGTGCAACTTTTCAAATGTGGCTGGGTCCGAACCAGCCTGAAGCCGTCGCGGCGTTCCGCCGAGCTCGGCGCGCGGGTATGTCGCTCGCGCGCGCGCTCGTCGTCGGGCAGATCGCGAGCTTCCGCGACTGCTGGGCGTTCCGCTCGAAGCTCGCGCGCCTGCTCGGCGTGAGCGTCAGGACGATACAGCGCGCCATCAGTGAGGCGAAAAGCCTCGGGTTGCTCAAGGTGTTTCGAGCGAAGCCGAACGAGAAAGCCCCCGAGCTCGGCAAGGTGATCGCGTGCGGCTGGTCGCACCGGCTCACCGTTGGATGGGGCAAGGCCGGCGCGGCCGTCACCGAAGCGATCGAAGCCGCGCGCCTCCGTTTCATCGCGCGGAGTGCCGTCGCGGCCACTGCTGCGCGCTCGAGCTCGGTCGCTCCGCCGAGCTCGGGGACTCGCACGGCTCCGCGCTCGAGCTCGAGCGCGCAGCAGTGGCCGCGACGGCACTGGACCGCGGAGCAATTGGATCGCGAGCTCGAGCGCACGGCGCCGAGCATCGTTGCTCGAGCTCGCGCCCCCGACGACGAGTGACGGGGGGCAGGGGAGGGAACGGGGCCGGCGGAGCTTTGTCCACAGCCGGCGCGAACGTTCAGGATTGCAGCGAAGCGGCAACGCGCCGCACGTTCGGAGCTCGCGCGCGCCGTCGCGACGAACCGATCGCGCGATCGTGAGCTCCGAGGGTGTCCCTACCCCCAGAGACACAAAGGCACAGCAGAGATCCAAGCCATTTGGAATGGTCTCTCTCCCAAGGCTTAAGCACCGCGCGAGCTCCGCGAGCTCGAGCCGGGGGCGGAGTGTCGCTCTCGCTTCGCTCGTCCGGGCGCTGCGCGCCCTTCCCGTGAGCTCGGCTCGGGTTGCGGCCCGACGTGGACGCCCGGCGGAGCAAAACGCCTAGGCGGGCCGCTGAGGAGCGGCAACTAGGGGGAAGAGCTCGGGCGACGGGAGCTCTTGAGCCAAGGACCGCGGGCGTATATCCTCGTGCATATGCTCACCAAACCAAGGACCACGGGAAAAAGCACCGTCGTGCGCTTCAGGCGGCGCAAGCAGAAGCGGAACCCGCGCCGGCTCGTCGAATCGGTGCCGGCCGACTGGGAACGCTGGGACGCGGCCGCGGAGCGCGCGGGGCTCAACTGGTCGGAGTGGTGCCGGCGGGCAATGAACACGGCGGCGGAGCGGTGACCCCCGACGAGCTCGCCGGCTGCGCGTGCATCGCGTGCGGACGCACGCCCATCGAGCAGTGGCTCGAGTGCTACGTCTGCCGGCACACCACCGAGGGCGAGCCCGGGCACCCCGCGGAACTCGGGATGAAGGTTGCAACCATCTTCATGTGCCCGGGGTGCATGTCGAGCCACTTCCCGATGGCCCGGCCGCCCGAGGAACCGAAGGGCGCGCCGTCGTGAAAGCCGCCGCGTACGTCCGGGTTTCGAGCAAGGCGCAAGACGTCGCGTCGCAGCGCGCGGCGCTCGAGCGCGCCGCGGCCGCGCGCGGCGACACGATCGCGGGCTGGTACGTCGAAAAGCAGAGCGGCCGCACGCTCGCGCGCCCCATCCTTGATTCAGTGCGCGAGCTCGTGCGGCGCGGGCACATACGTAAACTCTTCGTGTTCCGTCTCGACCGGCTCACCCGTTCGGGCATCCGGGACACGCTCGCCGTGGTGGAGGAGCTCCGCCGCGGCGGCTGCGAGCTCGTGACCGTCGCCGATGGCTTCGAGCTCGGCGGGCCCGCGGCGGACGTCGTGCTCGCGGTGCTCGCGTGGGCCGCGCAGATGGAGCGCGCCGCCCTGGGCGAGCGCATCGCAGCGGCGCGCGCGAGCGCCGAAACGTGGGGCCGCCCGCGTGCGGCGGGGCCGGCGGACGTGCGCCGCGTGCTCGAGCTCGCCGCCGGCACCGGGCGACAGCTCGAGCTCGAAGAGCGCAGCGGCCGGCGCGTGAGCCAACGTGAGATCGCGCGGGTGACCGGGCTCTCTCGCGCGACGGTGGCCGCGGTGCTGGCCGAAAAAGGTCCCTACGCCGGAGCGCGCGAGCGCGCGGGGTTTCCCGCTCGAGCTCGGGGCGGCTGAGAAGTATACTTTCCGACCATGCCTGACTTCCGCGTCATCGAGCCGAGCGCCGAGGTCGTGCAAAATTGCGACGAGTGCGCGCGCGTCGTCGCCTACGAGCGCGGCGCGTGCGGCGAGGCTTGGATCATGGTCGACGTCCACGACGCGGGCGCCGGCACGACGCTCGCCGCGTCGTTCTGCTCGCTCGCGTGCCTGGTTCAATTCTTCCTAGCGGCCGAAAACGTCGACCTGGCCCGCGGTGTCCCGGACCCGAGCCTAGCCGGGCGAGAGGTTCCGACGTGAGCCGCGGCTTACGACCTGTCGAGCTCGAGCTGTTGCGCCGCTCCGCTGTGCGGCGCGAGCTCTTGCTCGAGCGGCGCCGCCGGCAGTGGCGGCCGTTCGTCGGGCCGGCGCTGCTCTGCCTCGGAGCGCTCGCGATCTTCGCGCTGAACCTTTGGCGCTAGGGGTTTCATTCGAGCAAAGGGAGCTCGAGCCGAAACCCCGCGTGCGTCGTCTCCCCGGTGGTCAGCGCTTCGAGCGCGACGCCTTCGAGCCGCCGGCAAATCGACATGTCTTCACCGAGCCACGCGCCGCCGGGCTCCAGAATTTCGGCGTACGGCGCCGGCTTGAGCCGGCCGTCTGCGTCGTCCCGCCACGTGGGTGAGTTTTGCGCGATGGCGACGAGCGCGGCGCGGTTCATGGCTCCGATGCCGTCGCCTCGCACGGCGCGCCGAGCTCGGCCGCCGTTGGAGAGGTTGCGCGACACGATGATCGAAGGCCACTCGACCGAGACGATCCCCGAGTCGCCGCGGAGCGCGCAAGGGGCAATGCAAAACGTGGGCTCGTCGCGGTTCACCGCGTCGAGCAGCCAGCCGAGCGTTTCGCGCGTCGTGTCGGTGTCGTCGGCTATGTAGAACCAGACGTCGACGTCGCTCTCGAGCGCGGAAGCGAAGTGACGCGACCGGCTTTTCCCGATGTGGGTTGCTCCGCCGTCCACCCGTAGAACGATTTCCGCCAGGTGCCGGAGCTCGCGCAGCGCGTGCACGGCGGGCAAAACCTGCTCGCGCGTCGGGTCCGCGACGGCGCGGGTAATGCGCTCGGTCGCCTCGCGGGGGCTCGTGATGCAGCCGAGCACGTAGCTCGAGCAAGAGGCTAGGACTTTCAAAACGGAACACCTCCGAGCGCGGCGAGGCTCGCGGCCTCGTCGTACCCTTTTTGCTGCCGGCGCTCGATGGCCTGTTGCTCGCGCACGAGCTCGGCGACCTGCCGGTCGACGTCCTCGTAGACGATTGCATGGACCGCGTCGGGGTTCTCCTCCGCCCACTCGAGAAACGCCTCGGTGCGGGTGCGGCGGGGGCTCGGTCGGATGGCGCCGCGCACGCGCTCCCAGACCGTGAGGAGCTCCGGCGGTAGGTTGCGCCTCACCTCGTCGTCACTCTCCTCTCGGCGTTCCTTGCGCGCCTGGGCGGAGCTCACGCGGCCGCGGCCGCCCTTGCGGCCGTACTCCGCTTTGATGTGTGCCCGCTGCGCGTCGAGCTCTCGCGCGGCCGAGACGATCCGAGTGTCGAGCTCCTTTTTCGTCGCCGCCCGCGTGCGGGCGCAGTCGCCGCGCTGCGCGTCGCGCATCGCCTGCACGCGCTGCGCGAGCTCGGCGCGCACCTCCTCGCGGAGCCGCTGCACTGCGGCGCGCACGTTCTCGCGGCCGGTGCGGCAGTAGGTGCGGATCGCCCGTAGGCGCTCGGGGCGCGCGTGGCGGAGCTCGCGGAGCCGGCGCCGGATGGCCGCAAGCCTGTCGCGGTCCGCGGCGCGCGCGAGCTGCCGTTTTGCCTTGTCGAGCTCGCGTTGCCTGCTCATCGGGACCACGACCGAGGGTGAAGCGGGCCGCCCGGCTTGCTGAGAAAGTACACCGCGGCCGCGGCAATCAGGAAGTAGGCGATCGCGGTCTGTTTGGCCTGCTCGGCGACGGCGCCCGCGGCGTTCGCGGCGGACGCTGCGAAATTGTCGAAGGCCGCTTCGACCTCGCGGGGCACGGCGAGCGCAACGCCCGTTGCGGCGCGGCGCACGTCCGCGCGCGCCTCCCGCACGAGCTCGCCCGCGACCTGGAGGAGCTTTTGCCGCTCCTCCTCCGAGAGCGACGGCGCTTGCTCGGCCTGCTGCACGAGCCCGCGCGCAACGTTGATCTGGATCTCGGCGACCCTCACGGAGTCGATGAGCCGCGACGCGGCTTGACCCGTGACGGTGCCCATCCATCGGCCGAGAGCGCCGACGATCGCATTCAACGCGAACGAGGGGAGGTCCATCTACTCGAAGTTTTCCGCCGCGAATTTGATGGCCTTGGCGATTTGTGCCGGCGTGCCGCGTGCGATTTCTACCGCGTCGGCGGCCGTGCGCTTGCGCGGCGGCAGGTAGAAATCCACCTCGGTCGACGTGATGCGGATGAAGCCGTCTTTGTAGCTTCGCAGCGTCACGCCGCCTTTCGTGCGGCGTGCCGCGGTGTTCTCCGGGCCGTGGTCCTTGCCACCGCGGCCCCGGGCGAACAGCCAGAGCAGGAACAGGAGCTCCATCAGCCGACGATGTTGGGCCGGTCGCGCGGCGTCGCGGGCGCGTCGCGCGGCAGGAGCATTTGAACGCGCTCGAGCTCGGTCTGTGCGTCGGCGAGGTTTGCAAGGGCCTCGTCACGCTCGCCCGAAATGCGCTCGATGTCCGCGGCGCGGTCCTTGAGCTGCAAATCCGCTTCCTGGTTCCGAGCTCGGAGCCGGCGCACTTCGCCCTGAAGCTCGGTGTTCAGGTTGTAGAGCTGCGCGGCGCGCGCCTTCACCTCGTCGGCCTCTTGCTCGGCGCTCATGCGCCCGGCGATGAGCTGCGTGCGCTCGTCGCGCCCGAGCGGCACGATTTCGGCGTTCGGGTCGATCGGCGTAAAGCTGATCTTCCCGCGCTCCTGCGAGTCGTGGACTTGCTGCGCGTGCACTTGGTGCTCACGGCAGCACGCCGCGGGCGTGCCCCATCCCCACGTGAACTGGAAAAAAACGGGGTTCGGGCAATCGGGGCTGAAACATTCCATGACGAGCGGTCCTTTCGTGGTGCGAAAAATCAGGCTGGGAAATCTGCGGTGCAAGCTCCGCCGGTCCCGCCGGCGCCGCCGGTTGCGCCGGCGGGCCCGCTGCCCGCGGTGCCGGCTACTCCGTTGACGATCGTCCGGGTGTTCGTGAGCAGGTTCCAAAAAACGATTTGCCCGCCGGCTCCGCCGTCGCCTCCGGTGCCGCCCTTGCCGGTGGTCTGTCCGTTGCCACCAGTGCCGCCGCCGCCGCCGGAGGCGCTCACCTCGTCGGCGGCCGCCTGCGAGCCTATGATCCAGTCGTAGACGATGAGCACCAAGCCACCGCCGGAGCCGGAGCCGCCGCCGCCGCCACCCGTAGCAGCGGCCGTGCCGTTGCCACCGTTGCCGCCCGCTTGCCCCGCGGCGGAGATTTGCCCCGCCGCCGTCCCGCCGATCCTGATTCCGCGCGCGTACACGACGACGCAGCCGCCGCCACGACCCGAGCCGCCACCGCCGCCACCCTTGCCCGCTGCGCCGTCCCCACCACCCGCGGAGCCCGCCTGTCCCACGTGCCCGCCCATGATGGCGGTCGGGGTGCTGGTGACGCTGCCCGCCGCAACGCTGTTGCTTGCGCCAGTGAACACGATCGGCCAGTGCGGCACGACCCGCTCGAGCGTCACCGCGGCGGCTGCGCGAGCCGCGCCTCCGACGTTCGCGCCTGCGCCGTCGCCGCCCGCGCCACCCGCGCCACCCTTGCCGCCGAAAGCCTGTTGGAGCGTCGGGACGTTCGTCGGCTGCGCTCCGGCGCCCGTGCCGCCGTTCGCTCCGCTCTGAGCTTGTAGGGTGCCGCTGTTGCCCTGCGTGTAGCCGGCGACGCCACCCCACGAGCCGCCGCCCGCGTCCGCAACGGCGTTCGCTCCACCGCCCCCGGTGTAGTCTCGGATCGCGAGCGCGGGCGCCGCCGAAAGGTCGAGCAGGTTCCGCACGCGGAGGATCGAAAACTCGAGGCGCACGCCGCCCGTGCCGTTGATCGTGAGGTTGTCGTATTCGTCCGCGGCCGCGAGCAGGATGCTCCCCGCGGCCTGCGTGAGGTTGCCCGTTGCGCCGGTCCCATAAATCGGGTTGATGGGGTCGTGTGGGATGGGGAGCGACGACGGCGCGACGCCCGCGAGAGCCGCGCTCCGCTCGGTCTGCCGGTCCATGCGGATCGTGGCGCACGTGACGGCCGTTGCAGCCTCCCAAGAGGTCGTGCGCAAATTGAGCTCGCTCGCGATCAGCGCGGCCGCCTCGATGTTGCAGGCATCGGTGCGGAGCGTGCCGACGTCGACCGTCGCCTCGCTCCCGCCGATCCACATGTTCGAGCACGCAACGTCGTCGCCCTCGCCCTGGAACCGGCAAACCTGGCTCGCGAGCCGCGCGCTCCCGCCGCGCATCACGAGCGTCGACCCGCCCGTGTTGCTCACGCCGACAATGCTCGACATGTCGGCCTGAGTGATGGAATCGCCCAACGTCAGCGTGACGTTGCACCCTCGCAGGTAGAGCAGCGGCGCTCCGGTGCCGCACGTCATCGAAAATGAAACCGGCTGCTGCGACGGCGAGCCCCACGCGAAAATCCGCGCCGTGATGGAGTCGGGGCACGCGATCACCCCCTCGGCCGTGTAGTCCGGGTTCCCTGCGATGAGCAGCGTCCCCGAGGCAAATCCGACCTGCGCAGCGATGCGTGCGAGCCCCGCGCCGATCGTCTTATACGGCTGCTCGTCGGAGCCGTCGCTGGTCGCTCCCGTGTAGGTGTTGTCGACCCAGTAGGTTCCGCCGAGCGCTGTCAGCGGCACGATTTCGGGTCCCGTCGTGACGAGCAGCCCGCCCACGTTCAGGGGCTGGATTCCGAGTTGCTTGTTTTCCTCGGAGACGTCGACGACTAGGGGCCGCTTCGCCATGTCACGCGGCCTTAGCCATCAGCGCGGCCCACGTGGCCGGGCCGATCACTCCGTCAGGCGTGAGCCCGCGCGAGCGCTGATACTGGCGGACTGCGTTCTCAGTGCCGGGCCCAAAAGCGCCGTCCGCTGTGATGCCGAGCGCGCGTTGCGCGATCGCAACCTCGTTCCGGTAGGGCGAGCCGCGGCGGAGCGTCGGGAGCGTCGTCGAGCTCGAGCTCGCCGGCACCACTGCCGAGCTCGCAGCCGGAGCCGGCCGCACGCTGGCAGTCTGCACGGGCCCGCCTGGCGACACGACCGGCGCCGAGCTCGGCGTGGAAAGGAAGGGCGCGTGCTGCGACTCGCGGAACGCCACCACTCCCTTTTTCTCGCCCATCCGCGTCGCGCGGTAGGCGATCCAACGGCCCGCGGTCTGCTCCACCTTGAACGTCCCTTCCCCGCCGCTCCACAGCGGCCCTACGAGCGCGTTTGCGCGCGCGACGACCGGACCCGGGGGCGGCTCGTCCGCCTCCCAGCCGGCGCCAGGGAACGGCGGCAGGCCCGACGGCACGACCTGCGGCCACGGCGGCGCGCTCGTCGGCACGACCGCGAGCCCGTTCCGCCGGCTGCGGTCCGGCGTGCGCGGCCGCGGCTTGCGGTCCGGCTGCTTTGGCTGCTCGCGGCCGGCGAGCGCCTTGCCGATCGCCCAAACGAAAACGAAGAGGTCGAGGAGGTTCATGACTTGCCCGCCGCCGCGCCGTTGGCGCCGTTCGGCTTCCCGTTGGTCTCCGCGTGCCCGCTCATCATGCCGTCGAGAAAGCTCTCGAAGATGCTACGCGCACCGGCCGCGTCGCCGCGTGCCGCCGCTTCTCGCATGGCTTCCGCCTCGTCGAAGGCGTCTTCGATCCGCTCCTTCATTTCGCGCCGGTAGTTCGCCTCGGCGCGCTCGAGCCGCTGCTCGAGCATGATCGCGCGGTCGTTTTGCTGCTGCTGGAGCTCCACGATTTTTTGGAACGCGAGGCCCGTGGAGAAGCGCCAGGCGTCCGAAAGGAGGTTTGCAAAGTGGGTGAGCCGCGCGGTTTCCGGGTCGGAGTGCAGCGGCACGGAGTAGCCGGCGCCCGCGGCCGTCGCCGGCACCTCCACCGTCGACTGCTCCTTGTTCACGGCGCGGAGCAAGGTCCCTTGGTCGTCGAAGAGCTGCACGAGCACGGGCTCGAGCGCCATGATCGTGCGTGAGACGGCCGCCCAGGTGCGGCCGCCTTTGCCGGCGCCCGCCACCTCGTGATCTTCCCCGTCCTCCGTGCGCACGAGAATGCGCGCGGGCTGCGGTTGCTTGACGAGCTCCGAGCGGAGCGCTTTTTCGTCCATGCCCATCAGGTGCCTTCTTTCTCTTCCCCCAAGTAGTCGCGCTCGAACCAGTCCGGTCGAACGTGGGTTTTCGGTGCGAAGTAGGCGTGCACCTCGACCTTGGTCGGCAGGTCGTCCGCTGACGCGCTCTGCGTCGTGACGCGCGCGGCGCACTGGATGTCCTGCGCGGGAAACTCCACGAGCGGCACCACGATCGGATTCGGGAAAAGCAACGTCGGCGTGTTGCTGATCTCCGTCCAGGTCTGCGTGGTCCACTTCGTCACGCCGATTTGAGCGGACGCGGCGCCCGTGTAGTGGAAGGTGAGGCGACAGAAGCCGTTTTCCCCGGGGCGCCCCTTCATGGCCACATTGGAGCGCCCGAGGCCCGCGTAGACGTCGAAATCAACGATGACGTCGACGTTGACGCCGACCGCTCCATCCGGAGCCGCGAGGAGCTCCGCGGCGAGGAGAAAATGCCACGTGTCGGGCCGCTTGTAGTTGATGCGGGCGAGCTGGCTCGTCTGCACGAACTGCGTTGCGCTGGACGACGGGTGCTCGACGGTGATCGTCTTCGAGGACCCCCACATGTGCCAAGGCACGATGGAGGGCGGGCGCTTCTTCGAGGGGCCGTCGACGCCGTGCATCGCTCACCCGAACGGCAACGCGCCGCCGAACATGCTCATCAGAGCCATTGGGTCCATGCCGCCGCCTCCTCCGAAGCCCGGGGGCGGGAGGTTTGCGCCCTGCTGCAGCGACGCTTGGAGCTCGGGCGAAGCGGAAGCGAAAGCGGCCTGTTGCGGCGTCACGAACTGCGCGAGCATGTTACCGCCCATCGCTCCAAGCGGGCCAAGGAAGGCAGTCCCGGCGAGCGGGAGCACCGTTTTCGCGATGGGGGCAAACTGGGGATTTTGTGCGAGGAACTCTTTCATCTGCATGATGGGCATCGCGCCCGAGCCGCCGCCGTGAAACCCCGGTCCGAAGCCGCCGCCGCCGCCGCCGCTCGGCACCATGCGCTGTGCGACGGCCTTGCCACCGAACGCGGCGAGAGCCGGCGCAAACGGAGTTGCAGAGAGCAGCGGAGCCGCCTTCCTTGCGAGGTTCGAGAAGAACGAGCCGACGAGCGCGCCCGCGGCCGTCGCGTCCTCCTCGCCGTACATGCCGGCGAGCTCTTCCCACGGGCAGCCCTCGCAGGCGTCGCGGATGGCTGCGGCGCGCGTAAGCACCTCATCGTCCACGTCGTTTGCCTCGCCCAGGCGGATCAGCCCTTCGCACGCGCCGACGATGGCCTCGCTTGAGCCGGGCGAGGCGTGCTGCGTGGACATGGCGAATTCGGCCGGGCTCTGGGTGTGGGTCCACTCCCAAGGCAAATCGGCGCGCGCTTGCCACGCTTCGATTTCCCCGGTGCGAGTGTCCCGCACCGGGCGCAGCGCGAGCTGCGGCCGCGGCCGATAGATGCCGCCGACGACGGCCGACGAACCCGGCAGCCGCATCAGCGGGAGCGCGCTCCCGAGCACGCCGTTTGTTTGGCCCATGCCCGTTTCGCGCGACGGGTCGCGGATGGTGCCGTCGGAGCGCTGGACGACTGCATGCCAGCGTTGCGGCCCCGAGCGCTTGACGATGGCCTTGGCTCCGGGGTCCTCGCCCGTCGCGCGCATGCTCGCTGCCGCAAATGGCGCCATATCATCGCAGTCGCCCCACTTCCGACCGAGCACGATCCCCGCGTGGTCGAAATGCTCCTGTCCCGGCGGCTCCGGCTTCCACCGGATCTGGTCCCGCACTTGGTCGAAGAGCGGGACGTCGCCCGCCTTGATCATCGCCTCGTTCAGGCGCGTAGTCGCTTCGAGAGCCGCGTCGAGCACGGGCCGCGAAACGTGAGCCTCTGGCACTGCAACGTTGATGCGCATCGCGAACCTCCATGGGGCTCGCGCCGCGGAGCTCCCGCTGTAGCCCGCGGCGCGAGCGGTGCGGGCCTCAGTGGATGATCTTGCCGAGGAGGGACATGGACACGAAAATCGTGTCGGTCCCGGTGAGCGCGGTGCTCAGCGTCGTGATGACCCGGATCAGCACGCCGGGCTGCGCGGGCTTCATGTGCAGGCGCACGCCGAACGCTCCGGGCTGGCCGACCTGCTCGAGGTCGAAAGAGTCGATGTCCGCTTGCTGGAGGTCGGTCCCGACGAACGCTTGACCGAGCAGGCGCCCGACGGCGCTCGCTCCGGTGCGCACGACCGAGACGAGCAAACGCTCGCCGTGGAAAGGCTTCTGGATCTGGCCCTGAAAGATGATCCGCTGCGCGGCCGCGGCGAAAGTGTCGCTCCCACCCGTGCCGTGCATCGGCAGAGGCACGAGACCTTCGTCGGGTGCGATGACGCCGGCCGCGAGCTGCCGATTTCGCCACGGCGGCGCCTGCACTCGAACCAGCGCGCCCTTCGCCCTCGGCGCCGCTTTGCCGACAACGATCGGCGTGCCGTCGTCCTCGTACCCGACGACGCTCATTCCTCCCGTGGTCTGCATCTCGCCCATGACGTCGAAGCCGACGACGGGGTTCCCATAGTGGTCGTACATTTTTTTCGCTCTCCTGTTGCTGGGTTGCTCGGTTGCTGCGTTGCTCGGTTTGCGTTGCTCGGGCTCACATCTCCGCGGTGAGCCCGGAGCCCATCACGTCGCCCGAAATCGTTCCGAGCTTGCCGAGCTCGTAGCCGCTGATCGCGGCCGCCGCGGCGCCGATGTCCGCCACGATGGGGTGTTTGCCCTTGAGGAAGTGAGCAGCGATCGCGATCGCTCCCTTCTTTCCCACGATGGGGAGCGTGGGCAGGTTCGGAAACGACTTCTCGATGAAGCCGACCGCGAAACCGCCGATGCCGAAGGCAACCATTTTGGAAGTGCCGCCGCCGCCGAT
>Ga0209966_1000375_pt1 | contig 13543 bp, 6 predicted proteins | sample RhisoiCoNPM_FD_187575 | JGI IMG/M metagenome (GOLD analysis project Ga0209966, IMG submission 187575) | Arabidopsis thaliana rhizosphere microbial communities from the Joint Genome Institute, USA, that affect carbon cycling - Rhizosphere... | ecosystem: Host-associated > Plants > Roots >... | reverse complement strand
TCTGCGAATCGGCTTTCCCCTTTCCGAGCTTGATGTTCTGCCAGTGGCGTCCCATAGGTGCTTTTTTTTGTCATTCCGAGGGAGCGCGTCCAAGCGCGACCGGTAGGAATCCAGAACGTCGTTTTGGATCCCTAACGCCCTCGCTCGTATGCGAGGGCTCGGGATGACATAAGTAATAGTACGTCGAGTATCCCAAAAATAAGGCCGAAATGTCAATGAAAATGACCCTCCGGGGAGGGTCAGATGTTGATGCCGGTGCGGCGGAGGGTCTCGCCCAGCGTGTCGCGGAATCCGGACTCGCCGGGACGGCTGATGAAGCGGCCTTTCCGACGCGTCAGGACCTTGAAGCGGCCGTTCTTCCGGACGTCGTCGAATCCGCAGCTGGTGCAGACGCGCAGGACGGTCGCGATCGGTTCCGCGCCGGGTCCCGGACGGGACAGCAGCGTGCCATGCATGACGGACTCGTGCGGACACGCCTGCCACATCTCTTGCATCAGGCGTTCCTTCTCGTCGATCATCGCTTGGCTCTTGTTCGGTCCCGTCTTCTTCATCCGCTTGTTGAGGTTCCTGATGATCAGGCTGTTGCGGATGACGACGTCGTAGCCGCTGGGTTTGCAGAGCGGCTTCTTCCTCATGTCAGTCCTCCCCGCGGCGGATGTTGCCGTCGTCGTTCTTCTTCTCGCCGGTCCAGACGCCGGCGGCGTCGAACTCGTCGAAGCGCCCCTTCTCCTGGAGCCGTTCGCGGAAGACGGCGATGAGCCCGGTATAGGCCTCGCTCTCGCGGACGGTTTCCAGGCGCGCGGCCGCGGCCTTCTCGAGGTCGCGGTAGCGGTAGGAGAAGCGCTCGCCGTCGATGTGGTAGGCGTTCGCCTCTTCGCATCGGCCGCAGCCGAGACAGTACCGCCGTCCGACGGCGCGCGGCTTCGGGTACATGCCCGCGTCCCGGTCGGTCCACTCGTAGCGGATCTCGACGGCGGAAGGGTGCGGGCAGATCTCGCGCAGATCGGCGAGCGACGCGGCGAACTTCGCCTCGCGGCGCTTCAAGCTTCCGCGCTTCTCGTCAAGGCGCCAGGATTCCTCGGAAATGGCCGTCCTCGCGGACGCCAGGAGCTTCTCTCGTTCCGTCACGGTACCTCCATGAAAAAGGGCTGAAGGCATCACACTCCGAAACCGCCGTTTCGTCAACGCAAAACGCCCCTTGCGGGGCGTTCGCGTTCTCGGGCGGTCCTCAGTCGAGGAGCGCGGGCGAGATGATGTCGTCGATGCCGATGACGCCTTCGCCGAGCTTGTGGAAGCCCGTACCGGCCGGGATGAGGCGGCCGATGATGACGTTCTCCTTGAGGCCCTCGAGCTTGTCGAGCTTGCCGGAGACGGCGGCGTTGATGAGCACCTTGGCGGTCTCCTGGAAGGAGGCGGCCGAGAGGAAGCTCTCCGTGGAGAGCGAGACCTTGGTGATGCCGAGGAACAGCTCGTCGGCTTCGGCCGGGGTCTTCTTCAGCTCCTTCACGCGGCGGTTCTCCTCCTCGAAGACGGCGTGTTCGACCGTCTCGCCCGGAAGGAGTTCGGTGTCGCCGGCGTCCTTGACGTACACGCGGCTGAACATCTGCTTGATGATCACCTCGACGTGCTTGTCGTTGAGCTTCTGGCCCTGCGAGGAGTAGATCTTCTGCGTCTCGTGGGTCAGGTAGGTCTGGACGGCTTCGCGGCCCTTGTACTTGTAGAGCTCCTGGAGGTCCAGGTCGCCTTCGGTCAGGGCGTCGCCGGCGGTCACCTCCTGGCCGTCCTTCACGTAGAGCGTGAAGCCCGGCGGGATGACGTATTCGGTCTCCTTGGCGGCTTCGCCGACGAGCGTCACGACGGTCTTGGCGACCTTGGCGACGCCGGCGTACGGGGCCCACTCCTTGGTGCCGTCCTTGCGGTTGATGAGGGACTGGCCCTGCGCGACCTTCTCTCCGTCCTTCACGGCGATCTCGTCGCCCTTGGTCGCCTTGAACTTCGTCTCGGCTTCCTCGGTGTGGCTGATGCGGATGATCTTGGAGCCGGAGAGGCTGTCGACGATGCGCTCGCCCGAGGCGGTCTCGATGACGCGGCGCTCGACTTCCTGGATCTTCACGACGCCGGCGACGTCGGCCACGAAGGCCTTGCGCTTCGGCGGGCGCGCTTCGAAGAGCTCTTCGACGCGCGGGAGACCCTGGGTGATGTCCGAGCCGGCGACGCCGCCGGTGTGGAACGTACGCATGGTCAGCTGGGTGCCCGGTTCGCCGATGGACTGCGCGGCGATGATGCCGACGGCGGTGCCGATGCGGACCGGCTTGTTGTAGCCGAGGTCGAAGCCGTAGCACTTCTGGCAGACGCCCTTCTGCTCCTTGCAGGTCAGGACCGAGCGCACCATGATCGACGGCACGTCGAGCTTGGCGATGGCGCGGGCGTCGGCTTCGGTCACGATCTCGCCGGCCTTCACGATGACCTTGCCGGTCTCGGGATTCTTGACGGTCTCGAGGACGCAGCGGCCGACCGTGCGGGCGGCGAGCGTCTCGCCCATCTCCTTCGAATCGGCGGCGGTGATGTTCATGCCTTCCTCGACGCCGCAGTCCTCCGAACGGACGACCACGTCCTGGGCGACGTCGACGAGACGGCGCGTCAGGTAGCCGGCGTTGGCGGTACGGAGGGCGGTGTCGGTAAGGCCTTTACGGGCGCCGTGCGTCGAGATGAAGAACTCGAGGACGTCGAAGCCTTCCTTGAAGCCCTTCTTGATGGGCAGCTCGATGATGTCGCCGCGCGGGTTCACCACGAGGCCCTTGATGCCGACCATCTGGGTCAGCTGGGACCAGGAACCGCGGGCGCCGGATTCGATCATGGAGGCGACGGAGCCTTCCTTCGGCAGCTGGGTCTTGGCTTCCTTGGTGATGCGGTCCTTGATCTCCGTCCAGACCTTCACGATCTGGAGGTAGCGCTCGTGGCTGGTGAGGAGGCCTTCGTTGAACTGTTCCTCGACCTCTTCGACGCGCGTCTCGCCCTCGGCGAGAAGCTCGGGCTTGCCCTGGATCGTCGGCAGGTCGTCCATGCCCCAGGAGAAGCCGGACTTCGACGAGTAGTGGAAGCCGAGTTCCTTGAAGTCGTCGAGCAGGGCGGCGGCGCGTTCGACGCCGTGGAGCTCGATGCAGAGGCGGACGATGTCGGCGGCCTTCTTGGTGTCGAGCGCCTCGGAGACGCGCGGCAGGCCTTCCGGCAGGACGTTGTTCAGGAGGATGCGGCCCATCGAGGTCTCGACGTATTTCTCGCCCTTCTCGACGCGGCAGAGGATGCGCTCGTTGAGCTTCACGTTGCCGGACTGGTACGCGAGGCGCACTTCGCTGGGCGAAGCGTAGGCCTTCTTGGTGCCGTCGGCGCGGTCGGTGAAGCGGGAGAGGTAGTGGATGCCCCAGATGATGTCCTTGTTCAGCATCGGCGGCGGGGATCCCGTGGCCGGCTTCAGCAGGTTCTTGGAGGAGAGCATCAGCTCGCCGGCTTCCTTCTTGGCCTCTTCCGTCAGCGGGACGTGGACGGCCATCTGGTCGCCGTCGAAGTCGGCGTTGAAGGCCGGGCAGACCATCGGGTGGAGCTGGATGGCCTTGCCTTCGATCAGCGTCGGCTGGAAGGCCTGGATGGAGAGGCGGTGGAGCGTCGGGGCGCGGTTGAGCATCACGAAGCTCTTCCTCGTGATGTCTTCGAGGATGTCCCAGATCTCCGAGCGGCCGGATTCGATGAAGCGGTTGGCCGAGCGGATGTTGTGGCAGAGCTCCTGCTTGATCAGCTGGGCGATGACGAACGGCTTGAAGAGCTCGAGCGCCATGCGCTTCGGGAGTCCGCACTGGGAGAGCTTGAGGCGCGGGCCGACGACGATGACCGAGCGGCCGGAGTAGTCGATGCGCTTGCCGAGCAGGTTCTGGCGGAAGCGGCCCTGCTTGCCCTTGAGCTGGTCGGCCAGCGACTTGAGCTGGCGCTTGCGGCCGGTGGTGGCGATGACCGTCTTGGACTGGCGGGCGCTGTTGTCGATGAGGGCGTCGACGGCCTCCTGCAGCATGCGCTTCTCGTTGCGCGAGATGACTTCAGGGGCGTTGAGCTCCTGCAGGCGCTTGAGGCGGTTGTTGCGGTTGATGACGCGGCGATAGAGGTCGTTCAGGTCGGAGGTCGCGAAGCGGCCGCCGTCGAGCGAGACCATCGGGCGGAGGTCCGGCGGGATGATGGGAATGGCGGTCATGATCATCCACTCGGGCCGGATCTTGTTGCGGTCGAGGCTGCGGAGCAGCTTCACGCGGCGGACGAGCTTGTCCTTCTTCGCGCCGAACGCGTCGACCAGCTCGGCTTCGAGCTGCTTGACCGTCTTCTTGAGGTCGACGGCCTTGAGGAGCTCGTAGACCGCTTCGGCGCCGATGGAGGCCTCGAAGAGGTGCCCGAACTTGAGCGACCACGTCTGGTAGACGTGCTCGGAGATGATGCGCATCGGCTCGAGCTCCTTGAGCTCGCGCATGGTGTCGGTGTAGTCCTCCTCGAGACCGGCCATCTTGGCGTCGTTGACGTCCTGGGCCTTCTTCAGGTCCTTCTCGGAGGCGTTGCGCTCGCGGAGCTGCGCCATCTGGCGCTCGGCTTCGTTCTCGAGCATCTTCCGCTTGCCCTTGTACTCCTGCTTCAGCGCCTCGACGGTCTGGAGCTTGGCCTCCAGGTCGACCTTCGTGATGATGAAGTTCGCGAAGTAGATGACCTTCTCCAGGTTCATGACCGACATGTCGAGCACGAGGCCGATCTTGCCGGGGATCGAACGGAGGAACCAGATGTGGGCCACCGGGCTGGAGAGGTCGATGTGGGCCATGCGCTCGCGGCGGACCAGCGAGTGCGTGACTTCCACGCCGCACTTCTCGCAGACGATGCCCTTGTAGCGGACCTTCTTGTACTTGCCGCAGTAGCATTCCCAGTCCTTGGAAGGACCGAAGATCTCTTCGGCGAAGAGGCCGCCCTTCTCGGGCTTCTGGGTGCGATAGTTGATGGTCTCGGGCTTCGTGACCTCTCCGTGCGACCAGTCGTGGATCACTTCCGGGGAAGCGATCTTCAGGCGGATGGCGTCGAAGTCGAGGACCTTGGCTTCTTGTCGCATCATATCATTTCATGCTAGGAGCCGCGGGCTCTTCGGAATCGATCTCCACCTTCTCGTAGTCGCCGTTGTCGCGCTGCTTGAGCAGTTCGACGTCGAGGGCCAGGCCCTTGAGTTCGCGGACGAGGACGTTGAAGGATTCCGGGATGTTGAGCTTCTTGATCGGCTCGCCCTTGATGATGTTCTCGTAGGCGCGGCTGCGGCCCGGGACGTCGTCCGACTTGATGGTCAGGATCTCCTGGAGCGTGTGCGCGGCGCCGTAGGCTTCGAGGGCCCAGACTTCCATTTCGCCGAAGCGCTGTCCGCCGAACTGCGCCTTGCCGCCCAGCGGCTGCTGGGTGATCAGCGAGTACGGGCCGATGGAACGCTGGTGGATCTTGTCTTCCACCATGTGGTTCAGCTTCAGCATGTACTTGTAGCCGATCGTGACCTTGTGGTCGTAGGCGGTGCCGGTGCGGCCGTCGTAGAGGCTCATCTGGCCGCTCTCGGGGAGGCCGGCCTTGGCGAGTTCGCCCTTGATCTGCTCTTCGGAGATGCCGCTGAAGACCGGCGTGACGACGCGGTAGCTGAGCGCGTTGGCCGCGAGTCCCATGTGGGTCTCGAGGATCTGGCCCAGGTTCATGCGCGAAGCGACGCCCAGCGGGGAAAGCAGGATGTCGACCGGCGTGCCGTCCTCGAGGAACGGCATGTCCTCGACCGGGACGATGCGCGAGATGACGCCCTTGTTGCCGTGGCGTCCGGCCATCTTGTCGCCGACCTGGATCTTGCGGAGGTCCGCGATGGAGATCTGGATGGCCTGGATGACGCCCGGAGAGAGCTTGTCGCCGGCCTCGCGGGAGAAGACCTTGATGTCGATGACCTTGCCGCGCTCGCCGTGCTCCAAGTAGAGCGACGAGTCGCGCACGTCGCGGGCCTTCTCGCCGAAGATGGCGCGAAGCAGCTTCTCTTCGGCCGAAAGCTCGGTCTCGCCCTTGGGCGTGATCTTGCCGACGAGGATGTCGCCGGACGCGACCTCGGCGCCGATGCGGATGACGCCGTTCTCGTCGAGGTTGCGGAGCTTCTCTTCGGAGACGTTCGGGATGTCGGAGGTGACCATCTCGGGGCCGAGCTTGGTCTCGCGGACTTCGACCGTGTAGTTCTCGATGTGGATCGAGGTGTAGCGGTCGTCGTGGACCATGCGCTCGGAGAGGATGATGGCGTCCTCGTAGTTGTAGCCCTCCCACGAGAGGAAGGCGACGAGCACGTTCTGGCCGAGCGCGAGCTCTCCCCCGTCGGTCGCGGGACCGTCGGCGAGGGCGTCGCCCTTCTTCACGCGGGCGCCGGGCAGGACGATCGGGCGCTGGTTGATGCAGGTGGAATGGTTGGAGCGGACGAACTTGTTGAGGAAATGCTCCTTGCGGACGCCGTCGTCGCCGGTGACTTCCACCAGGTCGCCCTGGACCTTGGTGACCTCGCCGTCGAACTCGGCGCACACGACGTGGCCGGAGTCGCGGGCGGCGCGGTGCTCCATGCCGGTGCCGACGATCGGCGCGTCCGGCTTGATGGTCGGGATGGCCTGGCGCTGCATGTTCGTGCCCATGAGCGCGCGGACCGCGTCATCGTGCTCGAGGAACGGGATGCAGGCGGTGGCGACCGAGATGATCTGGCGCGAGTTCACGTCCATGTACTCGATGGAGTCCGTGGAGACGGTGGCCGGCTCGCCGTTGCGGCGTCCCGGCACCTTGTCCTGCGTGAAGTAGCCCTTCTCGTCGATGGGCGTGGTGGCGGCGGTGGTGACGGCCTTCTCTTCCTGGAAGGCGTTCAGGTAGACGACCTCGTCGGTGACGCGGGTGCGGCCGTCCTTCTCCTTCGCGACCTTGCGGTACGGCGTCTCGATGAAGCCGTACTCGTTGATGCGCGCGTAGGTGGAGAGGTGGCCGACCATGCCGATGTTCGGTCCTTCCGGCGTGGCGATCGGGCAGATGCGCCCGTAGTGGGTGCGGTGCACGTCGCGGACGTCGAAGCCGGCGCGCTCGCGGGAAAGGCCGCCGGGGCCCATGGCCGAGAGGCGGCGCTTGTGCTCGAGTTCGGCCAGCGGGTTCGTCTGGTCCATGAACTGCGAAAGCTGCGAGCTCATGAAGAACTCGCGGATGACGCCGATGACCGGACGCGCGTTGATCAGCTTGGAGGGCGTCAGCTGGGTGATGTCCATCGTGGACATGCGGTCCTTGATGATGCGCTCCATGCGGGCGAGGCCGACGCGGAGGCGGTTCTGCACCAGTTCGCCGACCGCGCGGACGCGGCGGTTGCCGAGGTGGTCGACGTCGTCGGAGTCCTCCTGGGTGTTGTTCAGGCGGATGATCTCGCGGACGATCTCGACGATGTCCTCCTTCTTGAGGATGCGGTGCTCCGGCTTCTCGATCTCGTCCTTCGTGACCGTCTTGGCGAAGCGCTGGGCGAACTTGTAGCGGCCCACGCGGTGGAGGTCGTAGCGGTCGAAATTGAAGAACATCGAGTGGATGAGCGAGCGGGCGTTGTCGGTCGTGGCCATGTCGCCCGGGCGGATGCGCTTGTAGACCTCGCGCAGGCCGTCCTCCTCGTTCTTGGCGTCGTCCTTGCCGATCGTCGCCTCGATGTACTTGTGGTTCGGGTGGGTGTCGATGTCGGCGAACAGCGGGACGATCTCCTCGTCCGTCGGGTAGCCGAACGCGCGCATCAGGGCCGTGACGGCCACGCGGCGCTTGCGGTCGATCTTCACCCAGATGACGTCGTTGGCGTCGGTCTCGAGCTCGAGCCAGGCGCCGCGGTTCGGGATGATCTTGGCGCCGAAATACTTGCGGCCGCGGTTGACCTCGTGCGTGAAGAACACGCCGGCGGAGCGGACGAGCTGGGAGACGACGACGCGCTCGATGCCGTTGATGATGTACGTGCCGCGGTCGGTCATGACCGGGAAGTCGCCCAGGAAGATCTCCTGCTCGCGGACTTCGTTGGTGCGCTTGTTGACGAGGCGGGTCTTCACGCGAAGCGAGGCTTCGTACGTGAGGTTCTTCGCCATCGACGTCTTCTCGTCGAACTTGGGCTCGTCGAGATAGTAATCGAGGAACGTGAGTTCCAGGTCGCGTCCGATGAAGTCCTTGACCGGGGAGACTTCGTCGAACAGTTCGCGCAGGCCTTCCTTGAAGAGCCAGGCGTACGAGTCCTTCTGGACTTCGATCAGGTCGGGAAGCTCGAAGACTTCCTTCAGCTTCGAAAACGAGACGCGTTCCCTCGTTTTCGGCCGGGTGCGCTTGATCTGCATACCGCAGGGACGGGAGTGAAAGTTTTCCGGAAAAACGGAAAACCAGGGGTGAATAAAACCCCACTCCGGATCCTCGTGGACAGTTCAGCCGATGAGGTCGGACAGTGGCTCATCGCCGCCGCGCCTCCTGCTCAGCACCGAAAAAAAGAAAATCCCGCCCCTTTCCCCGGGGCGAGGATTTTCGCTAATTGGTGCGGGAAACAGTGAGCACGACGTTGATTTCAAAAGGAGAATATCACGCGGGTTATCCCCTGTCAAGAGAAAAAAGGCGAACATGTCAAGGGGGAGCAAAAACGGCCAAAGATAGCGAAAATCCAAAACCTTTACACAGGGTCGTTTTCAGGTCTGCCACGCGATCGATTTCTGACCATCCGATGTCAACAAGACGCGCTTTTCCCTCATTATGCCAGCGTATTATGACAATATCTGAGCTTAAATATGCGGCATGGACGTTGGTTTTGACAGATACTCTTGACAAAACTCCGAGGAGGTGCTATGCTGGCCGGTCAGAATCAAGGACCTTCTTCCGAGAGAAATGGGTGGTTCGTCCCCGCAGGCCTTCGGGCCTGTACGGGACACGGACGACGCGCTGCGTGGATTTCCGGCTCCGGCTGGAAATCCTCACGGCGTCCGTCCGCGGAACGCATCGCTTCGGCGAAATGCGGGCCATAACCCCCAGTTCCCTCGGAAGAATGAGGATCCGATCTTCCCATGGACGAATTGGAGGAGTGCTCTCCGCACGGGCCCGCAAGGGAAACCGGCGGACGGGACCAACTTCGAAGGACCTCTCCGGCTCCGGCTGGATCAGTCCTCCGATCGGTCCCGCAAGGCGTCCTGCTTCGGTAGGTCACGCCACCTAACGCCTCCAACTCGTCCCTGGGAAGATTTTCATTCTCACCGAAAGGAGTCCCCTACCCGGACATTGACAACTGACCGTTCGAGACCGAAAGCACTACGCGATTCCGTTCACGCACCCAAGACACCCAACCCTACCGCCGGACCATCCGGCACAACGAGAAGGAGACCGCCATGTCGCGCAACCAGAAGAGCCAGATCCGCCACGAAGACACCATCGTCCCCGGCCAGTTCGATCTCCGCCTGCTCAACACGTGGGAGGCGGTGAGCCAGATCATCAAGCTCCGCCGCGGAGAGCGCGATGCCCTCCGCCGGACCTTCAACATCCACTGGCAGGACATCGATCTGCACATGAGGGACGTCCTCGAGTGCTACCGCAGCGGCACGGCCGTCGACGGCAGGCCCCGCCGGGCGAACAACGTCCGGATCGTCCACGATCTGAAGATGCGCCCCGAGGGCATGGTGATCATCCTGTACGTCTCCACCATGACGAACGACAAGGGCGAGCCGTGCTTCGTCATGCCCGACCTGGACGAGAACGGCCGCCAGCGCAAGGACGAGCGAGGCAAGGACATGTTCGTCCCCGCCAAGCTCAGCTTCGAGCGCGTCTTCCCGGCGAGCCACTTCCTGGACCTCTTCAACAAGGCCCAGGCGATGCCGTACGGGATGCGGGCGTACCTCCTGGCGCTGTGGGCGTCGGAGATGGGAGACCAGACGACGCTGGACGAGCTCGATGCCGCGATCCGTCGCGGCAACGATCGCCTCCACGGCGCCGTCGCCACGGTCAAGGATGCCGTGGTGCAGAAGGAGAAGGAGACCGAGAAGCGGGCCGAGAAGCAGGGCCGGAAGTCCGGCGGGAAGAAGGGCGACAAGGCCAAGGCCGTGAAGATCGAGGACTCCGTCGAGGAGCCCGCGGTCGCCGCTGCCGAGGAGCCCGTCGTCGCGGTGTCCGCGGTCGACGCGGCCGACGACACCGCCCGGAAGCTCACCCTGGCCCTCGGACTCGAGGACCCGGGCGCCGGCGGCGTCGAGGCCGATGAGGACGAGGAGGACGAGACTTCGTTCTCCGAGGTCCTGACCCCGGCCCCCGTCGCTTCCGCGACTCCCGCTCCGGCTCCGGCGCCCGCCAAGGCGCCGAAGAAGGATAAGGAGAAGCCGAAGGCGATCAAGCTGGGTTCGCCCGAAGGGAACGAGAAGCTCGCCGCCATGGCCGCCTCGCTCCCGTCGAACGGAACGAACGGCCAGAACGACCAGAAGTAGAGACTCAGACTCAGTACGCGCCGCCCCTACGACTCTTGTAGGGGCGGCGTTTCATATTCGGCGGGACCGCACCGCCTCCCCCTTGATATCCTCCCTTCCACGGGAGGTTTTTTATGATACGATACGCCTGTCATTTCAGGCTTCTTTCAGCATATGGGCAAACACCGGAAGAATCGGGAACGGGACGAGAACCGCAACGGCAAGAAGGGTCGGGCGCAGGACAAGGGCATCCGCCCGGAACCGTTCGAATTGAGCCCCGAGACGCGGCGCGGCCTCTTCACGCTGCTCCTGCTCATCTTCGCGCTGCTCTTCACGCTGGCCGCTTTCGGCATGGCCGGCATGATCGGCGGCTACCTGAACGCCTTCGGCCGAGGCCTGCTCGGCAAGCTCTCCCCCTTGCTGCCGGCCTTCCTGCTCTTCGTCTCGATCGGCCGCCTGCGCCGCGAGTCGAAAGCCTTCGACGCCGCCGCCAAGCTCGGCGCCGCGCTCTTCATCCTGACGGTCGGCTCGCTCATCCATCTCCTCATGGCGCGCCCCGACGGCGTGGCCTACGGCAAGGGCCTCGAGGAAGGCGGCGGCTATCTCGGCATGCTCCTGAGCTACGCGCTCGAACAGGGCCTCGGCTTCTGGGGCGCCGTCATCGTGATCGGCGGCGGCATCCTGGCTTCGCTTCTCCTGATGTTCAAGACGTCGCTCGAGAAGCTCGTCTTCCCGCATCGCGCGCTCATGGATTTCGTGCGCAAGAAGCCGGGCGAGCAGGGCGGCACGATCGGCGCGCCGAGCGGCCCGATGCCCGCCGAAGCCAAACCCGCTTTCGCCTCCAAGGAGATGAAGGACGACGGCGGCCTCCCGATGCAGGAGCCCGTCATCGCCGGACAGCACGCGGAGGAGCCGTCGAAAAAGAAAGTCTGGCGCAAGGTCGCGCTGCCGCTCGATCTCCTGAACAACAAGACGACGAAGCCGACCTCCGGCGACATCGGCCGCAACCAGCACGTCATCCAGAAGACGCTCGAGAACTTCGGCATCCCCTGCGAGATGGGCGAGGTCTCCATCGGCCCGACCGTCACGCAGTTCACGCTGAAGCCGCACGACGGCATCAAGCTCACGCGCATCACCGGGCTCAACAACGACCTGGCGCTGGCGCTGGCCGCGCACCCGATCCGCATCGAGGCGCCCATCCCCGGCAAGTCGCTGGTCGGCATCGAGGTGCCGAACCAGGCGGTCGCGATCGTGAACCTGCGCGAGATCCTGGAATCGAACGAGTTCCGCAACTCGCGCGCCAGCCTGCGCATCGCGCTGGGCAAGGACGTGGCCGGCAAGCCATGGCTCGCCGATCTCGCCAAGATGCCGCATATGCTCGTGGCCGGTTCGACCGGTTCGGGCAAGACGGTCTGCCTCAACTCCATCATCGTCTCCCTCCTTTATACGTACGGCCCCGACGAGCTGCGTTTCATCATGGTCGACCCGAAGCGCGTCGAGCTCACCGCCTACAACAACATCCCGCACCTGCTCGTCCCGGCCATCACCGAAGTCGCCAAGACGCTGAACGCCCTCAAGTGGGCCATCGGCGAGATGGACCGCCGCTTCACCCAGCTCGCCCGCTACGGCAAGCGCGACATCGGCTCCTATAACGAGGCGGCCGACGAGAAGATGCCGTATCTCGTCATCGTCATCGACGAGCTCGCCGACCTGATGGTCTCGAACACCTCCAACGAGGTCGAGACCTGCATCATCCGCCTCGCGCAGATGGCCCGCGCCGTCGGCATCCACCTCATCCTCGCCACCCAGCGCCCGTCGGTCGACGTCATCACCGGCCTCATCAAGGCGAACTTCAACGCGCGCATCGCCTTCGCGGTCGCGAGCGGCACCGACTCCCGCACCATCCTGGACTCGCTCGGCGCCGAGAAGCTCGTCGGCCGCGGCGACATGCTCTTCACCTCCGCCGAACTCTCCAAGCCGAAGCGCCTGCAGGGCACCTACATCTCCGACCTCGAGATCAAGAAGGTCACGGACTTCATCAAGACCGAGTTCGACGCGCCGGACTACCAGCACGAGATCGTCGACCGCCTCGGCACGACCTCCAACGGCGTCACTTTCAACGACGACGGCGGCCAGGACGAGCCGCTCCTGAACGATGCGCAGGACATCATCGTGCGCTCGGGCAAGGCCTCGGCCTCGTTCCTCCAGCGCCGCATGCAGATCGGCTACGCCCGCGCCGCGCGCATCCTCGACCTGCTCGAGGAGAAAGGCGTGATCGGCCCCGGACACGGCGCCAAGCCGCGCGAGATCCTCGTGCCGCATGAAGGCTCCGCGGAGCCGGAAGCGGAGGAGGACGCGGAAGATGGCGGGACGCCTGAGGATCGTGTATTCTAGTCCCGCTACGGAACCCTGAGCCGTCCCGGTATGGTGGCATTCCAGCAGAAGGATCTTGACGATCGCTCGATCGGCGAAGCGCTTCGCGCGGCGCGCGAGGAGCGGGGCGAGAGCGTGGAAGACGTCGAACGGCTGACGCACGTCGGCAAGAAGTTCGTGCACGCGCTCGAGGCCAACGACCTCAAGAAGCTGCCGGAGCCCGTCTACGCCAAGAAGTTCGTGAAGGCGCTGGCCAAGCACTACGGCATCGACCCCGAAGCCGCTTCCGACGCCCTCCTGAAGGAGATGGCCGTCTCGGTCGAGGCGCCCGCCGCCGGCCGTCCGGTCAATTTCGTGGAGGGCCGCAGCCTCGTCGCTTCGCCCATCCTCTTCAAGTCCGCGGCGCTCGGCGTGCTGTTCCTCGGCATCATCGGCTACTTCGCCTACTCGGTGCACGCCATCCTGAAGCCGCCGGCGGTCACGCTCTACTCGCCGCACGACGACCAGGTCTTCGCCGACAACCGCGTGGTCATCGAGGGCCTGACGGAACCGGAGGTCGACCTCTCGGTGAACGGCGAGCCCGTGCTGATCGAGGCCGACGGCAGCTTCAAGGACATGCTGAACATGCCGCCGGGCGTCTCGCACCTGCGCGTCATCGCCAAGAAGCGCCA
>Ga0209966_1000371_pt1 | contig 13647 bp, 12 predicted proteins | sample RhisoiCoNPM_FD_187575 | JGI IMG/M metagenome (GOLD analysis project Ga0209966, IMG submission 187575) | Arabidopsis thaliana rhizosphere microbial communities from the Joint Genome Institute, USA, that affect carbon cycling - Rhizosphere... | ecosystem: Host-associated > Plants > Roots >... | reverse complement strand
TCGACTTCGGCATCCTCTACGACGGCGAGTCGAACGCCGGCAACGATGTGCGCCGCGTCGGCGAGGAGGGGCTGTACGAGCTGCTCGCCGAGAACAACGTCGCGCTGCTGCAGCAGAGCACGTTCAAGCGCATCGTCACGACCGACCCGCACTCGTTCAACACCATCAAGAACGAGTACCCGGAGTTCGGCGGCAAGTACGAGATCCTGCACTACACGCAGTTCCTGATGGAGCTGCTGAAGGACGGCCGGCTCAAGCTCGACCGCCCGCTCGGCTACCGCACGACCTACCACGACCCCTGCCACCTCGGCCGCTTCAACAAGGAATACGACGCGCCGCGCGCGTTGATCGAGGCGGTGGGCTGCGAGCTCGTGGACATGCCGCGCTCGAAGGACAACTCCTTCTGCTGCGGCGCCGGCGGCGGCCGCATCTGGGTGCCCGATCCGGTGGGCAAGGACAAGCCCTCGCACATCCGCATGCGCGAGGCGGCCGAGATCGCCGGGCTGCAGGTGTTCGCGGTGGCCTGCCCGAAGGATCTGACGATGTTCGAGGACGCGCTGAAGACCACCGGCAACGAAGGCCGCTTCGTGGTGCGCGAGCTGATCGAGCTGATCGAGGAATGCATGGCGCCGGCATCGGCGACCGCCGACGCGGCCTGCGAGCCGGCGTGACCTGAAGAGGAGAAACGAGTGATGAAGATACTGGTGGCCGTCAAGCGCGTGGCCGCGCTGGAAGAGGACTTCGAGATCGCGGCCGACGGCCGTGACGTCGACCCCGACTTCCTGAACTGGGACCTCAACGAGTGGGACGACTACTCGCTCGAGACCGCGGTGCAGATCAAGGAGGCGGCCGGCGACGGCGTCGAGGTGATCGCGGTGACCGTCGGTCCCGACGATGCCGACGAGGTGCTGCGCAAGTGCCTGGCCAAGGGTGCCGACCGCGCGCTGCGCGTCTGGGACGACGCGCTCGAGGGCAGCGACCCGATCGCGATCGCCCGCGTGCTGGCGGCCGTCGCCGCGAAGGAACAGCCCGCGCTGGTGCTGGCCGGCACGCAGAGCTCCGACCATGGCCATGCGAGCACCGGCATCGCGCTCGCGGCGCTGCTGGACCGCCCGCATGCGGCGGTGGTCGCCGCGCTGGACTTCAAGGCCGGCGCGCTGCAGGCGCTGGCGCAGCGCGAGCTCGAAGGCGGGCTGCTGCAGTCGATCGAGATCCCGCTGCCCGCGGTGCTGACGATCCAGCTCGGCATCAACACGCCGCGCTACGCCTCGCTGCGCGGCATCAAGCAGGCCGCGGCGCGGCCGATCGAGACCGCCACGCCGCAGGAACTCGGCCTCGCCGACGACCAGCTCGGAAGCGCCGGCTCGCTGTCGCGCGTGCGGCGCATGTACGTGCCCGAGAAGGGCCGCGCCCAAATGATCGAGGGCTCGGCCGCCGAGCAGGCCGCGCGCCTGATCCAGATCATCAAGGAAGCCACCGGAGCCTGACATGTCGCAACTGGGAACCCTGATCGTCGCCGAGCACCGCCAGGGCGTGCTGCGGCCCGTCTCGCTCGAACTCGTCACCGCCGCGCAGGGCCTGCGCGGCTCGCTCGGCGGCCCGGTCACGATGGCCGTGATCGGCCGCGGCGCGCCGCAGCACCAGGCCGCGCTGTCGGTGCCGGGCGTCGACGAGATCGTCTTCGTCGACACGCCCGAGGCCGAGTTCGACGCCGACACCTGGGAGGCCGCGCTCGCCGCGCTGGCCGCCGAGCTGCGCCCGGCGCTGATCCTGGTCGCGCACAGCGTCGACAGCATGGCCTTCGCGGCTGCCTCGGCGGTGAAGCAGGGCTGGGGCTACGCGACCGACGTGTTCGCGCTCGACGCCGACGGCAACGGCGTGTTCGCGACGCGCGGCGGCTATGGCCAGAAGGTCAACGTCGAGGTCGACTTCCCCGGCCGCGCGACGGTGCTGCTCGCGGTGCGCGGCGGCAGCTACAAGCCGCCGCTCGGCGAGGCGCATCCGGCCGCGCGCACGCTGGCCTTCACGGCGCCCGCGGCGCGCACGCGCAACGTGGCCTTCATCGAGCCGCCGTCCACCGGCGACATCGACATGACGACGCGCGAGTTCATCCTGTCGGTGGGCCGCGGCGTCGGCGAGCAGGACAACATCGGCCGCTTCCGCGAGCTGGCCGACAGCCTGGGCGCCTCGCTCGGCTGCTCGCGGCCGGTGGCCGATTCGGGCTGGTTGCCGAAGTCGCGCCAGATCGGCCAGTCGGGCAAGACGGCCGCGCAATGCAAGCTGTACATCGCGATGGGCATCTCCGGCGCGATCCAGCACCTGGCCGGCATGAAGCATGTGGAGACCGTGATCGCGGTCAACACCGACCCCAACGCCTCGATCTTCACGGTCGCGCGCTACGGCGTGGTCGGCGACATGTTCGAGATCGCCGACGAGCTCGAGAAGCAGTCCGCTTGACCCCAGGCCGGTGAACCGGCACGGGCGCTCCGGGCGAAGCGCTCCGTTTCTCGATGCCCGACGACCACCATGACCACAGGACGAGACAACGTGAAGAAGCTGACTTTCCCCCGCACGGCGCTGGCCGCCGCGGCGCTCGCGACCCTCGCCGCGGCGCCGCTGGCCCAGGCCGCCGAACCGGCCGCGCCCGCACCCGACTACACGCTGACGACCAACGTCGGCCTGTTCTCGCAGTACGTGTTCCGCGGCATCTCCTACACGCAGGAGAAGCCGGCCGTGCAGGGTGGCGCGGACTTCGCGCACTCGAGCGGCTTCTACGCCGGCATCTGGGGCACCAACATCAGCAGCAAGGCGGTGCAGAACGCGGTCGGCGAGATCGATCTGTACGCCGGCTACGCGACCACCGTCGGTGACTTCGGCGTCGACGTCGGCGTGCTGCAGTTCGTGTTTCCCGGCGGCCGCTACACCGGCATCGGCGAGGACTACCAGACCACCGAGCTGAACCTCGCGGTGAGCTGGAAGATGTTCAAGCTGAAGTACTCGCATGCGTTGACCGACTACTTCGGCTTCAACGACCGCACCTTCGGCCTGGGGCAGGGCGACTCCAAGGGCTCGAACTACGTCGAGCTGAACGCGCTGTTCGACCTCGGCAGCGGCTGGGCGGTCGACGCGCACGTGGGGCGCCAGACGGTGCGCCACTACGAGGACTTCAGCTTCACCGACTACCGGCTGGGCGTTGCCAAGGATCTCGGCAGTGGTTGGCGCGCCGCGCTGGCCTGGATCGGCAGCAACGCCGACAGCGCGCTCTACACCATCGATGGTGTCGACACCGGCGACAGCAAGGTGCTCGCTTCCATCGTCCGTTCCTTCTGAGCGCACGGCGCTCGACTACATTCGAAAGGAAAGTCATGAACACCGTGAGCTCAGGGGTCGCCACCGCGGACCTCGTTGCGCCGCCCGAGTCGCACAGCGGCTCGCTGCAGCGGCGCATCAGCTGGACCGGCGCGTTCTGGGTCGCCAGCGGCGTGCCCGCGCTGGTGCTGTTCTCCGTCGGCGCGATCGCCGCCACGGTCGGCAAGCCGGCCTGGCTGGTGTGGGTGCTGTCGATCGCCTTCGGCTTCATCCAGGCCTTCACCTACGCCGAGATCGCCGGCCTGTTCCCCAACAAGACCGGCGGCGCGTCGGTCTACGGCGCGGTGGCTTGGGCGCGCTACAGCAAGCTGATCGCACCGCTGTCGGTGTGGTGCAACTGGTTCGCGTGGTCGCCGGTGCTGGCGATCGGCTCGGGCCTGGCGGCGGGCTACATCCTCGGCGCGCTGTTCCCGGCCGACGCGGCGATCAACACCTGGCAGATCACGCTGCTCGACCTGGGCATGATCAAGTCGGGGCTGGAACTGCGCATCAACGCCACCTTCGTCATCGGCGTCACGCTGCTGCTGGCGGTGTTCGGCATCCAGCATGGCGGCATCCTGCGTTCGGCGCGCACGACCATGGTGCTGGGCGTGACCGCGCTGGTCCCGCTGATGCTGATCGCGCTGGTGCCGCTGCTGACCGGTGACCTGCCGGCGGCGCACTTCCAGCCGCTCGCGCCGCTGGCCTACAGCGACCAGGGCCTGGTGGTCGACGGCGACTGGTCGATGGCCGGCATCACGCTGATGGCCGGCGGGCTGTTCATCGCGGCCTGGTCGACCTACGGCTTCGAGACCGCGGTCTGCTACACGCGCGAGTTCAAGAACCCGAAGACCGACACCTTCAAGGCGATCTTCTACTCGGGCCTGCTGTGCATCGCCTTCTTCTCGCTGGTGCCGCTGGCCTTCCAGGGCCACCTGGGGCTGGGCGAGGTGGTCACGCCGCCGGTGCTCGACGCCGCGGGCAACGTGGTCACGCCGGCGGTCTACAGCGGCATGCTCGCGCCCGACGTCTACAGCGGCATGGGCGTGGCCAAGGTGATGGCGCAGATGGTCGGCGGCGGCGCGGTGATCGGCAACCTGATCGTCGTGATGCTGATCCTGGCGATCCTGCTGTCGATCATGACGACGATGTCGGGCGCCGCGCGCACGCTCTACCAGGCCTCGGCCGACGGCTGGCTGCCGCGCTACCTCTCCAAGGTCAACGAGCACGGCGCGCCGACCCGCGCGATGTGGACCAACCTGGGCTTCAACGTCATCCTGCTGATGATGTCGGACTATGTGTTCGTGCTCGCCTGCTCGAACGTCGGCTACATCCTGTTCAACTTCCTGAACCTGCAGTCGGGCTGGATCCACCGCATGGACCGTCCGGACTGGGCGCGGCCCTACCGTGCGCCGAACCTGATCCTCGGCATCGGCGCGGTGCTGGGCTTCGTGAACCTGGCGCTGATGGGCCTGGGCGCGAACATCTACGGCGCCGGCACGCTGACCGCCGGGCTGGTGTTCGCCTCGCTGATCATCCCGGTGTTCGTCTACCGCCACTACATCCAGGACAAGGGCCGCTTCCCGAGCACCGCCGACGACACCCTGCTGGTGCAGCAGGGCGGCGTCAGCAGCCGTGCCGGTGTGCTGCCCTACCTGGCCCTGGCGGCCGGCGTGGTGGTGGTCTACGTGTCCCACAGCCTGGCGGTGTACTGAGCGCGGGGCCGCTGTGCGACTGCTGCGCCAGCATGACGCGCCGGCCACCGCCGGCGCGGCGGACCCGGAGGCCGACGAGGCCGCCCGGGTGCGCGCGGCGGTGCGGGCCGACCGAGCCCGCACCGAGTTGCGCCATGGCCGGCCGGTGCTGCTGGCCGACGCGGGCAGTGCCGGGTCAGCGCTGCTGGTCGCGGCGATCGAGACCCTCGACGCGCCGCGCTGGGCCGCCCTGCGCCGCCGCGCCGGCGAATGGCGGCTGCTGCTGAGCCGCGAGAGGCTGGCGGCGATTGGCTGGGACTTCGGCGCCGCGCCGCCTTCGCTGGCGCTCGCCGGCGAGATGACGCTCGACGCGCTGCGCGAGTTCGCGGCGGTCGTCGCGGCCGGGCCGGTCGACGGGCTGCGGCTCGTCGCGCCGCAGCCGGCCGGTGCGGCGGCCCGTGCGGCACTGCGGCTGGCCGTCGGTGCGCGGCTCGCGCCGGCGCTGGTGGCGGCCGAGGTCGACGAGGGCCTCGCCGCGGCGCTGCGCGCCGACGAGGACCTGCTGACGCTCTACGCCGGCGATGTGCCCGCCGCTGCGCCGCGCGTGGCGCCGCTGCGCCGCCGGGCCGACGCCAAGGTGCCGCTGGCCGCGCGCGAGGACTGCCGCCTCGTCGTCTTCGCCGAGGCCGAGGGCGACGTCGAACATGTGGCGGTGCTGGTCGGGCAGCCTGACCCGTCGCAGCCGGTGCCGGTGCGGCTGCACTCGTCCTGCCTGACCGGTGACCTGCTCGGCAGCCTGCGCTGCGACTGCGGCGACCAGCTGCGCCTCGCGATCGACCAGCTCGCCGCGACCGGCGGCGTGCTGCTCTACCTGGCGCAGGAGGGACGCGGCATCGGGCTGGTCAACAAGCTGCGGGCCTACCGGCTGCAGGACGCCGGCCTCGACACCTTCGAGGCCGACCGACATCTCGGCTTCCGTGGCGACGAGCGCGACTTCGGCGTCGGCGCCGCGATGCTGCAGGCGCTCGGCATCGAGCGCGTGCTGCTCTACACCCACAACCCACACAAGATCGCCGCGCTGCAGCGCGCCGGCATCGACGTGCAGCTGCGCCTGCCGCTGCCGGTGGACTGCGGCGAACACAACCGGCGCTACGTCGACGCGAAGCGGCGCGCCGGGCACTACGCCTGAGGCGCTGGCTCGGGACGCACGCGCTGCGGCGCCCCCCGATGGTCCGGTCGTCAATCTGCCGGCGTTCGCGATCGCGATCGCGCGGCAGCGTCGTCGTCGTGATGCGCCTCCTCCGGCGTGACCAGGGTGCCGGCGGCGGCGCCACCCAGGGCGCCGGCCACCGCGCCCACCGTGCCGCCGACGAGTGTGCCGACGGGGCCGGCCACTGCGGTGCCGATGGCCGCGCCGGTGGCTGCACCGGCCACCATGCCGCCGCCGGTCAGCACCGAGTTCGACTCGCGTTCGGCTTCATCGGCGTTCAGCGGCTGCTGCGCCGCAGGGCTCGGGTCTTGCGACGGAATGCCGTGTCCGGGACGGGCCTGTTCGGCAAGGTCGTCGTCGGCCGGGACGGTCGTCGAGGGCGGGGTGGTGATCGGGTTCATGGTCTCTCCTTGGTTGCGCTCCGGGTGGGAGGCGACATCACGGCGCCTCGCGGGGCGGCGATCACTGCGATGGGGCCTGTTCGAGCGTGGCGACCAGGCTGATCTCGGGCACGCCCGCCAGCGCCTTGGACAAGGGGCAATCGCGTTTGGCCGACGCAGCGATCTCCTGGAACCGGGCGTCGTCGAGGCCGGGCACGGCGGCGTTCAGCCGCAGCGCGATCCGGTCGATCACGAAGCCGTCGCCCTGCGCCGACAGCTGCACGCGGGCCCGGGTGTCGGCGGTGGTGGTCGCGAAGCCGGCCTTCTCGCAGGCGAACGAGAACGCCATCGTGAAGCAGGCGGCATGCGCCGCGCCCAGGATCTCTTCAGGGTTCGTGCCGCGGCGGTCGTCCCCGAAGCGGCTCGCGAAACCATAGGGGTAGTCCATCAGCGCCCCGGACTCGGTGCTGACCTCGCCCAGGCCCTGCTTGCCGGAGCCCGTCCAGAGCACGCTCGCGGATTTCTCGGTCATGGTGACTCCTTGCGTTTGGGGGCGACGGCCGGCTCACTTCTCGCGCGGCCACTTGATCTGCTTGTCGGGCTGGCTCAGCCGCCCGGCGCGCAGCGCCTTGACCGCCTCGACCACCGAGCGGGCGACGTTGCGGGCCTCTTCCTGCACGGCCTTGTCCTGGTCGAGCGCGTCGTGGCTGTTGTAGTAGGGCTCGTAGTAGCCGATGTAGCGGTCGAGCTTGGCGGCGGCGCCGGCATCGATCAGCCCCATCCACTCCAGCCAGTCGGTGAGGTTGCGCCGGTGCGCCTCGACGCCGGCCACGTCGCCGTGCACCACGACGCCGTAGGCCCGGCCGGCGAGGTGCTTCGGGTAGTTCCAGCCCTTCGCTTCGATGGCCTTGGCCTCGGCCACGCGCTTGCCGTGGGTCGTGGTCGGGTCGGGGTTGCCGCCGTCGGCCGAGACCAGGCGGTCGATCATCAGCTTCAGCGGGCTCGGCGACTGGTACCAGTACGTCGGCGTCAGGATGATCACGGCGTGCGCGGCCACCCAGCGCTCGTAGATCTCGGCCATCCAGTCGTCGGCCTGGTCCAGCGCATGGTTCGGGTAGCAGCTGCAGGGCCAGTGGCACAGCGGCATGGCGCTCGACACGCAGCCCTTGCACGGGTGGATGGTGCGGCCGTACTCCGACGTGACGAGGCTCAGGTCCAGCACATCGGCCTGCAGGCCCGCGCGTTCGACGACGCGCCGAGCCAACCCGGTCAGCCGCCAGGTCTTCGACACCTCGCCGGGACAGGTGCCGTCGTTTCGAGCGCTGCCGCAGACGAGCAGCACACGAGAGGGCGACGCACGGTCGGCCCAGCGCTTCTGCGCGGCCTTCAGGCGCTTGCGGGTGTCCAGCCACTGCACCGAGACTTGGTAGGTGGGGTCGGCAAAGCCGCGGCCGGCCGGCCGGGTGATCGGTGCCTTGCGGCCCTGCTGCAGGGCGTCCCAGGCGATGGCTTCGAGCCGAGCGATCGCCTCGCGTTCGCCGTCGAACGCGGGATCGTAGAAGCGCCCACGAAAGCGTTCCTGGAACTGCGCGCGCGTCATCGGTGCCGGCGCCTGTCCGGTGCGGATCTTGGTCATGGTCCGCCCCGGATCGGCTCATGGAAGGCGCCGCCGGGCCGCGGCGACCGGCCGGCAAGGGCATGGCGCAGGTGACGCATCGGAACACCGGGCCGCGGGGCGCAGCCCATGGGTGAAGTGGAAACGCCAATGTCGGCCTCGGCCCCTGCATCGTCGGTGCGCTACCGCACATCAGCCTCGCGCGGAAACATGGCCGCGCCTTGGTGCGCCAGCTGCCGCAAGGCGCGCGGTCGCGGGGTCTGCGGCACGCATACTCGGGCATGGCTGACCCGCGTCCGCTGCCATTCGAAACCTCGCCCACCACCCGCGTTCGGGTCGTCGGCCTGGGGGCGTCGGCCGGGGGCCTCGAGCCGCTCGAGCAGTTCCTGTCGAACGTGCCGGCGGCGAGCGGCTTCGCCTACCTCGTGGTCCAGCACCTGGACCCGACCCACAAGACCTTGCTCGGCGAACTGCTGCAACGCGCCACCGTGATGCCGGTGCACGAAGCGGTCGATGCGCGTCGCATCGAAGCCGACGAGGTCTACGTCATCCCCCCCGATGCCGAGCTGACGGTGCTGGGCGGCGCCCTGCATCTGGCGAAACCGACCGAGCCGCGCGGGCAGCGGCTGCCGATCGACGTGATGTTCAGCTCGCTGGCGCGGGAACTCGGCGAACGGGCCGTCGGCGTCGTGTTATCCGGCATGGGATCGGACGGCACGCTGGGCCTGCAGGCCATCAAGTCCCAGGGCGGGCTGACGCTGGCGCAGCAGCCCGCATCGGCGCAGTTCGACGCCATGCCGCGGAGCGCCATCGCCGTGGGCTGTGTCGACATCGTCGCCGTGCCGGCCGACATGCCGGCGCGCATCGCGAGCGTCACCGGCGTGCACCCGCCCAACGGGCTGCCGGCCGACGAGCTTCCGGCTCATGCCACGGCCGCCCTGGACACGATCCTCGGGCTGCTGCACGAGCGCACCCGGCACGACCTGTCGCTCTACAAGTCGAACACGCTGCTCCGCCGCATCGCCCGGCGCATCGCCGTGCATGGCCTCGACTCGATGACGGCCTACGCCGGCCTGCTGCGCACGAACGCCCAGGAGCGCGACCTGCTGTTCAAGGAGATGCTGATCGGCGTCACCGCGTTCTTCCGCGACCCCGACGTGTGGCAGGACCTCCGGGACAAGGTGCTGCCGGTCCTGATGGAGCAGCATGACGACGCCGCCGGCCCGATGCGCGCCTGGGTGGTCGGCTGTTCGACCGGCGAGGAGGCCTACTCGCTGGCCATCGCCTTCACCGAGGCGCAGGACGCCTTGCCGGCACTGCGCCATCGCGAACTGCAGATCTTCGCCACCGACCTCAACGCCGATGCGATCGCGGTGGCGCGCAGCGGGCGCTTCGCCGCGACGATCGCCCGGGACCTGACGCCGCAGCGCCTGGCCCGTTTCTTCGCCGAACGGCCCGATGGCTACCAGATCGACAAGCGCATCCGCGACATGGTGCTGTTCGCGCAGCACGACGTGATCATGGATCCGCCGTTCACGCGGCTCGACATCGTGTCGTGCCGCAACCTGATGATCTACTTCGGCAGCGCGCTCCAGAAGCGCCTGGTGCCGCTGTTCCACTACAGCCTGCGCCCCGGCGGCGCGCTGCTGCTCGGGGGCTCGGAGACCGTCGGTCGTGCCCAGGCCTTGTTCCACCCGCTGGATCCGAAGTCGAGGCTCTACTGGCGCAGCGACAATGGCAGCGCCCTCGGCGCGGTGGTCTTCCCGACCCAGCGCCGCCCGACCGCACGATCGGCCCTGCAGGAGACACCTGTGCCGCACCACGACACGCCGCCGGCGAACCTGCAGGCGCTCGCCGATCAGTTGCTGCTGCAGTCGTATTCGCCGCCGGCCGTGCTGGTGAACGACGCCGGCGACATCGTCTACATCAGCGGGCGCACGGGCCGCTACCTGGAGCCCGCCGCGGGCAAGGCGAACTGGAACATCCACGTGATGGCGCGTCCCGCCATCCGCGCGCAACTGGCCGTCGCGTTGCGGACCGCACTGCAGGACAAGACCTCGGTGGAGCTGCGGGGCCTGCGGCTCGATGACGACGAGGCCGCCGCCGGCGTCGACCTCACGGTGCAGGCGATCGTCCAGCCGAAGTCGCTGGCCGGCATGGCGATGATCGTCTTCCGCGACGTGCCGGCGGCGCCCCATCGCCGAGGGCGGCGGCCGAAGTCACCCGGCGCGGCGGACCCGGGCGTCACGGAGGAACTGCTGCGCTCCCGCGAGGAGATCCACGCGCTGCGTCAGGAGATGCGCGCGTCCCAGGAGGAGCTGCAGGCCGCGAACGAGGAGCTCCAGTCGACCAACGAGGAGCTGCAGTCCGCCAACGAGGAACTGACCACCTCGAAGGAAGAGGCGCAGTCGATGAACGAGGAGCTGCAGACGATCAACGGCGAGCTGCAGTCCAAGCTGGACGACCTGGCGCTGGCGCAGAGCGACATGCAGAACCTGCTCAACAGCACCGACATCGCCACGCTGTTCCTCGACAACCAGCTCAACGTGCGCCGCTACACCGAGAAGATCGCCCGGGTCATCCACCTGCGCGAAGGCGACATCGGCCGGCCGCTGAGCGAACTGGCCAGCACGCTGCTCTACCCCGATCTGCATGCCGACGTGAAGGAAACGCTGCGCACGCTGGCCTTCAGCGAGAAGCAGATCGCCACCACGGACGGGTACTGGTTCACCGTGCGCATCATGCCGTACCGCACCGTGGCCAACGTGATCCAGGGCGTGGTCATCACCTTCGTGGACATCACGGTCGCCAAGGAACTCGAGGCCCGGCTGCGCAAGGCGTAGAGTGGGGCTCCAGCCGCCGTCATGCAGGAGGTCCCCATGTCCGACCCGACTGTCCCCACCTTCGCACCGGAACGCGCGGCCGATCTTCGCAGCCGGGCTGCGTCCCGGCTGACCGGCGCGGCCGCCACCAAGGGCCCCGCCGCCCGTGCGACCGACGCGCTGACCGTGCTGCACGCCCTGGCATCGTCCCCGGCGACCGCGGTGGACGCGCTGACGCTGCTGCACGAACTGCAGGTGCATCAGGTCGAGCTCGACCTGCAGGCGCAGGAGTTGCGCGAGTCGCGCACCGAACTGGAGTCCGCGCTGCGCCGACAGATCGAGCTCTACGACCACCAGCCGGCGGGCTGCTTCACCATCGATCCTCGACGGGTCGTGCTTGAACTGAACCAGACCGGGGCCGACCTGCTGGGCATCGGGCGCGAAGACGCCTTCGGGCTGTCGCTCGACACCTTCCTGGGGGCCGACGGCGCGGGCTGGCTGCGGTCGGCGATGTCGAGCATCGATGCCGGCACGCGGCCGGCGTCGTGCCTGCTCCGGTTGTGCCGCCAGGGCGGGCCCGACCGGGCGGTGCTCGTCAGCCTCAGTGCCGACCCCGCGGCGAAGCGCTACCTGGTGAGCTTGATGGATGCCGGGGACGGACGGCCGCGCTGATCCGGGGCCTGCCCGGTCCGGCCGGGCTCGGCCCTAGCGGCCTAGGTCGCCGTGCATGGGGGCAGCAGGCGGACGTACTCCGCCTGGACGACGGCATAGCACTCGCAGGCCCGGCGCTCCAGGCCCGGGCGATCGAGCACCGTGACATGGCCGCGCGAGTAGCTGATCAGGCCCTCACGCTGCAGCTTCTGTGCGGCCTCCGTCACGCCTTCGCGGCGCACGCCGAGCATGTGGGCAGCCAGTTCCTGTGTCAGCGTCAGCTCGCGGCCCGGAAGGCGATCCAGGCTCATCAGCAGCCACCGGCAAAGCTGCTGATCGATCATGTGGTAGCGATTGCACAAGGCCGTCTGCCCCAGCTGCGTGATCAGCGCCTGCGTGTAACGCAGCAACAGGTGCACGACCGGCGTCGAATGCTCGAACTCCGCCTTGATGACCTCCGAATTCAACCGGAAACCGGCCCCGGCGCTCTGGACGACGGCCTGGGTGGGGGTCGTATCGCCGCCCATGAACACGCAGACGCCGACCATGCCTTCGTTGCCGACCATGGCGATCCCGACCGAATCGCCATCCACCGTCAGGTCGACCAGGGAGACGATGGCGGTGGTCGGGAAGTACACGTGGCTGTTCGCGTTGCCGATCTCGTGCAACACCTGCCCCAGAGGCAGCTCGACGAACTCGAGCTGATCCCGCCAACGCGCCATCTCCGCCGTCGGAAGCGCGGCAAGCAGTTGGTTCGAGGTGGGGTCGCTGGCGAGGGTCACAACGGGCATTCCCACGGTGAGGTGTCGGTCGGGTGACGGCACGAGCGACGCCGGACCAGGCGGTGTGGGCCGTCCTACAGACGGGACCGGTACAGCAGGCCCAGTATGGTGGATCCATGTACCCACGCCAGCGTCTCGCCGAAGTCCTGCAGCATCCCGGCCGGTTCCTGCTGCAGGTGCTGAAGGGCTTCCGTGCCAACCAGGGCTTCTTGCTCGCCGGTGCGGTGGCCTACTACGCGCTGCTGTCGATCGTGCCGCTGTTGATGCTGATCATGATCGCGCTGTCGCACGTCGTCGATCAGGGCGAACTGTTGCAGACGGTAAGCCGCTATCTCGAATGGCTGATGCCGGGGCAGTCGCAGGGCATCGTCACCGAACTCGCGAGCTTCCTCGCGCACCGTGCCGTGCTGGGCTGGATGCTGCTGCTGAGCATGCTGTTCTTCAGCTCGCTGGCCTTCACCGTGCTGGAGAACGCGCTGTCGGTGATCTTCACGCACCGGGTCGCGATCCGACGTCGCCACTTCATCGTCTCGGCGCTGATCCCCTATGGTTACATCCTGTGCCTGGCGCTCGGGCTGCTGCTCGTTACGGTGGTGGCCGGTGGCCTGCAGGCGATGGGCGAGCAGAGCGTGCTCGTCTTCTGGCGCGAATGGTCGCTGGACGGTGTCTCGGGACTGATGCTGTACCTGCTCGGCGTGGCGGGCGAGGTCTTCGTGCTGAGCTCGATCTATCTGGTGATGCCGGTGGGCCGGCCCAGGCTGGCCCACGCCTTGATCGGCGCCGTGGCCGCGACCGTGCTCTGGGAGCTGTCACGCCATGGGCTGGTGTGGTACTTCGCGACGCTGTCGCAGATCATTCTGGTCTACGGCTCGTTCGCGACGACGATCGCGCTCCTGCTCAGCTTCGAGATCGCGGCGACGGTGCTCCTGCTCGGCGCGCAGGTGATCGCGATCTACGAGCGGCGGCTGCGCCGCGCCGAGGGCGGGGGCGGCATGCTGCCGATGTAGCCGTCACACGGCGCGATCGCCGCCCCGCCGGACGCGGTGTTCCGCTACTTCACCGACAGCGATCGCTGGGCGGCGTGGTGGGGCGCCGGATCGACGATCGATCCGCGGCCCGGGGGAGCGGTCTACATTCGTTTCCCG
>Ga0209966_1000369_pt1 | contig 13674 bp, 15 predicted proteins | sample RhisoiCoNPM_FD_187575 | JGI IMG/M metagenome (GOLD analysis project Ga0209966, IMG submission 187575) | Arabidopsis thaliana rhizosphere microbial communities from the Joint Genome Institute, USA, that affect carbon cycling - Rhizosphere... | ecosystem: Host-associated > Plants > Roots >... | reverse complement strand
ACGATCAGCCGCGCGGCACCCGCGCGTTCACATAGGGGCGGCGTGAGGGGAGCACCCTCACGCCGCCTCGCCTGGCCTCCAGTCCCGCGGCGCCGGCCGGGCGTCAGTCCCGCAGCCGCGCCTTGAGGATCTTGCCGGTCGGGCTCTTGGGCAATTCGGTCACGATCGAGACCCGCCGCGGATACTTGTAGCCGGCGAGGCGCGCGCGACAGAACGCGATCAGCTCTTCCGGCTCGGCCCGCGTCCCCGCCCGCAGCGTCACGAAGGCGCTGACCTCCTCGCCCAGCTCGGCGTGCGCGACGCCGATGACCGCCGCCTCCGCCACCGCGGGATGCCCGAGCAGCGCGGCCTCCACCTCGCCCGGCACCACCGAGTAGCCGCCGCGCAGGATCAGCTCGCGCTTCCGCCCCACGATGCTGACGTAGCCGTCGGGCGAGATCGTGGCCAGGTCACCGGTCTTGAACCAGCCGTCGGCGAGCACCGCCGCCGTCTCCTCGCGGGCCCGCAGGTAGCCGTCCATCGCCGCCGGCGTGCGGATCCACAGCTCGTCCTCGACCACGCGCAGCTCGACGCCCGGCACCGCGCGTCCGATGGAGTCGGGATGATCGGCGGTTTCGGCGGCCAGGTAGGAGATCGGGCGGAACAGCTCGGTCATCCCGTAGCCGCGCACGATGCGGACGCCCGTGCGCCGCCGCCACTCGCTGGCCAGTGCCCACGGACAGGGCGCCGCCCCGGAGACGGCCAGCCGGAGGCTCGACAGGTCGGCCGCGACGAGCGCGGGGGACTCGAGGATCCGGGCGAACATCGTGGCCACGCCGGGGAACACGGTGGCGCGATGACGGGCGATCGCGCGGGGCGTCTCCTCCGGCGAGAAGCGCTCCTGCAGCACCACCGTGGCGCCGGCCAGGAGGGGTGCCAGCAGCGCACCGTTGAGGCCGAAGGAGTGCGCCAGCGGCAGCGCGGCCAGCACGCGGTCGCCGGGCGTGAGGCCCATCACCGGTCCGGCCCAGGATTCGTTGGCCGCGGCGAGCGCGGCGTGCGAGAGCACCGCACCCTTGGGCTGCCCCGTGCTGCCGGATGTATAGAGGATGATGGCCGGGGCGGTGGGTGGGTCGACCGGGGTCGGCTCGGCCGTCTCGGTCTCCGGTGCCGCGTCGACGATCGCCCGAGGCCGCAGGTGGTCGAGGATGCGCCCGCGCTCCTCGCCGGCCAGCAGCGGGTTGAGCGGGGCCACGGTGGCGCCGAGAGCGAGCCCGCCCCAGAGGGCGGCGACGAAGCCGCAGGTATTCGGCAGCAAGAGCGCGACGACGTCGCCCGCCCGCACCCCGGATCGCGCCAGCCGCCGCGCGACGCCGCCCGCGCGCCGCTCGAGCTCCCGCCACGTCAGCGCCCCGTCGTCCCACAGCAGCGCCGGCTGCTCGGGCCGGCGGCGCGCGGCGGCGGCCAGGAGCGCGGCGAAGCCGGCGGGCATGGCGGCGATGGAGGGGCTACTGCGTGTAGTCCTTCAGCGCGAGCCGCTTCCACACCTCGGGCGGCACGCGATGGCGCGGAGTGTAGCCGGCCAGCGACGGCTTCGCGGTGGCGTCGACGCCCCACTTGCCGGAGTAGCCGTCCTGCTTGGTGGAGGGATCGAGGTCGGAGCCGCGCGCGTGGGTGACGATCGTGATGTCGCGGTCGGGCTGGCAGCGGGTCGCGATCGCCCACGTGACCTGGCGGTCGTCGAAGATGTTCACGTCCTCGTCCACCACCACCACGCGCTTCATGTAGAGGTCGGCGCCCAGCACCGACAGGATCGCGTTCTTGGCCTGCCCGATCAACCGCTGCTCGATCGAGACGTAGCAGGTGAACGGCGCGGGCACGCGCACCGCCTTCACCGATGGCACCATGGCGCGGACTGCGCGATAGAGATTGGCCTCCATCGGAATGGTCGAGAGGAGCATGTGGTCGAGATGGGCCACCGTGATGTCCTGGAAATAGGCCCCGCCGCGATGGGTGATGGCCCGGACCTGCACCACCTCGCGCTCGCGCTCGCCGAGGCTGTACCCGGTGAACTCGCCGAACGGCCCCTCCGGCGTCCGCGCGCCCGGCAGGATCTCCGCCTCGATGATCATCTCGGCGTGCGCCGGGGCCAGCAGGTCGGAGGTCTCGCACTTCACCAGCTCGAGCGGCTCGCGCAAGAGCGCGCCCATGATCGCGCGCTCGTCCTCGTCGATGGAGCCGATGGCGAGGGCCCCCAGCGCGATGGCGGGGTGCACACCGATGGCGAAGGCCACCGGCAGCGGGCGTCCGAGCGACTCCGCGATGCGCTGGAACTCCCAGAGGTGCTTGCCCAGGGTGAGGTGGATCGCGGTGCGGTCGCGGCCCTGGATCATCAGCCGGTTGTAGGCGCAGTTCCAGATGTCGCGGGTCGGGTCTTTCGCGAACGAGATCGCGGAGGTCACGTACGCCCCCGCGTCGCCCTCGTGGTGCAGCATCTGGGGCAGGGCGTAGAGGTCGATCCGGTCGCCGGTCAGCACCACGTCCTTGCACGGGCCGCCCGAGACGATCCGTGGTGGAACCGGCTTGTCCATGGCGCGCAAATAGGTGGTGAGCATCTCGTCGGGCGCCGCGCCCATCGAGAGCGCCAGCCGCGAGCGGCTCGCGTGCAGGTTGGTCAGCACCGGGAACGACGTGCCCTTCACCCGCTCGCAGATCACCACCGGGCGCTTCCGCGCCTCGCGCTCGAGCTTCACCACCAGGGCGGTGATCTCGTAGGCCGGGTCCAGCTCCTTCGACACCACCAGGAGGTCGTCGGGCCGGGTGCGCTTGACGAGGTCGAGGTAGCCGGGGAGATCCTGTGCCATGTCGCGCCTCTCCGCGTGTCGTCTGGTTCGCAGCCGTCAGGTAGTCGCCGCCCCCCGGCCGGACCCGTAGAATCCTATTCCAGGAACGACAGATCCACCACCTGGCTCATCGGCAGATTTTCCTTCACCCAGCCCATCCGGTGGAACCAGTCCTGCAAGGCGACCAGGTCCTGCACGCGCGGCTTGCCGCTCCGCTCGAGGTAGACCGGATAGGTCGCCTGGATGGTCTCGACCGGAAGCTTCAAGTGCTTCGAGAGGATGCCGGCTACCTCGGGATCCTGCAGGCCTCGGTCGTGGTAGACCTTCACGCCCTGCAGGTATGCCTGCAGAAACGCGCGGCCCGCCCTGGGTCGCTCCTTGATGAGCCTGCCGCTGTACATCAGCACCCCGACCTGGAACGTGGCGATCGCCGGGACTTGGTCGGTCAGGAAGTAGCGGACGCCGACCTTGCGCTTCTCGGCCTTCGCGCCCCACGGCTCCGGCGCGAAGACCGCCTCGACGGCCTTGCTGGCCAGCGCCTTGACGCCGTCCGCGTGCGACATGTTCACGACCGCGACCGCGTCGTAGTCGAGGCCCGCGTGCTCCATCGTCCGGGCCAGGAAGAAGTCCAGCGGGGTGCCCTTGGTCCCGGTGGCGATCTTCATGCCCTTCAGGTCCCGGAGGCTGTTCACCTTGCCCGAGTCCAGCAGATCCTTCCGGACGATCAGTGGCGTGAAGTCGTACCCCGGGCCCACCTGGCCTTTGTCGGCCACGATCTTGAAGTCCATGCCGCCGGCGATCGAGTTGAAGAGGTCGGCCGTGGGCGACCCCACCGAGACGTCGAGCTGGCCGCTGGCCAGCGGCGCGATCAGCTTGCCCGCGGAGGCGAACCGCTCGGTCTCCACGATCACGCCGCGCTCCTGGAAATAGCCCTTCTCCAGCGCGATGTAGATGCCGGCGTTGGAGATGGAGGGCAGGTCGCCGAGCTTCACGGTGTCGGCGGCACCGACGGGAGCCGAGGACGCGAGCACGACGGCCAGCACGCAGGCGAGGTGGTAGCGAGGTCGGGTCATCGGGGTCCTTTCCGACGTCGCGGTGACGTCATCGCGCTAGCATAGCGCGGCGGGCGGCGCTTTCCGCCCAGGTGAGACGGCGTTCGGTTCGACTCGGGATGTCGACGGAAGCGGGTGAGCCGGGATCACACCGGCCAGGCTTCACGCCGCCAGCCCATGTCCCAGAACATCCACTCGTAGCGACTGGTCGTCACGAAGTGCCGCGTCATGCGATCGCGCTCCGGCTCGCGCAGGTCGGCGGCCAGCGCGTCGACGCACCCGAGGACCTCGCGGACCACCGAGCCGAACTCCTCGGAGGCGTACGTCCCGATCCAGCGCGCGAACAGCGGATCGCGCGAGCCGGACCGCTCGAGGGTCTTGCCGACCTCCCAGTAGATCCAGTAGCAGGGCAGCAGCGCGGCGACCGCCTCGTGGAACGGCCCCCCGTGGGCGGTGGCCAGCAGGTAGGACGTGTAGGCCAGGTTCGTCGGGCTCGGCGGGGTGGCCGCCACCGCCTGCGGCGACAGGCCGAACTCCTTGAAGAACGACTCGTGCAGCGTCTTCTCCACCTTGAGCGCGCCCGCGGCGTGCTCGTTGAACATGATGATCCACTCCTCGCGCGGCGCGCGGGCCGCGGCCAGGGCGAGCGCGCGGGCGAAGTCGCGCAGGTAGAGCGCGTCCTGCACCGCGTAGAAGCGGAAGGCCTCGTGGGGGAGCGAGCCGTCGGTGAGGCCGCGCAGGAACGGGTGCGCGAGGATCGCCGCGTAGATCGGCTCGATGGAGCGCCAGAGCGTCGCGGTGAACGCCACGACTAGAGCATACTACGCGGGCCGCGGGGGCGTGATCCGACGTGTATACTCGACGGCGCCATGGACCATCGCCTCGACGCCGAGCAGGTGCACTACGAGTGGAACAACGCGCTGCCCCCGCGGCTCGCCATCGAGCCGGGGGACACCGTCGTCTTCGACACCCGGGATGCGGCCGACCGCTACTACCGGCCCGATTCCACCCACGCCGACGTGCTCGCGCGCGGCCCCTTCCGCGGCCACCCGCTCACCGGGCCGGTGGCGGTGAAGGGCGCGCGCCCGGGCGACGTGCTGGTGGTCGAGATCCTCGAGGTGAAGCCGGCCGCATTCGGCTGGACCGCGATCCGCCCCGGGCGCGGGCTCCTGCCCGAGTCCGACTTCGGCAAGCCGTTCCTGCAGATCTGGGACCTGAGCGACGGCACCCACGCCCGCGCGGGCGGCCGCGTCGCGGTGCCCCTCGCCCCGTTCCCGGGCGTGATGGGGACCGCGCTCGACGAGGCCGGCGGCCACAGCACCATGCCGCCGCGGAAGAACGGCGGCAACATGGACATCAAGCAGCTCACCGCGGGCGCGACGCTCTATCTGCCGGTGTGGGTGGACGGAGCCCTCTTCAGCGTCGGCGACACCCACGCGATCCAGGGCGACGGCGAGGTGTGCGTGACCGCGGTGGAGATGAGCGGCCGGGTCACCGCCCGCTTCGGCCTCGAGCGCGGTCGTCACTTGGCCGAGCCGCAGCTGCGCACCACGCGCGCGCCGTCGGCGGCCGCGCCGGCCGGCTCGTGGTTCGCCACCACCGCGCACGGGCCCGATCTGTTCGCGGCCTCCCAGCAGGCGGTCCGCTACATGATCGATCATCTCGTGCGCGAGCGGGGGCTGTCCCGCGAGGAGGCCTACATCCTCTGCAGCGTCACGGTGGACCTCAAGATCAGCGAGATCGTCGACGCCCCCAACTGGATCGTCTCGGCATTCCTGCCCGAGGGCGTATTCGTCTGAATTGACGCGGCCGTGACATTCCGCGTCCGGACCTCGGCATGCTGAAGCGGACGATGAGACCCCTACTAGGGCGCGTCATTCTCAACCCGGAGGCCGCGGTCGCGACGGACGGACCGGCCGCGGAGGCCGAGAGCCTGCAGCGCGGGATGCTCGGCGCGATCGGATCTCACACGCGGACCGACGGCCGGCTCGATTACGCCGCCCTGCGCGCCTCGCCGGCGTGGACCGAGGCCGCGGGGCGGGCGGGCGCGCTGCAGTCGCTGAGCCTCGGAGACCTGACCGGCCGCCAGCCGCGGCTCGCCTTCTGGATCAACGTGTACAACGCGATGGTGTTCCACGGGATCGTGGCCATGGGCATCCGCCGCACCGTCCGGGAGATGCGCGGCTTCTTCGCCCGCGTGGCCTACCGCGTCGGCGGCTTCACCCTCACCGCCGACGACGTGGAGCACGGCATCCTGCGCGGCAACGCGGCCCACGGCTTCCTGCGGCGGCGGCCCTTCGGCGGCCGCGACCCGCGGCTGGCCCTGGCCGTCCATCCGATGGATCCGCGCATCCATTTCGCGATCACCTGCGGCGCGCAGTCCTGCCCGCCGGTGGGAGTGTATCGCGCGGCCGTCCTGGACCAGCAGCTGGACCTGGCCGCGCGCAACTTCCTGAACCAGGAGGTGGCGATGGACACCCGCGGCTGCGTCACGTGCTCGCGCATCCTCGAATGGTACGCGGCGGACTTCGAGGCCGCGGGCGGGCTCGGCGCGCTCCTGTCGCGCTATCTCGACGCGGGGGCGGTCCGCGACGCGGCGGCCGCCCGCCCGTATCCGTGCGACGCGTTCCGCCCCTACGACTGGTCGCTCCAGCACGAGCCCGCCGAATGAGCCCACAGAGCCTGCCTCTCCTCGGCGCCGAGCGGACGGTGCCGACGGCCCCGTTCCTCGGGCTCTCCACCCTGTGGATCCAGATCACCGGCACCTGGTGCAATCTCGAGTGCCACCACTGCATCAACGCCAGCGGGCCGCGCGCCCCGTGGCTGCGGCCGCTGGACGGCACGACGGTGCGCCGGGCGCTCGCCGAGGCCGAGACGGTGGGCGTCAAGGAGATCTACTTCACGGGCGGCGAGCCGTTCTTGCACGGCGAGATCCTGCCGTTGCTGGAGCGGGCGCTCGAGATCGCCCCGACCACCGTGCTCACCAACGGCACCCTCATCGGCCCCGAGGAGGCGGACGCGCTGGCCGCGATGGCGGCGCGCGCGTCCTACTCGCTCGAGATCCGGGTGAGCCTCGACGACACGGATCGCGCGCTGAACGACCGGGTGCGCGGCGAGGGGGCGTGGACGAAGGCGGTGGAGGCGGTGCGGCTCATGCGGGCGCGCGGCCTCCTGCCCATCGTGACCGCGACCGAGATCACGCGCGACGAGCACGGCGCGGGGCCGGGCATGTACGAGCGCTTCCGCGACTTCCTCCACGCGCAGGGGGTGGATCGGCCGCGCGTGAAGATCATGCCGGTGTTCGCCCTCGGCCGTCAGCCCGCCTCCGGGGAGCCGCCGCTCGCCGAGGAGGATCTCGAGGGCTTCGATCGCTCCGTGCTCCAGTGCGCGGACGCCCGGGTGGTGACGTCCACCGGGGTCTACGCCTGCCCGATCCTGGCCGGGCTCGACGGAGCGCGGCTCTCGACCGGCCGCCTGACCGAGTCGTTCGTCGCGGCGCCGCTCTATCACCCGGCGTGCGTGACCTGCCGCCGAACCGGAATGACATGCCGGAACAGCTAGGCGAATACCGGCGGATCGCGGTGTTCGGCGGCGTGTACAACAACTGGCTCGCGCTCGAGGCCACGCTGGCCGACGCGCGCCGGCGCGACGTGGAGGCGGTGTTCTGTCTGGGCGACATGGGCGGCTTCGGCCCGCACCCGGACCGCGTGTTCCCGCTGCTGTGGCAGGGCGGAGTGCTCGCCCTGCAGGGCAACTACGACGAATCGCTCGTCTCCGGGCGCACCGACTGCGGCTGCGGCTACACCGACCCGCGCGACAACCACTACGCGGCGATCAGCTATCGCTACACGTTCGACCGCACCGCGACCGACGCCAAGAAGTGGCTCGGGACGCTGCCCCGCCACCGGCGGCTGAAGCTCGGCCCGCACCGGGTGCTGATGTGCCACGGCTCGCCGCGCGTGATCAACGAGTTCCTGTGGGAATCGGCCACGCCCAGCGGGCTGCTGCGCCACCTGATGGATCGCGCGGAGGCCGACGTGATGCTGTGCACGCATACCGGGATCAAGTGGCACCGCGCGCTGCCGGATGCGCGCCACGCGGTGAACGTCGGCGTGATCGGCCGCCCGGAGAACGACGGCCGCTCCAACGTCTGGTACACGGTGCTGACCGCGGGCCCCGAGCTGGCGGTGGAGTTCGTGCCGGTGGCCTACGATCACGAGGCGCTCGCGCGTGAGATGGAGCGCGAGGGGCTGCCCGCCGAGTTCGCCGAGACCATCCGCAGCGGCTGGTGGACCACGTGTCTCGAGAACCTGCCCGCTCGAGAGCGCGCCCGGGGCAAGTACTGAGCCGGCGCCTGGTCGGTCTCGTCGTCGTCGGGCTGGTGCTCGCGCTGGTGGCGGCCCGTGCGCTCGGCCTGGCCGACGCGGTGCGGCTCGACAATCTGGCCCGGCTGCGCGAGTGGATCGCCGGCTTCGGTCCCTGGGCGCCGGCGGTCTTCATCGGCGGCTACGTGGCCGCGGTGGTCGCCTTCGTGCCGGCCCTGCCGCTGACGATCCTGGCCGGCCTCGTCTTCGGCCCGCTGTGGGGCACGGTCTACACGTCCATCGCCTCGACCGCCGGCGCCTGCCTCGCGTTCCTCCTCGCCCGCTACGCGGCCCGCGGGGTCGTCGCGCGCTGGATGGAGCCGTACCCCGCCCTCGGCCGGATCGACCGCGCGGTGGCCCGGCACGGGGCGCGGATCGTGATGATCACGCGCCTCGTTCCGATCTTCCCGTTCAACCTGCAGAACTACGCCTACGGGCTGACGTCCATCGGCTTCGGCGCCTACGCGCTGACCTCGTGGCTCTGCATGCTGCCTGCGACGGTGGCGTTCACCACCGCCGCGGGCGCGGTGGTCGCCGGAGCGTGGGACGTGCGCCGCATGCTGCTGCTCCTGGGCGTGGCCGGCGTGCTGATCGTCGCGTTGTCGCTGCTGCCCCGCTGGCTGCGGGGGCGCAGCGCCGCGCTCGACGACCTGCTCAAGACGGGGTGATGCGGTCTTCCGCAAGCGTGGCTGCGCTGCTGCTCGTCCAGCGCGCGGCGGCGGGGAGCGCGCTCGCGGGCGAGCCGCTCGTGCCGGGCGGATTCGGCCCGCTGGCCGGCTCGGATCCGCGTCGCAAGAGCGGCGACGACTGCGCCGCGCGCGTCTACATTGCGTGTCGTTACGACCCCGCGACCGCCACCGTCTGGCAGCGCGCGCGGTACGGCGTCTATCGCCTTCTCTACGGGCAATATCCGCCCGGCATGGCGCAAGTCTACGTGTGGGAGAGCCGCCTGCCCGTCGGCACCGGGCCGGAGTCCGCGTACACCGATCGCGCCCGCATCGTCGTGCCCCGCCGCGGCGCGGCCGAGGCCGGGGCTGGGTCGGCGAGTCGCACGACATTTACTCGGACTTCCAGCGGATCATCGGCGGCGAGCCGCCGCGCATCGCGGGCATCGCGGTGATGACCGATACCGACGACACGGGGGAGCGCGCCGTCGCCTACTCCGACGCGATCACTCTCGCACCGGGCAGCCCGGACCGGTGACGCGGCTCAGCATCGTCATTCCCGCGCTCGACGAGGCGGCCAATGTCGCGCGCCTCCTGCCCGACCTTGCGCGCGCCGGTCCGGACGCGGAGATCCTGGTCGTGGACGCGGGCAGCCGCGACGGCACCGCCGACGTGGTGGCCCGCCATCCCGGCGTCCGGCTACTGACCGCCCCGGCGGGGCGGGCGCGCCAGATGAACGCGGGCGCAGCCGCGGCGACCGGCGACGCGCTGCTGTTCCTCCACGCCGACACGTGGCTGCCCGACGGGGCGGTGGGCGCCATCGCGAGCGCGCTCGCGCGGCCCGGGGTGATCGCCGGCCGCTTCGATGTGCGCTTCGACGGCGAGCGGCCGGTGCTCCGGATGGTCGCGTGGTTCATGAACATCCGCTCCCGGCTGAGCGGTATCTGCACGGGCGACCAGGCCATCTTCGTCCGCCGCGCCGACTTCGACGCGGTCGGCGGCTATCCCGACATCCCGCTGATGGAGGACATCGAGCTGAGCCGCCGGCTCAAGCGGCGGGGCCGGCTGTGCGCGCTTCGCCTGCGGGTGACCACCTCGGCGCGAAAATGGGAGCGCGAGGGGCCGCTGCGCACGATCGTCCTCATGTGGACGCTGCGGCTCCTGCACTTCTGCGGAGTGGCGCCGGGGCGGCTGCACCGCTGGTACTATGGAGCGGCAAAGGAGCCACACCATGAGGGATCGGGCATGAGCGATCGGTCGGACGAGCAGGTCGTGGAGACCGCGACGGGCCTGGGCTACGTCGATCTGATGGAAGGCACCGGCGCCCGGCCCAAGGCCGGCGACACGGTGAGCGTGCACTACACGGGCTGGCTCAAGAGCGGCACGAGGTTCGACAGCTCGGTCGACCGCGGCACCCCGTTCGAGTTTCCGATCGGCAAGGGCCGCGTCATCAAGGGATGGGACGAGGGCGTGGGCTCGATGAAGGTCGGCGGCAAGCGTAAGCTCATCATCCCGGCGCACCTGGGCTACGGTGACCGGGGCGCGGGCGGAGTCATCCCACCCGGCGCAACCCTGATCTTCGAGGTGGAGCTGCTGGGTATCCGCTGACCGGGCGTGGCACTCAACCAGAAGGAGGACCTGCCATGAGGCGATTGGTCGCACTGCTCGTCGTCGCGCTGTTTTCGTTGGGGACCCTGGGCGCGCCCGCGGTCTGGGCTCAGGCGGCCAAGCCGGCCCCGGCGCCCGCGAAGCCCGCCGCCAAGGATTCGATGAGCCACGAGCCGCTGGACCTGAACACGGCCAGCGAGGACCAGCTGAAGACCGTGCCGGGCATCGGGGATGCTTACGCCAAGAAGATCGTCCAGAACCGGCCCTACAAGCGGAAGGACGAGCTGGTGCAGAAGAAGGTCATGCCCAAGGCCACCTACGACAAGATCAAGGATCACGTCATCGCCAAGCAGTAGGCGCGCAACCGTCGGCCCGGTCGGCGCATTGAACAACCTGCTCGCCGACGAGTACGTGCTCTATACCAAGACCCGGAACTACCACTGGAACGTCGTCGGGCCGCAGTTCAACGATCTGCACAAGTTCTTCCAGGAGCAGTACGAGGCCCTCGACGAGATGGTGGACGAGGTCGCCGAGCGGGCGCGCTCGGTGGGCGGCAAGGCCTACGGCACCTTGGCCGAGTTCTCGCAGCACTCGCGACTGAAGGAACAGCCGGGCAAGCAGCCGGCCGCGGCCACCATGGTCGCCAATCTGCAGGCCGATCACGAGGCGATGGTCCGCACGCTGCGGGCCGATCTCGAGACGGTGATGGAGAAGCACAACGACGCGGGCACCAACGACTTCCTCACCGGCCTGATGGAGAAGCACGAGAAGATGGCCTGGATGCTCCGCTCGTTCAACGAGAAGTAGGTCGCTGCATGCCGGAACCACCACGGCGCGGGCGGGCCGCGAGGCCGTCCGCGCCGTTCTTCATTCGTCGAGCTGCCGCTGGATCTCCCGCGTGACGCGCGTCGCCTCGTCCGGCTCGCCGGTCATGGTCAGCGGGACCGCGGTCGGGCTCCACGGCGTCCAGCGCCGACGGGTCGACGCCGGGAACAGGATCACGCTCGGCGCTCCCATCGCGGCGGCGAGGTGGCTCACGCCCGAATCGCCGCCCAGGTAGACGCGCGCGGTTGCGAGCACGGCGGCCAGCGTGGGAAGGTCCGGCTCCACGAGGCGCGCCCAGGTCGTCGGGAGATGCGCCATCAGCGCGTCGGCCGCCGCGACGTCGGCGGGGCCCTGGTGGACGACGACCGGCAACGGACGCCGTGCGGTCACCGCCCGGATCACCTCGGCGAACCGCTCGGCCGGCCATTGCTTCCACGCCGCGCCGCTGCCCGGATGCACCACGAGCGTGGCGCGCGCGGGTGTCGGCCCGGCGAGACGGAGCGGGCCGGGCGGCTCCGGCACGCTGACGCCCCACGGCGCGAGGGTGGCGATCAGATGACGCCACACCGGGATCTCCTCCTCGGGCACCGGCGGCGCCACGATCGTCTCGCGCGCGAGCGAGGCCAGGCGCTCGCGATAGAGGGGCTCGCGCGAGCCGAACCAGGAGACGACGCGATCGCCGCGCGCGGCCAGCGCGGCCAGCGGCGCGGGCACCGGTTCGCGGGTGAAGAGCGCGTCGAGGCCGAGCGCGTCGAAGCCGCGCGCCTCGTCGACCACGTCGAGCGCGACGAGCAGCCGGCCCAGGCGCGGCTGGCCCACGAAGACGAGCGGCGCGGTGGCGCGGAGGCCGCGCAGCGCGGGCACCGCCTGCAGCACGTCGCCGAGCGCGCCGGGATGGATGATCAGGATGCCGGATTGCACTTGACCTCTCGCGCGGCGGCCCGTAGCATCCAGCCACCATGAAATTCGCGCTCTTCCAGGGAATGACCGGGCCGACGTGGGACGAGATCCTCGCGCTGTGGCGCTACGCGGATCAGGCGGGCTGGGACGCGGCGTGCGTCACCGATCACTTCATGCCCAATACCGCGGATCGGGTGGGCGACACGCTCGAGTGCTGGACCGCGCTCGCTGCGCTGGCCGCCGAGACTCAGCGGATGCGGGTCGGCACCATCGTGAGCGGCAACACCTACCGGCACCCCGCGCTGCTGGCCAAGATGGCGGCCAACGTGGACATCATCTCGCGCGGCCGGCTCATCTGCGGCATCGGCGCGGGCTGGCAGGAGAACGAGCACCGCGCCTACGGGATGGATTTCTACAGCACCGGCGAGCGGCTCAAGCGGCTCGACGAGGCCTGCCGCGTGCTCAAGGCCCTGTGGACGGAGACGCGCGCGAGCTACAAGGGCCGCTACTACCAGCTGGACGACGCGCCCCTGATGCCGAAGCCGGTGCAGCGGCCGCACCCCGAGCTGATGGTGGGCGGCGGCGGCGAGAAGGTCACGCTGCGCATCGCGGCTCAACACGCCGACCACTGGAACGTGTGGGGCGGCCCGGCCACGCTGACGCACAAGGGCCGCATCCTCGACGAGCACTGCGCCCGGGTGGGCCGCGATCCCAAGCAGATCCTCCGCTCCGCGGTGATGGTGTTGGCGTTCGCCGACGACCGCGCCGGCGTCGAGCGCGCGGAGCAGGCCTACATGAAGCGGATGGGCGCGGACGCCGAGAAGGCGCGCGACACCGTGCTGGCGGGCAGCCCGAGCCAGATCAAGGACAAGCTCGGCGCCTTGCAGGCCGCCGGCGTGGGCATGCTGTTCATCCCGACGTTCCTGCTCCCCGCCGATCGGCGCCCCACGCTCGATCGGTTCATGGCCGAGATCGCGCCCGCTTTCTAGTCGGAGGGGGCCTCGACAGCCCCCTCCGAGCCTCCCCCAAACCGCAGGGTGGCGCGGGCGCAGCCCGCGCTCGAACGGAGGGTAGTCACACGCTCTTAGCGTAGCCCGCCGCGCTCGCGCCACGCTCCATCGTGGCGCGGTAGTGGGCCGCGATCTCGGCGAGCGAGGCGATCCACACCCGCGGGGTGTGGCGCACGTGGTCCATCAGCTCGCGCAGGCAGGCCAGTCGCGACGGCCGCCCGATGATCTGAGGATGGAACGTGAAGTTCGTCATTCCGCGCGCCTCCGCGATGCCCTCGAACTCGGTGAGCCAGCCCTGCAGCACCGGTCCGGGCGGCTGCATCGACCGCTGCCCGGTGAACATGAAGTACGGCGCGTCGTCGAGGACCCACGAGACCGGGATCTCCACGATCCGGCGGCCCCCCACCGCGTCGTGCAGGTACGGGGAG